>Ga0070735_10004393_pt1 | contig 11916 bp, 8 predicted proteins | sample Coa_R1_FD_66443 | JGI IMG/M metagenome (GOLD analysis project Ga0070735, IMG submission 66443) | Surface soil microbial communities from Centralia Pennsylvania, which are recovering from an underground coalmine fire - Coalmine... | ecosystem: Environmental > Terrestrial > Soil > Unclassified ... | reverse complement strand
AAACTTGGGATTCGTCTCGTCTTGACGAGAAGAATCGTTCTCGGCTCTCTCTACCGAAGTAGACGCCGCAGATATGCCATTATCGGCTTGAGCCAGTCGAAACCGGTCCCAGAAGCTTTTGCCCTGGGCTCCTTGTCCATCAGAACGCCCTGCTTCACGTGCGCCTTGCGTGGGCTGCTTCAGGGCCTGTACGGGAACCACGCTCACCGTGCCCGCGTCCAGATAGTGGTACGTCAGGCCGGTACTGTGAAGCAGCCGGGTCAGCGCTTCGTCGGTCGTGTAACTGCCGGTAGCGCCCGCGGTGTGTAACTGCGCGACATCCTCGCTCACGAACATGATGTGAATATCTTCCGCTTGGGCCAGGTTCTTTAGCGCGAGATCGAGGCTCTGTGCGGGGATGTCGACGGGCTTGCGAATCGCGGCGGCAGCGGGGCCTGCGGTGGCGAGGCCGATAGTGGACAAGCTGATGACGGTCGCCGCAATGGCAATGCGCATGAACACTCCCCCGCCTCGGATGAGGCTTCTTATGTCCGCCGTTGTTGAGTGCGACGGAATCATGCAGATAAAGAGTGTTCAGATATGGGAAAAGGAAACCGCTCTTTGCAAAGAGTCAAACTCACGGCCGGGTGATGCGCACGTCTCTGTCTGTCTCCTGACTGACCGTCCCGAAACGTTGATGCAGGAATTGTAGGAACTGCTGCGACTCGGTGACAGAGAACACCCCGCTGATGTGCATGCTCAGAAGCTGCGGATCATCCAGCTCCAGGGGCCGTGGCAGATATCGGTTGAACTCGTCCAACACGTCCTTGAGCGGCACGGAATCGAAGACCAGCTTGCCCTGAGTCCAGGCGGTGGCCGTGGCAGCGTTGGTCGCTTCAGGCGCCTCGAGCGTGTGGGCCCGGGCAATCAGGCGCTGTCCAGCGGAAAGTAGGACCGCAGCAGGACCCGACGAAGTCGGTGTAGACGGGATATCTGCGATATCGGTACCTGCCACGTTGGACGAAAAGTGAGGCGCCGCTATCGCCTGACCGTTGAAAACGGCTACTTGGCCTTCCACCACTGTCACGACGGTTCCGTCGTGCTTTCGATAAACGTCGAACTGTGTACCCACTGCCCGGATGCTCGTTCCGCCGCTGTGAACGACGAACGGTCGCGAAGGGTTCTTCGCGACCTTGAACAGCGCCTGCCCTTCTACGAGATCAATTTCCCGTTGTGACTGCTCGTAGTGAACGGTGACGCGGCTTCGCGCGTTCAACTCGACGGTGGAGCCATCGGCCAGCGTAATCGTTCGCTGCTCGCCCGCCGCGGTAGAGTAGACGGGCGTGCGAAAGAATACGCACCATGCGAGCAGCCCGACGCAGGCCGCTGTGAGGCCGGCGGCGAGCGCAACGTGGCGCACTCGGGCCGGACGGCCTTGGGCGTTCGGCCCTCGACGCTCTTTCACATCATCCAGGGCAACTACGTTGCTTTCCACCATAGCACGTCGAACGACCTCGTCGATGCCGTGCCGGATGTGTCTCTCGAGGTCCTCCGCGTCCTCCCAGAACGCGGAGACGCGCAGATAGGCGCGCACGTGCTCGGGCGAGCGGCGCAGCCAATCGTTGAACGCCTTGCAGTCGCCCGTGTCGACCTCCTCCTCGCAGAAGGCCACGAACCACTCCACCGCTTCCTCGCGAATCTGCGTAGGCAACGCGCTGTTTCTGCTCGGGCTCATGAGCGATCCTCCATGTCTTCCAGGTATTCGTCACAAAACGCGATCGCCCGCAGCAGATACTTGCGGACCATCGGGCGGGTAACGCCAAACCGATCAGCGATCTGCTGCAGCGTCAGCCCTTCGCAGCGATACATCACCAGGGTGGCATAGGCGCGCGGCGAGAGCTGCTCGAGCGCCCGGCTCACCTTTTCCAGCTGCTGCTCCGTATCGACCTCGTCCGCGGGATCGGGCGCGGTCGCGCTCGCCTGCAGCTCCGAGACCACCTGAAGCGGGGCCATCTTTTCCGGCGCCGCCGCCCGGCTCAAGGTGTACTGATGCAGAACGTGGCTCGCCACCGTAAACAGGTAGGCCTGGGGATTGCGAATCGCCTCATGGTCCTTGATCCGCAGCAACCGCAGATAGATTTCCTGAATCAAATCAGGGACATCGGCCGCGGCACCCCGCATCCGCAACGACAGGAACCGGCGCAGCTGACGCCCGTGCGTCTGCTCGATCGCCGTGAGGAAGGCCCGTTGGGTTTCCTGCGTCACGGGGAATTACCGGGGATGCGCTTTCACAAGATATTAGAGCGATTCGGACTCGGCAAAAGAAACCCCTCCACGCAAACCCGCTTGTCGCGGTCATGGTTGGTGAGCACAAAGCGCGACAGCGCCGATGAGCCCTCAATCCTTTGGGCAGTACAGCTCCATGCCCGACTGTTCTTTGAGCCTTTTCAGCTCTGCCTCGCGATCGGCGTCGTGAAGCGCGCAGATGCGAGCCACTTCCGCAGCCGCCTGTTGGTTGATTCTCTCGTATTCAGCGGCTTTGCGATCGGAGGCGGTGGTGCAGGCCACGATAGCGACGAGACAGAGTAGTGCAGCGGAGGATCCCGATGCGCTCACGGTCGTGCTCGCGACGTGCATGCGCGCATTATGCACCGACTCCCGCCCAAGCCGGGTGCTCGCCGGCATGGCGCAGCGCACCATCACGCGGCGGTGTGCGAGGCGAGCTGCACCAAGAGCCGGCCCGCAAGCCCGGATTCCGACGAAGATGTTGCCCTGCGCGCAAGCAACGTGGACTGAGTCAGGAATCGCTTTACGAGAGCGCGAACCTGGATCGAACGTACCCAAGTAGTCACGCCAGATTCCGAGCGTCGTCGCAGCAACAATCGGCTCGCCCAGAATGTCGCCCAAGGTCACAGTTTTCCTCTCGCTGAGCCGGTGTCTGATCGGGAGACACGCTACACATTTTTCACGTGCGACTTCCACGACATCTGGATATCCATAAGCGCTACTTATCAACCCTTCACCTAATCGTCCTTGTTGTCAATGTCCCCGCGACAAATACTTGAAGACACAAGAGCTGCCGGGGGAAGTGTCCATGATGAGATTCGTCACCCTACTCATAGCGATAGGGGGGCTACTACCTCAGGGTGCGACCGCGTCCCAGGAGTCGCCGCCGTTGGTATCACTGAACTCTCCATCGCAACCGGCCACTGAAGCTTCCTCCTCTTCAGACAACCAACCCAACCAAACTCCTACAGAGGACTCCGGTCAGGTCCAAGAAGTCATCGTAACTGCGCGCAAACGCGATGAAACAATCATGGATGTGCCGGTCAGCGTGACCGCATTCTCGGCGACGACCTTGCAGCAACTGAATGTTCGATCCTTCACGGACTACGCGACCAAGACGCCTAACGTATCCTTTTCGTATGGCATCGGCGAGGGAGTAAACGGGCTCTCGGGAACTCGCTCGGTGAGCATTCGCGGTATATCAGGTGCAAACACGACTGGCGTCTACCTGGACGACACACCAATCCCGGCGAGTGTGGACCCGCGTGTCGTTGACATCGACCGAATTGAGATACTTAAGGGACCGCAGGGGACCCTGTTCGGACAAAACTCAATCGGCGGTACCCTGCACCTAATCACGGTACAGCCATCGGACACCGATCGGAATGCGTATTTCTCAGCTCGAATGGGTGACACATCCGGTGCTGGGAGCCCCGATTACAGCGCAAACTTTGCGAGCAACCAGACGCTCGTCCCGGATGCACTGACGGTGCGTGCCGTTGGTTTTTTTGACCACACCGGCGGCTTCATAACGCAAACGTATCCCAATAGTACTGGCGGCACCGTTAGCGATGGCAATCAAGGTGCAAGCCGCACCTACGGCGGGTCCCTTTCGTTGCTATGGACGGCCACCGAACGTCTGAGCGCAACCATGCGCTTGATGGGCCAGAACACGAAGACTACAGGTTGGCCGGCGCCATTCGCGCCACTACCAGCTTTCGGCGTCGTCAGTCTAATCAACAACCGTTCCGCAAACGTTCCGGAGTCCGCGAACGATCGATGGTATCTGTCTACGCTGTCAGTCAAGTACAAAGGTGACGCGTACAGCGTCGTCTCATCGACAAGTTACTTCGATCGCCAGGTATTTGATGTTGAAAACGGCTCTGAGGGGACGAATTGGTATGTCCAGAATGTCCTCGGCTATCCGGTATCGCAGTCGACACCGTATCGCTGGACGGAGACTACCCCAGAGCGTTCCGTCACAAATGAGACGCGAATCAGCTTCGATAAGACCCACGGCTTTAGCGGTATCGCTGGGATCTACGTGTCGAAATTCTATTTGAACATCATAGACGGACCCACGTACCTTCCTCCCTACCTCGTGGACGCGGGGATCACACGCGGGCCAAACTACTGTCCCGGCGGGACTACAACCTGTCCTTCATATGGCTCGAATCTAGCTTGGTATAGCGCTCTACCGACTACTTACCGCGATCAGGCGTTATTCGGTGAGCTGTACTACGACTGGGGGCCAATCGAGCTTACCGCCGGAGCGCGTTATCACGGCAATCGGCAAAACGGCTCAACTCTTCTCGAGGGTGGGACCTTCCCAGGGTATTCTTTAGCTACTCTTCCCGAGGGCAACCAGCACGGCGTGGTACCGAAGGTCGCGGTCACGTACAAGTTCGATCCACAGACCATGGTTTACGCATCCGCCGCACAAGGATTCCGTGCTGGCGGCGCTGGGCTGCCATTACCCAATACCTGTGAGCTGCCACCGGGCTCTTACGTCACCTTGGGTCAACCGACCCGGTACAACTCCGACTCCGTGTGGAACTACGAAATTGGCGGCAAGATGGAGTTTGCTGAGCACCGCCTGCTTTTAACGGGCGCCCTATTCCAGATGAATTGGAATAACATTCAGCAGCAAGTCTTGATTCCAGTCTGCGCCATACCGGTCACGGTCAATGAGGGCTCGGCGCGAGCGCGTGGCGGGGAGCTGGAACTGTCTGGTCACGCAACCGAGAACCTGGAGTTTCGAGCAGGATTGGCATACGACGACGCCGTCATCACAGCGCAGGGCCCGGGGACTCTTCCGATAGGGTCGCGGGTCGCGCAGGTACCCAAAGCCACGGCGAATTTGAGTGGCACCTACAGACACCCAATAACCGCGACGCTAAGCGGATTCCTTACAACTGACTGGAGCTATGTCGGGAGTAGTGACTCATATACCTCGGGCCTGGGGCATCCGCTCGCTCGTCCGAGCTATCGCTTGCTCAATGCCAGCATCGGGGTTTCTTGGATGAAGTCGGAGCTCTCCCTCTACGCGGCGAATATCACCAACCAACACCCAAACTTTGGTGAAATGATTCCTATCGCGTTTTTTCGACACGATGGAACCGGTCCGGATGCGCCTGAGCTCCCGAGGGTTGTCACCCTGCAGCCGTTCAATGCGGGTCTCCAATTCCGGCATCGGTTCTAACACACTCATGAGTACTCCCTTATGACTAAGCGCGACCGCCGCTACGACATTCTGTTCGAACCGGTGCGCATCGGACCATTGGTAGCAAAGAATCGTTTCTATCAGGTGCCGCATTGCAACGGTATGGGCGATCAGTACATCAACAGTCAAATCCGCTACCGCGAACTGAAGGCCGAGGGCGGTTGGGCAGTGGTGAATACTGAAATCAACGAGGGTCAGTATAGTAGCGACGAGGGCTATCCATGCATGCACCTGTGGGACGATGGTGATATTGCGCCTCTGGCCAAGGTCGCCGACGCTATCCATAAGCACGGTGCGCTCGCCGGAACAGAGGTCGGCCATGTGGGCTCCGGCTGCGCCAATCTTTACAGCCGAGAGGCTCCAATCGGGCCGTCCCTGGCACCTACCCAGTCCCATGAAGAACCTTACGCGGGATATCCTATCCAGGCTCGAGCAATGGATCGCGCCGACATTCGACGCTTCCTTGAGAATCAGCGCGCGGCCGCGCGGCGTGCTCGAATTGCCGGCATTGACATCATTTACGCCTGCGCGTCTGCAACCCGGGGACCTCCCCTATCCTTCATCTCCCGGCGCTTCAATGACCGAAGCGACGAGTATGGCGGAAGCCTTCAGAACCGAATGCGTCTGTTGAAAGAGTTCATCGAGGTTACCCGCGAGGGCGCAGGTCCAGACCGCGCCGTCGCGGTCCGCCTGAGCGTGGATGAACTCCTCGGACCCCACGGCATTACGGTGGAAGAGGAAGGAGCGGCCATTATAGAGCTGCTCGGTGAGCTGCCGGATCTGTGGGATATCAACGTCAGCGACTGGGAAAACGAATCGATCGTGTCGCGCTTTGGCGCCGCAGGATCGATGGAGCGGTACGTCTCCTTTGTCAAGCAAAGAACCACGAAACCGGTGGTCGGGGTCGGCCGCTTCACCTCGCCGGACATGATGGTCGACATGGTGCGCCGCGGAGTGCAGGACTTTATCGGCGCCGCGCGCCCCTCGATCGCTGATCCCTTCCTACCGAAAAAGATCGAAGAGGGTCGGGTCGACGATATCCGAGAGTGCATCGGTTGCAATATGTGCACGACCGGATTTGTCTTGAAGGTTCCTATGCGCTGCACACAGAACCCGACGGTCGGCGAGGAATGGCGCCGTAATTGGCATCCGGAGCGAGTGCCTCCAGCAAAGTCAGGCTCGAGAATCCTCATCGTCGGTGCCGGCCCTGCGGGGCTCGAGTGTGCGCATATCTTGGGTAAACGAGGCTACGAGGTCGCGCTGGCGGAGGCCAGCAAGACGCTGGGTGGACGAGTGGCACTCGAGTCGCGACTTCCGGGGCTCGCCGAGTGGGGTCGAGTCAGGGACTACCGCGTCCACCAGCTCAGCAAGCTCACCAATGTGTCCGTTTATCCTGACAACCGACTAACGGCAGAGGGCATTCGCGAGTTTGGCTTTGAACACGTGGTGATTGCGACGGGCGCTACCTGGAGGACGGACGGGGTCGGAATGACGCACCCGGAGGGCATCAAAGGATCGGGTCAGGGCCACGTATTCGGTCCTGATCACATTCTCCAACAGAAGGCCCTGCCTGACGGCCCGGTGGTCGTGGTCGACGATGATGGTTACTACATGGCTAACGTCATCGCGGAGAAACTCCGAAGAGAGGGACGTAGCGTCTATTTTGTGACGGCCTCACCGGAACCTGCGCCGTTTACAAAGCACACAATGGAGCGACGGAACACACTCAAAAGGATCTATGGGCTAGGAATACAAGTGCTTCCCCTACACAGCGTGCTGGAGGTGTTCGAGCAAGAGATCGTAGTGACCCACGCTCACACCGAGGTCGTCACCCGTCTGCCTTGCGCCGCGGTTGTGGTGGTCGCGACCCGAACGCCCAACGACACTCTCTATCAAGAGCTCGTGCAAGACGAGAGCGCTTTGCGGGATTCTGGCATTTTGTCTGTACGCAGTATCGGAGACTGCTACGTCCCCAGCACTATCGCTTCGGCGGTGTGGTGGGGCCACCGGTACGCACGAGAGCTCGACGGTGAGCCAAAGGCGACTGAGCTGTTTCGGCGCGAGCGGAGTGTGATCTTCCCTGACTGAGCGAAAGTGTAGCGACTCAGCCAGCCTCCCCTCCACAAACGCGACCCGAGCGTGGCAAAGCAACCCATATGCGTTGATTGCCTCAGCCGTCGGGAAACGGCTCAAAGGCGCGTCCCGCTGAACGCAATAATGATCACATTGTATTTGGGATAGAGCGAAGCGATGTCGAAAATCCTGGTCTGTATCAAGCGTGTAGTGGATTCCAACGCACGTGTCCGCGTGAAACCCGACGGTAGCGGTATCGCAACCGAGGGTGTCAAAATGAGCATCAATCCATTCGACGAGGTTGCCCTCGAAGAAGCACTGCGAATCAAAGAGCGCGGGACCGGAGCGCCCAGAGTCACCGAAAATACAGAAATCATTGTCGCCAGTATCGGACCCACCGATGCCCAACAGCAGTTGCGCACCGCCCTCGCAATGGGCGCCGACCGCGCCGTACTAGTGCAACCTCCCGCGGGCACGGAATTGTCTACAGAGCCCCTAACCGTGGCGCGCACGATTCTCGCGCTGACGCAGCGCGAGCAGCCACAAATCGTAATTCTCGGAAGGCAGGCCATCGATGACGATAACAGTCAGACCGGCCAGATGCTCGCAGCGCTGTGGGGACGTCCGCAAGCCACCTTCGCCTCAAAGATCGAAGTGCGGGACGGCAAGGCCACTGTCACCCGCGAAGTCGATGCGGGACTCGAAACCATCGAGGTGGAATTACCCGCGGTGTTCACCACCGATCTGCGACTGAACGAGCCGCGCTACGTGCAGCTACCCGACATCATGAAAGCCAAAAGAAAACCGCTGGATACCCTGTCCTTTGCGGATCTCGGCATTACTCCGACCCCCCAAGTCAAAATAGTTCGCTGCGACCCTCCGCAGGTGCGCCAGAAGGGAACGAAAGTGAAAGACGCGCGCGAGCTGGTGGACGCGCTGAAGAAGAAGGGACTCTTGTGAGAGCCAAAGTACTGATCATTGCCGAGCATAACGGCGCCCAGCTCAATCCCAGCACCGCCAAGTGCGTCTCCTGTGCTAACGCGATCGGGAGTACGACCCAAGAGGAGACGACCAAGGAAGAGATAGGGGTGACAGTGGCTGTGTTCGCGGCGAATGGCGCAGCGGTAAGCGCCGCAGCCGCGGCGCTCGCGGGCGTGACGCGCGTATGGCGGGTCGACCATCCTACCAACCAGCATGCGTTGGCGGCGATCCTTGCCCCACAGGTCGCAGTACTAGCTAAAGACTTCACCCACATCCTCGGACCGTCAACGACCTTCGGCAAGGACCTGATGCCGAGGGTCGCGGCGCTCCTCGGTGCGCCGCAGCTGAGCAACGTCATGGCGGTCGAGAGCGCGCGCCGCTTCCGCCGGCCTATCTATGCCGGCAACGCAATTCTGACCGTAGAGGTGCCGGAAGGCGTGCCAATTGTGGCGACGGTGCGCGTGGCTTCGTTTGCGGCGGCGCCGACGGGAGGATCGGCGAAGATCGAACCGTTGACCTTGAACGTCGAGTTGCCCACCCATACACGATTCGTGTCGCTGTCCTCGGGCTCTTCCGACCGGCCCGACCTGCAAACCGCGCGCCGCGTGATTTCCGGCGGGCGGGGGCTTGGCAGTGCGGAGAATTTCCGGTTGCTCTACAGCCTGGCGGACAAACTGGGCGCGGCCGTCGGCGCCTCGCGCGCCGCTGTGGACGCGGGCTACGTACCCAACGATATGCAAGTGGGCCAGACGGGCAAGATCATAGCGCCCGAGCTTTATGTGGCGATCGGCATATCGGGCGCCATCCAGCATCTCGCTGGCATCAAAGACGCGCTCACGATCGTCGCGATCAACAAAGATGCTGAAGCGCCCATCTTCGAAATCGCCGACATTGGCCTGGCCGGTGATCTGTTCACGATCGTGCCGGAGCTCGAAAAGTTAATCGGCCCCTAGCCATGGCTCATGAACGATTGAAGTAGGTGCCCATGCAGAAGCACGCCACGGTAGAGCAAAGATCGGTGGTCGGTGGCGGAATCGGCGCCCAGGCCCCACCGCGTCTGCGGCGGACACTGACGCTCAAGGACTTGGTGCTCTACGGCATTGTCCTCATTGCGGTGACGTCTCCGATGAACTTTTTCGGAGTGCTGAGCGAGCGTGGCCACGGGCACGTAGTCACCGCCATTCTCATCGCGATGGTGGCGATGCTGTTCACCGGCATCAGTTATGGTCGCATGGCCCGCGCCTATCCGAGCGCCGGATCGGCTTTCACGTACGTCGCGCGGGAGATCCATCCCGCCCTCGGCTATGTTACGGGCTGGGGCATGATGATGGATTACATCCTCAATCCGCTGATCTGCACCATCTGGTGCGCAGAGCAGTCGTACGCTTTTGTACCCACCGTACCCGTGTACGCCTGGAAACTCTTCTACGCTGCCCTCTTGACCTGGCTCAATATCCGGGGCATTCGCTCATCGGCACGAATCAACGTCGGCATGGCGGTGGGCCAGGGCGTAGTGGTGATTGCGATGTTGGTCGCGGCCGCACACTATATTGTCGGCCATCCGCACAGTGATCCCGCCTTCTTCACACGTCCATTCTACGACCCCCAAACCTTCACTTACGGTGGGCTCTGGGGCTGCACGTCCATCGCGGTGCTGACTTATATGGGATTCGATGGCATCTCGACGCTGTCGGAAGAGACCGAGAATCCGCGACGGAACATTCTGCTGGCGACGGTGCTGACTTGTTTGATCATCGGAATTCTGTCAGCTACCGAGGTCTACGTAGCGCAGCTCATTTGGCCGGCCGCGGAGAAATTTCCGGACGTCGATACCGCATATAGTTGGGTGGCACGCCGTGCCTGGCCACCTCTTTTCACCGTGGTGGGTTTTACGCTGGTGGTTGCGGCTGCTGGCGCAGGAATGGGGGCCCAACTCGGCGCCGCTCGGCTACTCTACGGAATGGGTCGTAGCAATGCGCTGCCGCAGCGCTTCTTCGGTGTCATCGATCAGAAACACCACATCCCACGCAACAACGTGATCTTCATCGGTGCCATCGTGCTGGTGGGCTCATTCTTCCTCAGTTACGCGCTGGGTGTGGAAATGCTGAACTTTGGTGCGCTGCTGGCCTTTATGGGCGTCAACGCAGCGGCCTTTCTGCGGTACTTCGTCCGCGAGCGGCATAAAAAGCTCTGGAACTTTATCCCGCCGGTACTAGGATTTCTCACCTGCCTCGGACTGTGGTGGGGCCTCAGTCCGCCGGCCATGGTGTTGGGCTCCATCTGGATGGCCGCGGGCATCGCGTTTGGCATCTGGCAGACCCGCGGCTTCCGCTCGTCCTTCTCGTTTGAAGTACCCGGGGAATAGCTGCCAAGCTAGCGGTGCCTCTCGCCATACCATGCGAGCCACCCAACCTCTTATTGGTGATTGAGAGCCAGGCAACCGCTAACACCGGCCGGGGATACATTCAACCGCTTTGCCGCGAGCGCGAAGTTACTTTCCTGCGCTACTGCGATGAAGGATCGGATATGACGGATTGGGCTATTCATAATCGCTGCAGATTAATCGTTCAGCTAATTGTCCTTGTTATCGGTGTTTCTGCGACTAATGATTGGCGATATAGCACTGATTGAATTGGGCATCAAACATGTCCTATTTGAAGGATGTGATGGAGCGCGGCAAGCGGTCGTTGGTGCACGATCCGTTAGCGGGCGACCCAACGAAAATTACGCTTGTTCGCGCGCGGGGTTCGTTGGTGTGGGATGACCGGGGGCGGGAATATCTCGACTGCACATCGCAAGCCTGGTCCAATAACCTCGGAGCAAACGACCCTCGCGTTGTCGAGGCCGCCATCGCGCAACTGCGCGAGTTGACTCATGCTAGGGATAATTTCAATACCATTCCGTTGTTGATGCTTACAGCAAAACTCCGTGAAATCTCCCCCGGGGATCTCAACCGTATTGGCTATTGCTTGCATGGCAGCCTAGCGGTGGAAATGGCGATCAAACTGGCATTCAAGAATAAACCGGGGCGCCACCACATAATCGTCCTGCAGGATGCCTATCACGGCCGCTCGCTAACGACGATGGCGGCGAGCTGGCCGCATCCCAACAACCCGTTCCTGCCGATACAGCCGCGTTTCACACGCGTTCCGCACCCAGACCCGTATCGGCCTCGGCTCGACATGGATGTGGAGACGGAATCGAAACTCTGCCTGCAACTGCTGGAGGACACGATACGCAAGGGCGTAGACGGAGGAGTGGCGGCGATTATGTTGGAGCCCATTCTCGGAAATGGAGGCCATATCGAATTGCCTCGGCCCTTCTTGAGCGGCGTGCGGGAGATTTGCGACCGCTTTGATATCGTCCTAATTTGG
>Ga0070735_10004392_pt1 | contig 11917 bp, 13 predicted proteins | sample Coa_R1_FD_66443 | JGI IMG/M metagenome (GOLD analysis project Ga0070735, IMG submission 66443) | Surface soil microbial communities from Centralia Pennsylvania, which are recovering from an underground coalmine fire - Coalmine... | ecosystem: Environmental > Terrestrial > Soil > Unclassified ... | reverse complement strand
CTCTTAACCATCGGCGTGGTGCTCGCTGAGAGCCGCGGATACAACTCCAGCCCGCCGGTTCGGATCACGAAATCGTGGCGTCCATCTTGGAAGCGGACGCCACGCATCTTTACAACGTGCATTTGGCGGCGTGTCGTACCGTATTCGCGGCCGCTCCGCTCCAAGCGAAGCACACCATGCGCGATACTTTGTAACTGCTTCTCATTTTCGTTGGTCGTGAGGTCATCCAGCACCAAGACCGTGCAATTTCTTCCCGCGAAGAATTGCTTCAACCCGAGTATCTCCCGGCGATAACGCACGCTGGTCTGGGAGAGAACCTTTAATTCAGACACGGAGTCCAAGGCGACGCGATCCGGATTGAATCGTTCGATCTCCGCCCGGATCCGAGCCACGGTATCCCCTAACTCGACCTCGGAGGGATGATACACGGTGTAGTTCGCATCGTCGGCAAGGTTCTCACCCAATGAGCCCAGCTCCAGCAACTTAATTCCTTCCAGATTCCATCCATGGGAGCCGGCGACATCTTCGAGCTCCTCGGCTGTTTCGGAGAGCGTGATATACAAGACGCGTTGACCGAGACGCACGCCCTCCCGCAGAAATTGCAAGGCAAACGTGGTTTTGCCACTGCCAGGATCGCCTTCTACGACGTAAAGACGTCGGGCGGGCAAACCGCCGCCTAAGACTTGGTCTAACCCCTCAACTCCGGTAGGTTGTCTTTGGGCAGTCGTCGGCGGTGCTGGCGTTGTTTCCGGATCCATTAGTTGCGAAGGGACAGTGATGATCCCTAAAAATGCTAACACTTTTCGGCGTCTTCTTCGAGTGTGGATGGGCTCTTAAAAGAGGCGGTTGATGCCGGAATCGTGTCAGAGAGGTATACGTTCGATACGTATTGTTTGCTTTGAACATCAGCAACTAAAAGCCGAATGGCTTGTAGCCGCCTCGCGCTGCAACCACAAGACTTGCAGGTGCAAAATCCTGATTACTTAGGAATTTGGGGGACTCTGGGGGTACTGCTCACGAGAGTCCTGTGCGTGTCATTCTCGACACTCGAAATTCTTTGCGTCTTCGCCGTCGCCCTGGCCCTTGTAATGCGCGTACTTGGGATAAGCGCACAACAACGCCAAGCAGAGTCGTTGACTTCGTTGGCTAACAACATACCGGGATCCCCCGTGCGACTACTGAACCACGAGTGTTTGGGAACCATCGCCGCCTGTCGCTGCCGTTCGAGTTCCTGCGCATTTCATCCTGGCCGGGAGTCCTAGGAGGTTAGATTCCAAGCGGTCGTTTCGAAATCTTCTTGAGGAGATCGTCACGTTTTTTCGCCTGCCTCGCGCTGATCAGCCTGTAAGCCTGCAAGATTCCCAGTATCACCAAAGCAGCCACTAGCACTTGGCGGCCGGAACCGAGCGCAGCTAATCCGCGGGGTGTAAATGCTATGCCGAGCGCGGCAACAATCAGAAGGAGAGTAAAGACCGGGCGGAGCATGTCGCGAATTCATCCTAGCAAGCCTGCGCGAGGCCGCGCGCGCCACACTGGGTTGCCAGATAGCTTCCGCTATTGGGCATCCACGTCATGAGGATCTTACCTCTGTCCGGCGGGAACATCAACTACGAAAAACAAGGCGCGCATGTGATTCGGCGACAGCCGAAATGGTTCCCCAGTGGCGGCCGGGAGGCCAACGTTTTACGGGTCTTTTCAGGCACTTCGCACCCTCACTGCAAATCGGTAATGCATGTTCGCCGGAATAATCCTGCTGACGATTCGATGAGACGGGAAACACTTTGGCTCGTAGGGAACTCTAACTATTACCCGGCCTTTTAGTGCCCGGCCTTGACGACGCCGCAGGAGGAGTGATCATGATGACGTTGCGATCACCTGCCATGTTACCTCTGATCGCGTGTACATTGGTCGCACAATCCTCGGATTTCCGTAACACCCGCTGGGGAATGGATCGGGCGCAGGTTGTGGCGTCGGAAGGCACGCCTCCGAGCCAGATTCGTGAGCGTGGGAGCGAGACCGTGCTGCGCTATGAGTCGGCGCGCCTCGCCGATCTGGACTGTCGCGTGGTTTACATCTTGGCGAAGGACAAGCTCGTTCGCGCAAAATATGTGTTTCAGCGAGAGCACCCTGCGAAGAACGACTTTCTTGCTGACTTCACCATGGTCGATGCGTTCCTCATGGCGACCATGGAACGCCCCACGGAGCAGCGAGTGATGTGGCGTGACGAGGTTTACAAAATGGAGCCGCAGCACTATGGAGTAGCTGTCTCTTTGGGACAGCTACTCTATTCGACGCAGTGGAAGGGGATGCGGACGGTGGTAACGCACGCGTTAACCGGGGAGAACGGAGCCATCACGCACGAAATCGAGTTTGTGAGCGTCGACCTGGAACCCTGGGAAGACCAGATCACGAAAGAGCAAGAAAGCCCCACTGGTAACCCGCCAAGAACGCTACAATCCGCCGCAGCACCGCCGAACTAAGAGCACACGTTCCTACAGGTCCTCTTAGGTGAGATCGACAACCTTGCGTTCCTACCAGCGGGGCGGGTTGGAGAATCCGGCGGTCGCGCTGAAATGGGGAGACCAAAGATGTCGCTGAGCGTCCGAAACGTTGAATACTTCTACGTCAGAATCCATGATGGCCCCGAGAAGGCATATAGGCTTCTCGCTCAATTGGCTTCCGAAGAGGTTAATCTACTGGCGTTCAGTGCGGTGCCCTTCGGTCCGAACCACGTTGAGCTAACTATCTTTCCTGACCAAAGCAAAACCTTCATCCAGCTTGCCGAGAGGCTGGGCTGGAAGGTGACAGGACCTCTGCATGCGTTGCTGGTACAGGGTGACGATCAGCTTGGAACGCTGGCCGAGATTCAACGAGTGCTTCTTGATGCCGGGATCAGCATTTACGCCTCAAGCGGCGTCACCGATGGCAATGGACGCTATGGATACGTAATTTATGTGAAGGAAGAAGATCACGAGAGGGCGGCCAACTCTCTTGGAGCCGTGACTCCTCCCGGCTCCTCAACTCACCTGTCACAACCCTGAGGCTAGTCACTCTTTCGCCTCTCGGAGCTTTTCCGCATTTGCTCCGGAAGTTCCGGTGAACAGGATGAGGAGGCCGGCTGCGATCAGCGCCAGCATGACGCTGTGATAGATGTCGTTGCTGGCAGTTCGCGGGCCGGCGCCAACCGCCAGAGCGGCGATACCCAGCAAAACTCCGCCGAGCGCGACTAGATTGGAAACGACGGCAGCGCGCCGGCTGGCGAGTGAACGGCGAAATATCGTTGTCACGCCCACCAACAGCGACAAACCGCAGAGGGTCTCTACGATCGAGGCGGGGACGATGCGCGGCTCGTGGAAAGGTCCTAATGCAACACCGGCATGTTGGATGGCTCCGAAGAAAAACAATGCTGCATTGGATGCCATGATGATCTCAAGTACATTTCTCGTGCGGGTTATCATTGCCCGGCCCCCTCCTCGGCGAGTGACGGCGGGGGAGTTATCCGCGCCGGCAATTTGAACCCGGCGGCGATAAGCCAGATGAACCCCGGAAAACGCGTGAGCGGGACCAGAAAGCCGGCACTCGGAGTGAGCATTGTCAACCAACTTAGCTCTCCCACAACGGCCAAGAACAGCCCCAACACCGCGATCCACTTCGGCAACAACTTTGTCAAACCTCCCGTGACGGAAACGCCCGCCATTAACAAGCCGATCGGGACCGCGTAGCCGGGACCACCGAAGGCCTGGGCCAAATAGTTGAGCGCACGAACCACTGTTGCGTCCTGTGCCATGCCGGGTTGGATGATCACTGAGAAAGCAAACGCGGATGCGGCTGAATCGAACGCCGCGGCAAGCCCCCCGAACAGGGCGATGTATGCACCAGCCGCCCGGATGCCCAGAAATTGCAGACGGCTTACGATTGACGCGGTGAAAATGCCCAGGGGAATCGCGGATCCGAACTGAAAAAACGCGAGCATGAGAACCGGGCCGGTGTGAGTGGCAAAATAATTCGCGATCTGGTCCGGCGGAGCGCTTGCGGGTGGAAAGTAAGGAGGCTGGAAACCCACGGCGATCCCAAAAATCGTAACGGGAAACAGGCTGGCCAGCTTCAGAACTGTGAAAACCACGGCTACCACGCCGGGATTCGGACCGCGATGATATATGGGCCCATTCGCGCTACCGGATTTGTTCCTTTGAAGCGTTGGCGCGTTCATGTTATTCTCCTTCGGCGAGGCAACACGAGTCTTGGCGGAAACGACGATCTCTGGTACGAGCGTCGTTCCACTTTATAATCGTTCTAACATAGAACGATTATAAAATGCAATAGTAGTCTTGCCGCATATGAAATCTCAGAAACCCGGACACGACGCGGAGTGTGCGCGCCCCAAGGGCGGTCCGGGCGCCGCTTTTCTTCTTGCCCAGGTTGGCGCCCATGCGGCAGCCAGGTTCGCGAAACGCCTTGACGAGCTGCGTCTGCTCCCTGCACATGCAGGCGTGCTTCGCATTTTGGGCTCGACCCCCGCGATTACGCAGCAGGCGCTGGCGGGAATGCTTCGGATGGTACCGAGCCGACTGGTCGCGCTTGTCGATGAGCTTGAGGGCGGTGGCTTCGTTGAGAGGGGCGAGGATCCAGGCGATCGCCGCCGTTATGCTCTCCGTCTGACCGAACGGGGTCGTTCGATACTCCGCGATATAGGCCGCGTTGCACGTGAGCATCAGGCGGACCTTTTGGCGGCGCTGAGTGAAATCGAGCAACGCCAGCTTGCTGATCTGCTTCAGCGTGTGGCGGACGAGCAGGGTCTCACCCGCGGAGTGCATCCTGGCTTTGGTCGCACAGACAGGGGAAAACCAGGCGCGGCGAAGGAAGGTTAGCGGCCGAACTAACAGTCTTCAACCGGTCGCCCACTTCCTCGCGGCCGCGGTTCGTGATCAGCGCATACACTGTCGTGTTGCGGATGTCTGCGCCCGCCGGTACTTCAAGCGCGGTTATTAAGTTGACCGAGCCTTACGAAACTGGGGCCTTGCTCCCGATGCAGCAAATCCACCCTTTGTTTGGTTCCGTAATGATCTGAACGTCTGAGTAACGGGCATCCGTGAGTAGTTCGCGATGCTCCTCGACGCTGAGGAGCGCCATACCAGTTTTTTCAGAGTACCTCTCCACAGCTTTTGAAGTGAAGGCCGCCGATCCTTTGTAAACTTCAGCGATGATGATCAGCCTGCCACCGGGCTTCAGGACTCTCAAAACTTCGCGCAGATCCGCCGGCAAAGCAGGCCACCAGAAGTGCGTTTCGACCGCCGTGATGACATCAAAAGCGCCGTCTGAAAATGGCAACCGGGAGACGGACGCCTCCCGAATCTCAACGCGTGTGGCATCGATCCATTGCTGGTTCGTTCGCACGGCTATGGCCACACTTTCCGTCGAATGATCGATGCCATAGACCTTGCCTTGCGTAGCGATTGCAGCCAACTTGCTCACGGTCCTGCCACCGCCGCAGCCTACATCCAGGATGATGTCCTGTTTCCCTATCGAAGCGTGCGACAAGCCCCAATCTGTAACCTTGGAGTGACGCGAATTCATATTCCTCAGAACCAATCGTCCCAGCCATCCGGTCGGGTTCTGGCATTGATTTGCGCGTGAGTTTCTCCGGGTCATATCGGTTCACCCAGCCAAAGATTCTACGCAGTGGGCTCCGCGATTGGCAACAACGGACCAAGATGTATACGTCTTTTCAGGCGAAAGTAATCGACCAGCGGACCCGTAAGGTGAATCTACTTACCGACCACAATGATCGAGAACGATCCCGGGACGACCTGTCCCCGGCCGCCACCTCGGCCTCCGGGAGGCAGTGCTCCAGGAGCGGGAGCCGGAGGCGGTGTGACTTCGCTCGCCATTGTAATCACCCGGTTGGTCTTGCTATCCAAGGTCGATGTGCGTGCGCCCGTCATAGTCTGAACCACCTGTTCTACCGCGAAACTGGTGGGACTGTTCTCCTTGATCACGACAAGGGTACCGTCGCCGTGTGAGCTGAACGCTTCCATCGTCTTGGGGTTGAACAAAGCGCCATCAGTCCCTCCGTTGATGGGAATCGTGGTGATGATCTTGCCGTCCTTGGCGCTGAGGATCACCATGTTGGCTGGCATGCGGCACGCGGCGAAGAGAATGTTGTTTTTCGCGTCCATCGCGAGGCCGGCGCAGGTTCCGCCGCTCCCGGTCAGATCGTAATGAGCCGTCACCATCATGGTCTTGGCGTCCACCACGGCGATGTTGGCTTTGTCTTCGACGTCGATATAAATGTGGCCTTTGCCATCGCTGGCCGCCTGTTCCGGCATTCCGCCGAGGTCGATGGTCCCTAGGACGGCTCCATCCGCGGCATTGATGACGGTAACGTGGGGCGCCTGGTGACTGAGGATGTACACGTGATCGTTAAACGCATCGTACAGCATGCCATCCGGATTGCCCATGACCTCAACGGTCTTGATCGGCATCAGGGTCTTGGAATCGAACATCTGGATCGGCTTGCTGCTGATGAATCCATGGCCCGACTTAGTGGATACCACGACTCCGTGAGCATTGGCGCTGGGAATATCGGGTTCTGGGGCCAACGTGTCGAGATTAAAGACGGTAATGCGGGCCGTGTCTCTGCCAGTACGCGCGATATACAGGCGGCGTGCAGCCGAGTCAGCGTAAATATAATCGGTGCCGCCTTCTCCGCCAACTTTGGTTTTGGTCGCTTTATAAGGTCCCGCTGTAGGGGCCAACTGGGCCAGGCTCACACCCGCCAGGGCGGTGGCGATGGCAAGCACGAAGCAGAAGCGTCGCATGGATATCTCCTCAGAGGGAGTATACACGACTCAGTTGTCGAGCGAAGGCTCACTTGAGATCTCTCGGTATTGTAATCTGAGAAGGCTCGCAGACAGACCAGGAGTGTGGAGCGCCATGAATCGTTTACTACGGATACTACAGAAGATCGCGCTGACCGTCCTTGCAGCGGCTAATGTGATGACCGTTTCGGGTCAGTTGCCTATTCCAGTGCCCGGACAAAGCCCGGCGCAAGGTGGCGTTCAAGCCGGAGCCCCCGGTGGCGGCCGCGGTGGGCGCGGAGGAGGCCGTGGCGCTCAGGTTCCTGCCGTACCTGTAAAGCAGGTAATCACTCCCATACCGGTTGCCATCGAAGTTACGGGTCCCGGCCAGTTTTACGAGACCTTCATGGATGACTACGACGACGCAAAGAAAACCAATGTCCCGCCGAAGGACACATACTCGAAATTCAATTATGAGGCGAGGGAATATTTCATTTCGGGCGCCACATCCAGCGGCATGCCTTACAAGACTCGCATTGTCATCCGCAAACCCAAAGACGACGCAAAGTTCAACGGTCTGATTCTTGCCGAATCGATGCACCCGAGCGGCAATCCGTGGGTTTTCCATTTCACACAGGTTTACGCCATGACGACCGGCGTCGTCGGACTGGAGATCCTGACCACGACTCCCGCGGGACTCGCCGCGGCGAATGAGGCGCGCTATAAGGACTTGGTCGTTCCGAACGGATCCGCCAACGACATCCTGGCGCAGGTCGGGGCGCTCGTCAAATCTGACCACAAAGACAATCCTCTGGGTGGCTTCAAGGTCAGAAAGATGATCCTGGCCGGTTCATCGGCCTCGGCTGCCGTGGCTCAGAATTACCTCACTAACGCCCATATGGCGCAAAGACTCGCGGATCTGAAGCCGATCTACGACGGGTTCATGCCAACCAGCGCCAACGGCCAGATCCCGGTGATCGATGTTCCCACGATCCTGGTGCCCACCATGCGCGAGGCTTTTGCCGGCAACGGGACTACGGAGCCAGACAATGAGAAGCTTCGCGTCTATGAATTTGCCGGCATGGCCCATATCGATGCCCGCGTCGCCGGTCAATACTACCCCGACCCCTGCAAATATCCGATCAGCAGGTATCCCCTGGGAGCCGAGATGGCCGTTGCTCTCGACAAGCTTTTCGCCTGGGTGGACAAAGGCGTCGCGCCGCCCCATGCCGACCGGTTCTACGTCGATTTCAATCCGGATAACAAGCCCAAGCTCGACCGCGATAAGGGCGTTCTGCTCGCGCTGGATGAGGTTGGGAACGTCAAAGGCGGAATCCGCAGCACTTATGTGGATGTGCCGGTAAAGAGCTACCACGTTCCGGACGAAGCTATCGACCCGAGAATTCCGAATCCCAATCATTTCATCGCGGAGCGGCGGACCGCTGGTCAGGATCCTGACGCCCAGCTGTGCGGCCTCGGCAACTTCGAAACGGCGCTCTCGAAAGATCAGTTGAAGAAACTCTACAAGAATCCCAAGGATTACTACAACAAAGTCGCGCAGAGATACGATGAACTGGTGAAAGAGGGCTGGGCGCTGCCTGTTTACAAAGAGATGGTCCTTGCCGAAGCCGCTCACGTTACGTTCTGAAGGGATGCAGAATATGAAGTCGCCTATCGGCATTACCGGAGCAGTTCTTTTCGCGACAGTCGCGATCGCATCGGCGCAGGCGCCTGGTCCGACGGTCGACAGCTACATCTCGACGGCCAAGGTGGCGGCCGGCACGGATTGGGCGGGGACGTTTCTGCGCCTCTGCATTCCACCTTCAGGCGGTCCTCAGATTGCGGGTGGCCAGGCAGGGGCAGGCCGGGGCGCGGCCGGCCCGACCGGTAGCAAGGGAGCAGCTCCGCGTACGCCTGCAAAAGAAACCTGGTATGCCGAACCGGCCAAGGTCGCGGACAACCTCTATTTCCTGGGCACCAAGATCCATAGCTCGTGGGCCATCGCCGGGAGCCAAGGCATTATCGTCATCGAGGCGCTATTCGACTACGCCGTCAGAGACGAAATCCTGGACGGCCTGAAGAAAGTCGGGCTGGACTCGAAGAACGTGAAATATGTGATTCTTTCGCATGCCCACGGCGATCACGACGGTGGCGCCGTATTGCTGCAGGATACGATTCCAGGCGTGCACTTGATCTACGGCGCGGAAGACTGGGATGCCGTCGATAAACGCGCCACCGGCAAAGCCAAGCATGACTTAGTGGGTACTGACGGGATGAAGGTTTCGGTTGGAGATGCCTCCGTTCAGATCGTCACGATGCCTGGCCACACCCCCGGAACTCTTTCTTACCTGTTCGAGGTGCGGGACAATGGCAAGCCCCTCCGCATCGCCTACGTCGGCGGGACTGCAATCCCGTTTAATGGGAGTGCCGCATACTACGATGGCTATCTTGCTTCCTCCAGGAAGATGGCGAAGGCAGCCGCTGATTACGGTGCGACTGCCCTGATGTCGAATCACTCCGAATTCGACGATGCGTACTTCAAAGCTCATGCCGCGGCAAATCGCAAAGCGGGGGAGGCGAATCCATTCGATGTCGGTGCTGCTGGCGTTGCGCGCTATTTCACCGTGGTCGAAGCGTGCACCACAGCAGCCAGAATTCGCGCGACCGGCCAGTAACTAAGCGGGCCGATGCGCCTTAAGGAAGGAATGAATCTGGCGCACCGCCAGGGGGATTCGCTCCTTAGGCTCTTTCCACGGGAAGATGCTTACTTCGGCTTTCGGCGCGAGCATCGCGCACTCCATGGCGACGGCGTAGGGGTGCGCGGGGACCTCGTCCGGCAGGACCAGAATTGGGTTTTGGCAACTACGCATGAAATCGCGCGTCACGGTAAAGAGGAAGTCCGGGTTAGTTTCAAACATTTTGGTCACGAACTGGTCGGCCGTTTGCAGCGTGACCTCGGGTCGCTTAGCGGTTATCTGCGCAGGCCAGCCGCTCCAAAATGCGCCCTGGTATTTTCGATCGCGCATCTCCGGACGCCAGCCCACGGGCTGTGCCAGCACGGCGGCGGCGACACGATTGGGTGCGCGCTTCAACAGACTGCCGATGAAGGGTCCGCCAATGCAGAAGCCCAACACCATGAACTTGTCGATCCCCAGATGATCCATCAGGCCGAGCTGGTCGTCGGCGTAGGATTCCCACGGCCGGTCGATCTCGACAGGGCCGGTGGATTGGCCGCTGGGAGCGTTGCGCAGGTCTGCGGTGATGCAGCGATATTCTCCCTTGAACTCGTCGATCGCGGGAAAGGGGTTGCCGCCCTTCAAGCCGGCAATGGTCGAGTTCAACCCTCCGCCCGGAAGCAGTAATAGCGGGAAGCCGGAACCCGCCTCCTCATAGTAGATCCGGACCGGGCCTTTCTCATAAAACTTTCCAGTCCCTTGTGCGCCCGTCTGTTGAGCAAATACGCGCGGCGCGGCGGCCGTTGCCGCTGCCGCAGCTCCCGCTGCCAGTATGGAACGTCTGGTCGAACCCATGATCGGCGTCCTCCTTGCTGCTCCTAGCCTGCGAGCTATTCTAGAACAAATCGCAAGATGAGATGGCGGTCCAGCAGGCTGGCGACCAACCGGCAAGGTGACCTAAGATGGGAGCCTGATGCCTCTGGAACTAATGGACGATCCTGGTTTCATGGATCCAACCTGTGGAATACCTTGGTGTTCAAATTTGTCCTGGAAGAAAAAGTCCACCTGTGTAGCGGATCTACCGGATAAGGGAAGCTGGCTATGAGCAATTCCGCGGAATTACAGGCGTTTGTCAAAGCGGCAAAAGAAAGCGGAGCGACGGATGAATTTCTGGTGGCGATGCTGCGGGACAAAGGCTGGCCGGCGAAAGACGTCTACGCAGTGTTTGCCCAGCAATACGCAGCGCAAACCGGTATCGTTTTACCAGAGCCGCCGGGGCGGCTGGAGGCAGCCCGCGAAGCATTCTTTCACCTGCTCGCCTTTGTAACACTGGCGACATGGATCTTTTCCATCGGTTCGATCTGGTTTGATCTGATTGAAGCCTGGGTGCCCGACCCGACGGTCGATCGATTTGACGGGTTTGTGATTAGTAGCATCAGCCGGGAACTGGCCTCGATCATTGTCGCGTTTCCTGCATTTATCTGGGCTACAGGGTCGATTTTGCGAGATCAAATGGAAAATCCGGACAAAGCTGAGTCCGCTGTACGACGCTGGGTGAGCAACATCGGGTTGCTTCTTACGGCGTTGGTCTTCCTAGGTGATTTGATCGCCTTCGTCACTTCCTTGTTGCAGGGCGAACTTACAACTCGCTTCGCCTTGCGGTGCCTCGTTGTACTGGTCCTGGCGGGAGCGGTCTTCCTCTACTACAGCCGCGGGCTGGGGAAGTCGCGCACGCTTCCACCGATCATGTGGCATCGTATGTTTGCGGGATGCGCCGGGTTGGCTATGCTGCTGACGCTTGGATTCGGATTTTGGTCCACTGGATCGCCTTCGAGCGCGCGAGTATTGAACGAAGATAACCGGCGAGTGCGGGACCTCTACGACTTGACGGTGCAAATCGAAAACAAAAGATACAGCGGTGGCTTGCAGGGACCTCCAACAAGTCTGTCAGACGTCGCCTTAACCGCAAGCGACCCGTTCAGCCGCCAGCCTTACGAATATCGTCGACTGGATAGCGAGCGCTATCAAGTGTGTGCGGAGTTCAGGGCGGCAAGTCCCACTGCCTCCGGCCCACCCGCGCTCTTCTGGGCGCATCCGGCAGGACGAAAGTGTTTTGATATTAGCTTCGCCCGGAGTGCGCCACCCCCACCGAATTATTTTCGGTAGCCACGATGAAACCGGCGGATGGGTCACCGACAATCTCCGGGGATTCGCCTTTGAGTGAGGAATGTATCAGTGCCGGATCTGAGACGAGGCGTTCCCCAGCTCGGGAACGCTGCAGTCGCCTCGCTCTGCGATAAGTCCCGCGTCCGGATTCGGGTTGCGCGTCACCTTTCGAGTCGGCAGCACCCACGGCTCCGCCAGCACCTCAGGATCTTCGACCGTGACGTCGTACAGCAGTACATCGCCTTGGCGCGTGAATCGCTCCACAACATGCATCTCACC
>Ga0070735_10004391_pt1 | contig 11917 bp, 10 predicted proteins | sample Coa_R1_FD_66443 | JGI IMG/M metagenome (GOLD analysis project Ga0070735, IMG submission 66443) | Surface soil microbial communities from Centralia Pennsylvania, which are recovering from an underground coalmine fire - Coalmine... | ecosystem: Environmental > Terrestrial > Soil > Unclassified ... | reverse complement strand
CGATCCGGTTCGACAATCTCGCTGACAAGTCCCATCCGCACTGCTTCCTCTGCGCCAAAAATCCTGCCCGTCAGCAGCAGGTCGCGCGCTTGTTTCTCGCCCACTTGCCGCAGAAGGAAAGTCGATACAATCGCTGGCACAAAGCCGATGCGCACTTCAGTGTAGCCATATTTGGCCTCCGGCACGGAGAGCGTGAAGTCGCACATAGTCGCCAGGCCCGTGCCTCCAGCGACGGCTGCGCCATTCACGGCTGCAATCGTTGCCAGTGGATACTCATAAAGTCGGCGGAACATTTCCGCCATGCGAGCAGAATCCTTGACATTCTCTTCGTGAGTCTTCCCAAGGAGTGATTTCAGCTCATCGAGATCCATACCAGCGCAAAATGCTTTGCCCGCACCCGTAAGAATAAGTACTTGAGCGCCCGCTTTCTCCGTGTCATCCAGTGCGCGCATGAGTTCATCCACGAGTTGGAAGCTGATTGCGTTGCGCTTGTCAGGGCGGTTGAATGTGATCGTAACAACCTGCCCTTCGTTCTTGAGTTGGATTGTGTTGTAAATCATGGGTATCAGTCCGCTTGAGATTTCATATACCTGGCGCCAATCGCCTCGGAAGCTCTCAATAGCGCATCCAGCGGTTTGAGCGCCGGCAGCTTCGCGTCACGGTTCTTCAAAGCCCCAATGACTTTCTCGGTCGCAATATTCCCAATCAATTGGTCCTGGGCAAAGGGGCAGCCGCCAAGTCCCGCCAGCGCCGAATCAAAGCGCCGGCAGCCTGCATCATAAGCAGCCAAAATCTTTTCAGTCGCTGCCTCCGGGCGACTATGTAAGTGGACGCCGATTTCAAGGTAATCGAATTTCGAATTCACCGCGGAAACCAGCTCCTGAATTTGGTTTGGGCCGGCCAACCCGACTGTGTCGGCAAGAGAAATCGTTCGGACTCCGGTCGATTCCAGCAAGTCAACCGCATCCACGACTTCACCGACATTCCACTGATCACCATAGGGATTGCCGAAAGCCATCGAGATATAAACGACCGTGTCCAGACCGGCCTCTTCCGTTTTGTTTCTAATCTTCTCCAATTCTTCAATTGCATCTTCCATGCTTTGGCGCTGATTGTTCTGCAAGAATGTCGGTGAAACCGAATAAGGGAAGCCCAAAGTTTTAACGGCTTGAGTCTCAATTGCTCGCTCAGCACCCTTTTCATTAACTACAATACCGATGATCTCTACGTCATCCGGAGGGTCGAGGTCTTTCAATACTTCGGCGGAATCCGCCATTTGAGGAACTGCTTTCGAAGAAACGAATGAAACGGCATCAATATGCTTGAACCCTGTGCTGATCAGCGTCTTCAAATATTCCGTTTTGATATGTGTCGGAATTTGACCTGCCAATCCCTGCCAGGCATCCCGCGGACACTCGATTAGCTTTACTTCCTTGGAAGATGTCACGTTTGCAACACCCCAACTTTAAACTCAGGCACTTCCGGGTTAAGGGCAGCCGCTTCGAGAGCTTGAGTGATCACATCACGGGTTTCCAGTGGATCGATAATCTTGTCAATCCAAAGGCGAGCTGCCCCGTAGCGAGGGTCTGTTTGCTCATCGTAAGTCTTCTTTGTTGCGTCAAACAACTCTTTTCGTTCTTCATCGCTCAACTTCTTACCGCCCCGCTCCAATTGCCGAATCTTGATTTCAACCAGCGTTCCCGCTGCCGAGTCTCCGCTCATGACCGCATAACGAGCGGTCGGCCACGCAAAGACGAAACGGGGGTCGTAGGCCTTACCGCACATCGCATAATGCCCGGCTCCGAACGACCCGCCAACGATTACCGTAATCTTCGGTACCACTGAATTGGAGACCGCGTTCACCATTTTCGCGCCGGCTTTTATGATCCCACTCCATTCGGCGTCGCGGCCCACCATAAAGCCATTTACGTCATGCATGAAAATCAAGGGAACCAGGCTTTGATTGCAATCCATGATGAACCGCGCGGCCTTCTCGGCGGACTCGGTGTAAATCACCCCGCCAAACTCGACACGTTTCTTGCCCTCGTGATCCGTCGCTTGCGCGTGCAACTTCTGGTTGGCGACGATTCCCACGGCAAAACCGCCAATTCTTGCGTAGCCGCACACCAAAGTCTTGCCGTATTCGGGTTTATATTCATCAAAGCGGCTCCCGTCCACAATCCGCGCCAGAATTTCCTTCATGTCATAGGGCCGGGCCGGAGAGGAATCGTAGATCCCGTAAATTTCTTCCGGCGGAAATGCGGGGTTGTCCGGTTTGCGTCGGTCCCATGGCGATTGGCGGCGGTATCCCCATTTCTCAACAATGGCCCGTACGCGTTCAATGCAGGCTTCATCGTTGGGTTCGCGGAAATCAACCGTGCCGCTTATGGCAGAGTGCATGGCCGCGCCGCCAAGTTCCTCCGCAGAAACCTTCTGCCCAATCGCGGCTTGCACCAATGCCGGACCCGCTAGGAACAATCCGCTGCCATCGGTCATGAGTACGTGATCGCACATCACGGGAAGGTAGCCTCCTCCTGCTACGCACATCCCCATAATCGCTGCGATCTGCGGAATGCCCATTGCCGACATCACGGCGTTATTACGAAATACGCGGCCAAAATCGTCGGTATCGGGGAATACATCTTCCTGGAGGGGTAAAAATACGCCAGCGGAATCTACGAGATAAATCGTCGGAACATGATTCTCAATCGCGATGTTTTGAGCGCGAATGACCTTCTTTGATGTCATCGGAAAGAACGCGCCGGCCTTCACGGTTGCGTCATTCGCAATAATCATCACCATACGCGTGTGAATTCGGGCCAGACCGGTGATTACACCCGCTGATGCAGCGCCGCCCCATTCCTCATACATGCCGTAAGCGGCGAAGCTCCCGAGTTCAAGAAAAGAGCCGGGATCCACAAGTCGCGCAATGCGTTCCCGTGCCGTCAAGCGGCCTTTACCGTGCTGACTTTCAATCGCTTTTGTCCCACCGCCTTCGCGGATTTTTTCTTCGTCGTTGCGTACCTGCGAAACGATATCGGCTAAAAATCGCATGTTGGCTTCGAAGCGCGCCGAGGTTGGGTCAACCCGTGATTCCAGCTTCGGGGAAACAGATGGTGGAGTGAGTTCCTTGCGGTCTGCCATAGAAAGAAATACGAAACTCTCTACCCTATAACAGCGGAGGCGACGCGTGCAAACACAGCTCTTGCGACCGGCGGATGGCGTCAGCAACGGGATCATCGGATATGTAATCCACCAAGCCGATGCGCAGAGCTTCGAGTGATGGAATCGTCTCGGCCGCAGCGAATATTTGTAGTGCACGACCTTTGCCCACTAAACGGGGCAGACGTTGCGTGCCTCCCCACCCCGTCATTAACCCCAGTGCAACTCCGCGATGGCCAAATACGGCGTTGGGAGCGGCAATTCGCTGATGACAGGCGAGCGCCAGATCAAGACCCCCGCCCATGCAAAAGCCAGCGATCGCTGCATAGACGGGAGCAGGGAACTGCGAGACGAAGTTCATTAACACTTGTCCTATTTTCGAAAACTCGTACGCAGCAGGAGCAGTAAGCTTGGCGATTTCTGTGAGGTCGGCTCCCACGGAAAAGAAGTTCTTATTCCCAGTAAGAATGATCGGATGTTTGTCTCGCGCTAGCTCGTGGAACGCTTCATACAAGGAAAGAATGCAAGCCTGTGTAAGGCGGTTGGTTTCATTGTTAGAAACAAGCCGGACGACGCGTATATGACCGTGCATTACTATCTGGAAATCGGTCGCCAGCTTATTTCCTTTCGAGCCATCGCTCCAGCCTGCATCCATCGTCTTCCAACTGAAAGATTCCTACTCCGAAACATTCGCCAACCATGCGTTGCGTTTCTTCGTCGCGAGCCACGCGGGTTATCCATTGTTTGCCGACTTGGTATTGGCTGGCAGTAAACCAGCGCTGAGGAAGTACTTCGACCAGCCCCGCACGCAAATAGAAAACATATATCGCAAATGCAGCCTCGTCATTGCTTTTGGCGGGATAGCTGGTTGGCACAATCAGCTCGTCCACGCATCGCAACGATTCGGGAACATCAATCTTGTGCGTGCCGGGCGAAAGATTTAAGGGAACCTCAAGATCAGCAGTAGGCGAAGTCACCGCGTAAATTCTGTCGGACGATTGTTTAAACCACCCTGCAATTTCCGCAAGATCGAATGTTTTAAGCTGGGAAGCTTCAAAACAGGCAAGGCGGATGCTCCTGCCTTCTGGGCACCAAATTCCCAAACAATTCTCTCCCACAAGAAATGGCCGGCAATAGGTATTTAAGGCGAGTCGAGGTTTATCCGGTTCTTGTGATAAGTGCAACGAAACAACGTAAGCAACAGACCCTTGGTCGCCATGATGGGTCCATTCGAAACGCTGTCCGGAAGCCGTGAAGGATGGGAAGGTTTTCCAATACCAGGGTGAAGGACCGACCGCGCGTTCAACTTGCTGCTTTGCTGAGGAAAGATTGGGGCTGGACATGGAGGCCGTTGCTGTGAATTCATCCACTAAAGAGATGGAACTCCGCGCGACTTTACATTCTCTCGGATGAACTTAACGATGTCATCCATGGCAGTACCTGGCTGGAAAATGGCTGCTACCCCGCGTTGCTTTAACCCTTCAATATCTTGGTCTGGGATAATGCCGCCAACGACCACAATAACGTCATCCATTTTGTTCTGCTTGAGAAGATCCATCACGCGGGGAACGATGGCGTTGTGCGCCCCCGAAAGGATGGAAAGTCCAATGACATGAACATCTTCCTGTAAAGAAGCCCCGACAATCATTTCCGGAGTTTGCCGTAAACCTGTGTAAATTACTTCCATACCCGCGTCGCGTAGGGCACGGGCTATTACCTTGGCTCCACGGTCGTGACCGTCTAGCCCCGGCTTTGCGACGAGCACACGAATTTTAGCGTCTGTCATGCTTTCTTCATTTAACCACAAGCAACGGTGCGGCGGGGTAAACCCGCCTATCTCAGAGCGTTTCGACATCAAGGCTTCGCCACAAATACCAGCAAGCAACGCTGCGATAGGGTTCCCACGCTTTTGCGATTTTCATCATATGCGCGGGTTTGGGCAGTTTTCGTTTCTTGTAGGCTTTCTTAATCGCAGTTTGTATGCCATAGTCGCCCGTCGGCAGCACATTCGGTCTTCGCAGAGCGAACATCAGGAACATGTGGGCTGTCCAAGTGCCGATGCCTTTGATTTGAGTCAAATGCTCGATCACTTGCTCATCAGTCATATTTGGGATGTGCGCGAATTGCACCGTCCCGTCGTGAGTTTTCGCGGCCAGATCGCGGATATAGCTTAATTTCTGTTTTGAAAGCCCGGCAGCCCGCATCTGTGCCTCAGTTAGGGCAAGGATGCGTTCGGGGGTCAGCGGTTGCCCGGCCAATGCCTCCACTCTGGCAAATATTGTCGCCGCGGCCTTTCCATTCAGCTGTTGATACACGATGGATTCTGCGAGATGCTCAAACGCTGGAATGCCATAATTCATCCTGTATGGGCCAACGCGTTCAATAATCCCCGCAAGCACGGGATCAGACTTTTTTAGGTGATTCAGCGCCCTACGCATGGAGATTTTCTAGCATAAATCTCCTTAAAGGCGAAGAAAAAACAAATAAACCCATCGCTAGGCTGACGCGCAGTTGAAATCCAATTTTGTGGTTCAGTTTTCGAAGCGGCAATTACAAGTTGCTTTATCGCCGCAATCAGATCTCGAATCTAAGTGATTTCCCAACTCTCTTTAATTGCGATCTGATTTGTACAAGCGTGGATCAAAATCGCGATTGTAGAGGGTCGAATGTGCTGAACTGATCTCCGCTTCCGAATCGGGAGATCCTAAGTGACGCTGACTTCCGTGTAAGTTCCATAAACTTCGCGTAATGCCTCGCAAATCTCGCCCACGGTCGCATAGGCGCGTACTGCGTCGATGATGTACGGCATCGTGTTGGATGGAGAGATACCGTTTACATCTGCCGTTGGTTCCTGTGCAGCAACTATTTTCAGGGCATCGAGTCGGCGCGTGACTTCTTCGTTCGATCTGCGCGCCCGCAAAGCTTTTAGTTTGGCCGCTTGCTGCTGCGCTACGGTTTCACCAATGTAAAGAATGTGCGGGGACTCTTCTTCGATGACAAATTCATTAACTCCTACTGTGATTTTTTCTTTGGCTTCCGCGGCGCGCTGATACTGATAGGATGCTTCGGCAATTTCCTTTTGCGGATAGCCGCGCTCAATCGCCTTCACCATACCGCCCATCGCATCAAGCTTGTTGAAGTAGTCGAATCCGCCTTGTTCCATCTGTAGGGTCAGATTTTCCAAGAAATAAGACCCGCCGAGCGGGTCAATCGTCTGCGCCACGCCAGACTCATAAGCGATGATCTGTTGCGTGCGCAATGCGATACGCGCTGCTTCTTCAGTGGGAAGTGCGAGAGCTTCATCGTAAGAATCAGTGTGTAATGACTGCGTACCGCCTAACACCGCCGCAAGAGCCTGCAAAGCCACGCGAGCAATGTTATTCATGGGCTGCTGCGCGGGAAGCGACACCCCAGCCGTTTGGGTATGGAAACGCATCAGCCAGGTACGCTGGTTCTTCGCGCCGAACCGATTCTTCATTACCTGATACCAGATCTTGCGCGCCGCCCGATATTTGGCTATTTCTTCGAAGAAATCGTTATGTGCATTGAAGAAGAAACTCAACCGCGGCCCGAATTCGTCCACTTCCAATCCGCGGCGGAGCGCCCATTCGACATACTCGACGCCGTCGTACAAAGTAAATGCCAATTCCTGTAACGCAGTAGATCCAGCCTCGCGAATGTGATATCCACTGATCGAAATCGTGTTGAACTTGGGGGTGAATTTCGAGCCAAACTCAAAAGTATCAACAACCAACCGCATGGATGGGGCAGGAGGGAAAATGTATTCCTTCTGTGCGATGTATTCCTTCAAAATGTCATTTTGCAGCGTCCCGGAAACTTTCTTCCAATCCGCACCTTGTTTCTCGGCAACGACTAAATACATGGCCCACAAAACTGACGCCGGCGAGTTAATTGTCATCGAGACAGTCGTCTTTTCGAGGTCGATGCCGTCGAAGAGAATCTCCATATCTTCGAGCGAATCGATAGCCACGCCACACTTGCCGACTTCACCTTCACTGGCCGCATGGTCGGAGTCATATCCCATTAAGGTCGGTAGATCGAAGGCTACCGACAATCCGCTTCCCCCGCTTTGCAGCAAGTACTTATAGCGCTGGTTAGTCTCTTCCGGCGACGCGAAACCTGAGAACTGCCGCATCGTGAAAAGCTTGCCGCGATAGCCGCTGGCGTGAATGCCACGGGTATACGGGGCCTGCCCCGGGAATCCAAGATATTTTTCTGCGCTCCAGTCTTCTGGAAGATCGGCCTGCGTGTAGAGACGCCGAATCGGCACTCCAGAGATGGTGGTGAACCGGGCATGCCCATGCTCGTCCAGGTTTACGCCAGTGGCTGCGCCGATTGGTCTCTCGGGGGCTTTCTCCAGTGTTGGCGCCAGCGTCTTTTCTGCCCATTGTTTCTCAGCGTCGGAGGGATGGCGTCCTTCGAACACATCTGCAATCGGGCTTTCCGCGACTTGTGGCATCTTATCTTTCGGCATGTTGGCTCCCTGGATTGAACATTCCTATTTTAAGGCATAGTGAGCCACTGGCTTAATTCGAGCGTCGGCTCAGTTCCCAAATTTTGGCATATTTCCAGGAAACATAAACCGAGTGGTAAAGATGTAGCAGCAAGCCTTCGCGGCCATCCAGGAAACCCAAGCGAATGAAGTAGTTGTAAACAAAAGTTAAGGGTGGGCGAATCGCTATGTCGGCAAAGTTGAATCCGCGGCGGCCTTGGGCTACGGCAAACCCCGCTCCTTGCGAAGAGTAGCTATTCATGTGATCGATATAGCCGCGCAGCGTGGGATACGCATAATGCAACATCGCATGTTTCAACTGCGCGGTTGGGCCATTCACCTTGATGGTCGGATGTGCGCCATATTCCTCAAACTTTCCGGCGCCGCGGCGAATTAAACGTAACTTCGGATCCGGATAAAAGCCGCCATGCTTGATCCAGCGGCCCAGAAAAAAGTTCTTACGGGGAATGAAATAGCCAACATAGTCATTTTCTTCCGCGAGTGCTGTACGAATTTCCTCTGTCAATTCTGGTTCCAATGGCTCATCCGCATCCAGCTGCAAAACCCAATCCCCGGAAGCCTTCTCCATCGCCGAATTCTTCTGCCCTGCAAATCCCTTCCACTTCTCGGAAAATATTTTTGCACCGTAGGACCCGGCAATCTCAAGCGTCCGGTCCGTTGAGCCGGAATCCACAACAATAATCTCGCCCTGACCATCGCGCACCAGCGGCCTCACGCTGTCGAGTGTTCGCGGAAGGTTGGCCTCCTCGTTTTGGGTGATTAATACGACGGAAAGGGTCACAGCGAAAGCATACCGCCAAACGCGCGCATCGGAAATTCACGCGCTGGTTCCAAAGTCGCATAATAAACGCGATAACGCATCCAAATCGACCTCACTATAATCAATATGATTCGGCTTCCCTCATGGATTTCAAACTAGTAAGCCCCTATAAGCCGCAAGGCGATCAGCGCCAGGCCATCGAATCTCTCGTGCGCGGACTCGCCGACAGGGAACAGCACCAGGTCCTGCTTGGCGTCACCGGCTCGGGCAAGACGTACACCATGGCCAAGGTGATTGAGCAACTAAATCGCCCATCCATCGTCATGGCGCACAATAAAACTCTCGCGGCCCAGCTCTATCATGAGTTCAAGAATTTCTTTCCGCACAACGCTGTCGAATACTTCGTTTCTTACTACGATTATTACCAGCCGGAAGCCTATGTTCCCGCCGCCGACCTCTATATCGAAAAAGAAAGCACCATCAACGACGAACTCGACAAGCTGCGCCTTTCCGCTACGCGGTCTTTGTTCGAGCGGCGCGACGCGCTGATCGTCGCCTCCGTCAGCGCCATCTATGGTCTCGGCTCACCCGAAGCGTATTACGGTATGTTGCTCTTCCTCGAGAAAGGCCAGAAGGTCAAGCGAGAAGACATCACGCGCAAGCTCGTAGATATTCTCTATGAACGCACCAACGAGAATTTCCGCCGCGGGACTTTCCGTGTCCGTGGCGACGTCATCGAAATTTTTCCGACGTACGATGACATGGCGTACCGCGTCGAACTTTTCGGTGATGAAATCGATTCGTTATCACAGATCGATCCTTTGTTCGGAACCGTGAAACAGAAATATACCCGGTTGCCGATTTATCCCAAGACGCACTACGTCATGTCGGAAGAAACTCGCGCTACCGCTGTCCAATCCATCAAAGCCGAGCTTTCCTGGTGGGAAGTCGAACTCGAAAAGCAGGGTCGTCTCGTCGAAGCCCAGCGCATTCACCAGCGCACCATGTATGACCTGGAGATGATCAAGTCCGTCGGCTACTGCCACGGCATCGAGAACTACTCGCGGCACTTTACCGGACGCCTTCCCGGCGAGCCACCGCCCACGCTGCTCGACTATTTTCCGCGCGATTATCTGATGTTCATTGACGAGTCCCACCAGACCGTTCCACAGCTGCACGGCATGTACCACGGTGACCGTTCACGCAAAGAAACCCTGGTCGAATACGGTTTCCGCATGCCGTCGGCGCTCGACAATCGTCCGCTGACCTTCGAGGAATTCGAGCACCGCATGGGCCAAATGATTTATGTCTCAGCGACCCCGGGCCCGTATGAGCTCACAAAATCGGCGGGCGTGGTCATCGAACAAATCATTCGACCTACAGGATTGGTCGATCCTCCAGTCGAAATTCGTCCCGTGAAAGGCCAGATTGACGACCTGCTGCATGAAATTCGCGATCGAGTTTCCCGCGGAGAACGCGTATTAGTCACGACTCTTACCAAACGCATGGCCGAAGATCTTTCCGAGTATTACAGTGAAGTCGGCGTGAAGTGCCGCTACATGCACTCCGAAATCGAGACGCTCGAGCGCGTAAAAATTCTCCGCGATCTGCGCAAAGGCGAATTCGATGTGCTTATCGGCATCAATCTTCTGCGCGAAGGCCTCGACTTGCCGGAAGTCTCGCTAGTGGCGATTCTGGACGCCGATAAGGAGGGGTTTCTGCGCTCGGCAGGTTCGCTTATTCAAACCATCGGGCGCTGCGCCCGCAATCTTAATGGCCGTGCGATTCTTTATGCAGATCGCCGTACCGACTCGATGATTAAGGCCCTCAACGAGACCGACCGCCGCCGCGCGATTCAGGAAGCCTACAACGAGGCCAATGGCATTACGCCAGAGTCCATCATTCGTCCGCTCGACATGACGCTGGCGGGCATTGTCGCCGCCGACTATGCCGACCTTACTGCGAGCGAATCGGAGGGCATCCCCGAGTTCAAGTCGCAGGAAGAACTGAATACTTACATAGCCAGGTTGGAAAGCGACATGCGCGAGTCCGCTAAACGATTTGAGTTCGAGAAGGCGGCAAAACTAAGAGACACAATTAAAGAGCTGAGAACGAAAGAGTTTTTGTTCGCGTAGCTATCCCCCAATGTGGACCATCGTCCGTGACGCTGGTACAAAATCGGCCTCGCCGATGTGGTGGCGCTCTTCTTTCTTCATCACCACCCCACGGATGAATTCTGCTAATTCTTCATCACTCGCGCCGCGCTGCATCTGGCCATAGAGATCGTGGTCCCAAACAGAGAAGAGGCAAGTCCGGATTTTGCCGTCGGAAGTAATGCGGATGCGGCTGCAATGCCCACAAAAGGGATGCGACACGGGCGCGATAATGCCAATCTCGCCGATGCCATCGTCGAAGCGATAGCGGCGTGCGGTTTCTGAGCGTCCATGTGGAATTTCAACCAGCGGCCGATATTCGCTCATGCGGGAAAGGATTTCTTCGAGCGTGACCACAGTCGCGGGGGACCAGGTGCGGTCTTCCTCCAACGGCATGAACTCGATAAAGCGCACGATCACGCCTTCTTCGCGCGCGAACATGCCGAAGGGAATGATTTGATCTTCATTGAAACCGCGCATGAGCACACAATTCACTTTCAACGGCCACAGTCCGGCACGGCGGGCGGCGCGAATGCCCGCAAGCATGTGCTCATATCCGCCCGGCACCCGAGTAATTCGCGCAAAGCGGTCAGGATCGACTGCGTCCATGCTGACGGTCACGCGGTTGAGCCCGGCATCTTTCAGCGGCTGGGCCATGTCGGCAAGAAGATGGCCGTTAGTGGTGAGGGCGAGGTCCAGCGAATCGCTGTTTTGCGGGTTAAGCTCCGTCAGCTCTCGCACGAACTCGACGACACCTTTGCGAAGCAACGGCTCGCCGCCGGTGAGTCGAATCTTCTGAATCCCGAGTCCGACCAGCACCCGCACCATCCGTAAATAATCTTCAAAAGGCAAGTCGCCGTAGAGCGCGCCTTCATTCCCTGTCCGGCAATAGACACACTTGTAGTTGCAGCGGTCGGTGATGGAGAGCCGCAGTTCCGCAATGGGTCGCCCGAATTTGTCGGTCAAGGTCATCTCGTCCTATATGTCACCCAATCCCATTAGATTACAGCTTTGTAGAGGAGTTTCGCCTTAACGCAGCTTTCATGTGCAAGCATCGCACCTTGGTGCGTTCTTGGCTTTAGGCGTAATGGTGGCGGAATGCTACAATTTCAATTGCGCCGTGTGGGATCGTGCCGGAACGACATCTCGCAGGTGTATCTCTAACATGCTCATTTCTAAGCGCAAATTGCAAGTTTTGGCCTCTCTGGCAACGATCCTTTCGCTTCTTTCAGCCACCAGTTGTACAGGCTTTTTCCAGAATCCAGTATTGAGCACTGTGACCGTTGGGCCTTCGAATTTGAATTTGAA
>Ga0070735_10004390_pt1 | contig 11917 bp, 10 predicted proteins | sample Coa_R1_FD_66443 | JGI IMG/M metagenome (GOLD analysis project Ga0070735, IMG submission 66443) | Surface soil microbial communities from Centralia Pennsylvania, which are recovering from an underground coalmine fire - Coalmine... | ecosystem: Environmental > Terrestrial > Soil > Unclassified ... | reverse complement strand
CTTGCGAGTTCTCGGTTTCGCCGCCGCTCTCTCGCTTGCTACGGGCGTGATTTTCGGATTGTTTCCGGCGCTCGCTGCGTCTCGAGTCCATGCCAACAGCGGTCTGAGCGAAACGGGGCGGGGAAGCACTGCGGGAAAACAGCGGAATCGCCTGCGGATCGTGCTCGCGACGTCCGAGATCGCGCTGGCGCTGGTGCTGGTTGCGGGAGCTGGACTCTTGATACGAAGCTTCATGGCGGTGCGAGACACTGACCCCGGTTTTCGGCCCGAACGGTCGCTCGCGATTCTTGCTTCACTTCCCGAGAGCCAATACGACAAAGCGGCCGCCGTTAAAAACTTCGACGAGCAATTCCTCGCCAAGATCGGCTCCATTCCTGGAGTAAGCACGGTGGGCGCCGGAAGCATGGTGCCGTTGTCGGAGACGAATTGGAACCAGACCATTTGGCCTGAGGGTCATGATCCGCAGTCGAAGTTGCCGCTCGCGTACCACACCGTGGTGATGGGAGACTATTTCGGAGCACTCGGAATCCCGCTCAAACGGGGACGACTCTTCGACGCGAGCGATCGCGCGGGTAGCCCCGGTTCGGTGATTATCAATGAAACCACGGCGCGAAAGTTCTGGCCAGGTCAGAATCCTCTCGGAAAGCGGTTGAAGTACGGAGGCGGCTTGGATTCGTCGAGACCTTGGGAAATCGTGGTCGGCGTAATCGCGGATGTCAAACAGAATTCCATTGAACACGAAGCCGAGATCCAGGTGTATCAACCTTACACGCAACTTGATGACAATCACATCGCAGACCTCGGCCGCAACCTGAATTTTGTGATGCGAACTTCCGTGGATCCGGCCAGCGTGAGCTCGGCCGTGCGGCTCAGCCTGAGGTCGCTTGACCCGTCGTTGCCCGCCTCGGACCTGCGCACCATGCAACAGGTAGTTAGCACGTCGACCGCGCCGCGCAGGTTCAACACATGGCTCCTCGGTCTGCTGGCGGGAATCGCGCTCCTGATCGCGGCGGTTGGGATCTACGGCGTCATGGCGTACTCGGTTGCCATGCGTACGCAGGAAATCGGCATTCGAATGGCTCTCGGCGCGGCAAAGACGAATGTGCTCCGGATGGTATTGCGCCAAGCGTTTGTGATTGCGGGCGCGGGCATCGGAATCGGCTTGATCGCCGGGTTCGCATTGACGCGATTCATGACGGGCCTGCTCTACGAGATCAAACCCGCCGATCCGCTGACCTTCGTCGCAGTCTCCCTATTTCTCGCCATCATCGTGATCGCCGCAACGTGTTTTCCTGCCATGCGCGCGATGCGCGTGGATCCGATGGTCGCCCTGCGGCACGAATAGAACGACGAACGAACGAAGGAGGAAACAATGTCGTTGGAGGATCTGGGTTACGGTAGCCTAGGCTCCGTCGCGTAACTGCACTATCCGATAGTCTTTCAGGAAGATCGCATCGCAGACAGCGAAAACGGTCTCGGCGATAAGGTTACCAACAACTTGTTGCCTGCTCAAGGCCTCACTGATTAGTGAACTCATGGCTATTGGGCGGTCCGCCGCGTCTATGACCATAAACGAAGGTCCATTTTGTAGCCGCCGAAATGCCAGCGCCACCGCCTTTCTTTCCTGTGAAATAGACTCGGGGCCCCACGTCCCAAGAATCAAGTCGAAATTCGCCGCCTGCTCGGCATGCCCTGGAGTCCATTCGACAAAGTATGCGGCAATGGTCGCTTCCTCCTGGTTCACATAGCCCCAAACCCGCTCTGTCATCTTTCCGCAGCAGTCGCATGGGCCAAACGACCGCTCATCATCTGGATTGATCGTTAGCTGGAAGTCCGGTTGAGATGTCATGTTCGCGGAGCCAACCGTCCATCAGAGCACCGCAGCTCAGTAACCCGCCTCTGGCAACCAAACGACCGGGTTCCCGAGATCTCTCCAGTTTCAAACCGCGAGGCTTCCTATTCCTCGCTTCCGAGGCGATAGTGAACCCCTTCCTCGAAGAGCTTCTTGGGGTCTGGGAGTCCGGAAGCTCCCAATGTTCCATCCGGGCGAAGATATTGATGAACGCAGGCCACTTCGTTGTCATCCTTATCGCGATATGACACCATCTGGCTCATGGTTCCAAGAGGCTCTGTCGCAACATCGGCGCGGGGTTTGCACTCGTCCATGACCACGGCACTAAACTCTCCGGAGTGAAGGCGCTCTCTGTATCTTCCCGTATTGAAGCGTTCGCGCATCTCTGCTACTGTTATTGAAGCGAGGGTCTCGGCCATGGCTAGCGCGTCCGAAATTCAAGAACACCTCGAAAGATATCTATTGCGGGAGATATCCCTCGATGAATTTGAGAATTGGTTCTCGCTCGCCACCTGGAATATCCACAAGACCGCAGACCAAGAAGGGATCGATCTAGCCTATTCAATTGAGCATCAGCTTGCTCTTTTTCCGCACCACGGCGATGACCTGCGCCGGGCGCTTCTCTCTTTTGCCCCCGCTCAGGCAGAAAACAGTTATGGACCGCAGGATTACGCCACTGGTAATTCATATGGCTCTCAGGGGTTCAACAGCGCCGCAGCATAAACGCTGCTCCTGCCACTCGTTCTCCGTCGAGAAATGCCCATACGATGTATGCTCCGAGTATCGGGAACGCCGAGACGTCTATCGCGAAATCAGTCGTTAGCGTAAACGTTCCAAATCCTGCGGTAGGGTCAGCGTTATTCGTGAATACGAACTTGTATGGAGCGGCCTTCGCAAGCATCTCTCCGGCTGACGAGAACATTTGGACATCGAGGGTGTGTGGCGCGATGTCTCCAGGATGTGAATTGACGATAGTGATGGCTTTGAAGGTAGCCATAGGGTGTGCGTTCGGAATGTTTAAAAGACTCAAGATTTTGATCGCTGAAATCAAACCGGACTTATCGTTAATGCTTGTTTCGCACAAGATAACATTTGCTGTCAGTAATGCCACGCAAATCACCGCCTCTATCCGTGGTTTGCAGTCACCGAAGGACGTGCAAGGTTGGGAAACGTCTGATTCCTGACTAATGCGTGACCGCAAACACGGGTTGATTTCAAATCCGCTTCAAGATCGCAGCTTCAAGCGCATTTTCGTTTTCGAGTGTGGCACCAAGTTGCGATCAATACCGCGATGGCTCATTGATGAAGGTCTCGTCCAAGGCCGCTTCGCCGCCGACCATTCCACCGGTGAAAGTGTTCTCCGTCGCAAGCTGTGCTGAAGCACAAACCCACACTTTTCCTGACACCAAACGCCGTGCAACTCCTACGAGATGACTCCGTTCGGGCTGTATAGGATCTGGACTGCGGTAGCCATTTCTCACACCGCGTGCGAGCGAGCATTTGCGGTACAGCGACGTGAGAACAGCCGAAGGGCGATCGTACAGAACCATCGGCGAGCGCAAGTCAACCAAGAACTCTGGTCAAAGTGACAGGATACGTGGTCCGTCACTATATCCGTGTCCGAACAACGACGAGTGTCTTTCATTGCCCCATAACCTCTTTGAGACGCGCCCACGCCTCAGTCCGAGCCTTGGCGTTCGCCGGATTCGCGTCAGGCGCTTCTCCGGCGCGCATGAAACCGTGGCCTGCGCCGTCATAGGTCACTGGATCGTATTTCTTGCCGGCTTCTTTCATCTGATCGACGGTCGCTGGGATCGTCGCGTCGATTCGGGCGTCGTTGCCTGCGTAGAAACCATAGACCGGAGTCTTGATGCGTGCCATGTCGGCTTTGTCCGGAGGTCCGCCGTAAAACACGAACGCCGCGGCCAGATCGGGCCGATTCGTTGCAAACCGGAAACTCTGTCCACCCCCGTAGCAGAAGCCGGTCACGAATAGCTTCTTCTGCGCCGCCGGTAGCTTCAGCGCGTAATCGGCCACAGCATTGAGATCAGCGGTGATTTGATCGGGCGGCAGATCGCGGATCGCCTTGCCCACTTCATTCGATGAGAAACCGGACGTACCCTTGCCGCCCGGCGCCATGCCGGAAAGCAGATCGGGCGCGATCGCGATGTAGCCGGCTGCTGCGAACTCGTCGGTCACTTCCTGGACCCAATCGCTCATGCCGAAAATCTCGTGGATGACCACTATAACCGGGGCCTTGTCTTTTCTTTCCGGATAGACGACATACGCCTCCACCGAGCGGCCATCGTGTTTAACGGTGACCCATTCGCGGTGCCTCGGAGATTTCTCCAGGTTCGCTTTTGCCCAGTCTTGGGCCATCAACGTGGAAGCAGCGAGAACAAACGCCAGACTGATCTTGGTCATCTTGTTGTTGTACCAAATCGCCCTCCACTTGTACGGCAGGCTTTCAGCCTGCGCCCGATTTTCAAATCGGGCTCTGGAGTTCGGACATTCTCGTGGCGTACGCACTTCCGGTTTGCGGACCCGTGCCGGGCGTGCGTGCAGCGTCGACACTCGTGTCGACATTCGCCCGATTTTCAATTGGGCTTCTCAGCGGTATACGAAAATCCGAGGCTTGCCCGCCAGTCCAGGCACTCTCCGTTCTCCCGCCTGCTAAAATCGACACAGCGCAAAGGGCGCACCCGGTCCGCGGAAAGGGCAGAAGCCCACCTGTCGCCTACAGTTTTTGCGTACCTTCTTTCAGCCCGAAATGCGGACAGCGGGCGACACGACGAAAGGAGGTCGCTATGCCGACCCAACAACCGCTCCCGCTGCCCGACCGCCCCGATCTACGCCACCTGAAGAACCAGGCTAAGGATCTTCTGAAAGCTGGCGAGGCGAAATCGATCACCGCCGCTCAATTCCGCATTGCACGTCTTTACGGTTTTGAAAGCTGGCCCAGACTCAAATCACACGTCGAGTCGCAAAACGAAATCGCCCAGCTCAAACGAGCCATCGATACCAACGACCTTGCTGGTGTCCAACGCCTCATGACGCGCAATCCGAAGCTGCACACTGCGCCGCTCGGTTATGGCAAGGACGGCCCGTTGACGTGGGTCGCCGAGTGCCGCATACCGTGGGAGCCGCCCGGCCCAACACGCCTCGCAATGGCGAAGTGGATGATCGAAAACGGATCCGACATCCATCAGGGCGGCGATGGCCCGCTTGGCCGCGCGACTCTGAACTCCGACCGCATCGCAATGATGGAGCTTCTTGTCGAACACGGCGCCAACGTGAATGCGTGGTGGCACAACTGGTTCCCCACCATCTTCTCTCCCTGCGAAACGGTCGATCCCATTACGCTCAAGTGGCTCCTCGATCACGGCGCCGATCCCAATTGCCCCGGCCATCGTGAAACAGCGCTCGATTATCTCATTGCGACTTATCCGCGATCGCCCAAGGACCTCGCCGAGTGCATCGATCTTCTCCTCGAAGCAGGCGGCAAGACCCGTTACAGCGAACCGTCCGTGCTTGCGATTCTGCGCGGCCGCAACGCCGAACTCGCCGCACACCTCGATAGCGATCCATCGCTCGTCTCGCGCCGGTTCCCGGACCTCGATTGTGGTGTGACAGGCGGCCGCATGCTGACGCTACGCGGCGCCACGCTGCTTCACGTCGCCGCCGAATATTGGAATCTTGATGCGGCGCGCCTGCTGCTCGACCGTGGCGCAGACGTCAACGCGCGCGCGGACATCGATGAGGCGGGCGTCGGAGGGCAGACGCCAATCTTCCACTCCATGACCCAGAACGACAATGGTGCACGCGCCGTAACCGAGTTGCTGCTCGCCCGCGGCGCCGATCTCTCTGTTCGCGCGAAAGTGCCGGGGCATTACGAGCGTCCCGGAGAGATCCTCGATTGCACAGCCGTGGAGTACGCTCGTCTCTTCCCGCTGTAACGTCACGCGCGGCGGCGCTTGTCCGGCGGCGATTGCGGCTTCGGTGGTTTCTTGATCGGCTTCTTCAACAGCCGGTTCACGGCGCGGATCAGATGGCCGACCTCAAGTGCGCTCTTCTGAATCACCGCGTCTGCGCCAGTCGACGTCTCGCTCAGCCCCAGCGCATCGGTGAAACCGGAGATGAGAATCACTGGCACCATGGGGTGGTGCTTGCGCAACTCGCGGATGAATTGGATGCCATCCATATTCGGCATCTTGTAATCGGTCACGACCACGTCGAACTGGATTTTGACGCACGATTCGAGCGCTTCCTCAGCCGTCGAGCACGTGTGTACCCGGTGCCCCAGCTCTTCGAGAACTGTGCGCCGCGCTACTAGACCCATACTGTTGTCGTCCACAATCAGTATGTGTGCTGCCGTTCGAGAAGCCCCCGTCATGATCGGTTTTGGAAAGTGAACCATCGCGAAGTTACCAGAGCCGTAACGCGACTGTCAATGAATTCGTATCGAACTGTAACTCAGGAAGATTGAGGACTTGACTAACGGCGTCCAAAGGGCTATGGGCTGAGCTTCAGGATCATGCCCGTGTCCGTAGCCACCCAAACATTGCTCGCGTCCGGGGCGGCGAGAAACGCTCGCGTCGCCACCGCGCGGTAGTCCACATCCATGTCTAGCCACGTTTCCAGGCTGCCGCTGCGCATCATCTTGAGCTTACCGGGGATCGGCAAGTCGTTCGATTTGCCGCGCCGCTCAATGGAGGCTATGATCGCATCGCCTCCCGGTAACAAGACGAAGTCGCGCACCGCACGGTCCTTCTGGCCGAACACACGAGTGTTCTTCGTCGTCGCCATGTCCATCTTGAAAACTTCCGAAGCCATCTCCCCGGAATTCGGATACTCGAACAGCGCGAGTCCCCAGTCGGTGCCGCCGTACCGAAACCGCGTCAGCGTTCCCTCAAGACTACTCGAGATCTCGCTCCAGGTGTTGCCGCCATCCGAGGTCTGCACCAGGATCGTCACAGTCGGGTATTGATGGCGGTAGCGCGCGCGCTCTGGCACCATCCAGTCCGGCAAATCTTGCGGATTGCGAGGCAGTGTCCAAGACCCGATGATGATGCCGGTCTTATCGTGAAAGGCGACCCAGTGATAGACGGTGCTTTCAACGGCCGTGGGAGCCTTTTCAGCGGCATCCACCGGCGACCAGTTTTTCCCGCCATCGTTCGTCGCGATGATCCGCTTCGGTGAACCAACGGCCCAGCCGTGCGATTCGTCGATGAAGTACACGCGCTGAAGTTCCTTGAGGTCCTTGATCTTTTTCCACGTTCGAGCCGCGTCGGCAGTTTCCCAAATCCCACGGTCCGTGACCATCCAGCCCTTGTTCTCGTCCAGGAAGAAGAGCGATATGGGGTGCTCCTTGACATCCAGCAGCTCCCATTTCGCGCCGCCGTCGTAAGTAGCGGCGATCACGCCCTTGATGCTTTTGCCTTCATCCTGGATGCCGGCTGCGAAGCACCGCTTCGCCGATGGGCATTGGATGTCGGCGAACACCACCGACGAATTGTCTTGATCGTAGAAATACTGCATCCGCCACTTCTCTGTGGCGTTCATGGAGGCGCTTGCCGCCAGCAGCGCCGCCAAGCAAACTCTGGTAAACATGGCTTTAATTCCGCGCGCCCGTTGTCGTGACTGTGATCTCCGGCCCGGGGGGCGTTGCGTCCATTCGCGTCAACATGACCAGACAACCGACCAGCTCGCCGACCGTCGTCAGCAGATCCATCTCATCTCCCGAATGAGGATGAGGATTCCGGTGCTGCACGTTGATCACGCCCGCGACCCGGTTGCGAATAATGATCGGCGCCGACAAGAAGGCTTCGAACGTGTCCTCGGGAAGATCGCGGAAATATTTGAACCGCGAATCGTGGTACGCCTCTCGCGAGATCGCCAGGAGCCGCCGTTCGCGCGCCACCCATCCGGTCAGACCTTCGCTGAGCTTCAATCGCACTTTGCTCATCGTTTCCGGGTGGGGTGTATTCGATGCGCGCAGTACCAGTTCGTTGTCTTCGAGAACATAGATCAGGCACGAGTCGCATTCCATGAACTCGACCACCAGCGCCACAACACCCCGCAAGATGTCGCTGACGCTGATGTCGGACCGCACCATGTAGCGGCTGATCTTCTGAATCAGCCGGAGCTGCTGCTCCATGTGCGTGACCTTTTGTTCAAGCTCCTTCACTCTGGACACGACCTCATTATAGGAGTTAGGCGGCCGGCGGTGGGAACCGCGTCACCGAGTGGTCCATTTCGGTGTGGTATGAGCCCGACAACAATTGGTTCATCCTCCGCCGCGAAACCCGGCTGCGGATCAATACGTTCACGATCCTCGTCGAATATCAGTGGTGATCCGAACGACGCGATCCTGTTATTGCCGAGCCTCCGATGCTACATACCCCGGCCCGCGCACGATCCGTCCCGGCATCGCGCCGGTGTGCTTCCCATCGCGTAACACCGCCGTCCCGTTCACAAACACGTCGATTACACCCGCCGACACCTGATGCGGCTGCTCGAACGTCGCACGATCGATGATCTTCGCCGGATCGAACACCACCACATCGGCGAAGAAACCCTCCTGCAACATCCCGCGATCGTGAATCGACAACCGCCGCGCCACCGCCGAGGTCATCTTGCGAATCGCATCCTCCAACGGGATCACATTCTCTTCGCGCACGTACTTGCCGAGAATCCGGGTGTAGTTGCCATACGAGCGCGGATGCGCCAGGTTCCTCGGCTGCGATGGATCAAGCCCCGCCGCGTCGGTTCCAATCTTCATCCACGGCTGCCGCAACTGCATCTTGACGTTGTCTTCGCTCATCAGGAAGTAAATCGTCTCCACGCGCGTGTGGTCGGCAAGAATCAGGTCCATCGCCGCATCCGACGGGTCTTTCTTCTGCATCGCCGCGATCTCCGACAGCCGCTTCCCGACATACTGCTTGTTCTCCGGTTTCGACAGGCCCACGATTAAGACGTTCTCCGGACCCGCGAGCTTGCACAGGTTCTCCCATTCTGTATTGTCCAGGGCCATTTCCGCTTTGAGCTTCGTCCGAACTTCCGGATTCGCAAGATTGTCGAAGAGCTTGCCATCCGCGGCCGACCATGGCGGCAAACACGCCGACAAACCAGTTCCGCCCGCGACGTAGGGATACATATCGGCGCCGACATCCTGCCCCGCCGCACGCGCCTGCGTGATCTTCGCGATCATCGGCCCTTCTTTCGGCCAGTTCGCGACGCCCGAAGCTTTGAGATGATAAATCTCGACCGGCACACCGCCCTCTTTGCCGATTCGCATCGCTTCGTCGATCGCCTCCAGCAAATGGTCGGCCTCCGATCTCATGTGCGTGATGTACACGCCGCCGAACGGCGCCATCGCTTTCGCCATCGCGATCAGCTCTTCAGTCGTCGCGTAATTTCCGGGCGGATAGATCAGCGCCGATCCGATGCCGAACGCGCCGTCCTCCATTGCCTGGCGGACCAGCGATTGCATCTCTTCCACCTCGGCCGGCGTGGGCGCACCCTGCGCCATCCCTTTCACATCCTCTCGAATGGTGGCGGCGCCGACAAACGATCCGAAGTTGATCGACCCTCCGTGCTTTTGCATCGCTCGCAGCCAGGCGTCGAACCCATGCGGATTCGGAAAAGTTTTCGTGGGCGCGTTGGTCGACCCTTCGCCGAAAATCTCCGTGGTCACGCCCTGCGTCACCTTGCTGATCACACGCCCGTCGCCGACGGTCAACTGCATGCGCGACTGTCCCTGGATGTCGATGAAGCCCGGGGCGACGATCATGCCGGTCGCGTCGATACGCTCCTTCGCCGGCGTGTTGCGAAGCATGCCCGCCGGCGCGATGCGCGCGATGCGATCGCCGCTGATCGCTACGTCGCCGTTGAACCACGGATTGCCGGTGCCGTCGATGACGCGCCCGTTGGAGATAACTAGATCGTAAATCTGTGCGGAAGCGGGTAAGGTGAGAGCTACCAAGATCAGAGGCCACAAAAGGCGATGGCCTGTCCCACGGGCCGTCACCGTCCACCTCCATCTGTTGTCGTCGACGTTGGCGCGGCCTTGTGGTAATTCGGGAACGGCGGGTGCTTGTGTTCGACCGGCGGGTGCTTCTTCATTTCCGCCATTACGATCTCAACCGCTTTCTCGAGTTGCGGATCGTGGCCGGCGCGCACTGCCGCCGGATCGAACTCCACTTCGACATCCGGCGGCACGCCGTGATTTTCGACGTCCCACTCGCCCTTGGCGGGATTCCAGAACGCGAGATTCGGAGCGGTGACGAAACCTCCATCGAGTAGGGAAGGGAATCCGAAGATCCCGACAAGCCCGCCCCACGTGCGCTTCCCGACCAGCGTTCCGATGTGGCGCTGGTGGAACATCCACGGCAGGGCGTCGCCGCCGGAACCCGCGTATTCATTGATGATCATTGCCTTTGGTCCGTAGATGGACTGCTGCGGCGTCGAGAAATCCTGCCCCCAGCGTGTGGTCCAGCGGCTGATCTCCGGACGGTTCAAATGGTCGACGATATAGTCCGCAACCGCGCCGCCGCCGTTGAAGCGCTCGTCGATGATGGCGCCTTCTCTGTCCACCTGTGCGAAGTAATAGCGGTTGAAGTTGATGAAGCCGGCTTCCGCGGTGTTCGGCAGGTACACGTACGCGATGCGGCCATTGCTCATCTTGTCGACTTTGCGGCGATTGTCTTCGATCCACGCCAGGTTGCGCAGCCCTTGCTCATTGCCCACCGGCACCACCGTAACTTCGCGCGACCCGCTGCCATCGGGGTTCGGACCAACCTTGAGCACGATCTGGCGGCCGGCGGTTGCTTCGAAAAAGCTATAGACATTTTCGGGCGGTCGCACATCGCGGCCTGCGACGGCGAGTAAGTATTCTCCCGCGACGACGTTGATGCCCGGCCGCGTCAAAGGCGCGGTGAGCTGCGGATTCCAGTTCTCGCCATTGTAGACGCGCGCAAACCGGTAGCGGCCGTTTTCGATCGTATAGTCGGCTCCCAGCAATCCCACGCGTACATGTTTTGCCTCCGGCACGGCGCCCCCGCCGACGAACATATGCCCTACCGAAATTTCCCCGAGCATTTCCTGGAACAGATAATTGAGATCGGCGCGGCTCGCCAGGTTATCGAGATATCGTTCGTATTTCTTCTGGTAGTCGGCGAGGTTCACCCCGTGCAGGCCCGGATCGTAGAAGAAGTCGCGCTCGATGCGCCACACTTCGCGGTAGATTTGCTTCCACTCCTCCTTCGGGTCGACGCGAACCTCCATGGCGTCGAGCTTGAGCGCGCCGTCGCCAGGCTTCGGCGGGGCGGTCGTGCTCGAAATATGGAATCCCGGACCCATCTTGTACAGCATCTTCTCCCCATTGTTCGAGACCTCGAACACACTGATGCCTTCGAGAAGCTTTTCGGTCTTGCGGGTCTTGAGGTCGAATCTGTACTCGGTGGAAGTTGGCGGAGCGCCGGGCGTATCCACCACTTCACGCACGAACAGAATTCCGGTTTTGCCTACATCCATGCCTTGGTAGTCGCGCGCTGGGATCGGTAGAGCGATGATGCGCTGGTCGATGCCGTCGAAATCGATCTTGACCGGATCGGGTTTCTTCTCGGCGTCGGGTTTCTTTCCCGGCTCGGGCTTCTTGTCACCTTCCGTGCTCGCGGCGTCTTTCTTGTCGGCCTTCTCTTCGTCGCTCTCAGGCGCAAGCGGCGACGTCTCCGTCTTGCTCAACACCGCGAGATACACGTTGCGCGACGTGTTGTGGTCCGCGCTCGACATGTCGAGCCATGCCGGAGTGAGCCCCAGATTCGTGCTCGCCATGAAGTACAGGTACTTGCCGTTCTTGTCGAAGTACGAGAACTCCGTATCGCTCATCCCGTCCGTGATCTGGTGCGCCTTCCCGTCATCTACTGAATAAATGAACACCGCGCGTAGGTGGTTCTTCAGAAGCTTGGTGTAGCTGATCCACTTGCTGTCCGGCGACCAGTTAGGGTTCAGCGCATGGTCGGGCGTATCGTAGGTATCGGCATCAATCCGCACCGGCGTCTTCTT
>Ga0070735_10004389_pt1 | contig 11921 bp, 9 predicted proteins | sample Coa_R1_FD_66443 | JGI IMG/M metagenome (GOLD analysis project Ga0070735, IMG submission 66443) | Surface soil microbial communities from Centralia Pennsylvania, which are recovering from an underground coalmine fire - Coalmine... | ecosystem: Environmental > Terrestrial > Soil > Unclassified ... | reverse complement strand
TCGGACGCAGACTGGACGGTCCGATCAACCTCTTCTCCCGCCGGGAGTTCGTGATCAACATCGAGATTTTGTTCTTCAACTTCGGTTTTTCCGTTTCTTGCCATAACTTTACTCAGATTCGTTGAGAATTTTGTCGAACAACCGCGCAATGTACGAAACCGCGGTAATTGTGTTCTGGTAATCCATGCGCGTGGGACCCAGCACCGCTAATGATCCCATCACTTCGCCTCCGACCCGCGCCGGAGTGCCGATCAAAACCAGATTCCGCATTGAAGGCATAGCTTCATCCAGCCCAATTACGACACGCACGGCCTCCTGCTTGGCGTCGAGATACGCACCCAGTAACTCGACCAGCTTTTGCTTTTCATCGAGTGCCTGCAGCAGCTCTTGCAAGCGCTTTCGATCCTGTTCTCCGGCAACCAGGTTGGCCGTTCCTTCGATGAATACGACCTGCGCTGACTCGTCTCCGGAGAGCACGCCCTGCTTGTAAAGCTGCTCGACTGAGGCCATCATCCGGTCGTATTCGCTGCGTTCCTTTTCCAAACGGCGCGCAATCTCGTGTCGGACCTTTTCCAGAGTCCATCCGCGGAAATTGTCATTGATGTAATGAGCCGCGGCGTCGAGGTCAGCCTGGGGCAAATCGAGCCGCAACAGGCGGTCGCGCACCAGCCCGGACTTGGTCACCACCACCGCCAGAACCTTCTGGTCGCCTAGCCGCGAGAAGTAAACATGCTCCAGCGCGTTTTTCGGGCCACTCGCGGCTACAGCTACTCCCACATTGCGGGAGATCAGGGAGAGCACATGCGAGGTGCGCTCCATGAATTCCTGAACGTCGGTCACGCCTTGAAGCGAGTCTTGAATAATGCCGGCATCGGTTTTGGAAATTTGCGTCTTCCCACTTAGTTGCTCGACATAGTAGCGATAGGCCGCGGGACTGGGGACGCGTCCTGCAGACGTATGCGGCTGCTCCAGGTATCCGGCGTCAACGAGATCGGCCATGACGTTGCGGATTGTGGCTGGACTCAGCCCCTCGCGGCTGCCGCGCGAAAGCATGCGCGATCCCACTGGCTCGCCAGTCGAGATAAAGGTTTCGACAATAGCGGTCAGAACTTCGCGTTCACGGTCCCCGATATTTTGACCAGCCGACATATCTCTATTCTACCTGCGCTCCTGCTACTTCCAACATATTGCAGACCGACAGTAACAACTTGGGAAACAGCGGGTTAGCGTATTTTGGCAGCAACCGCTGGTTCTGCTCTCCCTGGTCGCCAGGAGCAGAACGCCTGTCCCAATCTAACAATTAGATGAGCAATATCGACTATTGGATTTGGATGACGCCCTCAGGGGCCGCCGCCTTGATCTGCTCAATTCGTTCCTCGACCCGGCGAGCAAAATCGAAGAGCGCTTTGGCATGGGGAGAAGATTCACCTTCGAGTACTGCGGGCCGGCCTTCATCTCCGGATTTGCGGATCTGAGGATCGAGTTGAATGCTGCCGAGGAAATCCACGCCAAACTGGCGAGCCGTTTTCTCAGCTCCGCCACGAGAGAAGATGTCGATCTCATTGTGGCAATGTGGGCAAACAAAGTAGCTCATGTTTTCAACCATGCCCGCAATGTCCACTTTCATCTGGCGAAACATTTCGATCGCCTTGCGGGCGTCCTGCAGCGAAACGTCGGATGGGGTAGAGACCACAATGGCCGCGGTGAGCGGAACTGTCTGAATTAAGGACAGAGCGACGTCCCCGGTTCCGGGAGGAAGATCGACGATCAGATAGTCGAGCTTACCCCACTCCACCGAGCCTAGAAATTGACGGATGATGGAGTGAAGCATGGGCCCGCGCCAGATAAGTGGCTTGTCTCCCGGGTTGAGCAGGCCGACAGAAATTACTTTTAGCCCGTGCACGTCGAGCGGAATAATGCGGTTTTCGCCCATTACTTTGGGTTGGGCACTCGTGCCGAGCATCAGGGGAACGTTGGGTCCGTAGACGTCGGCGTCGAGGAGCCCAGTGTTATGTCCGAGTTTTGCCAAAGCCAAGGCAAGATTGACCGCCAGCGTTGTTTTGCCGACGCCGCCCTTGCCAGAACCAACGGCAATGATTGCATCAACTCCAGGCAGGGGTTGCGGAGCCGGCGGAGCCTGTCCGGGGCGAGGTGGCATATGTGAGCTCAAGAGATCACCTGAAAAGTCCTAGCTCGATTATACGAGGTAAGACCCTGCTTATACCTCAGCGTAAGTCGGTGTGTGGTTAAGATTCTAGATTTGCGATTCTAGCTTTCAGGTTAAACGAAACACTATCTGAAAACAGGGTGGGGCGATCGATTTCGCCGTACTCAATCGCCCACACCGGTGTCTACCGAGGACTAGCTGGCTATGCGGCCGGCCTTATGTGCCTGAGATTTTCAGCATCATTGGGTTGCGCTGGATGCTGTTTCAAGGAACTCAAGCCCGTAGTGGCTCCTCCCATTGCGGCCAGCCAGCCGAGGAACAGGGAAAGGAAGCCGATCCAGCCCAGATCAGCAAAGACGCTCAGGATGTAGGAACTGTGGACCGAACCGTTCACGCCGGCGCCACCGCTCAGGGTCATGCCTCCGAGACTGGTAATGATCAGAGTGGCGACGACCGAAAGGCCAAACATAACTAATCCGTGTGTGAGTCCCTCGGTCCGATTGCTGGCCCCTGCTAAATGCCCGGTCACCCGGCCCGCTACCCACATTGCAATGATGGTGAGCACAATGGCCCAAATACCCATCCCAACGTTCATCCCCGAGATCGGCTGTGGAGCATTGGGGTTTGCAGCGCTGGCGAATATCGCCATTCCCAATGTTCCAAAGACCGACCAAATTGCCACGAATGTAAAAACTCCCGCCCACACTGCTGCCCAGCTGATGGTGGCCCGCAACGGGGCGACATTTAAGTTCTGATACGCAGTATCAGCCATTTCACGCCTCCTTCTGCTTTTGTAATCTCTCTGTAATATGCGATGGCACCAGACAAGCTAAGGGATGGCCAGTTTTGAAGAATATCGTGAGACGATATATTAGAATGTTCTTGGAGGCGAAGGCAGAAACAGGGCCACAACCCAGGTTCGAGCTTGTGGCCCTTCAGAAGGATTTGTTTTGAACTTACTTGCCGGTCGCCGCGGCCATGGCCTTCGGAGCGTCGGCGCGAGAGTTCTTTTCGGGCTTCTCCGCGGGCGCGAGTTGAACGCTGCCCCGGAGCATCGCTCCATCTTCCACGCTGATGCGGCGGCTGATAATGTCGCCGGTGAGCGAGCCTTCGCTGCGGATATCCACGCGGTCGCTGCACTCGATGTTGCCGGTGACTTTGCCCATTATCACGACTTCCCGGGCAGAAATGTTGGCCGCAACCACGCCATTACGTCCCACGGTCACGCGATGTTCTTTGAATGAAATCGTGCCTTCGATGCGGCCATCCACGTAAAGCGATTCGCTGCCGCTGATTTCGCCCTTGATCACCAGCGAGCGGCCGATGGTTGCCTGCTCGATCGGCGATGTGACAGTTTTCACTGGCACAACCGGGTTGAGGGTTGAGGGTGTAAAGTGCGGCTTGGGAGTGTTGTCCGTGGATTGCAGCATTAGAACCTTCCTTGATTTATTGTCCGCGCATTGCGGAGGGATTCGGTAACTGTGACTATGGCACAGGATTACCGAAGTAGGGGAGGTTACGGGAGGTGTGGTACGGCTGGGTTGTCCTTAGGGCGTGAAGTTTTGTTCAGGCTTTGGTGACTTGCGATCAGATTTTCTCGGAGCCAGCGTCGAGCTCTTCGCCGATTTTCTCCCACTCAGCGTTTCGTTCCAGTAACTGGTTTCGAGATTGATCGAGTTCTTGCGTCAGGCGAGCAGTCTCATCTGCGCTGACAAAATTAGCCAGCGAATTCTCGCGGGCGGTAATGCTGGACTCGAGCGTGGCTATTTCATCTTCCAATTTTTTAGCGCGCTCTTCGAGCTGTTTGCGCTTGATGGGATTCATGCGTTTAGATTTGCTCGCTGCAGGGGCGGATCCATTTCCGTTTCCCGGAGCCGGCTTGTGCGCCGCGATGGAAACCGACGCCTGCAATTTTTCGGCGCCCCCTTGTTTGCGCCACAGGAAATCTTCGTAATTTCCTGGATAGATTTCTACTTTGCCGCCTCCAATTTCGAATACTCGCGTCGCCAGTTTGTCTATGAAGTAGCGATCATGCGAAACGAAGACTACCGTTCCTGTGTACGCGCTGAGCGCGTTCAGCAGAATGTCTTTGGCGCGGATGTCGAGGTGGTTGGTAGGTTCGTCGAGCAGGAGGAAATTTGCTGGGTGCAGCAGCATTTTGAGTAGAGCATAACGGTTGCGCTCGCCGCCGGAGAGCACGCCGATGCGCTTGAACACATCATCTCCCGAAAAAAGGAAACAGCCGAGCAGGTTGCGCAGATCAGTTTCGCGCGATGAAGGAGCAACCTTGCCCAGATCGTCGAGAATGCGCTGCTCGTGATCGAGTTCCTTGTACTGGTCCTGGGCGAAATAGTCGAGATGAACGTTGTGGCCTAAATTGTATTGGCCGTCCGACAAGGGTTCGATTCCCGAGAGCAATTTGATTAGGGTCGATTTGCCGGCGCCATTCACTCCCACCAGCGCAATACGGTCGCCGCGCTCGATCATGAAATCTACATCCTTAAAAACCTGTTTCTCGCCGTAGGATTTTGCGACGCTCTTGAACTCCGCCACAATCCTGCCACTTGGCTTGGGCTGGGGAAAAGAGAAATGGATCGTCTTTTCTTCTTCCGGCAGTTCGATGCGCTCGATCTTCTCCAGTTCTTTGATCCGGCTCTGCACCTGCTTGGCTTTGGTGGCCTGGTAGCGAAAGCGATTGATGAAGACCTCGAGTTGCTCGATGCGGTCTTTCTGATTTTTGTAAGCGGCTTCCAGTTGTTCCTGGCGCTGTGTCTTCTGTGAAAGATATTTCTCGTAATTGCCGGTGTAGGTCCAGATTTTTTTGTTCCAGATCTCGACAATGCGGTCCACGGTAACGTCGAGAAAATAGCGGTCGTGCGAAATCAGGACCAGTGCGAACGGATAGTCCGCTAGATACTGCTCCAGCCAGTTTCGAGACTCAAGATCAAGATGGTTTGTAGGCTCGTCCAGCAGAAGAAGATTGGGCTTCTGCAGCAGCAGTTTGGCCAGCGAAATTCGCATCTGCCAGCCACCGGAGAATTCGTCGGTCTGCCGGTTCCAGTCCTCCGGCCCAAATCCTAATCCGGCAAGCACTGCGCCGACCTGTGCGTCTATCGCATAGCCATCATGCACGCGAAATTCGTGCTCTATCTGGTGATAGCGTTCCGCAACTTGCTCGTACTCGGCTGAAGTATGGTCAATTTCAGCCATGCGCGAGGTCAGGTGCTCGAGCTCTTTTTCCATGCCGCGCAACCGGGAAAAGACTGAGATGCATTCGGCAAACACGGTGCGTCCGGTGAGAGTGAGGCCATCCTGCGGCAGGTAGCCTGCGGTAATGCCCTTTGCCACAGAGACATTGCCGTAATCCAACGTTTCCAGGCCGGCGAGAATTTTCAGAAATGTCGATTTACCGGTGCCGTTTGCGCCCACCAAGCCTACCCGGTCCTTTGGAGTGATCAGCAGATCGACGCCATCGAAGAGCAGTTTATGGCCATAACGTTTTCCGGCAGCGTTAAGTTGAATCATGTGGATCGTTGGTCGTTAAGCTGCAACCTGCAGGGGATGCACTTCTATTTTCGCACGGGCGTGGCAAGCGAATATTATCGGGCGATACAGACTGCCTTTGAAAGCATTAACCACGAAGGGCACGAAGGTTCACTAAGGAAAACCAAGACGCAAAAAATTTAGATGGGCCGCTGCGTTTGTTTCCTTTGTTTTACTTTGTTTTACTTCGTGTTACTTCGTGGCCTTTGTGGTTATTGCTTTTCAGCTTGCGTACTCACGCTCAGTTGCGCGCATGCTATGGAGGATTGTGGAAAGGACGTTTTCATCTCCCATGGCTGTATTGATCATTACGTGATAGAGAGATCGCGTGGGCCAATCGGCGCCAAAATAATGTTTCACGAAAAGAATTCGCTCATGATCCACAGTATCAACCAGGTCCTCGGCGTCTTTTAAGCTCTTACCTAGGCTCTGGATCCTGCGCAGTTTTTCCGCACGGGGCGCGTAGAGAAATACGTGAAAGGCATCATCACGTTCGCGCAGGAAATATGGCGCGCCGCGGCCGACTATAACGCAATGACCCTGCTCGGCAACGTTGCGCATTACTTCCTCGCCGACCTCGACCATGCGGTCGGGGCCGAATGGCTGGTGCGAGAGGCGGGCGCTGCGCTCGTAGCTTCCGCGCCAGAAGACCTTCACTAATCTTTGGAATGTGCTGTCGACCCGCTCTTCGCACATCGAAACCGAAGAAGGATCGACATCTGCTACCCGGGCAATTTCGGCGGTCAATTCCCGGTCCCAGAGTTTCCATCCAAGTTTTGAAGCCAGTTTACGGGCAATTTCTGCGGCGCCACATCCATACTCACGTTCAATCGTGATGACCCGATACATTTTGACCGCCTGGGCCGACTTAATCGCGTGATCCTGCGAGCCACTTTATCGCAACCAGACCTTTGGTTCAACCGACATTCCCGGACGCAGATCGTGCGCTTTGGTCTCGCCCTGATCGAAAGTGATCTTCACCGGAATGCGCTGAACGACTTTCACGAAGTTCCCAGTCGCGTTCTCCGGAGGCAACAGGCTGGTTATTGCGCCGCTTGCCCCAGCAAAACTTTGCAGGTGTCCTTTGTAATCCTTGCCGGTGGTGTCAACGTGAATGGTCACCGGCTGACCCACCTTCATATGACGCAACTGAGTCTCTTTGAAGTTGGCCGTGACCCATACGTCATCCAGATTGATGATGCGCATCAACTCCTGCCCCGGCTGCACGTTTTGCCCCGCCTCAACTGTACGGTTAGTGACCACACCATTGACCGGCGCAGTAACCAAGGTGTATTGCAAATTCAATTTTGCGGCGTCCAGTTCAGCTTTTTTTTGTTCAACCAGAGCTTCGGCGGATTGAGCGCGAGAACGGATCGCGGCCACCTGTTGGGGTGCGGTTTGCGCCGACCGCAAATTCGCTTCCGCCTGCAGAACCCGGCTCTGAGCCGCCTTGACCTGCTGCTGTGCTGCCGCGACGCCGGCGCGGGCCGCATCTACTCCCGCAGCACCCGCCTGCGATGCCGCATAGGCTTGATCATATTGCTGTTGCGAAATCTCCTGTTTTGACACCAATTGTTTATAACGCGCCAGGTCATTCTGTGCTTTAGTGTTGTTGGCGTCCGCCTGCATGAGTTGAGCATTGGCGACATCGATTTGTTGCCTGGCGGCGAGCAAATTGGCTCGCGCAGTTTCTACCTCGGCTTCTGCCGATGAAAGCTGGCCCCCAGCGCTGGCGGTTGTGATCGGAATGTTGACTCCTGCGCTTTTCGCTGCCGCCACTGCGTTGTCGTAATCGGCTTGGGCGCGGGCCACCTGAACCTGATAATCCGAGGGATCGATTTGTACCAACGCCTGACCGGCCTGGACGTACTGGTTGTCTGTCACCAGAAGTTTTTCAACGTGGCCTGAAACACGCGCGCTTACGGGATTGAGATGGCCATCAACCTGTGCGTCGTCGGTAGATTCATAGCTGTTGAAATAGCGCCAAAGGAAGAAGCCGGCAACCAGCAGCACCACAACTCCGATAATGAGGAACATGCGAAAGCGTGGATTGCGCGAGCGAAATTCCCGCCATTTCATGTCGCGATCGGAAAGCGGAGGCCTTCCTTGAGGTGTTTGCGGAGGCGGCATGGGAGTTGGTGACGCCACGCCGTGGGGGCCGGGCGCTGAGGCCTCCTGAATTTGCGGTCGCTCTCGAGTCTCAGTTTGCTGTGCCATAGCTCACTTGCTTTTACCCTCCAGATATTGTTTCACGCCTTGCTCAGCAAAGCCTATGGCCCGCGCCAGTAACACCTTGGCCACATTGTGAGCATAGAGGCTGCCGATGTAATTCTCGTTGGCCGAAGCCACCGCATCCTGCGCTTCAATCACTTCCAGGTTGTCCGCAACCCCGGCGCTGAACCGGTCTCGCGCCTGGACCAGCGTCTGGTTGGCAAGGTCCAGCGCTGATCGTGCAACCTGCACCTCATCGTTTGCCGCTGACAGGTCGAGTAACGCGCTGCGAACGTCATAATCAATTTGTGCTCTTAGATTCTCCAGTTGCTGGCGGCTTTGCCGCAGAGTGGCTTCCGCCTGCAGGGCATCTGCGTGCGACCGCCCGCCGGCAAATATCGGGATCGAGAGAGTGGCGCCGGCCAGGAAGACGCCGTGAGAGTCTCCGACGTTCACTCCGGCAGCGCCATAATTTCCGGAGAGGTCGAGCGTAGGAATATGTTCTGCCGTTGCCGCCCGCCGGAACTGCTCAGCTGCGCGGACCTCTTGCGCTGCCGCCTGATAGTCGGCGCGTCCCATATACGCCCGTTGCAGCGCCTGCTCTACGCTCATGGGAGTCAACGGCTTATAAGGCGCCTGATCGGTCAGATTAAATTCCTGTCCCGGCGGCAAACCTATGGTGCGCGCCAGAGCGAGTTTCTGTTTCGCATAATTGTTGCGGGCAACAATCAATTGTTGCTGGCGGGTCTGCAACTCCACCTGTGCCCGCAGGGTGTCAATCGCAGGAGAGACGCCGGCAGACTGCTGGTCCTGCGCTTTGTTGAACAGGGCCTGAGCGGTCTCCAGTTGTGCCTGCGCCGCATCAACGCGGGCGGCGGCGGAGATGCTTAGAAGATATTCATTGCCCGTGGCCAGTACCACCATTTCGCGAGCGTCGTTGTACCTGTAGCGTGCTGCAGCTTCACCGGCCCTGGCGCCGCGCTCCCGCTCAATGGAATGCCAATCGAACAGGGGAGCGCTCAAATAAACCCGGGCATCGAAGGTCCCAATCGGACCTATGACCGGGGTAACTCCGGGAAAATTAAACCTGAATCCGAGGGCTGCAAGGTCGATTTGTTGGGCGCTTTGGTTCGCCGATGCGCTGAGATTAGGCAGAAGCTTGCTTAGCTCCTCCCATTTTTTGCCGCGTGCCGAAAGTGAGGAGTCGCTTGAAAGCAGAAGCCCCAGATTGCTACGCAGAGCCCGGTCAATGGCATCCTTGAAAGAAAGTGGCAACACCGTCCCGGTTGGCTTGCCCTGGGGCACGCTGCTCAGAAACGGATTCTGGGTTGAACTATAAGAAGCGGGCGAACTGGTAGCGCTGGTGGGAGATTCGGAAGCGCTAGTCTCTGCTGCGGAAGCGCCCGGGGAACTGGGAGGCGCGTTTTGTCCAGCTTGACCCTGACCTAAAGCAGTGGTGATCCCGATCAAGATCAGCAATGTGCAACTCAAGGCTACCAACCCAGCAGATTTTGCTCGCGTGCATCTTCTTTTCATCGGGCTCGGGAGTTTTCAAATGCCGGGCAGGTGCTCGGCGGCAACCTGTATGGATTCACTTTGCCAAGTTATAGATGCAAATGATTGTACCCACGGCGAACCGGGGTCCAGAAGGTATGCGGTTCATGAGGTGCCGAGCGGAAGGAAAACTGCAAAGCAAGTGCCGTGACGGGTGCCGGTTCGACTCCGCAGGCGTATAGAGCCGCCGTGCTTGGTGACAATCCCCTGACTGACCCAAAGGCCTAACCCGGTGCCCTTTTGTCCCTTAGTCGTGTAAAAGGGACGGAACAGATTTGACTGGGTTTGGCTATCAATTCCTGGGCCGTCATCAGCAACTAACAGGCGGATGCCGCGTTGGCTGAGGTTTCGCCAATCTACAGAGTCATACACATGCAACTTCAGCTGCGTTCCCACCACACCCAAAGCATCTACCGCATTAGCAATGAGGTTAGCGATCACCTGCCTTAGCTCACCCGAAACTCCGAGTATGCGTCCGGCGGAATCGAAGCGCCTCTCAACTTTAACCCCCAGCGATTGCACCTGCCGTTGATAGAACATCAGTAAATTGTCGATCATCTCTGACAAGTTCACCGGGCCGGGGGTGGCATCGCGCTCGCGGTAAAGGCCAAGCGTGCTTCGTGTGATTTGCGCGATGCGATGAAGTTCCTCGTCGGCGATTTTCAAATACTTTCGCGCCCCCTCATCAAGCGTCGCATTGCGCGACAGCAGGTACAAAACGTTCGTGACCGTCTCTAACGGATTGTTAATTTCGTGCGCGATAGTTGCAGCCATGCGACCGGCTACAGCCAGCCTTTCCGAATTGCGCAGCGCTTCTTCTGCCATTTTGGTCTGGGTGATGTCGCGAGCTATGGTCGAGGCCCCGATCACTTTGCCCTGCACGTCCCTTATTGGAGAAATGGTGAGCGACACATGAAAAATTCGGCCATCTTTGGCGCGGCGGCGGGTCTCGAAACGCTCGATCTTTTCTCCCCGGCTTAAACGTGGAAGAATTTCGCGAGTTTCGTTCGGGCTGTCGGGCGGCAATAACATCGATACATTCTTGCCAATGATTTCTTCAGGCCGGTAACCATACATTCGCTCCGCGGATTTGTTCCAGGTCAAGACGGTACCATCAAGGTTTTTGCTGAGTATGGCGTCGTCGCTATCTTCCACAATCGACGCCAGCAGCTCCTGAAGCGAAATTCGCGCTGCACGCTGGGGGGATTCGTCATCTGATGCAGCCTTACGCGACAATAATTGTTCCACCATTCCCAGCAACTGCTCTGGGCCTTCTGTCTTACTGAGAAATAAGTCGGCGTGGACCAGCGGTTCCGGTACGCTGCTGGTTCCTGACAGGAGGATGATGGGCACATCAGGCTTGGTGCGCTTCATCTCGGCAGCCATATCGTTACCAGTCTGGCGCCCTAGCAAATGATCAGTCACAACAAGATCAACCGGGTTTGCCCGAAACAGAGTGAGCGCGTCTTCCACTCCCGTGGAACTGAGCACGGTGTGCCCCGCATGCTCGAGGATGAGCTTGCGAAAGTGAAGTCCGGAACTCTCGTCGTCAACGGCCAGGATTAGAGCCACTAATATGCGCCTTGCTTATATTTGGCCTTGCGTTACAGATATTGCTTGATTTTCCGACTAATGCCGGGAGAGGTCAACGTAGCCCAGTTACAAACACTTATTCTCGGATCATTCGATGCCGGTCTCGAGTAATGCTTTGTTCAATCTGAACGGTTTTTTGCTTTTTAAAACTCGCATCGGCGGACCATTAGAAAGAAAAAAGGGCCGATGCCATCGGCCCTTCTATTTTTAACTACCAGCGGTCTCCCCGTCGTTCATTTCCCCATTCTCCGCGACCCCAGCCTCGAAACTGTGATCCGTCTACCAGGCTGTTTTCGCGAAACTCAAACATCCGTTCGCGACCATCCGGGCCTCGCGTATAGATGCGTAACACTTTGGGTCGTCCATAATCGGGATCTGTGCCAAAGAGATTGTTATTCATGACGAAAGTGCGGTCTGAGCGGGCGATCTCTTTCAAACGATCGGTTACGTCGATGTGATGCCGCCGGGTGCCATACTCAGCGCTCAAAATTACAAATTGGCCTTCGTCATGATGGTCGAAGTCGCGCCGATCACCACCCTCACCTTCCCAACGCCCACTCCAGCCCTCGCGGCCCCAATCTCCGCGACCCCACCCACGGAACATGGAGCCATCGACGACGCTGCCTTCGCGAAACTCAAACATGCGTTCGCGCCCTTCGGGGCCGCGAGCGTAAATGCGTAATACTTTTACCCGGCCGTAATCTGGATCGACACCAAAAGTGTTATTTCCCATTACAAATGTGCGGTCGTGCCGAGCCAGCTCTTTTAAGCGGTTGGTGACATCAACGTGCCGCTCTGCGGTTCCATATTGCGCGCTCAGGATGACGAACTGACCTTCGTCGCGGTCCCGGTC
>Ga0070735_10004388_pt1 | contig 11922 bp, 7 predicted proteins | sample Coa_R1_FD_66443 | JGI IMG/M metagenome (GOLD analysis project Ga0070735, IMG submission 66443) | Surface soil microbial communities from Centralia Pennsylvania, which are recovering from an underground coalmine fire - Coalmine... | ecosystem: Environmental > Terrestrial > Soil > Unclassified ... | reverse complement strand
ATCTTGCCGGTCCGGTACGTTGGCTGGGTCATGATCGTGTTCCTCAGCTCCCGAGATGGTGTGCATCTCCAGTATGGGTCAGGGACCTATCGTGCCTGGGCATCCGCAGGATTCCTTCTGGGTGACGCACGCGATACGGCGTGGTCCATTGCAGGGCCATGCTGCCGAGTCCGGCAGCATGGCCCTGGAGGACTGTGCGATTGAGGGGGCGCGCGCCCAGGTTAGGCGGCTTCGGCCTCCGAGGCCCTCACCGGCAACCGTGACGGCTCGACGCGGAGCAGGCGGGCAGGCAGGTGCGGCAGCCACCAGTTGTAGCGGCCAAAGATGGAGACCAGCGCCGGCACCAGCAGCATTCGCACCACCGTGGCGTCCAGCAGGATGCCGGCAGCCAGACCGGTCCCGATGACCTTGATATCCGTCTCCGGTCCCGAGGCAAGCGCGATGAAGGCGAAGAACAGGATCAGGGCGCCGCTGGTCACCAGCCGTCCGGTGCGGCCGATTCCCTTGATGACGGCATCTCGCGTTGTGTCGCTGCTGTCGTACTCCTCCCGCATGCGCGCCAGGATGAAGACCTCGTAGTCCATCGAGAGGCCGAAGAGGAAGGCAAAGACCATGATCGGGACCCAGCTGGTAATGGCACCGGTGGACTTGATGCCCCAGATAGCCTGCGAGCCGTAGCCGTTCTGCCACATCAGCACCATCACGCCGAAGGCAGCACCGACCGAGAGAATGTTCAGGAAGACTGCTTTCAACGGGAGGAGGAGCGAGCGGAAGGCCCGCGCCAGCAGGACAAAAGTGATCAGCGCTATCAGCGCCACCATTAGCGGGAAGTTGCCGTACACCGCGTCGATGAAGTCGAAGTTGCCGGCGGCTGCGCCACCGATTCGCGCGCCAGGGACGCCGTGAACTACCGGGCGAATCCGGTTGAGGACACTGTGCCCGGCTGAGGTATTACTGTCGACGGTAGGCATCACGTCGACGAGCGCGGTACCGGCGCGGCGCCAGGATGGGCCGGCGGGGGCAATCGCGCCCCGCACGCCGGGTATCCCGTCGATCCGGTTCGCAAGGCTGCCGGCAGCGGTATCATTGACCAGAATCTCGAACGGGCTCAAAGGCCCCACGCCGATGCCGGATCGCTCGAGGGCGACGAGCCCGGTGTGCGCATCACCGGCCTTCGACAGGGCGTCGGCTCGGGTCTGACCCAGCACAATGGTTGTGGCGGACGTCACGAGTGCGCCGAGGACGACGAATCCGGCCAGTGCTGCCAGCCAGCGGCCCCGCACCACAAGGCGGGCCCAACCGGTCCACCAGCGGCCCGCTTCGAGGCCGCCGACGCGCGGCCAGTCGAGGCGCGGGCCGATTGTGGCCAGCGCCACCGGAAGCAGCGTGACCGCGACTGCAACTGTGACCAGCGGGATGAGTGCGCCGCCGTAGCCGACGCTGCGCAGGAACGGTACCGGAAGGACGAGGAGCGCCAGCAGGCCGATGGCGACCGTCGTGCCGCTGAAAATCACGGACTTGCCGGCGGTTTCCATGGCTTTCAGGACAGCCTGCTCATTCGGCACGCCGGCGGTATGCTCCTCGCGCCAGCGCAGCACGACCAGCAGGGAGTAGTCGATGGCCACCCCCAGACCAATGAGCGCGACCAGGAACTCGACGATGAAGGAGATATCCGTGATCGCCGTCAACCCCCAGACCAGGAGAAACGTGGTTGGAATCGCCACGACGGCCATGAGGAGCGGCATGATCGCCATAAAGGAACGGAAGACGAAGATCAGGATGAGGAGCGCCCCCACACCACCCAGGAGAACTTCGACCAGCACGCTCGGGCCGCCGCTCCCCCCACCGCCACCGGTGGCGAGTGGAGCGAGCCCGGTCAGATAGACCGGCGCGCCCGCAACTGTCGCGCCGCTGAGGGCAGCCTTTACGTCGTTCATGGCCTTCGTCGGGCCGCTGAAGCCAAGACCCTCCACGGCATAGACCAGGCCGAAGGTGGTGCGGCCATCACGCGAGACAAAGGCCGGATTGCCGGTGGAAGCATAGGAAACGATCCGCGCCCCGGGTGTATGCGCGGCAATGCGGGCGAAAACCGCGGCCAGCTGAGCCCTGACACCGGGCGAGTGGACGGTGGTGCCGGACGGCAAGGTGACGACCGGCACGAATGGAGGGTTGTTCGGATCGTTCCCGTAGATCCGGAGAATCGCGAGGTTTGCCTGGTAGCTCTCCTTGCCGGGCAGCGAGAATTTCTGGGAGAGGGCGTTGGTTGCCGACTGGGCCGAGGCCATGCCGACAACTGCCAGTATCAGCCAGAAACTCGCCACGATGAGCTTGTGAGAGAGGACCCAGCGGGTGAGTGCGGTCATATGAATCTCCTTCTACGCGCTCCGGTGGATGGTGGCACCACCGGCGATGCGGCAAGAGCTCGTCGCGCCCAGGTCTCGGCGCCCTGCAGGCGACTCCACGCTCCACCGTATCGAGCCGGCAGCGGCTCTTGCATCGGACGAAAGGGCCAGCGGCCCTCCGCCAAAGGACGGAGATGCTGACCAGTTCGATTATTATATGCGAAGCGCAATAGTTGCGCAATGCATGTAATTGACGTAACATGGGGTGTGTCGAGGGAGGGGTGCTTGGAGGAGTTTGATTCGGCGGGCTCGTGGGCGATACCCGAGCTGTTCATTCGCTTTATCCGGGCGACCTATGAGCTCAACCGGTGCGAGCTGCGACATGATGGAGGGCTACCGGTTCAGCAGATTCGGGCCCTGCTCTACCTGGTTCAGCACGAAGGGGCGACGATCAAGGAGCTGGCCCAGGCGCTCAGCCTTTCCGAGGCACGTACCAGCCGCCTGGCCGAGGAGCTGTCCGAGACGGACCATGTGCTCCATCAGCGGGATGCCCTCGATCGGCGGCAGGTGCGGCTGCACGTGACTCCGGCTGCCGCTCAGAAGGCGCGGCAGATGTACCACGAGCGCGCCGGCGCCCTGCGCGCCGCCCTGGGTGGGGCGTCAGAGGAGGAGATTGACATCTTCACACGATTGCTGGCGCGGGTCGTACTGGAGTTCGAGGCGCTGGCCCACCGCTCGGCTGCGGCTATGGCAGCGGAATCGTCTGAGGTGAAGGTCGCCTCCGGTGCCGCGAGCGGTGAGGACCGAGCCTGAGGATGTTTCGCCCTCCCCGGTCTCGGCCTTCCGCACATCGAGATCCGTAGAGGCAGGGCGCAGACCAATGCAATTTGGTCGCTACAGACCCGTGAGACGTTGGGAGCGACAACTGCGCATCGATGTACCGGCTTGGTCGCAGCCGGTCTCGTACGTTTGAAAGAATCGCATCCCGGGCATAGTATCGCGTAGGACCGGCGCGAGGAGAATAGCCCTTGGATAGGAGAGCACGGCTCGTCCGGCGGATGGAGGAGGCGCTTGGCGCCGTCGCCGTCGTCTCGGAGCGGGCCGAGCTCCGCACCTACGAGTGCGACGGGCTCACCAGCTATCGCGTGGTTCCCAGCCTGGTCGTGCTGCCGGAGAGCGCCGAGCAGGTGCAGCGGGCGGTGTGCATCTGCCACCAGGAAGGCGTGCCGTTCGTGGCGCGGGGCTCGGGCACGGGCCTGTCCGGCGGAGCGCTGCCGGTGGAGGACGGTGTCCTGATCGTGCTGGCGCGGATGCGCCGCATTCTGGAGGTGGATATCCCGAGTCAGCGCGTGGTGGTCGAGCCGGGGGTGATCAATCTGTGGGTCACGGAGGCGGTCGCTCCCCAGGGCTACTACTACGCCCCGGATCCCTCCAGCCAGCTGGTGTGCTCGATCGGCGGCAACGTCGCCGAGAACTCGGGCGGCGCTCACTGCCTGAAGTACGGCTTCACCACGAACCACGTCACCGGGCTGGAGGTGGTCCTCCCGACTGGAGAGACGGTTCAGTTCGGCGGCAAGGCGCTCGACACACCAGGCTACGATCTGGTCGGCGCTTTCGTCGGCTCGGAAGGCACGCTGGGCATTGCCACCCGGATCACGCTGCGGATCGTGCGCAAGCCGGAGGTGGTGCGGACGCTGCTGGCGGCGTTCGTCAGCATGGAAGAAGCCGGTGGGGCGGTGTCGGGGATCATCGCGGCCGGCATCCTGCCCGCCGCGGTGGAGATGATGGACGCGCTCTCGCGGGAAGCGGCGGAGGCGGCAGTCCACGCCGGCTATCCGGCCGGCGCCGGCGGGCTGCTGATCGTGGAGCTGGACGGACCGGCGGCGGAGGTGGAGTACCAGTTCGGCGAGGTCGAGCGGATCTGCCACCAGAACGGCTGCACCGAGCTCCGCATCGCCCGGAATGACGAAGAGCGGGTCCTGATGTGGAAGGGCCGGCGGGCGGCGTTCGCGGCGATGGGCCGGATCAGCCCCGACTACTACGTGCAGGATGGCGTGATTCCACGGACCGCGCTGCCACAGGTGCTGCGCAAGATTGCCCAGCTGGCTGCAGCCCATGACCTACGGGTGGCGAACGTCTTCCACGCCGGCGATGGTAACTTGCACCCCCTGGTGCTGTACGACGGAGCGGTCGAGGGCCAGGCGGAGCGGGCCGAGCTACTGGCCGGCGAGATCCTGAAAGCCTGCCTCGAGCAGGGCGGCTCGATCACCGGCGAGCACGGCGTGGGCTTCGACAAGAAGCGCTACATGCCGGACATGTTCACCACCACCGACCTGGCGACCATGCAGCTGCTGCGTTGCGCCTTCGATCCGGACCATCGCTGCAACCCGGGAAAGGTCTTTCCCACGCCGCGACTCTGCGGCGAGGTGCCGGGCCCGTACCGCGTGCACCCGCTGGAGAAGGCCGGACTGGCGGAGCGGATGTGAGCTCACCACCCTCCGACTTCCCTCTTCCTCAAGGAGCGAGCGGGAATATGGACGTGCGGCTGCGGGAGATCGTGGGAGCGCACGTCTGGGAAGCGGGAACCGAGGATGCGATCGACGGGGTGCAGCCGGCGCTGGTGATCGAGCCTGGTTCGGTCGAGGAGGCGGCGGCGGTCCTTCGCCTGGCGAATGAGAACAACCTGGCGGTCGCGCCCCGGGGTGGCGGCAGCAAGCTCGGCTGGGGCAACCCGCCGGAGCGGCTCGACTGGATTCTGAGCACGGTCAGGATGAACCGGGTGCTGGAACACGCCGCGGGCGATCTGGTGGTGCGGGTGCAGGCGGGCGCCTGCCTGCGAGACGTGCAGCAGGAACTGGCCGGGGCCGGTCAGTGGCTGGCGCTCGATCCGCCGGAAGCTGAGGGGACGATCGGCGGCATCATCGCCGCCAACGACTTCGGATCGCACCGCCTGCGCTTCGGCACCGTGCGTGACCTGTTGATCGGCATCACCTACGTGCTGCCCGACGGGACGGTGGCGAAGGCCGGCGGCAAAGTGGTGAAGAACGTGGCCGGCTACGATCTGAACAAGCTCTTCACCGGATCCCTTGGGACGCTCGGACTCATTGCCGAGGCGATCTTTCGCTTGCATCCGGTGCCGGCGTCGTCACGCGCGGTGGTGGCGCCCCAGAGTGGGGCAGGTATGGGCGCCGGTGAGCTCGGTGGGGCAGTGCAAAGCATCCTGGACTCGTCATTGGTCCCGAGCGCGCTGGACTTTGAGTGGCGGGAGGGTGGCCGCCTGTTCGTACTGTTTGAGGGTGTGGAGACTGGTGTCACGGCACAGGCGGAAGCAGCGAGACAGCTGCTCGACCGCCGGGGTGGCGCCGCTATCCTCGAAGACGTGCAGGTTCGGCCGCTGTGGCAGGGTATGGGGCGGCCGCAGCTCGACCGGAATGGAACGCGCCTCAAGATCACCACGCCGATTGCCGAGCTGCCGGCGCTGATCACCTGCGTGGAAAACCTGGCGGCCGGACACCCGTTGGTCCGGACGATGTGGGGCCACGCCGGCAGCGGAATCGCCTATCTCGATCTGGGAGCGGACGAGCAGCCGGTGATCGCGCTGCTGGCGGAGCTACGGGAGAAGATCGCGGCGCTCGGTGGGAGTGTCGTGGCTCACGCGGCGCCGGCGGGCGTGAAGCGCGCGCTCGATGTTTGGGGCGAGGTAGGCACCGCGCTGCCGCTGATGCTCGCCGTGAAGCGGCAGTTCGATCCGATGAGAGTGATGAATCCAGGGCGGTTCGTTGGAGGGATCTAATGGCTGACGACTCCCACATCCCTGCACAGGCACGTGCCGCGGCGCAGTCCGGCGGGGCGCGCCGCCCGGCGGACACCGTCCAGGAGGTTGGCGTGGCGAGCGAGGGGGTGGCCGCGGGTGCGGTTGCTGCGCCTCGCGGCGGATTCTCGATTCTCCCCGCCTTCGACGAGCATCATCCTCCTTCCTTCCAGCTCGTCGAGGAGTGCGTCCACTGCGGGTTCTGCCTGCCGTCCTGCCCGACCTACCTCCTCTTCGGGGAGGAGATGGATTCGCCGCGCGGACGGATCTATCTGATGAAGGAGGCGCTCCAGGGCGAGCCGCTTGACGGTGCAATGGCGCGGCACTTCGACCTCTGCCTGGGCTGCCTGGCCTGCGTCACTGCCTGCCCCTCGGGCGTCCGCTACGAGCGGCTGATCGAGGCGACTCGACAGCAGGTCGAGCGCCGCTACCGGCGCTCGGTTGCCGATCGGTCGTTTCGGGCGCTCATCTACCAGCTCTTTCCGTATCCGGCGCGGCTGCGGCTCTTCACCGCGCCCCTTGGTCTGTATCAGCGATCGGGGTTGCAGTCCCTCGTTCGGCGCAGCGGTGTGCCGGCACGCTTTCCGTCCCGGCTGCGGTCGCTGGAAGAGCTGATGCCACCGCTTTCACCGCGCCGCGACACCGGCGTGCCGGTATGGACGCCGGCGCTCGGTTCCGAGCGCCGGCGGGTTGGCCTGCTGCTGGGCTGCGTGCAGCGCTTCTTCTTCGGCGAAGTCAATGCCGCGACGGCTCGGGTGCTGAGCGCAGAGGGGTGTGGGGTGCTGGCACCGCAACGGCAGGGCTGCTGCGGTGCCCTCTCGCTCCACGCCGGCCGCGAGGCTGAGGCGATGCGGTTCGCGCGGAAAACGATCGATTGCTTCGAGGCGGCGGGCGTCGAGACGGTGGCCGTCAACGTCGCCGGCTGCGGCTCGGCGATGAAGGAGTACGGCTATCTGCTGCGCGACGATCCGCAGTATGCCGAACGGGCCCGACAATTCTCCGCGCGGGTGCGGGATGTCTCGGAGCTGCTGAGCGAGCTGGGACCGGTGGCGGAGCGGCATGCCCTGCCGCTGACCGTCGTCTACCACGATGCATGCCACCTGGCGCACGGTCAGGGTATCCGGGCGCAGCCCCGCGAGCTCCTGCGCCAGATTCCCGGACTGACGCTGCACGAGGTACCGCGGGAGCGGGAAATCTGCTGCGGCTCGGCGGGCACCTACAACCTGCTGGAGCCGGAACCGGCACGAGAGCTGGGCGAGCGTAAGGCGCGAGCGGTGCTCGACGCCGGTGCGCAGCTGCTGGTCACCGGCAATCCCGGCTGTCATCTCCAGATCCAGGCCGCCCTGCGGCGCCTGCACCGGCCGCTCCCCGCGGCGCATGTGATGGAGGTAATCGATGCGTCGATCCGAGGGGTTCCAGTCGACGCCCTGGTGCAGTGGCCCGCCGCCTCGAGGCGCCTAGCGTGGCCGGGAGCCGGAGCGTAGGTGGGGCCCGTGCCGAGCCGGCCCCATGAGCCGTCGCCGCTGGCGCGTCTGAGTGAGCTCGACGGCTTCTTCGACCGGGCGCCGCTCGATGCGCCGAATGACGACGAGCCGTTCACCCGGCTGCTCCAGCCGGTTCTCGAGCTGAGGGAGGAGCTGCGCCGCTCGGAACGGCGCATTGCCTTCTTCGGCGCATTCAAGTCGGGGAAATCGACCCTGCTCAACGCCCTGATCGGCGCGCCTCTCCTGCCGGTCCGGGCCCACCGCGCCACCGGCGTGGTGACGACGGTCCGTTACGGTCCGCAACCGTCGGTAGACATAATACGGCGAGGTGGGGAGGGACGCGTCGACCAGAGCATCCCGTTCGACGATGCGGCGCGCCTGATCGTCCGCGATGCGGAGGGCGGCGAGAGCGATATCGAGGAGGTTCGGATCGCGGTGCCCCTTCCGCTGCTGACCGGCGGTTCGGTCCTGGTCGATACGCCGGGGCTGCTGGACGACGAGCTGCTGAGCGACCGGACCCGACAGGAGATCGAGCGCTGCGATCTGGCGGTCATGGTCCTGGCGGCAGACAAGATCCTCTCGGCGCGCGAGCGTGAGGTGGCGGCCTGGGCAAACGATTTGTTGCGTGGCAACGTTGTGTTCGTAGTCAACCGGCTGGACCTGGTCGACGAAGAGGAGCGGGAGGACGTGCTGGAGTGGACGCGGCGCGCCCTCGCCGGCACGGGCAACGAGATGGTGGGGCGGCCAAGAATCTTTGCAACGGCCGCCCCGAGGAGCCGCGGGCCGGCGCCTGGCGGCCGAATCGCCATTCTGGTCGACTGGCTGACCGACCTGTTCACGGCTGACCAGAGCGTTCAGGTGGCGGCGGTATCTCGGCTGGGCATCCTGGCGGAACGCCTTGCCGTGGCGGAAGGGGTGGTGCGTGCCGAGCTGGAGGTTGCCCGGGACGCGGGGGAGCGTGCTCGGAGTCTGGAGATGGAACGGCTGGCTCGTGAGAAGACAACGATCCGGAGGGAGATCGCGCGGTGCCGCGGCCGGCTGGTAAGCGTGAGGGAGCGAAGCGGGAGCGCATCGGCGCTCGGCGAGAGGTTCGTCGCGGACTGCGTGGCGGCAACACAGCCACAGCTACAGGCATCCGGCCCCACCGCACCGCTGCGGCTACAGTGCGACCTGGCAATGGAGCGCTACCTGTCGGCGCTGAGCGACGAGGTAGCGGAGGCACTGGCCGGTGCTCCCATTACCGTTCCACGGTTCGAGCTGCGTGACTGGATCCTCCGGATTCAGGTCGACCCGGCGCGGGAGCGTGCCTCCGATCTCGCCGTGCGATTCGGCGAGCTGGTAACCCGACCGGTCGACGGTGGAACCGTGGGGCGGGAGGCGGGCGCCACCATCGGCGGGTGGATCGATCGGACGGTGTTGGGGGTGGACGCCGCGAAACGAACGCTGGAGCGTGTCGAGGCGGTAGCGCGCGAAGTGCTCGCGCTGCTGCAGGTGGAAACCGATCGGTACCTTGCGGTGGTCGAGGGGTTGCTTGCCGAGGCCGAAGCCTTCTATGGCGGCTGGACTCGATCGGCGCCGGAGGTCGAGGCGGCGGAACGCCACGAAGCTGCGCTCAGTCGGCTGGTACAGTGGTGCGAAGGCTTCCGGCGGGCAGTGGAGCGGGAGCTGAGTGTCCTCGCTCCTTCGCCTGACGATTCGGAGCCCACGTCGTGACATGAGCGCCGATCCGGCAGCAGCCGCGACAATCGCCCGCCAATCGACTGAACCTCCACGAGACACGATCATGACCGAGCAATCCAGTCCCCAGGCTCGCAAGGCCTACTATCTTGACCGTTTCCGCCGTAACCGCGCGGCCATCCTCGAGGCCGCCGCGCTGGGCTTCGACGCGCCGATCAAGGGCTGTCCCGGCTGGGACGTCGCCGGCCTGACCGCCCACATGGGACGCGTCTATACCTTCTGGCTGAAGTGGGTGAGCGAGCGGCCCCGCGGCTTCAGCCGGGAAGCGATGAACGAGATCGCCGCCGATCGTGATGCCAGGCTGCCCGGCTACACCGCCTGGGACCGGGCGGGCTTCCCCAGGGCATCGCGGCCGGATGGGATTCTCCCCTTCGCTCGTCAGACCGGTGACGAGCTGGACTCGGCCCTGGTCGATCTACGGCCCGAGGAGGCCGTCTGGACCTTCGTGCCGGCGCACCAGACCGGGGCATTCGTCTTCCGCCGCCTTGCCATGGAGACCACCATCCACCGCTGGGACGCTGAGGAGGCCCATGGCGTCGCCCGTCCCATCGACGATGTGCTGGCTCGCGACGGCATCGACGAGATGTTGATGATGTTCCGCGAGGACCCGGCGTACGAAAGCAACAATGATCGACGCCACGGCCAGAAGATCCTCCTCCGCGAGAGCCCGGGATCGGGCCGCTGGGCCGTCTCCTTCGACGATTCCGGCGTGAGCGCCTCAGCGGACGACAGGCCGGCAGATGCGACCATTGCCGGTACCGCCTCCGACCTCTGGCTCTTCATCATGGGGCGGCGCTCGCCCGCCGAGATGCGGATCGAGGGTGACAGAGATCTGGCCGCGTCATGGGGTGACCTCGCCGGACGATTCTGATCACGGCTCACCGTTCAGGGCTGTGTGCAGCCCGGAGAAGAGCCGATCGAGCTCGATGGCGATCGTGTCGAGGCGCTGCTTCTCGACCTCGACCGAGAATCGCTCGTCACGTTTCTGGGTGAGAATCCGCTCCTGCTCGGCGCGGACCTGATCGATCTCGCTGCCGATGACGCCGGTCATGTCGCGCGCGAAGCGTCGAAAGCGCTCCTCGATCGCTCCGTGGATAAAGGCCCGCTTCTCCTGCACCTGCTCCCGTAGCGCGGCGTGGAGCCGCTCTCCCAGGCTGCGGCGCAGTCGCTTCTTGATCTCTCCTTCGCTCGTTCCGAGCCGAATCGCCTCGACAATGAAGAGCGCGATCAGTGCGTTGCCGCCGGTAAGGAAGGTTGCGACCAGGAAAACCAGGATCGCCTGCTGCACCATGCGGGTGACCAGAACCGTCCAGTCGCCGATCCCCATCACCTGGTCGGTCAGGCCGCCGATATCTCCCAGAGTCAGGGCAAGCTGGAGCAGCCGGGCGCCCGCCGGGCCGCCTCGCGCCGTACCGTGGGAGCCACCGGCGAAGACGGCCGCGATCTCATCCAGTTCCAGCTGGAAGTCGTCCACCTGTGCCTCGACCTCCGCCACCATGACCTCGACATCGCGCCCGATGGCGGACGGAATCCGCTCCGCCCATTCGTCGAACTTGGCCTGCAGATACCGTTGCACTTCCTCGCCAATCGCGGCAGTCATGCGCTCGCGGGCCTCGCGTTGCGCGTAGGCCAGGGCCACGTTCTTGATGGAGAGCACGCGATCGAGGTCCATCAGACGCCGCGAATCTTCGTCCCAGGTGTCGCGCATCTCCTCGACGAAGGAGCGAAGATCGGCGTAGACTTTCTCCCGCACCATATCTCCAAAGAGCAGGATCGTCCGCTCGATCTCCTCTTTCCGGTGGGCGAGGCCGCGCAGCCGGCGCTCGGCTTCGGCGCGCCGCCGCTCCAGCTCGTCCAGCGGTTCATCCAGTACCGATCGCGTGCTCTCGATCAGCCACCGGGCCTGATCCAGGACCGGCGAGATGAACTGGACGGTCGACTGCACGACGGCGGCGACCTTGTCTCCGGAGGTCAGGAAACGCTCCAGCTCGCGCTCCAGCGCCGGCACGCCGCTGGCAGCGAGGAGCGCCTCGTCGGGTGGCACGGTGGATCGGGCCTCGAGCGCGCCCCTGGCGTTGACGAAGAAGACGCGCCGCGCGTACAGCGTGCGGTCGAGCGCCCCGTCTGGTCCCGTGAAGTGCGGCGCCAGGCGTGCCTCTACCCAGGCCATGATCTCGTCGACGCTTTCCGGCTCGATCTGATTGATCCGGTTGATTACGAAGAAGACATGGTGGAGGCGGCCGGGACCGAGCACCGTATCGATGAAGGTGCGTTCGTCCTGGCTGAGGATACGGGTGGCGTTGAGCACCATGATGACGGCCTGAGAACGTTTCAGGAAGTCGGTGGCCACACGGGTCCGGCTGAGGTGCTCACCCAGACCGGGTGAATCGATCAGCTTTACTCCCAGCGCACAGAGAGCGTGCTGGCACTCGACTTCGGCGTACTCGATATGGGCAAAGCGGTCGATGGTTCCGGTCTGCTCAAGCGTCTCCTGGTCTTCGTGCCCGAGCTGGAACTCGCGGACGAACTCCTCCCAGCTCACCAGGCG
>Ga0070735_10004387_pt1 | contig 11923 bp, 12 predicted proteins | sample Coa_R1_FD_66443 | JGI IMG/M metagenome (GOLD analysis project Ga0070735, IMG submission 66443) | Surface soil microbial communities from Centralia Pennsylvania, which are recovering from an underground coalmine fire - Coalmine... | ecosystem: Environmental > Terrestrial > Soil > Unclassified ... | reverse complement strand
CGCGGCGAATTGCGGATCGCTGTGGTTGTAGCCGACCTGGACGAGCCGCGTGTCGGACTCGGGCGTGATCTCGACGCCGCGCAAAAACGCGTTGATCGCGGCGGACTCTTCCGCGTCCTCGTTGGGCATGGGGGCCGGCGCTGCCGGCGGCGCCGATTTCGTGAAGAGCGAGCGCACCCGCGCGCTCGCCGACGCGCGCGCCTCGCGCAGCAGCGAAATCGGATCGCGCGGCCGTGCGTCCTCGTTGAACACGCTCGAGTGCGCGTTGAGCCCCAGGCTCGCGACCACGCGCTTGGCGAGCCCACGGCTGCGCAGGATGCTGTACTGCGTCTTGCGGTACTCCATCGGGTCCGACGCGAAGAGCGTCGGCGCGTTCGGATTCAGATTCGAGAAATTCGTGACCTTCTCGTCCTCGATCTGAATCCGCGCGGCCGTTCGATACATCGGCTTGGTCGAGTACGTCTGGATCATCATGACCGCGACGACGAGCGCGAAGGAGGTGCCGGCGAGACGGCGGTGCTTGAAGACGGCGTTCAGGCGATCCAGCAGATGAACGGACTGCGGTCCCTGTTGAAACGGCGCCGCCTGCTGCGGCAGCGACATTTCGCCCGGAACGGCGCCGGACATTTCCTGGGTATCGAACATGGCGGCCGTCGAACGCGCCTTAGTGACAGGGCGGCGACTGGCAGGCGCCGGTCGGTCTGATGGCCGCGATGCCCTCGGTGGCCGCCACGGCCGCCACGTTGCCCGCGGTGTTGTTGAAGACGGCCGTCGTCCACGGGATCTTTGGCGCCAGCCGCACGAACGTCGCGACCGTTTCACCCGGCGCGATCGAGAACACGTCGCCGACGGTCTGGACACGCCCCGAGTCGGTCACGAGCTCGACCACGTAGGTGCCGCCTTCGACCTGTTCAAAGGTGAACTGGCCCGCCTGATTGCCTTTCGTGACCGCCTCAACCTTGCCCGTCACGACGTTGCGGAGCCGCAGATTGGCGCCCTTGATCGGGGTGTTGTCCGAGTTCCACGCCGCGCCCAGCACCGTGGTCGCCCGGGAGCCGAATGACGCGCCAGCGGCGCGGGACCCACCCGTGCCCGCGGGCCGCGGCGCGCCGGGTGCGGTCTTGACGGTCCGGTCGTCGCCCGCATGCAGCGACGCAACGGCGAGCCCAAGCATCGCAGCGAGGACCCAGCCGAGCCGCTTCGTCATGATGCGCATCCTCAACTTCTCTATTATCGGAGAAGAGCCAGCCCTGCCATAGTCGTGCCGGAGCTCCTCAACACGGTAACGCTGGGCATTCTGGGCCGACAACCAAAAAGAAGCCAGCCCCCCCTGTCGCATCGCGGAACACGCCGACGAGAAATGTAAGAAATTCAGGGGTTTATTACTGTTTCGTTCATGAAACATATCGGGTGTCGCCGCTTCGCCCGACAGATTGAAGATCCAAAGCTTCGAAAAGACTCTTTAGGACGATATAGCGCACAATCGTCAGTTGGGCCGCGAAATGCGTCATCGGCCGCGTCACCGTTCCTGCTACTCTCTCCTCCGCATGGCCCTCGGCCTCGACTCGACGGTCTCTCCGAGCGACGGCACCGTGTTCCGCGAGCTCGACGGGGAGTCCGTGTTGCTGAACCTGGAAACGGGCATGTATTACGGGCTCGACGTCGTCGGGACGCGCGCCTGGCAACTGGCTGCCCAGGCCGGCTGCTTACGCGCCGTTCGGGACGCGCTCGCCGACGAATACGATGCCGAGCCCGCCGTCATCGAGCGCGATCTCCTCGCCCTTGCGGAAGCGTTGATCGGCAACGGCCTGTGGACCCTGAAGTAGCTGAGCGGCATCGCCGCACCGACGTAACATGCCGATCGAGCGAACGCAGTGAGCGAGCCCCGCGAACGGACCGTCCCCGTAAAGCGACGAGCCAGACGTGCAAAGGCCTCCGACGGACAACGCCTCTCTGCCAACAACGAGGGGTGGCACGGCTGGGACGACTACGCGGCGTTCTACGACTGGGAGAACGCGCAGACCGTGCAGCGGCGCGACGTCGCGTTCTGGCAGCGGCTGGGGGCTGCCGCGGAGGGACGCGTGCTCGAGCTCGGCTGCGGCACAGGCCGCGTCACGCTGCCGGTCGCCCGCAACGGCATCGCGGTGACGGGCGTCGATCGATCCGCGTCCATGCTCGCGCGCGCCCGCGCGAAACGCGAGCGCGGGCGTCTGAGCGCCCGGGTCGATTTCGTGCGCGGCGACATTCGCGTGCTCCCGTTCCGCTCGGCGCAGTTCAGTCTCGTCATGGCGCCGTACGGCATCCTGCAGTCGCTCGTGCGCGAACGCGATCTCCAGGCGACGCTCGCGTCGGTGGCACGCGTGCTGGCCGCGGGCGGACGCTTCGGCATCGATCTCGTGCCGGATCTGCCGGAGTGGTCCGAATACCAGTCGCGCCGGACGCTCGCCGGAACGCTGGGCGGCGCGCGCGTGTCGCTGGTCGAATCGGTGCGGCAGGACCGCGGCCGGAGGGTCACGATCTTCGACCAGCGCTACATCACGCGTCGCGGGCGCGCGACACGCGAGCACCGCTTCTCGCTGACGTTTCGCACGCTGTCGGTTCCGCAGATGACCCGACGGCTCGAGCGCGCCGGATTCCGGGTCGACGCGGCGCTCGGAGACTATCGCGGCGGGCCCTGGGATCGCCGCGCTGACGTGTGGATCCTGTTGGCCAGCAAAGCCGGGGGGCGCGCCTGAGGCGTCTTTCACGCGCCTCCGCCGGGCCCGATCGTTTGGCCGGCCTCGGACCCGCGTGGTAACATCACAGGTCATTTTCTGCAGATTTTCTGGGGGTTTTCGCCATGTCCGGCCATTCCAAGTGGCACACGATCAAGCACAAGAAAGGCGCGGCCGACGCGAAGCGCGGCAAGATCTTCACGCGCATCATCAAGGAACTGACGGTCGCGGCGCGTAACGGCGGCGGCGATCCCGACAGCAATCCGCGCCTGCGCACCATCATCGCCGAAGCCAAGTCGGTGAACATGCCTGCCGACAACATCAAGCGCGCGGTCCAGCGCGGGACGGGCGAGCTGCCGGGCGTCTCCTACGAGGAAATCACCTACGAGGCGTACGGTCCGGGCGGCGCCGCGATCATGATCGAAGTGCTCACCGACAACAAGAACCGCACCGTTGGCGAGATGCGCCACACGCTCTCGAAAAACGGCGGGAATCTCGGCGAGACCAACAGCGTCGCCTGGATGTTCGAGAAGAAGGGCTACATCGTCGTCGAAAAGAGCAAGGTGGACGAAGAGAAGCTCCTCTCGGTCGCGATCGACGCGGGCGCCGACGACGTGCGCGACGACGAGGACAACTGGGAAGTCGTGTCCGCGCCGGACGCGTTCCCCGCGGTTCTCGACTCGGTCAAGCGCCTCGGCATCGAACCGGGCGCCGCGGAGATTGCGCTGCTGCCGAAAAACTATGTGAAGCTCGAGGGGAAGGCCGCCCAGCAGATGATCAAGCTGATGGAGATCCTCGAGGAGCACGAAGACACGAAGAAGGTCTGGTCGAACGCCGATATCGAGGAGAAGGAAATCGAGGCGTCGCTCGCGTAAATGATCATTTTCGGGATCGATCCCGGCTCCGAACGCACCGGCTACGGCTGCATCGATTCCGACGGTCGCCGCCACCGGCTGATCGCCTGCGGATCGCTGTCCGCGCCGGCCGGCGCCTCATTTCCCGAACGACTGCAAGCGATTCACGAAGGACTCACGGCGCTCCTCGCGCAGCATCGACCGTCCTGCGTCGCAATCGAAAACATCTTCCACGCGAAAAACGTCCGCAGCGCGCTGCGCCTCGGCCATGCGCGCGGCGTCGCGATCCTCGCGGCGTCTTCCGCCGGCCTTCCCGTCGTCGAGTACACGCCCGCCGAGATCAAGCGCGCGGTGGTCGGATTCGGGCGCGCCGAAAAGCGCCAAGTCGGTCAGATGGTGAAGCTGCTGCTGGCCCTCGATGTCGTCCCCGCGCCGCACGACGCCGCCGACGCGCTCGCGATCGCGATCTGCCACATCCACAGCTCCAGCGGCCGCGTTGCGGACATCGCGCGGAGCGCTCCGCCCCCAACGCGACTGACCAGCTGGCGCGCGTACCGGCCATGATTTGGCGCGCGACTCTCGCGGCCCTACTCCTGCTGGGCACGCGCGCGGAAACCCAGCCGCCACAGGCGATACCGCTCGGCCACGGCATGTATGCCGTGCTGGGCGCGACCGCCGGCACCTCGGGCGGCGCGGCCGTCACCGTGCCGCAAAGCAACACGTTCATGGTGGTGACGCGCGCCGGCAACGTTGTTATCGACACCAGCGGACCCGTTGTCTCGGCCGTGCATCAGCGTCTGCTGACCGCCGTCAGCGACGCCCCCGTCAGAGCGATTGTCCTCACGCACGCGCACGGCGACCACACGGGAGGCGTGGCGCGCTGGCGTCAGCCGGGCACGGAGATATACGCCCAGCGCGCCTTCACCGACGTGCTGCAGTACCAGCGACGGCTGGCCGGGTTCTTCAGGCTCCGCAACGCGGCCCAGTTCGGCATGTCCGTGACCGCAGGCCCCGCGGCCGTCGGCGAACCGCCGCTGCTCGAACCGACACGCACGTTTGACGATGAAACCGAGTTCACCGTCGGCGACGTCACCTTCATGCTGCTCCACACGCCGGGAGAGACGCCGGACCATCTCACCGTGTGGATTCCGCAATATCGCACCGCGTTTGTCGGTGACAACTATTACGAGTCGTTCCCAAATCTCTACACGCTGCGCGGGACCCGGCCGCGTTGGGCGCTCGATTACGTCGCGTCGTTGAACCGGATCCTCGCGCTGGAGCCCGATCTCGTGCTGCCGAGCCACGGTCAGCCCGTCCGCGGCCACGACGAAATCCGCCGCACGCTGACGCGCTACCGTGACGCCATTCAGTTCGTCCACGACGCCACCGTGAAGGGGATGAACGACGGTAAGGACGTGATCACGCTGATGGACGAGATACGGCTGCCTCCGGCCCTCGACGTCGGCGAGAGCTACGGCCGAGTGTCGTGGTCGGTCCGAGGCATTTACGAGGGCTACGTCGGCTGGTTCGACGGCAACCCGTCCTCGATGTACGGTTCGCAGGTACGAGCCTATGGCGAGATGGTGACGCTCGCCGGGGGCGCGGCGGTCGTTGCCACCCGCGCGCGCGCCCTTGCGCAGACGGATCCGGTAGCGGCGCTGGAGCTGACCGACATCGCGCTCACGTCCGACCCGCGCGACTCGAGTTCACTGGAAGCGCGCATCGCGATCTTGCGCATGCTCGACGGCCGCTCGACCAACAGCAACGAGCGCGGATGGCTGCAGGCGGCGATCGCGGACGCCGAAGCGCGCCTGAAGCGGTGATGTCCGGCGACGCGATGCAGGGCCGGCCCGCGTGATCGCCAGGCTGAAGGGGACGCTGCTCGAAAAGTCCCCGAATCGTCTCGTTGTCGACGTCGGAGGTGTCGGCTACGACGTGCTCGTGCCGTTGTCGACGTTCTACGACCTCGGCGACGCCGGATCCGCCGTCGCGCTGCGCGTGCACACGCACGTCCGTGAGGACGTGATCGCGCTTTACGGATTCTCGACGCCGCTGGAGCTCGATCTGTTCGAGCGGCTCATTGCCATCAACGGCATCGGGCCGAAACTCGCCCTGGCCGTGCTGTCCGGGATCGATCCGGGCGACCTGATGCGCGCGATCCGCGCCCAGGACGTGGCACGCCTGACGCGGATCCCGGGCGTCGGCAAGAAGACGGCGGAGCGGATCGGCCTCGAGCTGAAAGATCGGCTGCCGCACGCGGCGGCATCGCCGGAGACGCCGCAGGACGCCGCCGGCGATCGGCGCGCGGATCTGTTGTCCGCGCTGACCAACCTCGGATACAAAGGTGCGGTCGCCGAAAAAGCCGTGGACGCCATCCTGAAGAAAACGCCCGACGCGCCGTTCGAGGACCTGCTGCGCGACATCCTCCGTGGGATGATGCGATGACGCGAGTGAGCGCAGCAAACGAGCCACGCGCGCGGAGTGGGGTGTCCGCGCGAGGGCGGCTGCGGAGAGTCCGAGGAGCGAAGCCGCTCGGTCAAGGACGCGGTGAGTAACGATCGTCTCGTCAACGCGTCGCCGATCGAAGACGACGTCCAGTACGAAGCCGGGCTGCGGCCGCGCTCGCTGGACGAGTACATCGGGCAGGACAAAGTCCGCGAGCAGCTGCAGGTCGCCATCACGGCGGCGACGCAGCGCGGCGAGGCTCTGGATCACGTCCTCCTGTACGGCCCGCCGGGCCTCGGGAAGACGACGCTCGCGGGCGTAATCGCGCACGAGCTCGGCGCGGCCATTCATCCGACGGCGGGACCGGTCATCGAGAAGCCCGGCGATCTCGCGGCGATGCTCACGAACCTGCAGGCGCGTGAAGTCCTGTTCATCGACGAGATCCACCGGATGAGCCCGGCGATCGAGGAAATCCTCTATCCGGCCATGGAGGACTACGAGCTCGACATCATGATCGGCCAGGGCCCGAGCGCGCGTTCGGTAAAAGTGCCGCTGCAGCGTTTCACGCTCGTCGGTGCGACGACGAGGACGGGACTGCTCACCTCTCCGCTCCGCGCGCGCTTCGGCATCGTCCACCGCCTCGACTTCTACACGGAGCCGGACATCTTCGAGATCGTCGTGCGATCCGCGCGGATTCTGAATGTGCCGATCGACCCGGACGCGGCGCGCGAGATCGCTCGGCGCTCGCGCGGAACGCCGCGCGTGGCGAACCGGCTGCTACGCCGCGTGCGTGACTACGCGCAGGTGCGAGCCGATGGCCGCATCACGAGCGACGTCGCGGCCAGGGCGCTGCAGCTGCTGGAAGTGGACGAGCACGGGCTCGACGAAGTCGATCGCCGCCTGCTGCGCACGATCATCGACAAGTTCAACGGGGGTCCTGTCGGCGTCGCGAGCCTCGCGGCCGCGCTCAGCGAAGAGCGCGATGCGCTCGAAGACATCCACGAACCGTTTCTGATTCAGGCGGGCTTCCTGGATCGTACCCCGCGCGGCCGCGTGGCCACGGCGCGCGCGTACGAATACTTCGGCCTCACGGCCCCTCAGAGGGACAAACTTTGGTGAGACAGTGCCGCCCCGTGAGAATCTCGGGGCTCTCGACGTACGTACCGCCCCGCGTGCTGACCAACGCGGACCTCGAACGGATGGTCAACACCAACGACGAGTGGATCGTGCAGCGGACCGGCATCCGCGAGCGGCACATCGTCGATCCGGGCGTCGCGACGTCCGACATGGCGCAGATCGCGGCCGAAGGCGCGCTGCGCGAAGCGGGCGTGCGGGCCGACGAGCTCGGCTTCATCGTCGTCGGCACGACCACGCCGGATACGATTTTTCCCAGCACCGCGTGCAACCTGCAGACGAAGATCGGCGCGACCCAGGCATGGGGCTTCGACCTGGGAGCGGCCTGCTCGGGTTTCACGTACTCGCTGACCGTCGCGATGCAGCAGGTCGCGACGGGCCTGCACGATCACGCGCTCGCGGTCGGCGCGGATGTGATGTCGAGCATCATCGACTACACCGATCGCACGACCTGCGTGCTGTTCGGTGACGGCGCGGGCGCGGTGGTGGTGTCACCGGCGTCCGAGAACGAGCCGCACATCATCGATTTTGCGCACGAGATCGACGGCAGCGGTGGGCCCGCGCTGATGATGCCGGCCGGCGGGAGCCGCCTGCCGGCCTCGCACGAGACCGTCGACAAGCGCCTGCACTACGTCAAGCAGGAGGGCGCGACCGTGTTCAAATTCGCCGTGAAGAAGACCGAGGAGATCTCGCGGCGGCTCCTCGAACGCAACGGCCTCGACCCGTCCCATCTCGACTTGTTCGTGTCGCATCAGGCGAACCGGCGGATCATCGAAGCGTCCACGGAACGCCTCGGCCTTCCCGCCTCGAAGGTCATCATCAATCTCGACAAGTACGGCAACACGACAGGCGCGACGATTCCGCTCGCACTCGCCGACGCGCGGCGGAGCGGCCGACTGAAGAAAGGCGATCTCGTGCTGCTCGCGTCTGTCGGCGCCGGCTTCACGGTCGGCGCCGTGCTGCTGCGATGGAGCCTGTGACGGCGGCTTCGGGGCAGGCGCCGTGACGCGCCGCCTCCGGCACGTCCTGCTGACGCTGGAAGCCATCGCGGCGCTCGCGCGGAGCCGCCTGGCGCTGTCGCTGCTGTCGTGGCGGCAGGCGATGGTCACCGGCGGCGGGCCCGGGCGCGCGCAGGCCTCGTGTTCGTCTGCGGCGTCGGGCCTCCCGTTGTGCGCGCTCGAGGGCGCCGTCCGCCGTGCCAGCCGACTGGTTCCGGGCGCGACGTGTCTCGCCCAGGCGTTGGCACTTCGACGGCTGCTGGTACGGCACGGTCACGCTTCGACCGTCCAGATCGGCGTGACGACCGCGGGCGGTCTGTTCGCGGCGCACGCATGGGTCGAATCTGAAGGCGTCGCACTCCTCTGTGGCGCGGACGACCTCGATCGCTACGCGCCCCTGTTGACCTGGCCGCCCCAGTCGTCCACCGGGGCCCGATGAGCGGCCTCGCCGGCATCTGCCATTTCGACGAGCGACCGCTCGATCCGGCGACCCTGATGCAGGTCGCGGGGCCGGTCGCCCACCGCGGCGGGGACCAGGTGGATGCCTGGTCGGGACCCTCGGCGGGTCTCGTGTGCCATCTCCGCCAGGTGCTGCCGGAATCCGCTGGCGAGCGTCAGCCGGCGATCGACGAGAGCGGAAGGGCCCTCGTCTTTGACGGTCGCCTCGACAATCGCGACGAGTTGCTGGCGTCGTTGCGGGCGGACGGCGTCAGGCCGGGCATGCCGGACGCGGCGCTCGTGCTCGCCGCCTATGGACGCTGGGGGCGCGACTCCCTGGCGAAACTCGACGGTGAGTTCGCACTGGCGGTGGTCGAACCCACGGCCCGAACGGTCTGTCTGGCACGCGACGCCGTCGGGTGCCGGCCGCTCTATTTCTGGGCCGGGCAGCGCACGCTGGTATTCGCGTCCGAGATCAAAGCGATCCTTGCGCACCCCGACGTCCGAGCCGCGCCGAACCACGATCTGATTGCAGACCTCGTCCTGCTCGATCGGCTCCCCTATGACGACCACGGGGCGACCTTCTTCGAGGGAATTCAAGCCGTGCGTCCGGGCTGTTGCGTCAGCGCCTCGCCCGGCGGTGTGCGGACGCATGTGTTCTGGGATTTCGACCCGACCGCGAGCCGGCGGTACGCCACCTACGACGAATATGCACAGCACTTGCGGGACCTGCTGCTGACGGCGATGAAGCGGCGGCTCCGCAGCCTGAGCGCCGTGGGAGTGTCTGTCAGCGGCGGTCTCGACTCCGCCGCGGTCCTCTGCATGGCTGACCATCTGCGACGGGCCGGCGCCGTCGCCGTGGATTTCTTTTCGCTCACGTACACGTCACGGATCGATCCGACGTCCGAAGAGAATCGTTTTCTCGCCATCCTCGAGTCCGGCGGAAGCCGACTGATCGAACGCGTCGTGCCGGGACGATGCGGAGAGGCCGAACGCGACGCGATCGACGCCTGGCATTCGGAAGCGCCGATCATCGATGAGGGCTGGTGCGCGCAGCGCCCGCTGGTCGAACGCGCCCGCGAGCGGGGCGCGCGGCTGCTCATGACCGGGCTCTGGAGCGATCAGCTCATGTTTTCCACCGGCTATCTGGTGGATCTCGTGCGGCGGCTTCGGTGGCGACTCGCGGCCCGCCATTTGCGCGAGTACACCCGCTGGTTCGTGGATGCCGAGCCCGCATACTTCCACTCGGTGTTCCGCCGCGACCTGCGGTCGTGGACGACGCCCGGGCCGCTGCAGCCCATGCTGCGCCGTCTGCACTTCGCACGGGCCGGTCGGAATTGTCCGGCCGCCGCCGATCGGGAGTGGGCGGCCAGGATTCGTCGCGTTCGCGAGCCGGCGCGGCGTCCGCGTTTCGACAACGCGCATGCGAAGGCCATCTATCAGACGGTGCGCTCGCAGGCGCGCCGGCTGCAACTCGAGATCGACGAGAAACTGCACGCCGGCTGCGGCGTCGAAACGGTGACGCCGTTTCTCGATCGGGAGGTCATCGCGTTCGTCATGAGCGTGCCGGGCGAGATCCTGACCCGCGACGGCGTGCCGCGTCGGCTGCTGCGCGACGCCTTGCGCGGGATTGTTCCCGAAGCGATCCTGCAGCGCCGCTGGCGCGACGAGCCTTCGGCGGCCTCCACGGCCGCCGTTGCGGACGATCGTGCGGCGCCGAGCGCGAAACTGGTCCACTGTCTTGAGCATCGGTGGCTTCGCCCCGGTATCTCCGCTGCCGACGTTCCGGTCGCGTTCCGCGGGTTGGATCTGTGGGCGCGCCGTTTCTTTTCGGACGCGGACCTTTCTGGTAAGCTCGGGGCGACCTGCGGGACTGCTGTATGAACACGACCGATCAGGCGAAAGCGACTGGCAGCGGTGTGAAGCTCCCGTATAGCGCGCCCACGCTGAGAGTGTACGGGGACGTTCGGACGATTACCGCCGTGAAGGGCGGCAACCGGAACGATTCCGGGAAGCCAAAGACCTGGTCAGTGACGGGCCCCTGAGCCCGCAGCGTCATGAGCGGCTTGTTCGGCTGCTGGCATCGGGATGGCGCCGCCGCCGATGCCGCCGCGGCGGCACGCTGCGTCGTTCACCTGTCTCCTCACGACCAATCAGGCGCGGTCCGCACCGAGGGCGCAATCGCCCTGGGGTGGAAGAGTCCCGCGTACCGCACGAAGTCAGACGACTCGCATTTCCGCTTGCCTGGTGTGGCCTGTGTATTCGTCGGGCGGCTCGACAACCGCGCCGAGCTGGTGCAGACCGTGTCCTCGCACGCCCCGATCGACCCAGGTTGCAGCGACGGGACGCTCGTCGCCGCGACCTATACCGTCTTCGGCGATTCGTTCGCGACGCGTCTCCACGGCGAGTTCAGCGGAGCCGTGTTCGATGCTCGAACAAATCGGCTCCTGCTCGTGCGGGATCGTCTGGGCATGCGGCCGCTGTGCTACGCGCAGGTGGGGCGCACGTTTCTGTTCGCGTCGGACGCGAAGGCGGTGCTCGCTCACCCCGCCGTCCCCTGCGCCCTCGACGAAACGGCGCTGGCCGACTTCCTCCTGTATTTCCGGGCGCACGACGCGTCGACGCGGACGTTCTTTCGGGGGATCGCGGCGCTTCCGCCGGCGCATCTGCTGATCGCCACCCCTGAAGGCATCACGGTCCGAAGGTATTTCGACTTTGACACCACGCGCACTCTCCGGCTGCGATCGTTTCCCGCGTATGCCGAGGCGTTTCACGACGTGTTCGTCACGGCGGTGCGGACCCGACTGCGCTCACCGCGGCCCGTCGCGGTCACGGTCAGTGGCGGCCTCGACTCGTCGTACATCTTTGCGGTCGCGCACCGGCTGATCAAGGACCAGCCGGATCTGTGTCCGGCGATCAGCGGGTTCAATCACGCAGGAGCGGCCAGCTCGCCGTCAGACGAGCGGGCGTTCGTCGACGCGCTGGAATCCGCGTGCGCCACCTCGATCGTCCGCTCTCCGCAGCGCGCCGGATTCCTCGCCCGCGCGGCGCGGGACGTGCGCATCGGCGAATCGCCAATGACCGACGCCCTCGCGGTGCAGACGGACGCCATGCTGGGCGAGATCGCCCGATCCGGCGTCGCACGGGTGCTCACGGGACACTGGGGCGACCAGCTGCTCTCGGATTCGCGCTATCTGGTGGATCTCGCGCGCCGCGGCCAGTGGCGTCGGTTGTATCGGCACGCGCGCGGCTGGCGCCTCGGCCCCCGCGATCTCGCGGCCCGCCTCCTTCGCGATGCCGCTGCCCGGCATCTGCCGTCCGCAGTCACGTCCGCGGCACG
>Ga0070735_10004386_pt1 | contig 11926 bp, 7 predicted proteins | sample Coa_R1_FD_66443 | JGI IMG/M metagenome (GOLD analysis project Ga0070735, IMG submission 66443) | Surface soil microbial communities from Centralia Pennsylvania, which are recovering from an underground coalmine fire - Coalmine... | ecosystem: Environmental > Terrestrial > Soil > Unclassified ... | reverse complement strand
CGCTTTATCGGCGAAACCCTTCAATCGCGGCACGCGACTCACCGCATCGAGCGCAAGCCGGAAGCGATCCATGCGATTCAACACCACCATGTCGAACGGCGTGGTCGTCGTCCCCTCTTCAACGAAACCGCGCACATGAATATTGTTATGATTCCGCCGGCGATACGTCAGCCGGTGAATCAGCGTCGGATACCCGTGAAACGCAAATATCACCGGCTTATCCTTCGTAAAAAGCGCATCGAAATCTTCCTCCGCCAGCCCGTGTGGATGCTCGCTCTGCGGTTGCAGCGTCATCAGGTCCACCACATTCACCACGCGAATCCGCAGATCGGGCAACTCCTCCCGCAGCAGCGAAACCGCCGCCAGAATTTCCAGCGTCGGCACGTCCCCCGCGCACGCCATCACCACTTCCGGATTTTCCGGCTCATGCCCCGCCCAGTCCCAAGCGCCCGCTCCGGCTATGCAATGCGCGACCGCGGCATCGATGTCTAGCCAGTTCGGAGCAGGCTGTTTCCCTGCGACGATCAAATTCACATAGTTGCGGCTCTTCAGACAGTGGTCTGCAACCGATAGCAAACAGTTCGTATCCGGTGGCAAATAAATCCGCACGATATCCGCTTTCTTGTTTGCGACGTGATCCATAAAGCCCGGATCCTGATGCGAAAACCCGTTGTGATCCTGCCGCCACACATGCGAAGTGAGCAGATAGTTCAGCGATGCGATCGGTTTCCGCCACGGAATATTTCGCGTCGTCTTCAGCCACTTCGCGTGCTGGTTGAACATCGAGTCGATGATGTGAATGAACGCCTCGTAGCACGAGAAAAAACCGTGCCTCCCCGTGAGCAAATATCCTTCCAGCCAGCCTTGGCACATGTGCTCGCTCAGCACTTCCATCACGCGTCCATTCAGCGCGAGATTTTCGTCCACCGGCAGCGTTTCCGATTCCCACGTTTTCTTGCTCACGTCGTAGATCGCCTCGAGCCGGTTCGACGCCGTCTCGTCCGGACCAAACACCCGAAAATTCTTCGACTCCAAATTGCACTTCATCACATCGCGCAGATACTTGCCCAAAATCCGCGTCGCTTCGGTGTCCGGCTCGCCCGGATGCTTCACGTCAATGGCAAACTCGCGAAAATTCGGCAGACGCAGCGGCTGCATCAGCAACCCGCCGTTCGCGTGCGGATTCATCCCCATTCGCCGCCGTCCCTTCGGCGGCAGGTCGGCAAGTTCCGCGACGAGCGTTCCGTTCTTATCGAAGAGTTCTTCGGGTTTGTACCCGCGCATCCACTCATCCAGAATTTTCAAATGATCCGGCTTTTCGTGCAGCTCCGCGAACGGAACCTGGTGCGCGCGCCACGTCCCTTCCACCGGCTTCCCGTCGACTTCCTTCGGCCCCGTCCACCCCTTCGGCGTCTTCAAAATCAGCATCGGCCACCGCGGTCGTTCCTTGTTCCCGTCTTCGCGTGCGGCTTTCTGGATCGCGGCGATCTCATCCAGCATCTTGTCGAGCACCTCGGCCATCGCCGGATGCATCACGTTCGGATCGTCGCCTTCCAGAAAATGCGTTTTATATCCGTAGCCGTGAAAGAGCTCTTCCAGCTCATTCTGCGGAATCCTCGCCAGCACCGTCGGGTTCGCGATCTTGTAGCCGTTGAGATGCAGAATCGGAAGAACCGCGCCATCCCGCTTCGCATTCAAAAACTTGTTCGAGTGCCAGCTCGTCGCGCACGGCCCCGTTTCCGCTTCGCCGTCGCCAACAATGCATGCCACAACAAGGTCGGGATTGTCATACGCCGCCCCAAACGCATGCAGCATCGAATACCCGAGTTCACCGCCTTCATGAATCGATCCCGGCGTCTCTGGCGCAACGTGGCTCGGAATTCCATACGGCCACGAAAACTGCCGGAACAATCGCTTGAGCCCATCCGCATTCCGTTCGATGTACGGATACAGCTCCGTGTACGAACCTTCCAGATACGTGTGCGCGACGATCCCCGGCCCACCGTGGCCGGGCCCAATGATGTACATCATGTTCAGATCGCGATCGTTGATCACGCGATTCAGGTGTGTGTAAATAAAATTCAGCCCAGACGTCGTTCCCCAATGCCCCAGCAGCCGCGGTTTTACGTCATCCAGCGTCAGCGGCCGCTCCAGCAGCGGATTGTCCTTGAGATAAATCTGCCCGACCGTCAGATAATTTGCCGCCCGCCAGTAGGCATGCATCTTGCGGATTTCATCTTGGCTCAACGCGGACATGGTCATCTCCGTGACGGCGCTCCGTACAGGAGCGTCTATAGTCCCTCAAAAAGTATGCAATTGTGATGCCCTGAAGGGGGTGACGGCTTTGTGAAAAATTGCCCCGCCCGCGCTCATTCGTTCTCGGCTCTTACCCCGTTCGCCTTTGACTCTGGCAATTGACTCTCACTGCCTCGCCCACTACTCTCGATCACCGAGGCGAAACATGATTAAGGTGAGCGTCTTCTACCCCCATCAATCCGACGCCAGATTCGACATGACCTACTATTGCGACCATCACATCCCCATGGTCCGTCGCCTTCTAGGCTCCGCCGTCAAGAACGCCGCCATCGAACAAGGCATCTCCGGCGGCACGCCCGGCTCCTCACCGCTCTATGTCGCGCTGGGCCACATGTATTTCGACTCCGTCCCCGCCTTCGTCGAAGCATGGACTCCGCACGCCGCGCAGATTCTGGCCGACATCCCCAACTACACCAATCTCCAGCCCAAGTTCCAGATCAGCGAAGTAAAACTCTAAGAGCAGAATCATTCTGCGTAGGGGCACGGCACCGCCGTGCCCGTCTCGTCCCTTACTTCCACACACAAACGCGCCGGAAAGTCTGAGAGGAGGGGCCTTTCAGTAGGAAAAACCTTCCCGGCGCGCCGTGACCTGCGTCGCGAAAAATCCGCCACGCAACCCCTTTGGACGTTACAAATTCGCGCGTCCGCCGCGCACCGTCAACACCGGCATCCGCGCATGCGCCACAACGCCATGCACCGTCGCAATTTCCAAATGCGTCTCCGCTCCAGGCACAACCGCCTCCGGCGCATGCGCTCCCATCACGATCAAATCCGCTTCGCGCGCCTCCGCCTGTCCCAGGATCCTTTCCCAGGCCGCTCCTCGCTTATCGCCCGCCCCGCAATCCACCACGAAGTGCGGCTCGCACCAAAGTTTTGCTTCTTCCGTCACGAGCAACCGCAATCGCTGCTCGCACGCTTCCGCACCGTCGCACGGCATCGCCATCTCGTTCCCGCCGCGCTTTTCTTTCACATGCAGCAGCGTCAGCTTCGCTTGGTATTCTTCCGCCAGCGACACCGCCACCGGAGCCGCCGCAAGCGACGCCGCGCCGAAATCCGTCGCAAACAAAATCGACACCATTCTTCCCCGCCTTGCAGCCTCATGACAAGCCTTTGGCCCCACTGTCAGCACCGGGCACGGCGCGTGCCGCAGAATCTCTTCCGCCACCGACCCCAGCAGCGCCTTTCCGATTCCCGTGCGCCCGTGCGTTCCCACCACCACGAGGTCGATCGCGTGTTTCCGGATGGCCTCCTCTATCGCCCTCCAAACAGCGCCTTCGGCCCGCAAGATCTGCGGGGTCACGTCCGGGAAATCCCGCTGGATCGCCTCCACCAAAAACTGTTTCTCCATGTCGCGCGTCAGTTCCACGCTCTGCCATGTTTCCGGAGGCAGCGCATAATTGATCGGCTCCTGCACGTGCATGGCGTACAGCGTCGCTCCAAAACTCCGCGCCATCCCCGCCGCATACGGCATCGCCAGGTTTGCCGACGCCGAATAATCCGACGCCAGCAAAATATTTCTGAAGATCATGCGTTTCTGTGTGTCACCCTCGGTCTTCCTCTGTGCTGCGAGCATTTCCCCCTCCTCCTTCGACGTCTTCGCGGAGACACGGTGTGCCGTGTCCTCCTTCCTTCGCAGCGTAGACCCGCCACCCTCCGCTTTCTGTGACAAGCGTCGCCTTTGCACGTGACGCACGTCACACTCAACGTAATCACGCAGGTCGGTTAGTTTCTTTCTTCCCTTTCAACTTTCAACTGTCGACCGTCAAACCATCCGCAAAAGAGTCCCCGAAGACCTCATCGGAGCCTAAACGCCGCGCCTTTCAGCACCCAAAGCGTCCCATTTTGAAACTGAACCCTCGTCATTCGAATGAGTACCACTCGATACCTATTGACATCTCGACATGTTCTGTGCTATGCTCCTCAATGAACGCTCACACCTTTTCGAACGACTCCGAACTACGCCCCGCGCGTCCCAAGCATTTTCAGCGGCTTCCACACTCTTGTTTTCGCCGTATTTTCTATTCCATTCATTCCACACGGTTTGCGCACTCTTTCAAAAACATAGGGGGTATACCCCCTAAAAGCGAACCTCAGGCGAAACTCGTCGCCAAAAATAAAAGGGAGCACGGCAAACCGTGCTCCCAGGAACCGATGATCCTTGAAATGAAATCGAACGCCGCTACACGCGGTACATCGTGATGCCGCTCATCAGCTTCGGAAAGAAGTCAGTCGATTTTTGCGGCATGACTTCGCCAGACGTCGCGATGTTCCAGGTCTGATCGACGCTGCACGCATTGAGCAAAAACGCCACCTGCGCCGCGCGCCGATCGACAGCGTCGAGAGCCGCCGACGCTTCGCGCTCGTAAGTCAGATTCTTTTCCGCTGTCGCCGCGGCCAGCGTGACACCCAGCGCCGGCTCGAGAATACCGTCATGCAGCAAGACAACGTCGAGTTCTCGCTGGAGCGGCGAAACGTTTGGCAGAAGCTGCGCAAGATTCGCACCCGGTCGCAGCGTCAACACGTAAAACGCGCCGCTGCCCGCTTTCTCAGGCGCGGGATAAACGCCGATCGCGCGCAAGTCCCGCGCTTCCACCAGCCGACGCAAAAACTTGTCGCGCATCGCCGATTTTTCGACGTCGCTCGAAAATGTAAAAACTTCGGCGGCAAACCACGGCTCGAGATAACGCCGCACCGTGGCCCACGAGAAGTCGGGAATGTTCGCCACGACGCGATGCGTCGGCAAAATCGTCAGCCCTTCGCTGCGCGTATTGACGAAGGTCATCATCGCCGCTTCATACGGCGCAGCTTCCACCGACGCAGCGCCGCCGTGGGATGGCGCCGCACCGTTGGCGAGTGACGCGGCAGTTGCGGTGGCAACGGAAGCAGACGCGCCTTCGACGTGTTCCGTCGCCCCGATTTGCGCAGCCGCCGCTCCAGCAGCCGCCGAAAGCGCCGGGCTTGCGGCAAGCGTGGGGTTCGATGTTGTCGCGGCCAGCGACGGACTGGAGGCCGTCGCGTCGGTCGCTTCGGCGCTGCCGGGCAGCCCCTGTTCGCGGACACTTTCTTTGCGGCGCTCGTTGCGATAGTTGAGCGCGGTTTCGTAGCGATGGTGACCGTCAGCGATCACCAACTTTTGTCCTGCCATGGCTGCGTGAATCGCCGCGATGCGCTCCGGCTGCCACACGACCCACAGCCGATGGACGACGTTGTACTCGTCGGCCAGTTCGGTGGCAGGTGCGGCTTCGGATTCCGCCTGCGCCAGAATTTTGTCGATGACGCGCTCCGCGTCGCTGTAGAGCAGAAAAAGCTGCCCGGTGTGCGTCTGCGTGTGGCGCAGAAGTTCCAGCCGGTCGGCCTTCGGTCCCGAGAGCGTGTGCTCGTGGCGAAACACCACGCCCGCGGAATATTCCTCGAGCTTCCCCGCGCCGATAAACCCGCGCCGCGTGCGCCGCTCCCCTTTTCCATTTTGGTCAAGGGTGCCCGGCACGGTGTATTCCTGCGTGTAGGAATAAAAACACGGCCGCGTGTCCTGCACCACGACCTGCTCGCGGATCCAGTTTTGCAATGCCTCGGCCGCCCGCGAGTACACATTCTTCTCGCCGGGCACACCGGCGGGCGTGTCGCCCGGAAGGGCGCGCCCTTTTTCAATGGCGATCAGATTGTGCGGATCGGCCGCGTAATATTTGTCCTGCATCGCAGGCGAAATCTTGTCGTAAGGCTGCGTGAGCACGCGATCGTACGAAACTTTGCCGGCGTTATAGCGAAACGCGGGAAACGGATAGACCTTGGCCATGTTGAAAAATTCTCCGGTGACGCAACGTTGTGCGCGGTAACGAGCGCAAAGTTGAGCGCGATGTATTGGACGAACATATTTTACGCGAACTCCCCCAATTTCCGAACTCCCGCGAAGAAACAGTGATAGCCCGCTTGAAGATTTTGAACGCCCGGTGGCTGTAGCGTGAATGCACCGCGACTTACGAAAGATAAAACTGGAAATTGGAAGAGCGTAAAATCGGAACGGAATTCAGCGGAAAGGCTCGATGTTCGAGCGTCATTCGGACGCGCATCGTCATCGTTAACTATTTCAACTTTTGGTGCGAGCTGCATTCATTGCAGCATCGGGCGAAGCTTGGCGACAAACACGGCGAAGTTATCGAGAGGAATCGGTGTGACTCCATTGCCTCGAAGCATTTTTTCAAGAAAGCGGTGATCGTCGTTCTCCGGCTCAAAGGCGACATCGGTGACCGCTGTGAACTCCGGACCAAAATTCAGATTCCGTTTCCCTGCGTTGTGCTGAATGGTTTTGGCTATCGGCGCCAGAATGCGAACGTCATCGGGTTTCGTGGTCAGGGAAATGGTCTGGATGAAACCACGCATGCGGTTGTCGCTGCGCAGATAACTGTAGTCGATCTTCAGGGGGTCCTTGTCGAGGGTGTACTTCGAAGCGGGCACAAACTTCTCAATCAGTCCCCAGAGACCCGCCTGATGAATAACTTGATCCATGTAGTCGCGCATCTGCTCCCGGGTACTCGGCTGATTCGTGCGCGCGGACCCGAAGCCGCTGGCGGTGATGCATTCGCGGTAGAGCCGGTCCATCTCTGCATCGATGTCGTCGGCGTATGTGGCTTGCTGCCCAGCGAGTTGTATCGAGTGGCTCAGGGTGGCGTCCCATTTTTCGAGAATGGGGAACCACTCGGTCGAGTGCGGCAGCGGATTTCCGTGACCGTTGCGCAGGGTGCTGCGGATGGGGCCGCCGTTGACGGCCGGCGCCGTGACGGCGCTGAGGCGGCTCTCGAGGTGGTTGCGCAGGCCGCGCAGGAATGCTTCGTCGGCAGCGGGGCGCAGGCGCCGCACCCGGGTGAATTCAGATTCTTCTTCGATGAGACGCAACCGGCGTTCACCGGTGTTCGGATCGTAAAGGAGCACGCCGACGTTGACCCACTCGTCGCGAAGGGGACTGGGAACGTAGCGCAGCACGCGATAGATGAACGTGCGCTGGACGGAAGTGTTGCCGCCGCCAGAATTGGGGGAGTCGTTCTCCGGATTGCGTTCCGGACTGCGATCTTTCGGTTCGTCCATTTTTCTTTCCTCCTTTCCGCGCGAGAAAATCTCTCCGTGAAAAAAATAAAAGATCAGCGCCAGTTGGGGAACGGCTGGCGGTTGCTGCGTTTGGCGTCGAGGATCAGTTCCTCCAGGCGACTTACACGCTTCAGCAACTGTTCGAGAAGGCGCTTCAGAGCGTCGAAATCGTCGTAATACCACTCGGGGGGAATTTCCTTGGCGAATTCCTCAAGCACCCGGTCGGTGATTTTTTTTACACGCCGGATCCAGGGGTCGAAGGTCTGCATCCCGATGACTCCTTCGTAGACGCGGTTGCGGGCGTACAGGCCCCGCAAGGGTGCGTCCGGGTAATTCCACTCGCCGGCGTTGAAGCAGAAACCCTGGTCGATCATCTTGGTGGAGTACCGGCCCACGCCACCCGATGCACTGGACTCCGAAGGCGACGGGCTGGGGCTCGATGATCCCGCCGATGTTGCGCCGCCGGCCGTGCGATGGCCATTGCCGCCGGGACCTTTTCCATACCCATCGCCGTTGTCGCTCTCACGATAAAAAAGCGTCTGGCGGCCGTTGGTGTTGCAGGTCCATTTGTCGAACACCAGCATACCGGCGAAATCGGTGATGTTTTTGACCTCGCGCAGAAGCTCATCAGGCAAAAAGTCGTGCAGGGTCATGCGCCGCGGATCGCCCGGATGTCCCGATCCGAACTGCAACCCGGGACAGCACGGCGTGCTCGAGCGCGGCATCTCGATGCACAGCGCGGGAGTCCAGCGGATCAAGTCGGGATCGACCTTGACGATTTCGACGCGCGGCACCGGAAGCCCCATGCGGCGCGCGATGCGGTTTCCGAGCAGTTCATTGACCAGGACGCGGGAGTGCTGGGGGTTGTTCTGGAATTTGACGACGAAGTAGAGATTGTGGTCTTTGCCGTCGGAACAACGCATCAGGTGCGACTGGGCGCCGCCGCGCATGCGTCGTATTTGCTCCATGGCACGTATCATTATGGTAATATACGATACGGAAGAAGGGGCGCGGAAGGCAAGGATTTTCATTTTGGAACGAGGGCGTTTCAAAACGGAACAGGGTTGAACGCACTCCTGACGGACTCGTGTGGATTCGCTCCGAAGAGAACCTTACTTCAGCGGCTGAAGCCGCTGCTTTCTCGCCGGCCTTTTTGTCGCGGTTGAAACCGCGACCCACAAGGCGGCCGGTGTCACGCACTTCGAAACGCGACAGGACGTTCACCCTCACAGATGCTTGCGTCTGGAGCGGGGTTTGGTTGAAGCCATCGCGCTTGAAAATCTTTGGAAAAGGAAAAGGCTTCCGGTGGAGTGACCGGAAGCCTTTAAACTTCTTTGAACGGTTGACGGCGCGAAAATGAAAAACTAGCGCTTCTTTTTCTTCTTCGCGGGTTTTGACGCCTTCTTCGCCTTGGCTTTGGGCTTGGCTTTCGCCTTGGCCTTTTTGGCGGGCTTCTTGGCGGCTTTCTTTGCCGGGGCCTTCTTGGCTGCGGCTTTAGGGGCCGCGGGTTTCGGAGCGGACTTCGCCGGAGCAGGCCTCGCGGCCTTGGGGGCCGGGGCCTCCGCGGGTTCCTCGTCGGCCTCTTCGTCGCCGCCGATGATCAATTCCTCTTCTTCGGTCTCGACGACATCTTCGCCGCCGAGTTCGTCATCTTCTTCCAGGCCGGACAGCTCGTCGTCTTCGAAGTTGTCTTTCTCGAGATCCATTTCCATCCTCCCCAGGGGTTTTTTCCATAGCCGCCCGAGGCATCGCCTCCGGCGGGTCCGGAGGGCACGTGTCGAGTCGGTGTCGCAGCAACGGGCCGGAGTTTTTTACATCATGAGTGATGCACGCTCCAAAGCCTTGCGCGTTGTTACCGTACTCGCCGCAAGGTTGTCAAGAGTTCTGGCGGGAAATCCGCGGGAATTCGCGGTTCTAAGGTTTGCAGGTTGGAAAGTTACACGTTTGGGCTACGCCCCAACCCGAGATACCCCGGGCGAAGCCGCGATGGGACCGCAGAGTGGCTGCCGGCTCGCCGATGCGGGCTGTGGCTTGGACCATTGAATAGGCACGGGTCGGGCCGCCATCGCGCGAACGCCGTACGATGGGGACACCACTCGGCCGTGGAAAATCAGTTTTTGTCGGTGGGGGAGGTTGCGGCCTGGGCTACGGTGCGGGTCTTTTTCTTGGGGGCGGTATGGGAATGCGAAGAGGCCGTTTCGGGGAGGCTGCCCTGGGTGTAGATGCGCAATACCATGCCGCGGCCGACATGGTTCGTCTTGAGGCGGTTCCACTTTTTGACGTCATCGGAATCGACGCTGAAGCGGTCGGCGATGCCGAGGAGCGTGTCGCCCTTGCGGACACGGTAGCTGACCAGATGCCGCTTCGCATCGACTTGGGCCTGCGTCGCCGGGATGATGAGCTTTTCGCCCGGATCGAGACCGGCTCCGCGTTCGAGGCTGTTGGCCTCGGCGATGGCCGCCGGAGTGACTTTATATTTTTTCGCGATGGAACCCAGCGTCTCACCGCTTTCGACGCGGTGGCGGCGCCAGCTCACCCACTTATCGGCGGGGATGTCGGCGATTTCGGCGGAGAACTTTTCGGCGCTGCCGGCGGGCAGGTGCAGCTCGAACGAGGAGTCGTCGGGGGTGGCTAGGCGCAGAAGCGCCGGATTCAGCGAGCGCAGCGTTTCGACGTCGACGTCGATCGTTTCGGCAACCAGGCGAAGATCGATAGCCCGGCCCGGTTTTACGACATCGGTCGCAACCGGCGTTTCCGGGTCGACCTGCACGCCGTAGTGCGCGGCATCTTTCGCAATCAAGGTGAGCGCGAGAATGATCGGAACGTAATTCTTAGTCTCTTTAGGCAGAACGTTCCGTCGATAAAGTTCCCAGAAGTCGGCATAGCCCGTGCGTTCAATACCCTTCTGCACGTTGCCCGGGCCGCAGTTGTAGGCGGCCATGGCGAGATACCAGTCGCCGAAGAGACCGTAGAGATCGCGAAGATGCTGGGCGGCGGCGCGGGTGGCTTTTTCAGGATCCTGGCGCTCGTCGATCCACCAGGTGCGGCGGAGGCCATATTGCTGGCCGCGGTAGGCGACGAACTGCCACATGCCGCGCGCACCGGCTCGGGACAAAGCCAGCGGCTGGAAAGCGCTTTCGGCTTGCGCCAGATAGATAAGGTCTTGCGGGACGCCCTCTTCCTTGAGAACGCGCGAAATCATTTCTTTATAGCGACCCTGGCGGCGTAGTCCAGCTTCGACGATGGCGCGCCCGCGCGGGGTCTGGAAGAAATTCAGGAAGGAAAGCACCTCGTCGGGCGCGGTCAGCGGAAGGTCGTGCGAAAGATTTTTTGCCGCGGACTCGGCGCGATCTTTCAACCGCGGGTCCACCGGGAAGGTCATCTCCGCAACTTCATCAATGGGCGCGGGAACGGCAGGCGCTTCCTGGAATCCATCGCCAGCCTGGAAGGCCTGGAGCTCGTAGGTGTACGTCGTATCGACCACACGGTGGAAAAGTTCGCTCAGCTTGGGATCGCTGTTGAGGTCGCGGCCGCTTTCCAGCATGAGATCGAGGGCTTCGTCGAAGTCCTTGCGGGCAGCTTCGAGATGGCCGGCTTTGTAGTTCTGCTGGCCGGAGGCGAATTTTTCTTCCACCCGGCTGATCAGACTCTCGTTGTTGACGGGCGCCGCGAGCGGTCTTTGAATCGTTCGGAAATAAGCGATCTGCGCATGGGAGGGCGTCGCGAGGGGGAGCTTGGGGAGCGCGAACGGAGGATTTCCCGTGAGGATCGTTGCTGCCGACGCGGAGGAGGTCTGGGGCGCAGGGCGTGTCGTGGGCACGCGGGTCTGCGCGGTCGTGTGCTTGGCGGAATCGTCACAGCCGACGACCGACAGGGTCAGGGCAACACCGGTGGCGAGAAGTACGCCTTGTAAAATTCCGCGCTTCGCGTGTCGGTACGTCAAGTCTGGGGGACCTCAGCCTGACTATGGTAAGGAGCGCGCGGGAGGGCGGTCAACGGGTTAAAGGTACAGGGGGAGCGGAAGGGGTACAGGGGTGGGAAGGCGGAAATTGGTGAAGGGAAAATGGAAACTGGAAATTGGTGAAACACGCCGATGGGTTTGCTTCCGATTTCCAGTTTCCAACTTCTAGTTTCCAAAAAGGGCGTCCACGGCGGGGTCCGTCCAGCTGTTGTAAAAGGCGTCGTCGCAATACTTCAGAGAGTTTCCGTAGGTGGCGGCAAAGTGGCGGCCCCAGTGGGGGCGGCTGCCGTCCTCGTCCGCGAAGGAATACTCATCGGAAAGGCGCCAGGAGCTCCAGACGCGCCCGGATTTTTTCGATAGATCGTGGTCGGCCGCAAGAGCGGCTACGGCACGGCCTGCGAAGAGCGGGGTCTCGGACGCGAGGTAGTTGGGATCCTGCTTCGCGGCATCGCGCCAGTTTTCCCTGGTGACGCCGAAATGTTCGAGCATCGCTTCGGATCGCAAGAAGCCGGGCGTGAGGGCGACGGCAGCGACGTTTTTCTTGCGGAGTTCGCGGGCCATGGCGAAGGC
>Ga0070735_10004385_pt1 | contig 11933 bp, 7 predicted proteins | sample Coa_R1_FD_66443 | JGI IMG/M metagenome (GOLD analysis project Ga0070735, IMG submission 66443) | Surface soil microbial communities from Centralia Pennsylvania, which are recovering from an underground coalmine fire - Coalmine... | ecosystem: Environmental > Terrestrial > Soil > Unclassified ... | reverse complement strand
CCGTCCTCCTTGCCATCCTCATTTCGCTGGTGGCGCTCTGGCTGACCTTTCATTTGCGTGAAGACACGGCAGCCACGGGCTGGCGGAAGCTGGCCAGCGCAATCCTGATGGGAGCGGCCATCCCCGTGATGCATTACACAGGTATGGCCGCAGTCACTTTTACGCGGATGGATTCGGCCCCGGAGCTAACGCACTCAGTGGAAATCTCCGATCTCGGTATCGCAAGTATCGTCCTTGTCACCCTGATGGTTCTTGGCCTGACGCTCTTGACCTCGCTGGTCGACCGCCGATTCTCCGCACAGTCCCTGGAACTCAGCCTGAGTGAGCAGCGCTATCGCCAATTGGTGGAGTCGGCCCAAGTCATCCTGTGGCGGCGAAGTGTCGATTCCTCTCAATTCAGCTTTGTCAATAAAGAAGCGGAGGAACTCCTCGGCTACCCGGCCGGACAATGGCTGGCCGACGGCAATTTTCTATTCGATCGCGTGCATCCAGACGATCGCGAGCCGGTGGAATCGTTTTGTGCCGCCGCCGCGGAGAACCGGGGGTCTCAGCGTTTCGAGCAAAGAATGATATCCGCTGGGGAGCGTCATCTGGCTAAGGACTTCAGTCCGCCTGGTTGCGGGGAATGGAAAGCTCAAGGAGCTGGTTGGAGTGATGACCGACATCACTGAGCGAAAGCGAGCGCAAGAGGCTGCCGAGAGTGCCAGCCGGGCCAAGAGCGAGTTTCTGGCGTCGATGAGTCACGAAATCCGTACGCCGATGAACGGCACCATTGGCATGACTGAACTGGTGCTGGACACGGATCTCACCTTTGAACAGCGCGATTATCTTACCGCCGCCAAGATGTCCGCGGATCGCTGGTGACCATTATTAACGATATTTTGGACTTTTCCAAGATTGAGGCCGGCGGATCGAATCAAAAATACGCCGCCTCTGGCCGATGTCGTTATCATGATGCTCACGTCCGGGGAAAAACGAGGTGACATACAACGCTGCCGGGGGCTGGGAGTTTCAAGCTATCTCACGAAACCGGTTCGGCGAGCTGAGCTTCGTGCTGCCATTGTCAAAGCCCTGAAGGACCAGTCCGGAGGCGAGAACAAAAACGAAACCGTATCGCCTCCCTCCCAACTTTCCCTGCGGCAGGCCCCAGAGGCATTGCGGTCGCGCATCCTAATTAGCCGAGGACAACGTCGTCAACCAGCGCCTGGCTTCGCGAATATTGGAAAAAGGTGGCCATAGTGTGGTTATCGCCTGTACTGGCAGGGCGGCATTGGCGGCGCTGCGGCTGGAAACATTTGACCTGGTTCTAATGGATGTGCACATGCCGGAGATGGACGGATTTGAGGCGACCATGGCCATTCGTAACGAAGAGAACGGCACCGATAGACGCATCCCCATCATCGCTATGACCGCCCACGCCATGACTGGCGACCGGGAACGATGTCTCGCCGCAGGAATGGACAGCTACATCTCCAAACCCATTCGAGCCCTCGATTTATTGGCCCTAATCGAGAAGATTAGGGCGTTAGATGCCCCGGTTCCACAACCAATTCCCAGCGAAGACTGAGTAGTGGCCAGCTTGTGACGCTCGATAAGCCCTCCTGAAAGATTTATCTTGGATGCAATGACGTCGCAATGATCCTCGTCACCGGCGCCGGCACTACAAACGGTACTGAGCTCATCAGACTACTCTCGCGCGCGCCAGGGCGGCCGTGCGTGGAATGGTAGGTAAGCCGCACAATCCCGCGAAAGTAGACCATCTCGTCTCAGCCGCAGTAGTGTGCTCATTTGTCCTTGCCCATTGCTAGATGAAGAGCATCGGCAATTGCTGCTCGATGCGTATATGGGCGTCGATGCCCTCCAACACCCCGCGCGCCGGAATCTGCGCCAGTTCTTTGGGCTCCACTTTATGCAGCCCTCCTCCATACACGCGGCCTTCGGAACGGAACTGCGCCGAGGTGATGCGCTGTAGCGCTTGGAAAACCTGCCCGGCAAGCTCTGGATGCCTTTGCAGGGCGGCGCACAATGGGCCTTTCGGGTAGAGCATAAGATACACGTTATGGGCGGTCGCTTGGGAGCGGTTCCAAATGAACCGGAAGGGATGCTTTCCGTCTCGGGATCGGCCCATGTAGGTACATAGAAACGGAGCGGGCGGCCGCTGCTCTTGGGAGTACCACGGGACTCGCCGGCTGGTCAGATACGCTTCGTGGATCTTCTGCGCTTTGCCGGTTTGGAGGTACTCATAGAAACGCGGCCAGGTAGACTCGATCCGCTCTTCTGGCTCACTGCAATCGACTAGGTAAATGCGCGGGAATACGGCAGGGGTGCCGTTTGGCGAGGCGTCGATGACGTCTCCGGGTAAGCGACGCGGACTTGGCAGGATGGGCTTTATAAACTGGCGCGGAATGTGCCAATATTTGATATCTTCCTCCGTGAGAATGAAGAAGCTATTAGAGCCGGTCGCAAGTCCACGCTTAATCGCAAAAATGTCCCCCAGGGTCGGCTCACCAGTATCGGCCAGGGTCGTGGTGGCGGAAAACCTTGTCCATTTGCAGGACCGGCGCAATGCTTCAAGGGGTACCTGCGCTTCCGTTTGCGGGTGCTCTATCGGGCCTGCAAATGAGAACCTAGCGGCATGGCCGGAGGGAGGCGGCGATTTGCGGAATACCACGACGGCGGAGGATACCAGAGCATCGGTGAACTGGACGTCCGTGGGGCAAAAGCGGTGAATATGCAACAGCGTCACCCGCTCGGTGAGATAACGGCGCAGGGTGACACCGTAATTCACGTCCATGAATTCCGAAGGGATGAGCCAGATCGCGAGCCCCTCTCCCTCCATCCAATCGTGGCATAACAATAGAAAATAGCAGTACAACCCGGCAAGTCCACTGATATCCTGGTGCAGCGAACGCATAAGCTGCGCTTTCAGGCGGTGCTTTTCCGCCGCAGGCAAATGGTGATGGCGGACGTAGGGAGGGTTGGTGAGCACGAGATTAAAGCGGTGCTCGGGGAGATGCTGTTTCGTAAAATCCCCCTGAATAACGTGAAGACCCTGCCCTTCCCATAACATAGCAGCGGTTCTTGCAAACAACGGATCAAGCTCAACGCCAGTGGCGGCTATGTGCTTTTCCCCAAAGGCCTGTAACGCTGCCGAGAAAAAAGAGCCGGTCCCGATGGCAGGGTCGAGAAAACGAACGGCCACCTTACCTATGAGCGCATGCGCGTACCGGGCAAGGCTCAGCGCCAGTGCCGGTGGTGTTGCAAATTGCCCCCATTTGTTGCGCTCTGGTGCGCTCTTCAGGCTATCAAGGCGGCTCTGCTCCTGCTGTCGGCGCTCCTCAATGCTGAGTAGCTCAATGATTCCCATAGATCCCTTCAGAGTCCGAGCTGTTCCATGTCCCCTATACGATGCTCCCATATCCAGTCGATTCCTTCAGCGGCCTCGTAGCCTAGATATGCCGCATCGAAATACCCGCACAGAAACAGCACATAAACCACCTGCTCGCCGTAAGTCGCTTTAAGCTGGTTGATTTTTGTGGCCTCTTCCTTCCGACGCTTATTCACATTCGTGAAATCTCCTGCCGATTTCGCTTCAATGAGTATCGGCAGATGTGGCAGCCGGACCTCCTTAGGCTGGATGACCGCGTCGATCGGGATTTTCACACGCTTCGCCTCCACCCGCGAGGGCTTCACCAGGACATTTAGCCGGAACGAAAACGTGCCCGGCTCCATCCGGGTGAGCAGTGTGACGGCGGGATGTCTTTTCAGCTTGTAGCCGCGCTCGGTCAGATAGTTCTCGATCAGGTCGAGCTGGCGCTTTTCCTGCGCATTGCGCACAATTGGCTCGGCAACAGCGCCGCAGAGCCGATCGGCAACAACCGTAGACGAGCGGTAGCGCTCCTCTTTCGTAGGTCGGCGCTTCTCCTCAAGCCACGGGAAAATGTCCAAATCGAGCATGCGTGCGAGAATTCCGCTGATCTTGGCCAAATGCTCCCTCAGCAGTTCCGGGGAGAGTTGGGGCGGAAGTTTTCCCTGTTCTAGGCAGCCGACAAAGTTCTTGCTGGAATCCGCAAGGCCGATGAGCCGGTCACGTGCCAGGGGTGGGCACGCGGACATACGCAGCGTCGGCAAAATGCCGGGATTGACATGGATCACCTCGGGGGTGACGGTCGTCAGATCTTTGGTCAGTTTGAGGCCCTGCTCCACGCGTTCTATCGTCTTTTTCCGAGTGTCGCGGTATGCCTTTGGTGCGAAGTTCATGAACCATTGATTGAATTGATCGACCGAGGCCCGGGTGTCGGTCTTCCACATGTGTGGCTTATCGGCGTTGATGGGCATGGGCTAATGTAGCATTCACGCAAGAGAGTGCAACTCCTTTCAGATCAACCTTGCATTGTAGCCATTCAGACCGGTTCGACTGGGCCAGCGCCTCTCCGGTGCTATCTGACAGCCCCTTGCCAAGGCACTTCGTATGCGCCCCATCCAAGCTGACCCGTGTTTTAACCGAAAATGCCTCCTGCTTCCAACGATCACCAGCCCAAAAAATTCATAACTAGCTGATTGTAAACGGTCGAGAACCAAAAACCCTAAAACACCCGCTACTCGCAATGTATCCTTAAATTAGTACAGGCGGGAATGACCATGCTACGATCCACTAACCCTTCGCACGCCGCGCTCCAAAATCCCAATTTGCGTCATCGGTTGGTTTCGTTTCGCAAAAAACCAATCCCATCTGCCTCCCTACGCCGCGAGCCACGACTTCGCACGCCGCGCTCCAAATTCCCAACTTGCGTCACAGCCCGGCGAGGGCCAGGCTTCAGCCCGTCTCCTCCGTTTCGCGCCCCGCGACTCAAATTCCCAACTTGCGTCGTCGATTGGCTTCGTTTCGCAAAAAGCCCAACCGCATCTGCCTCCCACGCCGCCAGCCACGACTTCGCAGGCCGCGCTCCAAATCCACAACTTGCGTCATTCCCAAGCTTTCCAAGGAGTTGACTGATGTCCACTAACCCCCTGTCCCCCGACGAACTCCGCAAAATGGACGCCTACTGGCGCGCCGCCAATTACCTCTCAGTCGGCCAAATTTATCTGTTTCACAACCCGCTCTTGAAGGAGCCCCTCAAGCCGGAGCACATCAAGCCCCGCCTGCTGGGCCACTGGGGAACCACCCCCGGCCTGAACTTCATCTACGTTCATTTCAACCGCCTCATCAAAAAATACGATCTCAACGTCATCTACATCACCGGTCCCGGCCACGGAGGCCCGGGAATCGTCGCCAACACATACCTCGAAGGCACCTACAGCGAGGTCTACTCCAACATCCCGCCCAATGCCGAGGGAATGCAGCGCCTGTTCAAGCAGTTTTCATTTCCCGGCGGCATCCCCAGTCACGTCGCGCCCGAAACTCCCGGCTCCATCCACGAAGGCGGCGAGCTCGGTTATGCACTCGTCCATGCCTTCGGCGCGGTTTTCGATAACCCGGATCTGCTGGCCTGCTGTGTGGTTGGGGACGGAGAAGCCGAAACCGGCCCGCTCGCCGCAAGCTGGCACTCGAACAAGTTCCTCAATCCCGCGCGCGACGGAGCCGTTTTACCCATCCTCCATTTGAATGGTTATAAAATCGCCAACCCCACGATCCTCGCGCGGCTCGACGACCAGGAGTTGACGCACCTCTTCACCGGTTACGGTTACAAGCCCTACTTCGTCGAAGGCGACGATCCGGAGCCCATGCATCAGCGCATGGCCGCCACGCTCGACACCGTAATCGCAGAAATCCAAGCCATCCAGAATGCCCACAGGGCACAATCCCCCGCCCTACAGGACACCCTCCCGCGCTGGCCCATGATCGTCATGCGTACGCCTAAAGGTTGGACGGGTCCGAAAGAAGTCGATGGCCTGCCCGTCGAAGGCTCCTTCCGCTCACACCAGGTGCCCGTCGCGGAAGTTCGTTCGAACCCGAAGCATTTGAAGATTCTCGAAAATTGGATGAAGAGCTACCACGCCGAAGAACTCTTCGACGCGAATGGGACCCTCATCCCCGAACTGCAGGAGCTCGCGCCGAAGGGCGACCGCCGCATGGGCGCTAATCCGCACGCTAATGGTGGTCTCCTTCTCAAGGATCTTGCGCTGCCGGATTTCCGCGACTATGCCGTCGGTGTACCGAAGCCCGGCAGCATCGTCTCCGAAGCCACACGCGTGGCCGGACGCCTTCTCCGCGATGTCATAAAACTGAATGCGGAGCACCGCAATTTTCGCGTCGTCGGTCCCGATGAAACCGCCTCCAACCGTCTCGGCGCTTTGTTTGAAGCCACCAATCGCGTCTGGGAAGAGCCCATCCTGCCAACCGACGATCACCTTTCCACCGATGGCCGCGTCATGGAGGTCCTCAGTGAGCACATGTGTCAAGGCTGGCTCGAAGGTTATCTGCTCACCGGGCGCCACGGCTTCTTTTCCTGCTACGAAGGCTTCATCCACATCGTCGATTCCATGTTCAACCAGCACGCGAAATGGTTGAAGGTGACGCGGCAAATCCCCTGGCGCCGGCCCATCGCTTCACTCAATTACCTGCTCACCTCGCACGTCTGGCGGCAGGATCACAACGGTTTCAGCCATCAGGACCCCGGCTTCATCGATCATGTGGTGAATAAGAAGGCTGAAATCGTTCGCGTCTATTTGCCACCGGATGCGAACACGCTGCTTTCGGTCGTCGACCATTGTCTGCACAGCCGCAATTACGTCAATGTTATCGTGTGCGGCAAACAACCCGCGCTGCAGTGGCTCGATATTGAAGCCGCTGTCAAACACTGCGCCCAGGGACTCGGCATCTGGCGCTGGGCCAGCAACGATCAGGATGCTGAGCCCGATGTCGTCATGGCCTGCGCCGGTGACGTCCCCACTCTGGAAGCGCTGGCCGCCGTCGCCCTGCTGCGCAAGAATGTTCCCGATGTGAAGATCCGCGTCATCAATATCGTTGACTTGATGACGCTGCAGCCTGCGACCGAACACCCCCACGGCCTCGGCGATCGTGAATTCGATTCTATTTTCACGCGGGATAAGCCGATTGTCTTCGCCTTCCACGGCTATCCGTGGCTTATTCACCGGCTGACCTATCGCCGGACGAATCATGACAACCTGCACGTCCGCGGTTATAAGGAGGAAGGAACCACCACTACACCGTTCGACATGACGGTGCGGAACGACCTCGACCGGTTCCATCTCGCCGGTGATGTGATCGATCGCGTGCCGCGTCTGCGCGACATGGCCGCACATTTTCGCCAGCGCCTCCGTGACAAGCTCATCGAGCACAAGGAATACATTGTCAAACACGGCGATGATCTGCCTGAGGTCCGCGATTGGAAATGGCCCGGATGAAGCGGGCAGGAGCGCGAGCGCATCATAATTCGAGCCAAGGAACACTCGTTCGCGCCTCCGTTGCCCGCGCTCTTCCTCAAAAGGTTTTGATCCTGAACGTCGGTTCCAGCACCGTCAAGGCCAGCCTGTATGATGACAAGCTCCATCTGCAGTGGAGCGCCGAACGTGAATTCAGCACCGCATCTTCACTCGCGTCGATCGAGAAAGAGATCCGCGATCTCAGTCCCATTGACCTCGTCGGCCATCGCATCGTTCACGGCGGCCCCACCCTCCGCGCGACCACCTGGATCGACGCAGATGTGAAAGCGCAAATTGACGCCGCCGCCGAGCTTGCGCCCGTACACAACCGCAATGAGCTTGCCGCGATCCAGGATATGGAGCGGATCCTGGGACCCAATGTCCCGCAAGCCGCCGTCTTCGACACCGCGTTTCATGCCACGCTCCCCGCCCCGGCCTACGTCTATTCCCTGCCCTACGAATGGCTGAGCAAAGGAATCCGCCGCTACGGTTTCCACGGTATCAGCCACCAATATGTATCGCGTCGCGCGGCAGAAATCTTGGGCAGGGATCTTGCCTCGCTGCGCCTCATCTCGTGTCACCTTGGCAATGGCTGTTCACTCGCAGCCGTCCGCGGCGGCATCTGCATCGACACCACCATGGGATTTACGCCGCTGGAGGGTTTGATGATGGGATCGAGATCTGGGTCCATCGATCCCGGCATTCTCATTCATCAGCTCCGATACGCGGGTGCGACAGCGGAAAGTCTGGATCGCACGCTGAATAATGAGTCGGGATTAAAAGGCGTTTCCGGCATCTCCTCCGATATGCGCGAGATTCTCGCCGCCAGAGCGCGCGGCCACGAACGGGCAACCCTGGCCTTCGATATTTACATTCATCGTCTGCGTTCCGAAATCGGCGCAATGCTCGCCAGCCTCGCAGGGTTGGATGCTTTGATATTTACGGGGGGCATAGGCGAGCACTCGCCCGAAGTTCGCGCTGCCGCGTGCGAAGCTTTCGCATTTCTGGGTTTGGAGCTCGACAGCGCGAAGACCGACGGCGATATCGCCACATCCAAATCAACGGTGCGGGCGCTTGTGATCGCCACACAGGAAAACGAGGAAATCGCCCGCGAATGCCTTCGCCTTTATGCGAGAATCGGCTTCACCACATTCCCCGCTACATCGGTGAGCCGGAAATGCCGCCCCTGAAACTTATACGTCAGCCGCTTATGATCGATTCCCAGGCAATGCAAAATCGTCGCTTGCAAATCGTATACGTGGACCGGGTCTTTCGTGATGTTGTAACAGTAGTCGTCGGTCTCGCCCAAAGTAATTCCAGGCTTGATCCCGCCCCCGGCCATCCACATTGTGAAGCAGCGCGGATGATGATCGCGTCCGTAATCGTCCTTAGTAAGGCGTCCCTGGCAATAGACCGTGCGCCCGAATTCCCCGCCCCAGATCACCAATGTGTCGTCCAGCAGACCGCGCTCTTTCAAATCTGTGATCAGCGCCGCAGACGCCTGGTCCGTTTCCAGACAACGCTTCGGCAGATTGATCGGCAAGTTTGCGTGATGGTCCCAATCGCGGTGATACAACTGAATGAAGCGCACTCCGCGTTCCGCCAAACGCCGCGCCAGCAAACAATTCGATGTGAAGGTTCCCGCTTTTTTCACATCGGGCCCGTACAGGTCCAGAATGTGCTGCGGCTCTTTCGACAAGTCGGTCAGTTCCGGGATCGACGCTTGCATCCGGAACGCCATTTCATACTGCGAGATCCGCGTCGATACTTCCGGGTCGCCAAACTCGTCGAGAGTCATCTTGTTCAGCTTGCCCAGCGCGCCCAGAAATTCGCGGCGGTCGTCGCGCGTGAAGCCCTTCGGGTCCGAAAGATAGAGCACGGGATCGCCCACCGAACGGAACTTAACGCCTTGATACTTGCTGGGCAAAAAGCCGCTGCCCCACAAACGGTCGTAGAGCGGCTGCCCGCCACCACCACCCGAAGAAATCATCACCACGAAAGCGGGCAGATCCTCTGTCTCGGCCCCGATACCGTAGGAGATCCACGAGCCCATGCTCGGCCGGCCCGCTCGCTCCGATCCCGTCTGCATCAGCGTCACCGCCGGGTCGTGATTGATGGCGTCGGTGTGCACGGTTTTAACGAACGTCAAACGATCGGCGATCTTGGCCGTACACGGCAGCAACTCGCTCAACCACGCTCCCGATTCACCGTGCTGCGCGAATTTGAACTGCGAAGGCACGACTGGGAAACTCGATTGCGATGCCGACATGCCGGTCAGCCGTTGTCCATTGCGCACGGAATCGGGCAAATCTGTCCCCTGCATTTGCGCGAGGCGCGGCTTGTAGTCGAACAGTTCCATCTGCGATGGGCCGCCGGATTGAAACAGATAGATCACCCGCTTGGCTTTCGGTGGAAAGTGCGGCAACCCCGGCAAGCCGCCAGTTGCGGCCTTCAAGTCGCGATCCAAAAGTCCGGCCAACGCCGCAATGCCCACGCCGGTCGCGCTCCGGCTAAAGAAATATCGGCGAGTCAGCAGTGGATCCATAAAGCGTTACTCCTTCGTAATCGTTTCATCCAGATTCAGAATCAGGCTGGCAACGCTCGAATATGCCGCCAGATCGGCTACATCCAAAGTAGTATCGCGCGGCGCATCGCCGTTGGCCAGAAATTCCGCCGCCGCCTGGCGATCCGTTTGATACCGCTTTTCAAAGTGCCCCAGCGTTTCAAGCACGACTTGCTTTTCATCGTCCCTGGGCGGACGGGCCAGCACCAGTTGATAAAGATAATCGATCCGCGCGTCCGGAGTCGATCCGCCTTCGCGCATAGTGCGCTCCGCGAGTTTCCGCGAGGCTTCGAGAAACGTCTCATCGTTCATCAGGTTCAGCGCCTGCAGCGGCGTATTCGTTCTGACTTCGTTCACGGTGCAAGTTTCGCGGCTCGGCGAATCGAAATTCATCATGAACGGCGGCGCCACTGTGCGCCTCCAATACGTGTAAAGCGAACGCCGGTAAAGCCCCTCGCCTTTATCGGGCTGGTAACCTTTTCCGCCGCTAAGTTCCTGCCACAGCCCGGGTGGCTGATACGGCTTCACTGACGGACCGCCCTGTTTCTCTACCAGCAGGCCTGAAACATAGAGCGCCTGATCGCGAATCATGTCCGGCCCCAGACGCAGACGCGGCCCGCGCGCCAGCAGCCGGTTCTCCGGGTCCTTTTGCTCCAATTCCGGTGTGACCTTGGAGGACTGCCGGTAGGTGGCGCTCATCACGATCGTCTTCTGCAGCGATTTCACGTTCCAGCCGCTATCCATAAATTGAACGGCCAGCCAGTCGAGCAGTTCGGGATTCGATGGCGGGTCGCCCTGCGAGCCAAAATCCTGCACCGTTTTCACGATTCCCGTGCCAAAGTACATTTGCCAGAAACGATTCACCGTAACTCGCGCCGTCAGTGGGTTCCCACGATCCACCAGCCAGCGAGCCAGTCCCAACCGGTTGTCTGGCCACGCCGGATTCATCGGTGGCAGAATCGACAGTGTCCCGGGCGTAACCTTCTCGCCGTGATTATCGTAGGCCCCGCGTTTCAGCACGAACGTATCGCGTGGCGTTTTCATATCCTGCATCACCATCACCGTGGGAATCGAACCGTAGAAACGGTCTCGCTCCTGGCGGGCGGTGAGCAGTTGCTGGCGCACGCGCCGAATGTCTGCGGGAAGCGCCGTTTCAAGAAAACAGAACCGCAGCTTGTCTTCCTGCGCTTGGCTGCGTTGCTTTTCCGGCATCGCCGCGATCTCGCGAATGCTCTCGTGCAGTGGGATGGTTGCGGCCTCGGCCGGTGTCAGCGCAACTTTGTAGACGCGCACATCGGCGATCTCACCCCGGAATCGCAACCCTGCGCCCGCGCCAATGCGGAAGGGCCGCTTGCCCTTCATCGGCCACACCAGCTCATCGAACAGAACCTTCAATTTCTGATCTTGTCCATTGACGTAGATATGAATCCCCGACGCTTTCCGCTTTCCGTCGTAGGTCACCAGCACGTGCTGCCATTCGTGCAGTTTCACCGGCTGCTCGGTTTCCAAACGCAGGCCGAGATCTGTCCAGCGGTAAATCACATGCAGCCGGATTTTCCCATCCATCAGATACAAACCGTGGCCCTGGCCTTCTAGATAATCCTCGGCGTGCGAAAGAATCGCGCCCTTCGGGGAATCCGGTTTGATCCATGCCGCGAACGTGAACGGTTCGTTGTAATCGAAATTCGCGACTTCCTTTGCCGCTTCCAAATAATTCTTTCCGTCGAAGCGGCGCGCTTTCCCCATGGGACCGTCTGTCACCGGCACATCGCAGTCGGCTCCCTTTGGCTCACAGCCGGCGGCCGTTTCCGTTCCTGCGCTTTGCCGGAACTCAAGCCCCTCCGTGATTGTCCAGTCCGGTGTGTCCGTGCGTGCCAGTTTCCGTTCCCAATGCCGTTGCGATTTTTCAAGCTTGCCCTGCAGGGCGTCATACTGCTGCTGGACCATCGCGACTTTGGCATCTAGCTCTGCCAGCCGCTTTTTC
>Ga0070735_10004384_pt1 | contig 11934 bp, 11 predicted proteins | sample Coa_R1_FD_66443 | JGI IMG/M metagenome (GOLD analysis project Ga0070735, IMG submission 66443) | Surface soil microbial communities from Centralia Pennsylvania, which are recovering from an underground coalmine fire - Coalmine... | ecosystem: Environmental > Terrestrial > Soil > Unclassified ... | reverse complement strand
CAAGGTGGGCGATCGGGCCGCCGAACGCTGAGACGCCGAGCTTGAGGAAGGCGCCCAGGACCTCGAGCGGGCGGCCGGCGGGCCCGGCCGGCGTCTCTGAGTTCACGCCCGCCCCTATCCCGGCAGCCGCACCACGGCGCGCAAGCCTCCGAGCGGGCTCTTGTCCAGCGTCACGTCGCCGCCGAGAGCGCGCGCGACGTCGCGGGCGATGGCGAGACCCAGGCCAACGCCCTTCTCGTTCTGGTTCCTGGCCTCGTCGAGGCGGTTGAACGGCTTGAAGGCGTCCTCGTAGCGCTCGGGCGGAATGCCGGGCCCATCGTCGTCGACGAGGATCTCCACGCCGCCGGCGGGGCGCGCGCGGGCATGGACGGCGACATGCTCGCCGTGGGCGGCGGCATTCATGACGAGGTTCGAAAGCGCCCGCTTGAACGCGTTGGGGCGCACGTTCGCGGCCAAGGCCCCGTCGGCGTCCAGGTCGACTTGCGCGCCGGCGCGGACGGCGCCTTCGCTCACCTCCTGGATCAGCCGGCGCAGGCCCACGGTCTCCATGGCCTCGCCGCCCTCGCCGCGGGCGAAGGCGAGGTACTCGTCGATCATATGCTCCATCTCGGCGAGGTCGCGCTTGATGGCCTTCACCTGCGGGGTCGGCTCCGCCAGCGCCGCCTCGAGCTTCAGCCGCGTGAGCGGGGTTCGAAGATCGTGGCTGACCGAGGCGAGCAGCGCCGTGCGCTGGTCGATGTAGCGCTGGATGCGCTCTTTCATGGCGATGAAGGCGTGAGCGGCCTTGCGCACCTCGCGGGCGCCATGCGGCTTGAACTGGGGCACGTCGCCGCCGCGCCCGAAGGCGTCGGCCGCGTCCGCCAGCCGCTCGATGGCCCGCACCTGGTTGCGGATGAAGAGGATGGCGACCGCCGTGAACAGCACCGTCGCCATGGTCATCCAGAGGATGAAGATGTGCCCTTGCGTGGCGAACGCGCGATCGCGCGGGGCGAGGATGCGCAGGACCCCGCCCTTCACCTGCACGCGGATGTCGACGTAGGCGGGATAGCGGGTGGTGTCGAACCAGAAGGGCTCGTCGATCCGGTTCGCCAGCGCGCGCTTGATCGACCAGTCGACCGGTCCGAACAGCGAGGCGCGCTTGAACCGCGGAAGGTCGCGGCCGGGCTGGAGCGCGACGGAGAGATTGAGGGACCGCTCCGCCCGATCCTGCAACCGGACCAGCGTCTGCGGGTCCGGGTCCGACTCATAGCTGTCGACGATCCAGGAAATGTCGCCGGCCAGCCCCTCGGCCAGATTCGAGGTCACGGTCTGCCAGTGGGCGTCGAAGAAAGCCCAGGTGACGGCGACCTGCATGATCGCCACCGGCAGCACGATGATCAGCAGCGAGCGGCCCCACAGCGAGGTCGGCATGTACCGCTTGAGCAGGCGCGGCAGGAAAAGACGGGACCAAAGGCGCATCAGTCGGGCGCCAGCATGTAGCCGACGCCGCGCACCGTCTGCAGATAGCGCGGCGCCTTTGGGTCGGCCTCGATCTTGCGCCGGAGCCGCGTGACCTGGACGTCGACCGCGCGGCCGGAGGGGTCGGCGGTCTCGCGCGCAAGCTCGATGCGGTCGACCGGCGCGTGCGCGTTGGCGGCGAGGCGCCTGAGCAGGCGCGCTTCCGCCTCGGTCAGGCGCACCGGCTGCTCATCGCGGGAGAGCTCGCCCCGGCGCGGGTCGAAGCTGCAGCGGCCCAGCATCAGTCGCTCGGCGGCGCGCGGCGCCGCGTGCGTGCGGCGAAGGATCGCCTCGATGCGCAGGACGAGCTCTTCCGGCTCGAACGGCTTGGGCAAGTAGTCGTCCGCGCCGAGCTTCAGGCCCTGGATGCGGTCGTTGGCGCCGTCGCGGGCGGTGAGCATCAGCACCGGCGCCGCCTTCGCCGGCCCGGACTTGCGCAGCCACTCGACCAGCTGGAAGCCGTCTTCGCCGGGCATCATCACGTCGAAGATCAGGAGGTCGAAGTCGAACATCGCCAGAAGCCGCCGCGCCGCTGCGCCGTCGGCCGCCGTCGACACGCGGAATCCGGCGCGGGCGAGGTAAGCCTTGAGCAGGTCGCGGATGCGGTCGTCGTCGTCGACCACCAGGAGGTGGCGCGCGCCGGCCGATCGGGGGGGCTGGGCGTTCATCCTCCGGCTCTTATGCTATAGCGCCGGCGGCAAGCGAGGAGTGTGCGATGGCGGTTCTGCCCTTCGACGATCGTGACGGCTGGATCTGGCTCGACGGCCAGTTTACGCCCTGGCGCGAGGCGAAGCTGCACGTGCTGACCCATGGCTTGCACTACGCGTCCGCGGTGTTCGAGGGCGCGCGGATGTATGGCGGGGTGATCTTCAAGCTGACCGAGCATACCGAGCGCCTGCGCCGTTCGGCGGAAATCCTCGATTTTACGATACCTTATAGCGTGGCCGAGATCGACAGGGCGTGCATCGAGACCTGTGCGAGGAACGGCCTCACCGACTGTTACGTTCGCCCGATCGCCTGGCGCGGCTCCGAGATGATCGGCGTCTCGGCGCAGGACACCACCATCCATATGGCGATCGCCGTCTGGGAATGGCCGAGCTACTTCAATCCGGAAGAGAAGAAGCGCGGCATCCGCCTGAGCTTCGCCAAATACAAACGCCCCTCGCCGGAGACCGAGCCGGTGCACTCCAAGGCCACCGGCCTGTACATGATCTGCACCATCTCCAAGCATGCCGCCGAGCGCGACGGCTATGCCGACGCCCTGATGCTCGACTGGCGCGGCTACATCGCTGAGACCACCGGGGCGAACATCTTCCTGGTGCGCGACGGGGTGATCCACACCCCGACGCCGGACTGCTTCCTGGACGGCATCACCCGCCGTTCCGTCATCGACATCGCGAGAAAGCGCGGCTTCGAGGTTGTGGAGCGCCACATTCCCGGCGACGAACTGGCGACCTTCTCCGAGGTCTTCATCTGCGGCACCGCCGCCGAAGTGACGCCGGTCGCCGAGATCGGCCCGCACAAGTTCACCCCGGGCAACATCTCGCTCTCGCTGATGGACGACTATGCCAAGCTGGTGCGACGGGAGCTGCAGCTGGCCTAATGCCGGCCGCTACTGCGGAAACATGATCACGCGGCGGCCCTGGATCTTGCGCTGGCGCATGGCCTCGTAGCCGTCGTTGATGTCGTCGAGGCCGATGTGGGCTTCGATGAGGGAGGCCACGTCGAGTCGGCCCTGCAGGTCGAGTTCGATGTAGTGGGGCATGTCGTTGCGGAAGTTGTTCGAGCCCATGAAGGCGCCCTGGACGCGCCGCTCGCCGCGCAGCATCCACACCGCGTTGATCGAGAAGTCGCCGCCGATGCCGATGATGGTGGCGAGCCCGCCCGGCCGCAGCATCTGAACCGACTGCTCGCACGTCTCCTTCAGCCCGAGGCACTCGAAGGAATAGTCGACGCCGCCGCCGGTGAGGTCGCGGATCTGCTTGACCGGATCGCCGTCCGCCGCGTTGACGCAGTCGGTCGCGCCGGCCTTGCGCGCCAGGTCGAACTTCTCGGGCTGAATGTCGACGAGGAAGATCCGCCGCGCGCCGGCGATCCGTGCGCCCTGTACGGCCGAGAGCCCGACGCCGCCGCCGCCCACGACCGCGACGGTCGAGCCGGGCGCGACACGGGCCGACTTGAGCACCGAGCCCAGCCCTGTGCAGACGCCGCAGCCGATGACGGCCGCGCGGTCCATCGGATAGTCGGGGTCGATCTTGGCCACGGCGTGCTCGTGCACCAGCATCTGCTCGGCGAAGCCGCCGAGGTTGGCGAACTGGGCGACCGGTTTGCCCTCGTAGGTCAACCGCGGATTGGTCGTCGCCGCCCGCGCGCCGACCGGGCTCGCGCAGATGGTCGGCCGGCCGCCGAGGCAGTATTCGCAGGCGCCGCAGAACTGGACGAGGAAGGTGATGACGTGGTCGCCGGGCTTCACGTAGGTGACGTCCGCGCCAACCTGCTCGACGATCGCCGACACCTCGTGCCCGGGCACCATCACCGGCCGCTGCCCAGCTGGCGCATCGATGGCGTGCAGGTCGCTGTGGCAGAGCCCCGAGCCGACGGTCCGGAGCAGAACCTCGTGCGGCGCCGGCTTGTCGATGACGAGGTCGACGATGTCGAGGCTGCCTGGCGTCTGTAGGATCGCGGCCTTCATGTCCTCTCCGTTTTGTTGGCGCCGCGCGGCTCGTACGTGAGCACGCCGGCGATCTCGTAGCCCGGCCGCTGCGGCCGGTCCTTGGGGTGGGTGACGCCGTCGTAGACCGGCACCTCCGGGAAGTCGAAGGGACTGAGGCCCGCCAGGCAGGCGACGTTGACGCCGTATTCGTCCGGGTTCGAGCGGCGGCGGTGGTGAGTGTAGATGCCGCACGCGGGGCAGAAGTGGTGCTCGGCGACGCCGGTGTTGAAGCGATAGAGGCTGAGCGCAGCTTCCCCGGCGAGGAACGTGATGTCGCCCCGCCGGGCCGTGACGGCCACCGCGCCGCGCATCCGGCAATAAGAGCAGTTGCAGCGACGCGCAGTCTCGAGCCCCTCGGCCAGCGTCACGCGAAAGCGCACCTGGCCGCAGTGGCAGGCGCCGTTCAGGGTGAGCGGCTCGGCCATGGTCAGGCGGTGGCGGCGGCCTTGGCCGGGCCATGCACGCGGGCGTTCGGGAAGATGCGCAGGAAGTTCTCGGCGTAGAACTTGTCGCGCACGCGCTCGTCGCGCTCGCCCAGCGTGGACTCAAACCGCCCGAGCGGGTTTCTCCCGCCCTCGACGTGCGGGTAGTCGGTCGAGAAGAGGTAGAGGTCTTCGTTCGACTGGTCGATCAGGGCGCCGACTTCCTCAAACACGAAGGGCGTGAAGGCGATCTGCTGGGTGAGCTGCTCCGACGGCTTGCGCGTCATCGATTGCAGGTTGGCGTCGGTGCGGCTCCAGATCTTCACCACCCAGTCGAGGCGGCGCAGGAGTTCGGGAACCCAGCCGGCGCCGAGCTCGACGATGGCGCCGCGCAGGCGCGGATGCCGCTCGAGCACGCCATCCAGCACCATCATCGTCAGGAACGCCTCCGGCCCCTCGTGCAGGAGGGCGATGTCCTTGGTCCGCAGGTTTTCGCCGCCGCCCATCCAGTCCTTCGTCGGCGGGCGGCCATTGTTCATCCAGGCCTTGGCCACCTGCAGCGGCGCGCCGCCCACATGCAGCGCGAACGGAACGCCCGCCTCCGCCAGCCGCGCCCAGAACGGGTCGTGATCGACATGTCCGGGCGAGCGGTCGCCGCAGGGGCGATGCGGGACCCAGACCGCCTTGAGTTTGGTGGAAAGCACATAGTCGAGCTCGGCGCGGGCGAGCTCCGGCTCGTCGAGCGGCACGACGGCGACGCCCATCAACCGGTCGTCCCGATCGCAGAAGTCGGCCATATGGCGGTTGTGGGCGCGGGCGGCGCCGTAGCGGAGCTTGGGCTCAAGCTTCGAGCTGGGCGAAAACGGCATGGCGACCGAGTGGGTCGCGAACACGAGTTGCTTCCTGAAGCCCAGCAGGTCGAGCGCGACGGCGCGGTCTTCCCGGTTAAAGGCGCCCAGCGCCTGAATCTCCTTCGAGGACTCGATCAGCTTGTCCCCGAGCGCGACCTGGGCGGCGATATGCTCTGCGCTATGGCGGTTGCCCTGGCCGACGATGACAGCGACCTCCTCGTCGGTGACGATGGAGGCGGAATAGCTCACCTCCGGAATGGCCTCGCGCAGGTCGGGGTCGGCGTAGGCCTTGAGGAAGTCGGGCAACTCCATGATGTGGCTGTCGGCGTCGTAGTAGGCGCGTGTCGCGGGCGCGTAGGTCATGGCGGTCCTCCGTCAGCCAAGACTAGGCGTCGCGTGGCGCCGCTGATAGCTGTTTTGGAAGAAGGAACAGGAGGAAGCGCAATGTTCAAGGGCGTCGATCACGTCGTGGTGGCGGTGAAGGATCTGGACGCGGCCGTCGGACGCTACGAGGCCATCTACGGAACGCCGGTCAGCGACCGCAGCGAAGCCGCGGCGGCGGGCATGAAGATGGCCTTCTTCCGCTTCGGCGATTCCTACGTCGAACTGGTGTCCAATCTTGGCGAGACCGGGCCGATCCACCAGCGACTGGAGTCGCGCGGCGAAGGCGTGCACCTGATCGCGATGAAGGTCGACGACTTGGACGCGACGCTGGCGGCGCTCCGCGAGAAGGGCGTGCGGCTGGTGGGCGATCCAGGCCCGGGCAATCCGGTGCGCGGGCAGGTGTTCGTGCATCCCTCCGAGACCGGCGGGGTGCTGACCCAACTCGTGCAGCGCTGAGCCGCACTGCATGATGCATGTCGAGGTGCACGAGGGGCGCGGCCCGCACCTTCTGCTCGTGCACGGCCTCTGTTCGAGCCGCGCCCAGTGGCGCCCCAACCTCGAGGCGCTTTCCCGGTTTTCGAGGCCCGTGGTCATCGAGGTGCTGGGCCACGGGCGTTCGGAGAGCCCGACCGATCCTGCCGCCTACGCCGTCGAGGCGTATATCGATCGGTTCGAAGCCCTCCGCGAGCGGCTGGGGGTCGACCGCTGGGCGGCGTGCGGACAGTCGTTTGGCGCCGGCCTAACCCTGCGCTATGCGCTGGCGCGGCCGGAGCGGATCATCGCCCAGGTCTTCACCAACTCGAACTCCGCGCTCTCGCCGGGCGATCCGCCGGTCAGCGAAGAGATCCGCCTGGCGCGCCTCGCAGGCTTCGAGGACCGAGGCCGCGCCGCGCTGGAAGCGCTGGCCTTCTACCCCAAGCGCACCGGCCGCTTGCCGCCCGCGGTCGAAGACGAACTGATCGCTGACGCGGCGCTCATCTCGCTCGCCGGTGTCGCCAACGGCCTTCGCTACACATCGCCGGGCCTTTGCGTGACGCCGCGGCTGAGCGAGATCGAAGTGCCGACGCTGCTGGTCAACGGCCGGCGCGAGCGGCGCTTCCAGCCCCTGCGAGACCATGCGGCCGCCGCGATCCCCGGCGTGCGCATCGTCGACCTCGACGGCGGCCATCCGGTGAATCTGGACTGCGCGGACGCGTTCACCGACGCGGTGGAGGCGCTGCTCGCCGGCCGCGCCTAGAGCGGCGCGCTAAGCGGTTTCCTGAGCGCCCGCGCGGCTGTGGCATAGTCCGTTTGTCCGCGGCGTTCGATGTGCAGTCTTCCTGGCCGGCTTGGGGTTTTGCGCCCTCTGCTGGACGCGAAATTGTTGTTATTGTTGTTGTTTATTGTTGTTGTCGCTGACAACAGAGACGACGACTCCACCGGCCAGGAGGCTTCGCTTCGGCGCCGCGGCGACCCGCCGCGCGCGGCGTTCGCGCGCGCCTAGCCGCCGCCATTGATATTGACCTTCTGCCCGTTGGCGTAGGGGTTGGCGGGCGAGACGAGAAAGGTCACGACCGCCGCCACGTCTTCCGGCGTCGAAACGCGGCCGAAGGGCGAGCGGGCGTCGAGCTGGTGGATGTCCTCGATGCCGGTCGTGGCGCGGGTCAGGCGCTTGCCCATCTCGGTCACCGTCAGGCTGGGGGCGACGATGTTGGTGCGCACGCCGTGCTCGCGTTCCTCTTTGGCGAGCGTCAGCGCCAGCGCCTCCATGGCCGCCTTGCCCATGTTGTAGGGTGCGCCGCGGGCGCCCATGCCGAGCGTGGCGACCGAGGAGATCATCACGATGTCGGCGCGGCCCTGCGTGCGCAGCTGCGGCAACAGGAGCTTGCACAGGTAGTGCGGGCCGAACGCGTGCACGCGCACCACGCGCTCCATCTCCGCCGGGTCGGTGTCGGCGACGCTCTGGCCGCGGCTGGCGATGCCGGCGTTGTTGATGAGGATCGAGAGGTTGGGAAAGTCGGCGACGACCGCCGCCGCCATGACCTGGTCTTCATCCCAGTTCTCGACCGAGGCGCCATAGGCCCTGGCCTTTCGACCCATCGCCTCGACTGCGTGGACCACTTCGTCGGCGGCGTCCGCGTCGCGGCGGTAGTTGACGGCGATGTCCGCGCCGGCCTCGGCCAGCGCGAGCGCAATGGCCCGCCCGATTCCGCGCCCGCCGCCCGTGACGAGGGCTGCCCGCCCCGCCAGATCCATCTGCATCGCCGCTGCTCCTTGCGTTGTCCGGGCCCATCAGCCATCCGCCGCCTGATCGCGCAAGCAGCCTTCCGGGTCTTGCCAACCGGCGCCGGCCGGTCTTCGTAGGCGGACGAGACCGGGAGGCTCAAATCCGCCATGCACGTCGATATCGGGACCGCGCGCATCTTCTTCGACGTGGTCGGCGCCAAGTTCGCCGTCGACGGCGAGCGGATGGTGGAACGGCCGACGCTCATCGTCATGCACGGCGGCCCCGGGTTCGACCATTCGACGCTCCGACCCTACTTCGACCGGTTCAGCGACACGCATCAGGTGATCTACATCGACCACCGCGGCAACGGCCGTTCGACCGGCGAGCCTGAGACCTGGCGGCTGGACCAGTGGGGCGACGACGTAAAGGCGTTCTGCGACACGCTCGGCATCGCCGCGCCGGTGGTCTACGGCAACTCCTTCGGCGGCATGGTGGCGATGAGCTACGCGAGCCGACACCCCGAGCATCCCGCGAAGTTGATCCTTTCGTCGACGGCGGCCAGCCTGCGGCTGGCGGTGACCTACGAAATGATGGAGGCCAAGGGCGGGGCGGAGGCGCGCGCCATCGCCGAGCGCTTCTGGACGGCGCCCGACGCTGACGCCCAGGCCGACTACATGCGGGTGTGCATGCCGCTCTATAATCCCAAGCCCAATCCGGCCGACGCGCAGGCGAGGCGGCGCGCCATCCTGCGGCAGGACGTCACCAGCCACTTCATCCTGGGTGAGATGCGGACGATGGCCATGCTCGGCGGGCTCGCCGCAGTCCGCTGTCCGGTGCTGGTGCTGGCCGGCCGCCACGATCCGATCACGCCGGTCGCCTGCAGCGAAGAGATCGCCGCCGGGATTCCCGACGGGCAAGCCAAGCTGGTGACGTTCGAGAACGCCGGCCACGGCGTGCACCGCGACGACCCGGAGCGCGCGGAGGCGGTGATCCGGGCTTTTCTGGCCGCCTAAGGCTGCCTGGCCTGCTCTCGCAGGACGTGCCGGCGAATCTTTCCCGTGGCCGTCTTCGGCAACGCATCGACGAATTCGATCATTCGCGGATACTTGTAGGGCGCGAGTCTCGACTTGACGAACCGCTTGAGGTCCTCGGCAAGCGCGTCGCTCGCGGGCGGTGCGCCGGGCGTCAGCGTCACGAATGCCTTGGTCTTGGTGAGCCCGGCCTCGTCCTCCACGCCGATCACGGCGGCTTCCAGGACGGCGTCGTGCGCGATGAGGGCGGCTTCGACCTCGACAGGCGAGACCCAGATTCCGCTGACCTTCAGCATGTCGTCCGCGCGGCCGCGATGGATGTAGGCGCCGTCGGCGTCGCGCTCGAACTTGTCGCCGGTGTGCATCCATCCATCGACGAAGGCCGCTCTCGTCTTCTCCGGCTGGTTCCAGTAGCCCGTTGTCATCGAGGGGCCGCGGACCAGAAGCTCGCCGATGTCGCGGCCGCCGACCTCCGCGCCGTCGTCGCCGACCAGCCGGGCGTCATAGCCGGGGACGGGATGCCCGGTGGTCCCATAGCGCACCGCGCCGGGCCGGTTAGAGATGAAGATGTGCAGCATCTCGGTCGAGCCGATGCCATCGACGATCTCGACGCCGGTGGCTCGCGTCCAGGCCTTGCCGATCTCCGCCGGCAACGACTCGCCGGCCGAGAGGCAGAGCCGCACGCCAGACTCGGCCACGCGCGGCATGTGCGGCGACGCAAGGATCGCCGCGTAGAGCGTGGGCGCGCCGCAGAAGACGGTGACTCCGTCGCGAACGAGCCGCTCGGCGACCGCGTCGGGCGTGACCCGGTCAGGGAAAAGCACGGCCGTCGCGCCGACCGTCATCGGGAAGGTCAGCGCGTTGCCGAGTCCGTAGGCGAAGAAGAGCTTGGCGGCGGAGAAGACGATGTCGCTTTCGCGCAGGCCGAGGACCTGGCGGCCGAAGAGTTCGGCCGTGGCGGCGATGCTGGCGTGCCGGTGCGGCGCCCCTTTCGGCCGTCCGGTCGAGCCGGACGAGTAGAGCCAGAACGCCACGTCGTCGGCGAGGCTGGCGTGGGGCGGGCGGTTCGGCGCGGCGCGCGCCGTCCGTGCGGCAAACGCGTCGTCGGCGCCGCGCGCGACCACAGTCACGCCCGACCAGCCGCTCGCTGCGCGCGCCGCCGCGACGACCGGACGAAGTGGGTCGGAGACGATGACCGCCCGCGCGCCGCTGTCGACGAGGATGTAGGCGTAGTCGTCGGCCGGGAAGAGCGTGTTGAGCGCGATCGGAATGAGGCCGGCGCGGATCGCGCCAAGGAAGGCGCAAACGAAGTCGATTCCGTCGAGCAGGATCAGCGCGACACGGTCGCCGGGGGCGAGGCCGAGATCAAGCAGCGCGGCCCCAGCCTGCGCGGCGCGTGTGGCGACGTCGGCGAAGGTGTGGCGTCCGGCGGGATCGATGAAGGCGACCTTGTCGCCCCGCGCCCCGAGGTTGCGCTCGAGCAGATCGACGGCGGCGTTGTACGGCCCTTGCGGCGTCGCTGGGTTGCTCATGCCTCCTCGCGCTCGGCGACAGCGCCCGACAAGCTGTATAGGAGATTTCACCCGGCAAGCGAGGCGGACTTGATCACGTTCGAACGACGTCCGGAGGACTATCGGCACTGGCGGCTGGCGGTCGACGGGCGCGTCGCGACACTGACGTTGGATGTCGACGAGGAGGCTGGCCTCGTCCCCGGCTACAAACTGAAACTGAACTCCTACGATCTCGGGGTCGATATCGAGCTGCACGACGCGCTGCAGCGCATCCGCTTCGAGCATCCGGTCGTGGCCGCAGTGGTGATCACGAGCGGCAAGGCGCGCACCTTCAGCGCCGGGGCCAACATCTACATGCTGGGCGCATCGTCCCACGGCTGGAAGGTGAACTTCTGCAAGTTCACCAACGAGACCCGAAACGGGATGGAGGACTCGAGCCGCCGTGACGGGCTGAGGTTCCTGGCCGCGGTCAACGGGACCTGCGCCGGCGGCGGTTACGAGATCGCGCTCGCCTGCGACGAGATCGTCATGGTCGACGACCACTCGACGGTGGTGAGCCTGCCGGAGGCGCCGCTGTTGGGCGTGTTGCCCGGCACCGGGGGCCTCACGCGACTGGTCGACAAGCGGCGCGTGCGGCGCGATCTGGCCGACCTCTTCTGCACGAGCGCCGACGGGGTCCGCGCCGACAGGGCGAAGGCGTGGGGCCTGATCGACGACGCGGCGACGCCGAACGGGTTTCCCGATCTCGTGCGGCGGCGTGCGGATGCGCTCGTGACGACATCGGACAGGCCAGCCGAGGCCGTCGGCATTCAACTGACTCCGCTCACCCGGCGCCTGGACGAGCAGGGGCTGCACTACCAGTACGTCGATGCCGCCTTTGACCGTCCGGGTCGGTGCGTAACGATTACAGTGCGCGGGCCCGACGGGCGCGCGGCGGACACGCCGGCGGCGATCGAGGCGGCTGGCGACGCCTGGTGGCCCCTGGCCATGGGCCGCGAACTCGACGACGCCATTCTCATGCTGCGAACCAACGAACCCGAACTCGGGCTCTGGGTGCTGAAGACCCAGGGCCAGGCTGACGCCGTTCTCGCTGTGGGACGAACGCTCGCGGGGCATGCCTCGCACTGGCTGGTGCGCGAGACACTGGGCCTGCTCCGCCGGACGTTCGCGCGTCTCGATGTCACGGCGCGGAGCCTCTACGCCGTCATCGACCAAGGCAGCTGTTTCGCCGGATTGCTGCTCGAATTGGCGCTGGCTGCCGACCGCAGCTACATGCTCGCGCTGCTCGACGGCGAGGAGGATGCGCCGACGATCACCCT
>Ga0070735_10004383_pt1 | contig 11935 bp, 9 predicted proteins | sample Coa_R1_FD_66443 | JGI IMG/M metagenome (GOLD analysis project Ga0070735, IMG submission 66443) | Surface soil microbial communities from Centralia Pennsylvania, which are recovering from an underground coalmine fire - Coalmine... | ecosystem: Environmental > Terrestrial > Soil > Unclassified ... | reverse complement strand
TTCTGAAACGCGTCCTTCATCGTCGGCGGCGTCGGATGGACGTACTTCCGTGTCGTCGTGATGCTGGCGTGTCCAGCGGCCCGCTGCAAAGTGAAAGCATCCACTCCGGTAAGGCCTAGATTTGTGAGTGCCGTATGACGTGCGCTATGCACGCATGCGTCCCACGGCAAATTCAGCACGTTCCGCATCCGTTCTTGCTGTTGGATCAGTGTGAAAGCTGAAACTGGACTGACGCCGTCCTCCCGCGTAAAAACGAGATCAGACTTCGATTTCGCCATCCACGCCGTGAGGATTTCCTTGGCGCGAGGGGTGATCGGCAGGCTGCGCTTGCGGAATTCGGTCTTGCCTTTCCGGATTTGCAGATAGCCGTAGTGTCCCCAGTCGTCAGCTTTCTCTGTGATGTGGACATCCGGTTTGAGCAACTCGATGATTTCGCCCTCGCAGATGCCGATTTCGCATGAGAACTGCACAAAGCTATTGAGCGGCTCCGGCGCCAGTTCGTCATACTTTTTTCGAAGTGCCTCCGTAAACACGAATGATCGTTCCCGTTCGCCCTTCAGTCGCGGGATTTCGGGCAGGTTCTGGATAATCTTCCAGCGCCGTGCCATACGAAGAGCTTTGCGCAAGGTAGCTCGCCATCGGTTGACCGTGGCGACGCTACAGGTGCGCTCTTCATCCGTTTCGCAGCTGCGTGCAAGAGCCCAGACCGTGAACCTCTGCACGAGCCGTTCGTCAATGTTATCGAGACGCGCCTCGGCAAGAGGCTCGTACTTCAACAATGAATCGAACGAATAGGTGTAGAACTGCACAGTCTTCGGCTTGTCTTGCTTTTCCGCTTGGACTGCTGTGGCGAAGTCCTGACGGAATGCTCGCAGCGTCGGCACGGATTTCGGTTCCCCGATGCCTGCCTCGCCTTTCACCAGCGCGGTGAATGCCGCGTTGGCGATCTTCAGCGCCTCACGCTCATTCGTCATTTTTGTGCTTTTGTGGTACCGCTTTCCGTTAAGCACGAACTCGTACTGCCAAAAGCTCGTGCCACTCGGCTTGAATATCCTCATTCCTCCTTCTTTCCAGAGTCAGAGCACCGCCATTCTAGCCGACAACCCTACTGAAGGGCATGGATGGTGTTGCGCTCAATGAAATCCACTAGCCGATCTGGGCGGAAGAGCACGCGGCCGCCGATCTTGACGTAATCAATACGGCGGTGAAGAACGTGATCTCGTAGCGTCTTCGGGCTTATTCCGAGCACCTTCGCGGTTCTTGTGATATCGAGCAGACCCTCAAGCTTGTGCCCACTCTGCGTTGACGTTTCGGCGGGGTTTGTCGGACTTGGCTGGGTTGACATGGAGTCCTCATCGTCGCGGAATTTTCGTGATCCGCGAGAGACGCACGTCAGACCTGGGACGCAATTTGCGGGCGAGCGGTGGCGACCCGGTTAAGACGGCCGAGGGCTGGAGCGCGTAATTATTGGGTTCTTTTAGAACGGAAGGGGATTTCGGTCAAACAGGGCGGGCTTAGCCGCTCTCGATGTGACTTCGACGGCATTGTTGTTGCTCAGAACTTCCTCCTGCGGCTTGCTTTAGGATTTCACGTCAGGATTGCCGGAGCTCCAGTTCTGTTCACCACCCTCGCTGCGTACAGATGGAAAATCTCCACCGCAGAACGGAGGCTCTCCCTCGAAAATGTCACCTAAGCTCCCACAATGTTCACTGAATCAGCCGTTCTAAGCACCCAAGGACAATGGACGTAATCCACAATGCGTTCGATGCTTTGACCGACAACGTCGAGCCGGATAGCGGAATGAGCGGCCCAGGTGTCCGCGCCCCGTTCGAGTATGATCACCACGAGTTCACCGTCCACTTCCCCCAGTGCCAATTTCCACGGCACTGGCCACCGCTCGTAATTGAAGAAATAAGGCGCATCGGCAAACTTGCCGGCAAACCGCTCGGCAACGTTGAGGCGAGCGTCGGCACTAACCAATTCACGCACGCCGTCCCAATCGCGACGGTTGAAGCGCTCGACGTAGAGTTGCATGACTCGTTTCAACTCCGGGCTCGTGCCTCGATCCGGCTTTGCCTGAGGAGAAGATTCAGACAGCTTCTTGCGGGCGCGGTTGAGCGCCGCCTTGACGCCGCCGACCGTGGAATCGACCAGTTCCGCAATCTCCTCCAGCGAATAATCGAATACGTCCTTTAGAAGCACGCACGCGCGCTCTTTCGGAGGCAGTGTCAGCACAAGATGTTCGACAGCTTTTCCAGTTCCCCAAGCCGGCTCGGCAGGCTGCAGAGCTTCGCGCACAGCGACAGCCGCGTCGGTTTGCTCCCGGACTCCCCGGCGTCGCAGGAAATCGATACAGCGGTTGTGGGCCATCCGAAAAAGCCATGGCTTTAGCGGACGACTCTCGTCGAACTTGTCGAGCTTACGGTAAGCCTCAAACAGAGTCTCCTGGACCACGTCTTCGCCATCCATCACCGAACCCGTCATGCGGGCGCAGTAGCGATGCAAACTCGGGCGAAGTGTCGCGATCGTCTCAAGGAATGCCAGGTAGCGCGCTTCGAATGGGCCAGAGCCTTCGATGTATCGATTGTCATTTAGGCTGTTCATCACGCCCCCACCGATTTTTGAAACACGCTGCCTGAACAAGTTTGAGAAAAAAACAATGTCATTTCCCCACCGATTGCCAGCCTAGGGTCCACGGAAAGTACTACAACCGCGAAGGAAGTACTTTCAGCTTCAGCTCGCTTTCGCCTCTTTCTCTCGTCTCCGGAGGGCGGCTCCTTGAGGGTCGGTTATGATATCGACCCACATCGGGTGGGGCGCGGGCTCGGCGTCGTAGTTATCGTGCCAGTTCCACCACTTGTACGGCGGGGTCTGAGGGTAACCCTCAGGCGAGTCTTCCCAAGTTTCCTGACGGCCGAGCGGCGTGATGTCGAGGTAGCTCCAGACGGTCCCCATCGCCTCGTCGCCGCGGCTGTTGATGAAGTATGTGCGGAATACCTTGTCGCCGTCGCGGAAGAACACGTTGTGGCCATGCCATTCATCGACGCCGAAGTCCTTGTCGAAGCTGTTGGTCATGGTGTACCAGGGCATCTCCCAGCCCATCCGCTCCTTCAAGCGCGTGATATCCGCCTGCGGCGCACGTGACGCCCAGGCGAGGGTGGTGTCGCGAGCGTTGAGATGTGCCAGATGCGAAACCTGATCTGCGCCCAGAGAACATCCGCGGCAGGCATGCTCCGGCCAGCCGAACACCCCGGGCTCAAAGAACGCCCGATAAACGATCAACTGCCTGCGGCCCTCGAACAGGTCGAGCAGGCTCACTTTACCCTTGGGGCCCTCGAACTCATACCTCTTCTCGACCGCCACCCACGGCATGCGGCGCCGCTCGGCGGCGAGCGCATCACGAGATCGAGTGAAAGCCTTCTCCTTTACGAGAAGCTGCTTTCGCGCAGCCTCCCACTCCTGCTGCGAAACGATAGGAGGTGTCTTCATTGCGATATGTCCTTTCGCGTGCTTTTCGTTTATCTCTTTCCCCGTTGCCATTTCATTTCTCCTGATTTTCTGATGCTCTGAAACAAACAGCCACCACTCGTGCTGAGAAATCTTCTTACCTTGCCGATGCACACCGCCAGAATTCCTCCCGTCGAAGCGGCGCCAGCGACCATCACTACTGTGCCTTCGATGCATGCCGGGCACATATATGCGCCTCCTTTCGCGAGGCTCTAACGTTTGTTCCCAGGGTCCACTGCAATGGGTCCCTCAGGCAGCCTTCGTCACGTTCTCCGGGACGAATACCGCTTGCTGGCGTTCGAGCGCCTTGGCTACGCCGTTGCGCCAGCCCTCGGCGATCGATTGTGACATAGGATCCGGGAAAATCTCCTCTTCGCCTTTTTCGAGGCCATCAAAGATGGCAGCTGCGACGGACTCGGGCGAAGCCTTCGGGAAATCGACGCTCCGGGTCATATCGGTATCCACAGGCCCGGTCAGGATGGCGTGGACAGTCACGCCCTGGCCGGCTAAGAGCGCCCTTAACGACTGAGTCATGCTGAGCGTGGCCGCCTTCGAAATGGAATAGCCGGGTATGATCGGCAGGGGCGCAAGCGCCGAGGTTGAAAGGTTGTTGACTACGGCTCCCTTTGACCGTTTCAACAGCGGGAGGAATGCACGAGTCACATTCAGCGGTCCGAACAGGTTCACGGCCAGGTGCTGTTCGATCACCTCAGGCTTCGCCAGATCGTCGTACGTGGCGATGCCGGCGTTGTTGATGAGGACATCCAGAGTGTCGATCTCGCTGACCGCCCGCTGGATCTGCTCGGCGCTGGTGACGTCCAGAGTCACCGGGGTCACCCGTTTATCAGAATGCAGGAATGAGCTGCGAGTTGCTGCATAAACCCTCTTGGGCCCTCGCTTGAGCGCCTCTTCGAGGAGTGCCCGGCCAATGCCACGGTTCGCGCCTGTGATCAAGACTGTTCTATTTTCGAGGTTCATACTGTTTTCCTTTCTATGGCTATTACGCATCGCAAGCGGGTGAGGATACGTCACAAACGAAAGATTTTGGCCTTACCGGTTTCGGCTCCGCGAGAATGCACTGCAGCGCTCACCTGCCTGCCGTATCGTCTTGCACGGCATACACCGGCGAGCGGACCAATAATTACCTTTCCGAATTGAGTCAACGAATACTCGACAGAGATGGCTTTGACGCCGTCTCGCGCCCGGCCATCAAGCCCGCAGATTCGTCCGGACGCAGTGCAGATGGTTGAGCAACCCCCCCATTGCCGATGGTGTGATCACCGTGCGCGAGGCCTACAGCTTGCGGTCTTGTTGCAGGAAATGAGGTGAACTGATCGCACGCAAGTAAGCAGCCGGGATTTCAGAACCGTCCCAGTTTGGGGTGGAAGCACAATCGTCCGCGGAGAACCTTCCCGGGGTAGTGCTCAAGATCATGAGAACCGGGCTGATCGGTGATCTTTAATCATCTGAAATGTCCAGCTTTGATGCTGCAGGAGTGGGTCAGTTTTGTTTCTTTCACCGAAGGCCAAGCGTGCTTCTCGATCAAGGTTGGCCAAATCATCGCGCGCGCTAACGATCTCAGAGCATCATCACGAGAATGTAATGAAAAAGAATCTGGCGGTTGCATCAGCTTTGTCTGATCCTGATTTATTCTTGATTTATTCTTATAGGTAGGAACGGCGGCTAAGGTTTACATGCGACTCCCGCGCGCCAGTGGCATTCTGCTTCATCCAACCTGCCTTCCCGGCCCATTCGGAATCGGTGACTTCGGGCCGGCGGCATTTGCCTTCGTCGATTTTCTCAAAGATGCCGGCCAAAAGTTGTGGCAGGTTCTACCGCTCAATCCGACAGGATACGGCGACTCACCCTTTCAATGCTTTTCTGCTTACGCCGGGAATCACCTACTCATCAGTCCCGAGAAGTTGCAGCGTCAGGGGATTCTGGACGCCTCCGACCTGCGCGAGAGCGGGGATTTTCCGCGAGAGTCCGTTGATTTCGAAGGTGTTATCCGTTTGAAAACGAAATTGCTGACCAAGGCTGCCAAGCGTTTTCAAAGCGACGCACGCGGAGACGAGCGGCGCGCCTTCGATGAGTTCTGTCTGAAAAATTCCTCGTGGCTGCCGGACTTCGCGTTATTCATGGCCTGTAAGCATGAGCACGGAGGCCTCGCCTGGAACCACTGGCCGCCAGATATCTCCCAGCGTGTCCCGGCTGCTTTGAGTGCTGCTGTAAGCCGTTTGAAAGAAGCGGTGTTCGCAGTGCAGTACTGGCAATTTGAGTTTTTTCGGCAATGGAACGAAGTGCAAGCTTATGCGCACAAAGCCCGGATTCGTGTCATCGGAGATCTTCCAATTTATGTCGCCCTCGACAGTGCTGACGTTTGGACAAACCGGGAATACTTCCAGCTGTCCGAGAACGGCGAACCAATTGTGATCGCCGGTGTTCCTCCTGACTATTTCAGCGCAACGGGCCAATGCTGGGGCAATCCAATTTATCGCTGGGATCGCCTGCAACAAACCGGCTATCGTTGGTGGATCGAGCGCTTCCGTGCTGTGTTGCAATTGTATGACGCCATTCGCATCGATCACTTCCGGGGATTTGAAGCTTACTGGGAAATCCCCGGCGACGAGAAGACCGCGATCAAGGGACGCTGGGTCAAGGGCCCAGGTCTTGATTTTTTCGCGGCTCTGGAACGTGCGCTCGGAGACCTTCCGATTATTGCCGAGAATTTAGGCGTGATTACCCCGGAGGTGGAGGCCATTCGGCAACGGTTTGGCTTTCCTGGAATGGCGATCCTGCAGTTTGCCTTCGGCAAAGATCCACAGGGCCCTTCGTTCCGTCCCCATAACTACAAGAGGGAACTGGCTGTATACACGGGAACGCATGACAACGATAGCACCGTGGGATGGTGGAGCAGCACTGGCGCTGGTGACAGCACTTGCACTCCCGAGGATGTTGCCAAAGAACACGCATTCGCGCGTTCTTACTTGAATCTGAAGGAGGGTCCGATTCATTGGGCCATGATCCGAACCATCCTCTCTTCCGTCGCCGATCTCGCGATCGTTCCTCTTCAAGATGTACTTGGTTTAGGCAGCGAGGCGCGTATGAATCTTCCCGGCACGGCGAAAGGAAACTGGGGATGGCGTTTCCAGGCGGAGGCGCTCACGCCGGAACTGGCACAACGCTTGCGCGAAATGGTCGAGCTTTACGACCGCTGATCTGGCGGCACTCCGCAGCGTCCCCGTTTCATTTTTGAACGCTGCTATCCTAGTAACTGCCCTCGAATTCAAGGGTCGCTCATCTGGAGGGATTGGTTGGCAGTGAACGCCGAAGCAACCTGGTACCAGCATGCCATCATTTATCAAGTGCATGTGCGCACCTTTTCTGATGCCAATGATGATGGTATCGGAGACTTCGCTGGCTTGGCCCAGCGCCTGGACTACCTCCAGGAACTTGGCGTCAACGCAATCTGGCTGATGCCGTTTTTTCCTTCTCCATTAAGGGATGACGGCTATGACATTTCCGATTACAAATCGGTACATCCGAGCTACGGGACGCTGGAGGACTTCAAGAAATTTCTCTCGACCGCTCATGAACGTGGAATCCGCGTGATCATCGAAATGGTTTTGAACCATACTTCCGATCAACATCCATGGTTCCATGAATCACGTAGTAGCCGAGACAACCCAAAGCGCGATTGGTATGTATGGAGTGACTCTGATTCCAAGTATAGCGGTACCCGAATTATTTTCGTTGATACGGAGATGTCGAATTGGGCGTGGGACCCAATCTCCAAGTCGTACTATTGGCATCGTTTCTTCAGCCATCAGCCGGACCTGAACTACGACAATCCCGCGGTCCGGGAAGAAATGTGGCAAGTGATGAAGTTCTGGCTCGAACTGGGCATCGACGGATTTCGACTGGATGCCGTCCCCTACCTCATCGAGCGGGAAGGGACTAGTTGTGAGAATCTTCCCGAAACCCACGCCATCATCCGAGACCTTCGCAAACGGGTCGACGAACAGTTTCCAGGGGTGATGCTCCTCGCCGAGGCAAACCAATGGCCTGCGGATCTGCGTCCCTATTTTGGCGATGGCGACGAATTTCACATGGCGTTCCACTTCCCGCTGATGCCCCGTATGTTTATGGGAGTCCGGCTCGAGGATCGCAAGCCGATCACCGAGATCCTGCACCAGACACCAGAGATTCCTGCTGCTTGTCAGTGGTGCCTTTTCCTTAGGAACCATGACGAATTGACTCTCGAAATGGTCACCGATGTGGAGCGCGACTATATGTACGACATCTACGCGCGTGACAAGGCGATGCGTTTGAATCTCGGGATCCGGCGGCGGCTCGCCCCACTGCTCGACAATGATCGGCGGCGCATCGAGTTGATGAACGGGATGCTGATGTCAATGCCAGGGACTCCCATCATCTATTACGGAGATGAGATCGGCATGGGAGACAACATTTATCTAGGCGATCGCAATGGAGTTCGAACCCCAATGCAGTGGAGTGGCGGCTGGAATGGAGGTTTCTCCGCGGCCGATCCGGAGCGGCTTTACTCGCCACCGATTCTGAATCCGGTCTATGGCTACCAGGCCGTTAATGTGTTGTCGCAAAAGCGCTCGCTCCACTCGCTGCTCTCGTGGATGCGGCATATCATTGAAATTCGGCGTTCCAATCCAGTCTTCGGCTCCGGATCGATCGAATTTCTTTACCCCGCCAACCACAGGATTTTGGCTTATGTGCGGCAACTAGGCAAAGAAACAGTTCTCGTCGTTAACAATCTCTCGAGTGCCGCGCAAGCAGTGGAACTCGATCTGCGCCGGTATAAGGGACACATCCTGATCGAAATGTTCGGCCGAAATATCTTCCCTCGGATCGGCGATCTGCCGTACCTTCTAACCATGGGGCCGTACCAGTTTTATTGGTTCCGGCTCCGCAGAATTTAGTCCGGGAACCGCCAGTCGAGCGATGGCGGAAACCATGATTCGGGAGCTTGAATTGTCCGAAGAAAGTCTGCTGACGGACGAATTTCTTCGCCAGCTGATCAACATCGGAGAGGTGGACATCGTTGTTGGTCTGTCCACGCATAATAACGCCCGGACAATCCGGCCCGTAGTCGCCGCGATCCAGGCGGGAATCCTCAAATGCTTTCCACGCGAGCGAGTCGCCATTATCAATGCCGACGGCGGGTCGCAAGATGACACGATCGAACAAGTACAGAACGCTTCGATCGATGATTTGCGGCGCGATTCCAAAGTCTACGCACTGCGTACTCTGCACTCGATCAGTGTGCAATATGGCCGGATCCCCGACTCCGGCAAGGCCCTCCACACCATATTCGCCGGAGCGGACCTACTGCGTGCAAAAGCCTGTGTGCTGATCTCCCCGGAAACGACTACGATCGAGCCAGATTGGTTGCAGCGGCTCGCACGGCCCGCTTACTACGACAACTTCGATCTTGTCTGTCCCATCTATCAACGGCACCGGTACGAAGGTGCTTTGGTGCGGGACCTGCTCTATCCCATGACACGATCGATGTACGGAAGTCGCATCCGCGAGCCGTACGGATCGGAATTCGCAATCTCGGGTCGGCTGGCTGCCGACTATCTGAGCAACGGGATCATGGACCAGGATTGGGGCAGAATGGGACCGGAAATCTCCATTACCATCCTTGCTCTTACAGGGAAATATCGCGTGTGTCAGTCCTTCCTCGGAGCCAAGCCACCTTCGTCCCGAGGTGGGCACGATATGGTTGCGGCGATGCGAAGAACTGTGGGTGCGTTATTCGCTTCGCTGGATGCCAATTTCCCTTGCTGGAGTGCAGTAACCGAATCCCAGCCAGTACCCACGCTTGGTACCGTGACCGCACACCCGCAGGAAGCCCTGCGAATCAACCGAAAGCGATTGCTCGATTTGTTTGCCGACGGCGTGACTCAGTTAGATCCGGTTTTGAGTTCAATCCTGTCACCCTCGGTGCTTTCGGACATACGGGGTATTGCTGCGCTTGGTATCGACGAATTTGACTATCCGGCCGAGTTGTGGACCCGGACCGTTTTCGAGTTCGCTGCGTCCTATCACAAGTCGACCATCAATCGCGACCACATTATCCAGGCCCTGATCCCACTTTACCGTGGCAGAAGCCTGACGTTTGTCATCGAAAACCGGGATGGCTCCGAACAAGACATTGAACGACGCGAAGAGTCTTTGTGCGCCGACTTCGAAAGACTGAAGCCGTTTCTGCTTGAAATCTGGGCAGAGAGAAAGTGAGAAGCCCATGCGGGAAATCATCGTGAACGAATTGACACAAGCGTTCCAGCAGATGGCGAGGGATATTGCTCACTACCTTCCTCGGCTAGTCGTGATGCTCATCATAGTTTTGATCGGGTGGGTAATTGCCTATCTCTTGAAGCTGCTCGTGCGCAGCCTTCTGCGTCTGACCAAGTTCGCCAAGCTCTCGGAAAATGCCGGCGCCGCACAACTTTTACACCAGGCAGCGCTGCCTTCGTCTACGGAACTGGCCAGCCGATTTATATTCTGGATCGCCTGGATTGGCTTCGTTCTTTTGGGCGTAAGTGTTCTGGGTATTGCGGGCCTGCAAGAGTACATTTCGAGGTTCTTCTTTTTCCTACCTCGATTGTTTGCGGCGTGTGTCATTTTCTTCTTTGGATTGGTGGCAGCCAGTTTCTTCTCCCGCGCAGTGCTGCTCACCGCAGTCAACGCGAACTTTCGATCATCGCGCATGTTCAGCGTCGCGATCCGATTGATCATCGTCATCTTCGCACTGTCCATGGCGTTCGAGGTGCTTGGAATAGCGGAGCAAACGATGCTCGTTGCCTTCGCAACGGTATTTGGCGCCGCCATGCTTGGCCTGGCCATCGCATTTGGCTTGGGAGGACAGGACTTGGCACGGAAGTTCTTGGAAAAAAAGTTCACCCGACAAAATCGAGAAGAGCGTGAGGATGAACTTTCGCCTCTCTAGATACACGAGATCAGTCGATCAAGGGCTAGAAGGATCCGATTCGGTCCAGGGCCACGCGATCGTCATGATATGGATGCCGGGCAGTAATAATCTCTTGCGCCAATAGACTCCAACAAGTAAAAGATACGGCCGCTTCATTGTCGCAGTACAGGCTATACTGCACGCCGCATTGTTCGCAGGTCAAAATTTGATCGGCGGCCTTTTCAGGCCTGCCGGTCGAAGCACAACCAGTAACTCTGAGGGCCTCCACGCGCATACGCCTAATTATTTCACGGAAACGAGACTGAGGCTTGACCACCTCCTGTAGACGTCAGCGATTCCTCAGCCGACAGACGTCGGCGTCCTGCCCGGAGGAAGTCGTGGCGACGGGCATCCGCAGACTCGATCAGGAGCAGTTGACCCCAACCGGCCCCCACGGTCGTGCCATTCAGGCACGCCGTTCGGCCCAGCTACACTTTGGTTATCTTCTCGTTTCTTCCAGCCACAAATACAGTGATAGAACGAGAGTAGTGCGGTAGAAGGGCTGTTTTCAGTATGTTGTCTGCACAAGGTTTTTCTGTTGGCGCCTCTCGACCCCCGTCTGCCCTTTCATCAGCTGATGAGGTAAGTCGTCACAAGTGTCTTATCTACGACGGCCAGCTATCCGCACAGCTTCCTGTCGTAATCCCATTCTTGGTGGACGGGCTCAGAAACAATTGGCGCTGCCTCTACGTCGGGAGCCCCGAAGCGACGAAAATGGTCGACCAAGCTCTAGTCGGTAGTGGTGTCAACACGATGAGAGAGGCGAAAGGAGGCGGGCTAGTCATCTCATCGGACCGCAGCCATCTGAGTGCCGGAACTTTTGATCCTCGGCGAATGGTCGAATGGCTCTCCGAATCTATAGATGATGCCGTGAAGGCCGGCTTTGAGGGTCTCTGTGCGACCGGGGATATGCGATGGGAACTGGGGGAGGATCAAAACTTCGAGCACCTGCTCGAATATGAAGCCCGTCTCGAACAGTTGTTTCGAACCAAGCCTCTCCGGGGTATCTGCCAGTACCACCGGGATCTTGTGCCGGCTCACGCAATTCGGAACGCTCTCATAACGCACCGCAGCGCATACCTGGGAGCGCAACTCAAACCGGACAACTTCTTCTATATTCCGCCGGAGTTGACACTGGAGAGGCATCCTGGTGGAACCAAAGTAGGCGAATGGATGTGCCAGCAAATCATTCGCGTCCTAGATGCCGAGAGCGCCCGTGACAAAGCCATGACTGCGCTTAAGGAAAGCGAGGCTCAACAAAGGAGGCTCGCCGAGCAACTGGCCGATATGAATCGTGATCTCGAGCAGCGTGTTCAGGAGCGTACTTCACAACTGCAGCAGGCAAACCGAGAACTTGAAGCCTTTTCCTATTCCGTGTCTCACGACCTCCGTTCGCCTCTTCAATACATCAACGGTTTT
>Ga0070735_10004382_pt1 | contig 11935 bp, 7 predicted proteins | sample Coa_R1_FD_66443 | JGI IMG/M metagenome (GOLD analysis project Ga0070735, IMG submission 66443) | Surface soil microbial communities from Centralia Pennsylvania, which are recovering from an underground coalmine fire - Coalmine... | ecosystem: Environmental > Terrestrial > Soil > Unclassified ... | reverse complement strand
TGGGCGCGCTGGCCGAAGGTCGCTATGACCTCGTGCACATCTGCACCCCGGGCCCGGCGGGGATACTCGCCGGTCTGATCGGACACACGATGGGGCTGGCTCTGATCTCGAGCTACCACACCGAGCTGGCGTCCTATGCGCACCTGCGCAGCGGCCGGCCCGAGCTCGAGCTCCTGGTCTCAGCGGGGCTGCAGATGTTCTACGGCGGATGCGAGTGCGTGCTCTCGCCCAGCCCGGCGAGCGACGACCGCCTGCTCGAGCTTGGAGTGGCGCACGAGCGAATCGCCCGCTGGGATCGCGGCGTGGACCTGACGCGGTTCGATCCGCGCCTGGCGACGCCCGGCGCGCTGCCCGGAGCGGTCAACGTCCTCTACGCGGGGCGGCTGGCCGCCGAGAAGGGCATCGACCTGCTGGCCGACGCGTTCTCTCGCGCGCGCGCCGAGGATCCGCGGCTGCACCTCGTGCTGGCCGGGATCGGGCCCGAGGAGGAGGCGATGCGGGAGCGGCTCGGCGCCCATGCCACGTTCCTGGGCTGGCTCGCCGAAGAGGAGCTAGCCCGGGTGTACGCGAGCGCCGACGTGTTCCTGTTCGCGTCGAGCACCGACACGTTCGGGCAGGTCATCCTCGAGGCTCAGGCGAGCGGCCTGCCCGTCGTCGCCGTGGACAGCGGCGGGCCGGCGTCCCTGATCGAGCACGGGCAGTCGGGCCTGCTGAGCGCGCCGAGCCCCCGCCCGCTGGCCGAGGCGCTGCTGGCGGTCACGAGCTGGCCGCTGCTGGGCGAGCGGCTGCGAGCCGGTGGCCTGGCCGCCGTGCGCGATCGCAGCTGGGAACGCTCGCTGGACAGGCTGGCGTCGGGATACCGGAGCGCGCTGGCTGCGGCGGCCGCACGCCGCGCGCGGGAGATCGCCTAGGTTCGCGCGCACACGGGCCGGCGCGGGCTTGGGCGCACCGGCCCCGCAGGACCTCCGCCCCCGCCGCCGAAAGCCTGCGGGGGATGACCACCACGCGGCTCGAATCGTTCTCCGACGGCGTGCTGGCCGTGGCGATCACGCTGCTCGTGCTCGACCTGAACGTCCCCCACTCGGACCTCGCGCATGCCCTCCGCACCCAGTGGCCGGAGTACGCCGCCTACGTAACGTCGTTTCTCACCGTCGGCATCATCTGGATAAACCATCATGTGATGATCGGCCGCCTCCGCGCCGTCGACCACGCCGTGATGTTCCTGAACCTGTTACTGCTGATGAGCGTGGTCGTCATCCCGTTCAGCACGAACCTGATGGCCGAATACCTCCGCGCGCGCACCGGGGAGCACCTGGCGGCCGCGGTCTACGGCGGCTCACTGCTCGCGATGGGCCTCTCGTTCGGAGCCATGCATCGGTACATCCTGCTGGGACGGCACGACCTGCTGGCGGTCGAGCTCCCGATCGCCCAGCGGCGGCGGATCTTCGCGCGCGCGGTGAGCGGGGTCACGCCGTACGTCGTGGCCACGGCGGCGGCCCCGCTGTCTCCTTACCTCACGCTCGGGATCACGTTCGCGGTGGCCGTGTTCTACGCGCTGCCGGCGGCGAGCACCGCGGGGTGAATTGGAACGAAGTTGTGACACACATGTGACATTTAATCCGGCACGATGCGGTGAGTGACCATCTCACCCGAGTCGCGTCAAGAAAGCGAACCAGGAGTTCGCTTTCTTGACACGACTCTGGCGGAACTTGCCGCAACGCAGCATGGCGTGCTCACGCTTGACCCGCTGCGAGCGTTGGGCTTGGGCGCCCGAGCCGTCCAGAGGCGCGCCAAGTCGGGCCGGCTGCACCGCATCCATCGCGGCGTGTACGCGCTGACGCCCGCGAGCCTCCTGCCCCGTCACGGCCGCTGGCTGGCCGCCGTCCTCGCGTGCGGACCCGACGCCGTCCTCTCCCATCGCACCGCCGCAGCCCTCCACGACCTGCGGCCAACCAGCGGGGCCATCGACGTGACCGTCCCGGTGGGCTCGGCCGGCCGCCGCGCCGGCATTCGCCTGCACCGCGCGAAGAACCTCGACCCGACGGAGCTCACGATCGTCGAGCGCATCCCCTGCACGGGCGTCTCCCGCACCCTCCTCGACCTTGCCGGCGTACTGACCCGGCGTCAGCTCGAGCGCACCCTCGACGAGGTGGAGACGATCGAGGCCAAGGACCGCATCCCGCTGAGCACGCTGCTCGAGCACCACCCCTACGCCAAGGGCGCCAGCACCCTGAAGGCGATCTTGACCGAGCACCGAGCGGGGAGCACCGTCACCGAATCCGAGTTCGAGGAGCCCTTCCTCGCCCTGGTCCGCCAAGCCGGGCTGCCGCAGCCCGAAGTCGGCTACTACATCGACCCGCACGACGGCGGCCTGCTCGTCAAGGGCGACTTCGTGTGGGTGGAGCACCGGCTGGTGGTGGAGACGGACGGCCACAGGTTCCACGGCACCCGCGCGGCGTTCGAATCCGACCGCCGGCGCGATCAGCGACTGACAGCTGCCGGCTGGCGGGTGATCCGGATCACGTGGCGCCAGCTCACCGAGCGGCCGCACGAGGTGATCGGGCTGCTCGTCGAGCTGCTCTAACGCCACCAGGCGTCGAGCACCCGCCGCCAGTTGCCCCACGCGATCGCCTCGACCTCCTCCTCGGAGAAGCCGACGGCGTCCAGCGCGTCCAGCACCCGCGGCAGGCCGGCGACGTCCCCGACGCCCGCCGGGATCGTGGCCCCGTCGAAGTCCGAGCCCAGCGCGACCCCTTCCACCCCGATCCGGTCGGCTACGTACCGCGCGTGGTCGGCGATCAGCGACAGCGGCGTGTCCCCATCCTCGGCGAAGTCGGCGCGCAGGAAGTTCGTCGCGAAGACCACGCCCACGAGCCCTCCCGAAGCGCCCACCGCGTCGATCTGCGCGTCGGTCAGGTTCCGCGATCCGCCACACAGCGCGTGCGCCGCCGTGTGCGACGCCACCAGCGGGCCGAGCTCGAGTCGCGCGACGTCCCAGAAGCCGGCCTCGTTCAGGTGCGCGAGGTCGACCATCACGCCCAGCTCCGCACAGCGTGACACGAGCCGCCTGCCGGCGGAGGTCAGGCCAGGCCCGGTGTCGGGGGAGGAGGGGGATATGAACGGGACCCCGTAGCCGAAGGCGTTCGCGCGGCTCCAGACCGGCCCCAGGGAGCGCAGCCCGGCCGCATACCAGAGCTCCAAGGCGCACAGATCCGGGTCGATCGCCTCCACGCCCTCCAGGTGCAGCACCGCCACGGGCGCGCCCTTGGGATCCAGACGGGCGGCGTCGACGTCCGCGATCTCCCGCGCCACCCGCACGCGCCCAGCGCGTTCCAACGAGAACAGCAACCCCGCCGCGGTGGTCGCGTGGGCGGCCGCCACCTCTCGGCCGACCGGCGGCGCGTACTCGTACTCGATCACCCCGTCGTCGCGAGGCAGCGGCGTCTCGTGCGACGGGATTCCGGCCCCCTCGCTGAACACGGCGAAGATCCCGCCGCGCATCCCGCCGGCCCGCATCCGCGGCAGGTCGAGGTGGCCTCCGTCGCGGCCGTCGGCGAGACGAGCGGCGTCCTCACGGGTCAGGGCGTCGTTATGTCCGTCGAAGACCGGGATCACGGCCGCGGAGCCTACCCCGCGGCCTCCTCAGGCGGCGGCAGGGTCACGATCCCCAGCCAGTACTGCTCGATCGTGCGCACGATGTTGATGAAGTCCAGCAGGCGCACGGGCTTGCGCATGTACGAGTTGACGTGCTCGCGATACGCGTACAGGACGTCCTCGTCCGACGCCGAGGTGGTGAGCACGACGACCGGGATCGCCCGCAGCGACTCGTCGGTCTTGATCTCGGAGAGAAGCTCGCGGCCGTCCTTCTTGGGCAGGTTCAGATCGAGCAGGATCAGGTCGGGGCGGGGCGCGGTCTCGTACGGCGAGCGCCGGTGAAGGTAGTCGCTGGCCGCCTCGCCGTCACTCACCACCGTGACCTCGTTGGCGATCCGCGCCTCGGCGAGGGCCTGGCGCGTGAGCTCGATATCGGCCGGGCTGTCCTCGATCAGCAGGATGCGCACCAGCCGCGCACGCTCGAGGCCTCCGGACCAGGAGCTCACGAGGCCGCCACCCGGTCGGGGATCGTGAAGTTGAACGTCGCGCCGCGCGGCGAGGCATCGGACACCCACACGCGCCCACCGTGGCGCTCGACCAGACGCTTGACGATCGCAAGCCCGATCCCGCTGCCCGGCACATCGCGCCCGTGCAGGCGCTGGAACATCTCGAAGATCCGCTCGCGGTACCGAGGCTCGACGCCGGGGCCATTGTCTGCGACCGCGAAGCACCAGGCTCCCGGCACACGCTCAGAGGAGACCCGCACGACCGGCGCCGCAGCGTCGCTGAACTTGACCGCGTTCGAGATCAGGTTCTGGATCACCTGGCGCAGCAGTGACTTCTCTGCCCTCACAGACGGCAGGGTTCCCACCTGAACGTCCACCCCCCGCGCCTCGAGCTCTGGCCGCAGGGCGCGAAGCAGGTCCTCCACCAGCGCCGCGACGTCGACCTCGCGCGGGTCGAGCGTCGCCCGTCCGGCGCGCGAGTAAGCGAGCAGGTCGTCGATCAGCGCCTGCATGCGCTCCACGCCGGTGAGGATGAAGTCGATGAAGCGCTCGCCCTCCTCGTCGAGCTGCGAGCCGTAGCGGCGCGAGAGCAGCTCGACGAACCCGGAGATCACCCGCAGCGGCTCGGAGAGGTCGTGGGAGGCGACATAGGCGAACTGCTCGAGGTCGTGATTGGAGCGCCGCAGCTCGTCCTCCATCAACCTGCGGTCGGTGATGTCCCGGATCGCGATGTAGGTCATCGTCCCCTCGTCGGTGCTCAGCGGGCTGAGCGTCACGTCGATCGGGAACTCGCCGCCGTCGGCCCGCAGGCCGTCCATCTCGAAGGCCGAGCCCGCCGCGCTGAAGTAGCCGCCGGAGGGCGCGCGGAGCCGTTCCGGGATCAGCATCCCCGGCGGACGGCCGATCAGCTCCTCGCGCGTGTAGCCGAAGAGCTCCTCGGTCTGGCGGTTCACGAGCGCGATGCAGCCGTCTGGGCCGATCACGACCACGGCATCGGGCGCCGACTCGAGCAGCGAGCGAAACCGCTGCTCCGCGCGCCGGCGCTCGGTGATGTCCCGCCCCACCGTGGCCGCGCCGACGATCTCGCCCCTGGCGTCGCGCACCGGCGAGACGCTGATCGACACGTCCAGAGCACGCCCGTCCTTGCGCACGCGCACGGTCTCGAAGTGCTCGATCACCTCCCCGCGCCGGATCCGCTCGAGGATCCGGTCGTTCTCGGCATGGCGGTCGGAGTCCATCAGCATCGACACCGGCCGGCCGATGATCTCCGCCGCCGTGTAGCCGTATATGTGCTCGGCGCCCTGGTTCCAGCTCGTGATCGTGCCGTTCAGGTCCTTGGTGAGGATCGCGTCGGGCGAGGAGCGCACCACGGCAGCCAGCCGCTGCAGGGCCTCGGAGCTCTCGGGATCGCCGGCCTCCCGTAGCGTCGCGACGACCACCGGGGCGCCGTCCAGCTGCGCCTCCGAGAGTCGCAGCTCGTGCCCGTCCCGATCGACCGCCTGCAGCTCCCTCAGCCCCGGCGGCGAGGCGCCGAACAGCTCCCCCGCGCGCCGGTTGGCGAACAGCACGTCTCCATGCTCGTCGAGCACCAGGATCGCGTCCGGCAGCGCGTCGAGCAGACCGTGTAATGGGGTGGATACCGTCACGCTTGACCGGCCTGTACCAGCGTCAGCCCTCCGCTGGTCTCCTCCAGGATTGCCACCAGCTCCTCGGCGGCAAGCGGCCGGGCGAAGATGAATCCCTGTCCGATCTCACAGCCCAGCCGGCGCAGCAGCCCGAGTTGCGGCGGCTGCTCGACGCCCTCGGCGACGACCTCGAGCTCGGCCGCGCGTGCCACCCCGAGGACGGCGGCGAACATGCGCGCCGCGCTCGCGTCCTGGCCGACTCGCTGGATGAAGACGCGGTCGATCTTGACCACGTCGAGTGGATAGGAGGCGAGCGCGCTGAGCGACGAGTATCCGGTGCCGAAGTCATCGAGTGCCAAGCGCACGCCGAGCGCCTTCAGCTTGCGCAACATCTCGACCGCGTGATCGGGATCCTGGGCCATGGCCGTCTCGGTGACCTCGAGGCATAGGCAGCCCGCCGGCACATCGGCGGCGCTCAGAGCCCGGACGACCGTGTCGGGCAGGTCGGCCCGCACGAACTGTCGCAGGGAGAGGTTGACCGAGACCGAGAAATCCGCGGGCACGCGGCCCCCGGCGCGCCAGGCGCCGAGCTGCCGGCAGGCCTCGCGAATCACCCATTCGCCGATCGGGACGATCAACCCCGTCTCTTCGGCCAGGGGGATGAACTCGGCCGGCGCGAGCAGACCGCGCTCCGGATGCCGCCAGCGGATCAGCGCCTCGACGCCGACGATCCGGGTCGGGCCCGGCAGAGAGACGAACGGCTGGTAGTGGAGCACCAGCTCTCCGTGCTCCAGCGCCGCCCGCAGCTGGTGCTCGGTCTCGAGCTCGCTCATCGCCTCGGCGTGCATCGCGGGCTCGAACAGCTCGATTCCCGTGTGACGGTGCTTGGCGCGATACATCGCCGCGTCGGCCTGGCGGATCAGCTCGAGGGCCGCTGACTTGTCGTTGGCGGCGAACGCTATGCCGACGCTGGCGCTCACGGAGATGCGGTGATCGGCGATCGTCAGCGGCTTGCGGATCGCGTGCAGGGCACGCTCGGCCACCCGCACCGCCTCGGTCTCGCCGCTCAGCTCCTCGCACAGGATCAGGAACTCGTCGCCGCCGAAGCGCGCGACCGTGTCGCCCGGACGCAGCGTGGCGCGCAGCCGTTCGCCGATCTCGATCAGCAACTGATCGCCGAACTCGTGGCCGAGGCTGTCGTTCACGGTCTTGAAGCGGTCGAGGTCGAGGAACAGGACCCCTACCGAGGTCGGCCGGCGTTTGGCGCGGGCCAGAGCGACGCCCAGGCGGTCGATCAGCAGCACGCGGTTGGGCAGGCCGGTGAGCGAGTCCCGCAGCGCCTGCTCGGCGAGCCGGACCTCCGAGCGCTTGCGCTCGATCGCGTAGCGCACGGAGCGAGCGAGCAGCGTGGAGTCGGCGCCCCGCTTGGCCAGGAAGTCCTGCGCCCCCGCCTGCACGGCCTCGATCCCGAGCGCGGGGTCGGCGGTGCCCGTGAGGACGACGATCGGGACCCCTGAGGCCGCGGCCTGTACGGCCTGCAGCGCCTCCAGCCGGTGGGCGTCGGGAAGCGAGAGGTCCAGGAGCACGATGTCGAGGCTCTGATCGAGCAGCACATCGCACGCCTCGCCGAGCTTGGTGCAAGCGATCGTCTCGACCTCGCCCCCTAGGCCTTCGCGCAGCATCTCGGACACGAGCGTGGCGTAGGACGGGCTGTCCTCGATGATCAGCGCGCGCAGAGGTTCGACCTCGCGTGCGGGCATCACAAGCATCGAGGTCCGCGTGATCGTCCCCGAATCGCGGGCTCGAACTCTTGGATCAGCACGGTGACCAGACAACGCACACGCAGCTGCTTGACGCCAATCGCGACGAGTCCCTTCCCAAGAATCAGCACGGAGGTTTCCTGGATGAACCTCGATCCGGAGCGTACCCGTCTCGGCCCCGCCGGTCCGCAGTATGCAGGCAAATGTCCGATCTGTACGCCAAACCCGACATCTGCATCCGTAGTTATCACGTATCCGATTTCGGGTTACTACGGTCTCGGCCCGACCTGCGCGCGCCGAGGCAGATCACATGCGCGCACGTCAGTTGTCGGGCCGTCGTGTCGGCGCTCTCGCCGTGGTCCTCGTCATCGGCGGCGCGGCGGTGATCCTGGGTGTCGTTTCCGGCTGGGATTCGCCTGTGTTCGCCGCGATGATCGGCGCGCTCCTCGGTGCGCTCGCGATCCTGCTCGGGCTCGGGCCGTGGGGAACCGCGCGCGGCCAGGTCCGCGCCGAAGCCGACATCGACCGCGTGAGCGGGCTGCCGGGCGCTGAGCGCCTGCACGCCGACCTCGCCGCCGAGCTCGCCGACCCTGATTCGTTCGGCGTCGCTCTGCACGTGTGCGCGCTGCAGGGCATGGCGCAGTACAACGATGCCTACGGCGAGATCTGCGGTGACGCCATGATCGCCTGGCTGGCGCGCAAGCTCACCGGCTCGATCGGTGAGCGTGGCCAGGTCTACCGCCTGCGCGGCGCCACCTTCGCCGTGGTCGCCGGCCTGGCCGATCCGGTCGAAGATCTGCCCCGCGCCTGTTCCTCCGCGCTGCTCGAGGTTGGCGAGGGGTTCGTGATCCGCGGCGCCATCGGACGCGCGCTGCTGCCCAGCGAGGCGGAGACCTCAGCCGCCGGGCTCGAGCTCGCCACGCGCCGCGCGATCGCCGAGCGCGCCGAGCGCCCGGGAGACTCCGAGCTTCGCCCGCCGCAGAGCCCGCTCGAGGTCCTGCCGACGATCCACCCCCGCTACCAGGTCGCCGAGGTCGCCGCGCGGATCGGGCGCCGCATGGGGCTGGAAGGATCGGCGCTGGAGGAGCTCGAGGCGGCCGCGCACCTGCGCGACGTCGGCAACATGGCGCTGCCGAGCGTCGTGCTGGGACGCGAGGGCGAGCTCGAGGGGCCGGAATGGGACTTCGTGCGCCTGCACACGATCATCGGCGAGCGCCTCCTGGCGGCGAATTTCGGAATGGAGAGCGTGGCCCGACTCGTGCGCTCGAGCCACGAGCGCTGGGACGGTGAGGGCTATCCGGACGGCCTGAGCGGCGAGCAGATCCCGCTGGGCGCCCGGATCCTGTTCGTCTGCTCGGCGTTCCAGGACATGACCTCAGAGCGCCCGCACCGGCCGGCATACAGCGCCACCGAGGCGCTCGCGAACCTCGACCGGGGGGCCGGGACGCAGTTCGACCCCGACGTGGTGCTGGCCTTCCAGGGCGAATTCGCCCCGCCCGACGAGGCCGCGACGCGCGAGCTTGGCCGCCGCGGGAGGCGCGTGCTGAACATCCTCGTGGCCGACGACGACGCTGCCTCGCGCTTCCTGCTCGCTCGGGCCATCGACGCCGCCGGCCAGAAGTGCACGATGGTCTCCGACGGCATCGCCGCCTGGCGCACGTTCCGGCGGGTGCGGCCTGACGTCGTGATCTGCGACTCCCGCCTGCCGAAGATGAACGCCGACCGACTGTGCCGGCGGATCCGCCAGGACGAACCCGAGCGCCAGACCTATTTCGTGACGCTCGTCGCGCTGCAGGAGGGCGAGCGCATCCAGCGCGACCTCGAGGTCGGCGCCGACGACTTTCTCGCCAAGCCGTTTGACCGCGAGGACCTCCAGACGCTGCTCGCCGTGGCGTTCAACGAGGTTTCGCTTCGACAGGACCCGCTGCAGTAGTCCCGCGGGCGGTCGTCGCGAGTCCCATGCGGTGGGCGACCGCCGCGGCCTGGGTGCGGCTCTGCACCCGTAGCTTGGCCAGGATCCGCGAGACGTGGACGCTGGCCGTCTTCTCGGCCATGAACAGAGCGTTTCCGATCTGACGGTTGGTCGCGCCCTGCGCGATCAGCGCAAGGACCTCGCGCTCGCGCGCCGTGAGCCCGAACGGATCCTCCTCAGTCGTGGCCGGCTCACCGTTCTGCGCAGCCGCCGGCTCGCCAGCGCCCACCGACAGCCGGCCGCGGCGGGCGAGCGCCTGGAGCTCGTCGGAGAGCCATCGCGAGCCGAGCCGGCGAGCTGTCTCGATCGCCTCCGATGCGAGCTCCGAGGCGAGCTTTCGGTCGCCCGCCAGCACTGCGGCCTCGGTCCCGCGCCACTGCATCAGCGCCACCTCGTAGGGCCGGCCGAGCTGGTCCCAGCTCTCGGCGGCCTTGATCCAGAGCTTCACGTCGCTGCGCCCCCGTGCGCGGGCAAGCTCGGCCAGGCCCGTGAGCTTCCAGGCGCCGGGCACCGGGCCGCCCTCGTCGGCGGACGCCTTCAGGCGGTCCATGTGGAAGCGCGCACGCGTGAGCGCGTCGCGCTCGTCGGCGCGCTCGCGCAAGTCACGCGCGCGCTGGGCGATGTCGGCCTCGATGCGCACGCCGACGGCGCTGAGGTTGGCTACGCGCATCACGTCGTCGGTGCAGAGCTCGATCCGGTCCAGAGCCTGGGCCACCGCGGCTCGGGCGGCGGGCAGGTCGTAGCGGCGGCGGTGCAGCTCGCCGGCGAGCACGCCGAGCGCGCCGATGTACTGGGGCTCGGCTGAGCTGGCCACCAGGGGCTGGGCCTGCTCGAGACGTCCCGCCGCACGCTCGAGGTCGCCCAGGCCCAACGCCAGCTCGGCTTCGCGCAGCAGCCGGTAGATCAGGTGGCGGCCCACGACCTCGGTCGGCTGCGGGCCGAGGTGAGAGGCTGAGGTCGCCCAGTCGCCGGCAGCGAAGGCCATCTCGGACATCGTCATGACCAGCCAGTGATTGCTCTGGCGGACGCGAGCGGGGATCGCCCGCAGTGCCTCGTGCGCCGTCGTCAGGGCCTCTTCGGTGCGGCCGACGATCAGCATCATGTCGGCCAGGTTGCAGTATGTGTAGGCGGCGTTGTCGGTCTCGTCGTGGCGCTCGAAGAGCTCGATCGCGCGGTGCAGGCGCTCGGCGCCGCCATCCGCGTTGCCCAGCAGGACCTCGGCCATACCGAGGGTGTTGAGGATGTGGCCCTCGGTCACCTCGTCGCCGGCGGCCCGCGCTGCGTCGAGCGCCTCCTGGGCGTCGTGCACGGAGTCGCGGAAGCGCCCACGCAAGAACTCCCAGCGAGCCAGCAGGCCGAGGAGCTCGGCGCGCTCCTCCCCGCCCCGCTCGACCGGGACGAGCGCCAGCGCCCGCTTGGCGGTCTCGACGGCCTCGAGACCGCGGTTCAGGGTCCATTGCGTGCGCGCCAGGATCGCGAGCACGGACGCGTAGCACCGGGGGTCGCCAGCTGGGTCGATGCGATCCAGGGCCCGCTTGGTCAGCTGCTCGGCCCGTAGCGGCTCCGGGAAGGCCAGGCGAGCCCGGGCGGCGAGCACCAGCAGGTCGACTTCGCTGATCCCGGCCACGTCCGGGGCATCCGGGACGCGCGCCCACAGCTCCAGCGCACGCTCGGCCAGCCGGGCGGTCTCGGCCGCGGCGTGGACCTCCCATGCCGCGCGCGCCGCGCGCACGCTGGCCTGGAGCGCCGCGGGCTGATCCCCGGCTGAGCCGTAGTGCGCGGCGATGCTGGCCGCAAGCTCGATGCGCTCCTCGGGCTCGAGCGCGGCCTGGCGCTCGAACGCCTGGGCGACCGCGGAGTGAAGCTCCGAGCGCTCGCCTGGCAGGAGGTCATCGTAGAGCGCCTCTCGTAGCAGCTCGTGGCGGAAGGTCAGGCAATCCTCGTCGCGCGCCACCAGCACCTGCTCGGCGACCGCCTCGCGCAATGCGTCCTGGAGCTCTGGCGTACCGAGCCCGGTCACAGCGGAGATCGCGGGCTGCTCGAGCGCTCGGCCGACCGCGATCGCGCGAGCCGCTCTCTGGGCAGCCGGCGACAGTCGCTCGATCCGGAGCATGAACGCGTCGCGCAGGCTCTGCGGCGCAGGGCCGCGGCCGTCGAGATTCGCGGCCAGCAGCTCTTCGGTGTAGAGCGGATTGCCCTCGGCGCGGGCGTGAAGCCGCTCGACCAGCCCGGGAGCCGGGCGCTCGCCGAGGATGTCCGCCAGGGCCTCCGAGAGCTCGTCGCGATCGAAGGGGTCGAGCTCGAGCCGGCGAGTCCGCTCGATCCGGTCGAGCTCGGCCAGCAGAGTGCGCAGCGGGTGGCGGCGGTGGAGCTCATCGGTGCGATAGCTGAGGAGCGCGAGCAGGCGCTCGGCCCGGAGGGTCCGCGCGAGGTAGGCGACGAAGGCGCGGGTCGAGCGGTCGGCCCAGTGCATGTCCT
>Ga0070735_10004380_pt1 | contig 11936 bp, 12 predicted proteins | sample Coa_R1_FD_66443 | JGI IMG/M metagenome (GOLD analysis project Ga0070735, IMG submission 66443) | Surface soil microbial communities from Centralia Pennsylvania, which are recovering from an underground coalmine fire - Coalmine... | ecosystem: Environmental > Terrestrial > Soil > Unclassified ... | reverse complement strand
ACGTTGCTCATGCCGACAGAAGCTACAACACCTCATGTCGGAATCAACGTCCCAGGCTTTTACTCTCGTTGGCCGGTTTTGAAGTGACCCTCATTGGCCGGTTTTGACTGACCCCCGAGGATCGTAAGAGCGCACCTGTGAATCCTGTCCACCGCAAGGTAAAGCCAGAATTGATTGTTCGCGAGTCAACAGCTGTCCTCGGCCAAGGATGAAGATCTCCGAACCCCCACAGAAAAGATCTCGGAGTGCCGCTCTGCGGCATTGCGGAAGATCGTGGATCCGACGGGGCGCTGGGTGAAACTTGATTAAGCGCGAAGTCGAGTGCTCCTTTCGATGCGGCTGACGGGATCTGCAGTCGAATTCAATCAGTGAGGGAAGGCAAGAGTCGTCAGTTGGCGTGATTTGCCATTGCACTTGCCTCCCTTAGGTGGGGAAAAGGCGCGGTTTCAACCATTGAGATAGAGTTTCCTCACTCCATGCCCGGCTTCGTAACCTCGCCCGCATGAAGTAATCGCCTGGGTGCAGGCTACTCGCTCTTGCCGATCACCAGGATCTGGAACGAGTGGGGAATCATCGGCGGCCGCGGCCTGCGCATCCATGCGGGAGCGTTCGCGGGAAGGTTGGCCGGGGGCGTTTTTGGAGTGGGCCCGAACTCCGAGGTGATGGTATAGAGATTGCCGGTCTTCGTGTCCAGCGTGTGAGTTCTAGCGCCCATCGGCGTCGCGACCGTCTGCTCCACATGGAAGCTGGTTGGAGAATCTTCCTTGATGATCGTTAGGGTGCCATCGCCCTGCGAACTGGCCGCTTCCATGGTTGCGGGATTGAAGGTGACGCCGTCGCAGCCCTCGCCCGTGGGCAGGTCCGTTATGATGTGCCCGTCAGCCGCGGAAAGGATCACCATATTGCTCTTCTCGCGGCAGGCCGCAAAGAGGATGCCGTTCTGGGCGTCGAGCGCCAGCCCGGCGCATCCCGCGCCGCGCGAGGACAGGTCATACTTGCCTACCATCTTCATGGTGTTTGCGTCGATAACCGCGATCGCGGCCTTGTCCTCGATGTCGACGTAGATTTTTCCATGCCCATCCGCCGCGGCTTGTTCCGGAGCTCCGCCGATATCGATGGTGCCCAGGACATTGCCATCTTTGTCGTCGAGGACTGTTACGTTGGGCGCCGTGTGGCTGAGAACGTAGAAGTGGTGGTTGTAGGTGTCGTTCAGGTAGCCGTCGGGATGGCCGCCCGTGTCGATCTTCTTGATCACGGCGAACGTCTTCGCGTCGAACATCGTTACCGGATTCGAAGTGGCAAAGCCGTGGCCCGTCTCAGTGTCCACAGCGCCACCGTGCGCGCTGATGTTGGGAATGTCTCCCACCTGCTCGAGCGTGTCCAGATTGTAAACGCCGATATGCCCCGCGGGGCCGGAACGCGCAACGAACAAATGGCGAGCATCCGAATCGGCGGTTACATAGTCCCAGCCGCCCTCGCCTCCTGTCAGTTGAATCCTGATCACCTTGTATGGGCCACTCTCTTGCGCGAGCGCCTGTCCTGCCAGCATGGAGAATGTCATCAATCCTGCTGCAAAAATGAACCCAGTTCTCATCGAATCCCCTCCCGAAAAACTTTCGTCGCCACTTCTTGAAAACCATTCAGACCCAATACTTTATATCAACTACAAAAGGACCAGTCGAGCATACACGCATTGGCCCAAGCCCAACTGATTTACTGAACCCAAGCCGGAGCCGAAATAACTTACGACCCTTCGGATACGAAATGGTGAATACGTGGAATCACACAGCACAACCGAACGGACACACGGCAATTGACGTAAAGTGCGATTTCACTCATGGTGATGTAGAGTCAAGCCATGATAATGAACCGCACGACTGCCGCTGTGCGCGACATCAAGCGAAACACGATGAATCTTCTATTTTTGCCGGTCGTCCTCTTCCTAACTCTTCCAGGCAAAGCCACCGGACAAGGCGAGAGCATTTGGCGGGCTTGGGAAGGCGAGAAGAAGCTTATCGTTGTCACCACACCGGATTGGAACGCCGTACATGGAACGCTCATACGATACGAACGGCGCGATGACGTATGGGTCAAAGTCAGCGATGCCATTCCCGTCGTTGTCGGACGAGCAGGATTGGCGTGGGACCCCATGCTCACGCGACAGAATCCAGACCGCTATCCTGGTCCGACCAAGCACGAGGGTGACGGGCGTTCGTCGGCAGGGCTTTTCCAGCTCAAACGGGGAACATTTGGGTTTGCGAAGGAACTTCCCGGTTCGCGCATGTACATGCCGCTGACACCAACTATCGAATGCGTAGACGATCCCAACTCACGCTACTACGGCCGCATTGTCGATCGCGCAACCGTCGACCAAGTGGATTGGAAGAGCTCTGAGAAGATGCGGTCGATTCCGGAGTATCAATGGGGAGTGATTGTGAACTACAACATGGATAAGCCAGTCGCGGGAGATGGGTCATGTGTGTTCCTTCATCAGTGGACTGGGCCCGCCAGCACGACGGCAGGATGCACAGCTATGTCACCCCAAAATATCGAAGATCTCGTTCGTTGGGTAAACGGCGATGGGCGGGCCGTCCTGGTACAGCTTCCCGAATTCGAATACCGGCGTCTGCGTCTCCACTGGCAGCTTCCCTGAGAGGGTGACGAAATACCCGATTTCCTTCATCCTTCTTCGTGGGGGCCAAGTCCAAAGCCCAAAAATCAGCCTGGTAAAACAGAAGAGCCAGATCAAAAGTGCAAGCTCTTTCCGGCTTGTCCTTCTAGCCCAACACAGGAACGCCCAACTTCTTAGCGGTTTTGCGCAAATACCGGTCCAGCGTTGCCAACGGCAAGCTTCGACGCAGGGCCAAATCCAGCTGGATGGCGTCGTAGGTCAGTCGATGGGCTCGACGCAGCGCAAGGAGATGCGTAAACGCCCGGTCGGGCGCCTCGTGATCCTGCTCGATTCCTAGCTCGGCCAAGTCTCTGATAAGAGCGTAGGACTGCGCGGCAGTGATGCGTCGCCTGCGTTCCGCAATCGTGAGGACGTTTGTAATTTCGATGAACCACGATGCAGGCACAAGGGCCGTCTCGGTCGTCAGGCGATTCAGCAAGGCCTCCGCCTTCGGCGTCTCTTCATCGTGGAAAAGCCAGGCCATTGCGAGGGAACAATCTACAACAAACGCCGCACTCACCGGCGCCCATCGCGGATCAGGTCCTTGATCTTCAATTCTCCGAGGGATCGTTCAGCCGAAAGCTTCTGAATGCGTTCGACAGCGGCGACGCGCTCCTCCCGGCTTGATCCCTTTTTCACAGGCACGAGCTTAGCCACCGGTGTGCCATGTTTGGTGTCGTAATTTCTTGGCGAGCCTCTACCCTTTCCAGCAATTCAGAAAGATGGGTTTTCGCCTCGTAAGCACCAATGGTGTTGCTGCCATGCGCTGCAACCATACCCCTCTCTACTTAAGACTAGTGGTTTTCATCTCAGATGGGAGGCAACAAGTGACTCCGAGGCGGACCTTCGACGGGCAGTTGCTGGGCGTGACCGTACTCACTGACAGGGGCTCGGCATGCGCAGAGAATTCGTCCCGTAAAAACCAGCGCCTCCAGAAAGGGTTCCCCCAGCCCTTACAAGCTCCGCGAGGCAAAGGAATGCACTGTCAGCGAAGTACTGATTCATAACTCACCAAAAAATCTGGTGCACGTAATGAGAACGTCGACTTGCCCCGTGGTTTCGGCCGCGCTGTTTTCGGCATTCGCCAAGTCTTCCGTTTCCTTTCTCGGCCAACAAGAAATGGACCCGGTATTCCGGGGCTAACAATTCAGGGGGATCGTTGTTTGAAGTCCGCCGCCTTCGTTTCTTGCTGCTTCACTGCGTGAAGCGACGGCGGCTTTCAGTTCGAGGAGGCGTCATGAAGAATTTATTGTTAGTGTTTGCACTGTTTTGCCTAACCGCGTTCCTGTCTGGATGCGGGAGTAGTAGCCCCAAAAAAACTCAACCAACTCTACCTTCGGCAGGCTCTCTGCCCAGCACCTGCACCGCGGCGACCATCGGTGAGTCCTATAGCTGCACGATCACGGCAAGCGGCGGCACGTCCCCATTCAAGTGGACAGTGAGCGGATTGCCTGCCGGGATCACTTCCAATGCGAGCACAGATACCGGAAACTCACTAACGATTTCTGGCACTGCCCAGGCCACGACGGCGTCCCCAACTAGGCGCGTCGCGACTCGCGTCGCGTCGTCGCGTTCTGTCGGGTCTCCCGCATCTTCAATGCCCTCCAATGTTCAGGTCACGGTTGCGGACTCCACCGGGGCTACCGCCAGCCTCACCTTCGCTATTGCAGTATCCGCGCCACCCGCGCTCAGCATCACCACGAGCTCGCTCGCTGCAGGTACGGCAGGCACCGCCTACAGCGCTTCCGTCACAGCCACTGGTGGTGTGACTCCGTATACATGGACAGTCACCGGCTTGCCGTCCGGACTTACCTTAAGTTCAGCGACTCCGGGCGCCACGATTTCCGGCACCACAAATATCGTAGGCACATTTTCCGTCAATGTGACGGTGACCGATTCCGAATCGCCGACAGCGAGCGCTTCCGCAACCCTCAGCCTGACGATTGCACAAGCGACTGCCATCGCAATTACCACCACGAGCCTGCCGAATGGCACAGAGAACATCAGCTATAGCCAAGCACTCTCCGGCAGTGGCGGTGTCAAGCCTTATGCTTGGACTGTGGCGAGCGGAGCTCTTCCTACAGGGTTGTTACTTTCGAGCGCCGGCGTAATCTCGGGTACACCCACCGCGCCCGGGAGTTACTCCTTCTCGGTACAGCTCACGGATTCCGAGTCGCCCGCACAAACTACATCAGTGGGACTGGGGATCACGATCAATAATCCTGCAACCGGCCTGAATATCACCACGGCCAGCCCGCTGCCAGGCGCGACTCTGAATTCGGCCTACAACACGACGGTGACTGCCACGGGTGGCACGCCGCCATACACGTGGAGCCTGGCATCTGGCTCTGCGCTGCCAAAGGGTCTGTCACTGACTTCAGCCAGCCCCAGTGCCACGATTTCCGGTACACCGACCGCTACCGGGACATTCCAGTTCACGGTGGATGTGGAGGACTCGGCCACTTCGCCAGCGTCCGCTTCCGCCAGTTTCCTCGTCACAGTTACCGGTTCTTCCACGTTCACTTGTAATTCATCCGCCATCAGTATGTGTGGCACGTATGGGTTCGGCCTCTCTGGCTTCAACAGCAGCCATGGGGCAACGGCGGTAATGGGCACGTTTGTCGCAGACAACTCCGGTCACGTGGTGAGCGGAGAAGAATTCATCAATGACTCTGTCACGGGATCGGCGAAACGCACCATCACCGGAGGGAGCTATGCTCTGGACAGCAGTGGCGACGGGCGCGCCGTGTTTACACTGATCGATTCCACCGCTGCATCTGCGACTTACCGTTTTGTGGTCTTCAGCACTACCAACAATCAACCTTCACCTGTTGAGCAGTTCGACAGCAGTGGAACTCTATCGCAGGGCGTTGTCGCCGGGCCGGTGACCACTCCCCAGATTGCTGCGGGCACCGTATTCGGATTGAACTTGAGCGGAGTTAACGGCGCCGGCCAACTCGTAGGCCTGCTCGGCAACTTCGAGGTCGGCAGCAATGGGTGCGATGGGTCCGCGGGCTCCCTCAGTTCGCAGACCGGGGAAACGATCGTAGTGAACTCAGGTGGAACGGTGACCACTGGATTAACCGCAACCGGTTCCTGCACAGCGGCCGATGCCAACGGCATGGGAAGCGCCCAGATCACGTTGAGCGGTGGCTCGCCTTTCGCTTCGAACACCTTGAATCTGGCCTACGATGCTCTCTCGTTGGGAGGCGTATCAGCCGCGCTGATCGGTACCAGTGACTCCATTGGCGCCAACCAGCCCTTGCTTTCGACTCTAGCGATGACCAATTCCATGTCGGGTCAAATTAACGCGAGCGCATTCGTCAGCGAATGCGGCGGCACCAACAATGCCTGCCTGCTGACCGAAGGCGGCACAACAGATGGCACCGCAATCACCGGCAAGCCTACTGCAGCGGTCGTGCGTATGGTCGCGGCCAGCACCAGCGGGAGCGGCGGCACACTCACCGGCGTGATCGATCAAAACTCCGCCGGCACGATCACCAGCCAAGGCACGTGGCCTTACACCGCCTTTACCATCGATACAAACGGGGTGGGCACGTTCACGGGCGCGGGCCAGAAGACCATTCACTTCATCTACACGGACGAGGGACTGTACACATTGGACGAAAGCTCTCAAGTGCAAGTGGGACAATTCCGCGATCAGAATGCTCTTGCCATCGAGTTTCCGGGCTCGAATTACATCTTTGGCGGGCACTCGGGCGGGAGAAACGACGCCTCAGTGCAGTTTACCGGCGTACTTACTTTCTCGGGAGGCACTTCCGGAACGATCAGCGGCCTATCGGATGTCGCCACCGCTTCGGGAGTGTCTTCTGGCGTCACGGCGAGTGGAACATACAGTTCCATTAGCTCGACCACAGGGCGCGGCACGGGAACGGCCACCCTGACGAACGGTTCTACCGTCAACGTCGTCATCTATGCGTTCCGCAATCGCAAACTCTTCATTCTGGACGCGCAGTCCACGAGTCCCTATCTGACAAGCGCGTCTCTGCAATAAGGTCGCACAAACCGAGTGCCCGGCATGCCCGGGCACTCGGCCTTATTCCGTTGCGGAATTTAAGTCGAAACTTGCGAGTGCGAATCACTTCTTGATCGCCGTGCTCAAAGCACAAAAGATATCTCTAGTGGGAAACGAGGCGTAGAAAAGTGGGTGGAGTACGGCTGGCTAAGGAGAGAGCCAACCAGTCCCGGTGAGATTGGAGATCGTCTGGGAATTGTGGAACGGAGCCTCGCGGACTCAAGGGTCGAAGCTGTTTCGACCGACCTTCGATTTATCGCTGCTTTCAACGTGCGCTCTGCGTCGCGACGACAGCACTCCCGCCGTCGGTTCGAATAATAAGGAGAGCGGCGCATTGAGTGTCTTTTCCGATGGGAAGATCGCCGCTGTCCCGCGTAACGAGTGTAGCCCCGAGTGTCTCGGCGAGCACGATGTAGGCAGCGCGCTTCAATTCACGGTCATAGTCAACAAGTAGCTTGTTTGCGCGATATCCTTATCCTCCGATTTATTATCCGCCGCCTGGTTATTACGCCGCAGGGCTGGTATCGGTGGAGTTGGTGGTGCCGGGGGAGTTGGCGGAGTTGGGGTCAAGGGCTGACCTGCCATGTCAGCCCAGTCCTAAAGTCTGACTCTGTTACGCCGACTTCTTCGCGGCAGCCTTCACCTTCGCCCACCGCGCCCGTTGAGCAGCGGCAATTTTCCTTCTGGCGGCAGCCGACATCGTTTTTTTCTTAGGCATCGATACGACCCTCGGCTTTTGCGATCCGGCATTCGCTCGCACCTTCGCCCATCGTGCTCTTTGAGCAGCCGCGATCCTCGCCCGTGCTGCCGCTGACAGACGGTTACCAGTTCCGCTGCTTTTGGTGCGGGAAGCCCCATTGAGTGCAGCGAGCGCAGCATCGAGGCGCTGCACCATTTTTGCTGCCTGATCCCGCTCTTGCTTCAATTGCTGGACAACACCAGCCAGATTCGTCATGAAATCCTCCGGGCGCATTGTATCAAGTCGCGGCCTCACGTTCTCACCGCGTCTCCTGAGACCGCCAATTCTGTACCCAACGGAGACCCCTCCACCAGAGCACGAAGCACTTCCCTTACAGAGTCTTGCCGCACGAGCAGTTCGATTGCATGCTTGGTGATAGTGGTCACAGCAGCAAACAGTCAGGAGACATAGCATCGAAACGGTTTCGATGCAAAGTTCTGAGGCACCTCTATGAGCATACGCACACTGACCGTGGTGGTTTTATGTTTCTCCTTGGTCACGACCGTTGCGGGGCAGACCAAGATCGCCGGGAAGCAGCATTGCCCGAAACCGCAGGCACTTGCAACAGCGGAGCCGGGCGATGAAGCCGGACATTCGATGACTTTGGAAAAAAGCACTTGCACATGGACGATTCCGTTCGAAATGGCAGGCGAAACGGCTACGGTAGGAACCTTTATCGCGTTCTCCGAATCCAGTCTCCACCGAGCCGCAACCAATGGGACTTATGTCGGCAGTATGGAAAACGGCGATCAGTTCTACATTGAATTTCACTGGACCAACTTGAAAAACGGCACCCCCGCGGAAACCGTAAAAGGTTATTGGGCGTTCACGGGCGGGACTGGAAAGCTGAAGGGAATAGCGGGTAAGGGCACCTACATCGCAACGGAGAACGAGAATGGCGGCGAGGCGAATATGGAAGGCGAATAGTCGATGCCGGAGAAGACGGATACAAAGCCCACAAACTGAAGATCACAGATTTCAACTTTAGCCCGGAGAGGAACGAACAACGGCTGGAATGCTGCGTTGAGTCCATGCCCCAGTGCGCTTGGTTCCCACGGGGAAGCCGACCTTCCCAGATCAGCAGCACGGTAGGAACGCGGGTCACGTTCAAGCTGCTCTGAGCCCGCCTTCCTTTTTGAAAACAGTTTCCACGTTGATGCGGAGGGCCTCCACAGCCCTGCCCGCCTCTGCCAATCGCGTCATCGACTCGATAATGAGGGTCAACTCCGTTGCCGGAATTTCACGCACCTTGGCGATGAGTTCGAGATTGTACTTGGCCGTTTTCGCTCCGTCCCCGGGTAACTGTATCTTCTGGCTACGCAGCGTCCCTCCCACCATCCGGAAAAGGTTGATGAGGGAGTGGCTCCCGCAAACCGTGCATGAATCATGCTGGCTGTTGGTGATGGTTTCACAATCAACGCAAAACACGGCATTGATGAGGGGAACTGCGCTCAAGCCTCTTTCCGTATCGCCGGCTGTGTTCATATCCAGACCCTCTACTCAAGAGATGCTCACAGGCTACGCTCGGTTTTTGTTTTTAATTCCGGGTCGGCAGCCTCGTGCGGTGGAGCCAGGTAACTAACCAGAACGGGGACAGTCCAACGCCCCTCGCCAAGGTTCGTTTTCGCATATACAAAAGCTCGACGCCGCGTGCGCATCCGGCGTCAGGCTGCGGCAGAGTTTCTTGAAGCGGGACTGGGCGTAGTTCTCGGCGTAGTGCCTAGCCGTCAAACTTGAGTTCGGAATTACGTTCAATTAGCGCTCGAAGTATTGCAGCTCCGCCGCATTCCCGCCGAATGCTCGCTGCTGCAGAGCGTTCTGCTTGGTTCACGCTTTTCTCAAGACCTTGATTTGGTAACGCCAACGACCTGAGCCGCCCTGATCCAACTCCTCCACCAATGTTGAACGCTCGCGAAAGTAGTCCATATCGGCTTTGCCGCGCGGGAACAAGTCCCCCATTACGAAACACCCTCCGGGCTTCAGCACATCGAATACAGTCCCGTATGCGTTGAATCTCTTTTTGCCCATGTTGTGGAACACGAGATTTGACAATGCGAGATCGAACTGCACGTCCGATTTAATGGGTTTCGTCAGGTCGTGTTTCAGGAACGAGGTGCGGGAGACGATCCCCAAGGACTTCATGTTCTGCACTACCTTGTCGATGGAGAGGTCAGACACGCTGCCATGCCTGAATAGGTCAACGCCCGTAATAGTCGCCTTCGGAAAACGCTTTGCGGCAGCGTAGGTCAGAAAGCCCAATCCACACCCGGCGTCCAGGATCTTGAGAGTTGCAGTAGAAGGATAGAGAGGTCGCAACAATTTGGAGAACGCCTTTGCCGCGTCCTCCCTGATTTGTTTGGACTCCTCTGGCGTCGAATGATGATACGTCCCGAAATCTACATCCGTCATCGGTTGCAAACCGCTTTCATGGATAGCAGTGTGTTAGCTTGGGGCAGGCTTGTGCTCAGACACTCAACTTAGCAAACTGGTTGTACAGCCAAGCGAAAACCGCTCCAGCGATAAGCCCGTCCACGAATCCATAGAGGGTCCCGACGAAGACCTCTGCAATGCTGCGAGTCGCATGGTAGCCGAAGTAGACGGACGCGATTGTCTGGAGAAATTGCTGACCATAGCCGCTCCAGATCAAGTTCGCCAGACCCATGCCCAGCATCGCCACTCCCCAAAGGATTCCCGACGCCAAAGCCAGACCCTTTATGCTCAATTTCACGGCTTGCTCCTCTCTTCAATTGTAGGACTCCAGCGAGCGTATTCCTCATCCTAATTTCCACGGCTAATCTGCTGCGAAAGATAGTTGGCTATGCCCATTTCGTTGATTGCGTGAAGTTGAGCTTCCAAGAAGTCCGCGTGCCGTTCCTCGTCTCGAATCATGCGTTCGAACAAGGATTTCGAACCATCGTCTTTTGCTTCGGCGCACACCTTCACCGCGTTGTTGTATTGGCTGACGGCATCGGTTTCGTCCTTCAGGTCGATTTCCATCTGCTCCTGCACCTTACTCCCTAGTTGCGGCTTCAGCCCGATCTCGACGCTGGGAACCGCGTCGAGAAAAATGATTCGCTCGATAAGTCCTTCCGCGTGCCGCATCTCCTCGATAGCTCGCGCTTTGGTGAGGTCACCGAGCCGCTTGTATCCCCAGTTCTGGCACATCTCCGACTGCGTCATGTACTGCACGATAGCCGTCAACTCTGAACTGAGTGCCGCGTTCAATTGCTCAATGACCTTCTGGTCGCCCCGCATAGTGGTGCCCTCCGCGCTTCCTATACTGCCGTGTCGCGGAACAGGGATGCTGTGATCCAAAGCACAGAGATCGGTTTGGCGGCAGGAGAAACTGGCGAAGACGCTCCACCGGGGGGGCACCGGATGCGCCTCAAATGGAAGTTGGCTCTCCGCTTCTTACTCTCGTTAGGTGTAGCAGACGGTTTTGCTATCTGAGAAGAGGGCGTGATTGATTCGGAGGGAAATCCTCGACCAGAATCGCGACGTTCTGGATATGGCTGCGAAATGGTCCAGCTTGCATCCGGCAGAAAGAGATTCCTCGCTGGGCTCGAAATGACAAGGATGTGATGCCCGGTATCTGACTAAGTGTCCGCTCCACGCACCTTCCTTCAGTTCACCCCGAATGCATACTCGGTTCCCGTGAACGTGTAGATGTCCCCAACGCTGAAATACACCATGCCATTAGCGACCGCGGGCGATCCGCTTCCGGCAGTGCCGGTGATGGGATAGGTCCACAGCAGCGCACCCGTGCTCGCATTCAGAGCGTACAAAGCGTTGTCGCTCGAAATGCTGGTGCTCTGTGTCATGACATACAACACGCCATTGGCGACGGCGGGCGATGACGCCACGTTGCCGATGGTGAGATATTTCCAGAGCACTTTTCCTGTGCTCGCCTTGAAGGCGTAGACATATCCGTCGTACGAGCCGACATAGACGGTGCCATTGGCCACGGCCGGCGACGAGGAAACCTGTCCACCTGTGGTGTGGCTCCAGATCTTTTTGCCGGTGGTAGCGTTGAGGGCATAAAAGGTGTTGTCATCGGAGCCGATGTAGACCACGCCGTTGGCCACGGCGGGCGAGGACTGGATCTGCGCGCGGGTGGCGAAGCTCCAGAGTTTCGCGCCCGTCGCCGCGTTCAGAGCGTAGACTTTGTTGTTCTCCGAACCGAAATACACCACGCCATTCACCACCGCGGGCGCAGAAGCGATCTGCGTGCCGGTGTCGTAAGTCCAGAGCATGGCGCCGGTAGTGGCGTTAAGCGCGTACATGCGTCCGCCCCAGTCGCCGCAATAGACGACGCCAGCGGCGACGGACGGTGTGGCATACGAACCGTTAAACGTCGGATAGTTCCAGAGCTGCGTGCCAGTGCTGGCGTCGACCGCATAGATCACACCGGGCACGCCGGGATAGACCGAACTGAAATAGACCACGCCGTTGGCAACCGCGGGTGAAGAGAACACCCAGCTGCCAACCGC
>Ga0070735_10004379_pt1 | contig 11939 bp, 10 predicted proteins | sample Coa_R1_FD_66443 | JGI IMG/M metagenome (GOLD analysis project Ga0070735, IMG submission 66443) | Surface soil microbial communities from Centralia Pennsylvania, which are recovering from an underground coalmine fire - Coalmine... | ecosystem: Environmental > Terrestrial > Soil > Unclassified ... | reverse complement strand
AGCGATAGCGCGACAAGCACAACAGAGCTCAGGGTAAGAATCCACGGCCGTTTCAGCACGGCCCTCATGATGTCCGCGTAGAAATCGATAATGCGGCTGAACAAGCCAGAAAGGTGTGCTTCCTCCGCGGCAAGTAGGGAAGCTGCGTTGGGCGCATCTTGAGTGGTCGATGTCACCGGAGGTGTTGCGCTGCCCTTTGCATCCGGGGCAGTGTGGCGATCCTCGCGGCGAACAAAGTAGAGACTCAGCGCCGGCGTCCACGTAAGCGCCAGGAGTAGCGAGGTGAAGAGGGAAACGGTCATGGTAACAGCGAGGGCTCGAAAAAAGCTGCCGATGACTCCGGTGGTGGAAATGAGAGGCAGGAAGACGACGATGGGAGTTATCGTCGAGCCGATGAGAGGAACGGTTAGCTCACGCAAGGCGCTGCGAATCGCTTCCGTTCTGGATTGGCCCGCGTCGCGGTGCAGGACAATATTCTCCAGCACCACGATCGCATCGTCAATCACCAGACCTACGGCCGCCGCGAGACCACCGAGGGTCATCAGATTGAAACTCTGTCCCGTGAGGTACAACACGATGAACGTAATGAGTAGTGTGGCCGGAATCACGAGGCCTGCCACAAGCGACGATCCCCAGTCGCGCAGAAACAGCACCAGCACAATCGAAGAAAGGATCAGCCCGAGAAGAACTGCGTCGCGCACGCTCGCGATGGAATCGTGCACGATAGTTGACTGGTCGTAGAAGGGCTCGAGATGGACGCCAGGAGGAAGCGACTTCGAAAGCTCCTTGATTTGTTCGTGGACTTCGTTGGCCACTTGCAGAGTATTGCTGTCCGGCTGCCGGTTAACATTCAGCAGAACGGCCGGCTTGCCGTTTGCCGTTACGATCGTGTAAACGGGAGCAACCGAAGTTGAAATCGTTGCAATGTCTGCCAGGCGAACCGGCACGCCCGCCGGCGAGTTTTTCACCACGATTTGCCCAATCTCATCTGGAGTCCGCACCTGTCCGCTCACTAGACCTAAGGTTAGAGTGTGCTCGTGTTCGATCAGCCCAGGTGAGTCGATTAGATTCGTGCGGCGAATCGACTCCAGAATGTCCGTGACCGTGACTCCAACAGTTAGAAGCCGCGCGGGATCCGGCGTCACCTGAAATTCGGGAACCCGCCCGCCCTGAACGACTACCGAGGCGACCCCGTCCAATCGATTGATCCGCGGTTTCAAATCATAGGTTGCGATTTCCCAGAGTTTGTTCTGTGGAACACTATCGGATGTGATGCTGTAGCCGAGAATTGGAAAGACCGCGAACGTGAGCCGGTGCGTTTGCAGTTTTGCCCCCGGTGGAAGTTCGCTCTGCAAACGGGCGACGACGGCGTCAACACGCTGTAGCGTCAGAATCATGTCGCTGTTCCAGTCGAAGAACAGATCTACTTCGGCCGAGCCGCGGCTGGTAATGGACTGGACGCGCTGCAATCCCGGAACGCTGTTCACGGCTTCTTCGATCGGGCGCGTAATCGTCACCAGCATCTGATCGATGGGCATAACGCCGTTGTCGACACCGACGACCACGCGTGGGAAATCCGTGTTGGGAAAAACCGAAACGGGAATGGAAAAGGCCAGATAGCCGCCGACCAGGGTCAAGCTGACGATCAGAAACAGAATTGGACGTGACAAGCGCTGAAACCAAGGCGCCGTTTGCTCGTCAGACTGCGCAGCCTTCTGCGACTCGGACCGGGGTTCCATGAGAGGCTACTCCTTGTCCTTGTCGTCGGGTTTCGCGGAGCCCTCTGCCTTGCCATCCTTCTCAGTTTTTCCCGCTTTGTCGCCTTCTTCTTTCTCCGCGGGAGCAGCCGCTTCGATCTTGATCTTGGTGTTGTCCGGCAGTGTGTAACCGCCAGCGCTGATAACCGGATCTCCGGCGTTGATGCCGCTGATGATTTGCGCATCCTCTCCATTGCGAACACCGATTTGCACGGTCTTCCAGTGAGCCTTCTGGTCTGTTCCCGCGAGCACGACGTAGTTCGCTCCGCCTTCGGGGTTCTTGAAAACAGAGCCAACGGGCACCACGATTGCATCTTTGACTGTTTTCCCAGTCATCGAAACTTCGACGGTCATGCCGGGCTTCACTGCGGGATTCGGTTTGGCCGCTTCGACCCAGACTTCAATGGTCGTGCTGCCCGTGTCCAGGGCAGGACTCACGAGCGTGATTCGGCCTTTCACCGGCTCGTCCAGACCGCTTACTTTCAGCTCTGCCGCGTTTCCCAGTTTTAGTTTCGCCGCCTCTGATTGCGGGACGTGTGACTTTGCGATCAGCCTGCTCAAATTCATCACCGTGAGGATGGGCTGATTGGCGGTAGCGAGATCGCCCGCGTATAGAGGGCGATCGGTCACGACTCCATCGATTGGGCTGCGAATTTCAGAATAACTGAACTGCGCCTCCGCCGCGCGCATCTGTCCTTCAGCCGACAGACGTGATCCGTGAGCGGATTTCAATGCTTGCGTTTTCCCGAGACGCTGCAAATCCGCAAGTTGCTTCTGCGCCACCTCATTCACAGTGCGCGCTTGCGCAAGCGCGACTTCGGCTGCATCCATTTCGCGCTGCGGAATCGCGCCCTGCTGCAGGAGTTCCTTTCGGCTGTCATAGACCTTCTGTTGGGCATCAAACGCGGCCTTTGCCGCCGCCGCGTCGAGCTCGGCTTTTTGGACTTCCTGTGGAATGGTCGAACCGACGGATGTGACGTAGCCGGCATCGGCCTGTTCAAAATTTCCCTTGCTCGCCTCCGCCTGACCGGCCAAATCCTTGTTCTCTAAGACAGCCAGTAGTTGCCCCTTCTTCACGGAGCTCCCGCGCTGAACTTTAAATTCCGTAATCGGCGCTGTGATCTTCGGGGAGATTATGGCTTGCTCGACGGGATAAACCACCGCCTCGGCGGAAACCGTTTCTGAAATTGTGGCGCGCTCCGCGGGCGTGGTTTGGACGGAGACCACGGGCTCCGCCTCCTTTTCCGCGCTGCTGCATCCCGTCAGCACAAGCAGTGCCGCGAACGAGCCAGCTGAGACAAAGGAACTCATTAAAGTTTTCGCGTCGTGGATCATCGATGTTCTCATGGAGTCGTAAGCACTCCGGTCAAAGTCTGCAAGTTCGCGAGGGCCACGCGGTAGCGTAGTGCGCCGTCGTGATATGCGGCGTTGGCCTGCGCGTTGGTTGTTTGTGCGTCGACAACCTCAAGGACAGTTGATTCGCCCCCTTTGTAGCGCAGCGTGGTCAGCCGCAAGCTTTCGGCGGCGAGTTCAGCTGAACGGCTCAGACCTGCTAGCTCATTCATGGCCGTGTCAGCCTCCGCGTAAAGCGATTGGATCTCTGCGAGCAATTTGCGCTGCGCCAACGAAAGCTCACGTTGCGTTTGAGCGCGACGAAGCTCGGCCTGTTTGACGCGGCTTTGAGTCGCGCCCCAATTCCAGATGGGGATGTTGAGCGTTGCACTGGCAGAAGAACCCAGGTTCGAGAACGTTTGACCGTTTACCTGCGTCGGAAAATTGACGCCGAAATTCGGTGCATCAATGCCGTACCAATAATCGAGACCGAGCGACGGCAGATAACCAGCGCGGGCAGCGGTAACTTCATACCCCGCGGCTTTGACCGCTTCCAGGGCGGCGCGCACATCTGGATTTTCCTTGGCGGCCCGCTGCTGAACCTCCGCCAAAGTGGGCATCGGGACAGTAGCGTGCAAATCGTCGGCAACCTCGAAATTGTCGTTGAAGTCCGGAAAGATAAGAACAGCGAAGTCCAACCGCGCATTCAATAGACCGAGTTGCGCTTCCTGAAGTTGGCGGCGGCGCTCCTGCGCTTGCAAGTCGGCTTTGATGACGTCGGCATGCGCCACCTCGCCACCTTTTTCCAACTGCTGAGTCAGCTTCAGAAAATTGTCGCCTTCCTCAGCAGCCTTGCGCGCCGTCTCCAGTTTCTGCTGTGACGCAGCCACGGCGTAGTAACTCTGAACGACGGTGACGACGAGGCCCCGCGAAGCGATCTCCGAGCGCGCGCGGGCAAGCGCCGCGGCGGCTGAGGCGCGGCGAAAACCAGCTATTCCCGCAAGGTCGATGGATTCATGCACATTTGCCTGGCTGATGTATTCGTGAACCGCGTTATTCGAAATGTAGATGACAGGAACTCCCGTTTTATTTGCCAAAGCCGCGGGAGCGCCTTGGGTATAGAGAGCCTCATTGTTGTACGTAACGCTCGGCAGCAGCGCGGTGCCCGCTTGATAACGATCCTGACGCGCGAGGGCTGCATCGGTCTGAGCGGCCTGGAATTGCACGCTGTTTTTCCGGGCGCGGTCTAATGCGCCCTCCAGAGTGAGCCGGAGCGGAGAGTTGGCGGGAGGAGTGCCGGATTGCTGAGCGGACGGTGCGTTCGGTTTCGATAGAGACGCAGTTTCTTTTGGCACGGGATTATCAGGTTGCTGGCTCGCAACTGGAAAAGGGAAGAGAGCAAGCCCAACGAGGGCGAAAAGTGTCGATCGATACGAAAGATAGCAAGTGTTCACGGGATTTCTCTCGAGCGGACCGCAAACCTTCACGCTCCGCTATCACGAAGTTAACGGCCTTGAGATAAACAGACGATTAATCGGTCTCCGCAAGCGCAGCTACGGGCCCAGGCAAATATACAGCGAAGTGACTTCCCGTTCCGTCTGAGCGGACCAATTCCAGCCGGCCGTGATGCGCTTCGGCAATCCACTGGGCTATGGACAGTCCCAGGCCCGCCCCGCCCTCGCGCCCGGAACGCGACCGCGCGGGATCGGCCCGGAAGAACCGCTCGAAAATGCGTGAGTGCAGCTCCGGCGGTATGCCCGGCCCTGTGTCGGTGACGTCCACCTCGGAGCCAGTGCTTGTCGCGCGACAAGCAATCTCCACTCGCCCGCCCTCGGTGGTGTACTTGATGGCGTTGTCCAAGAGATTCAGGACCATTCGCCGAAGCAGCGCTGCGTCGCCGCGGACAAGGCATTCTGAGGACGCATCTACACGTAACTCAATGTTTTTTTCGCGCGCCAGAGTTCTCGCGGAGTGCGCGCAATCCGCCACAATTTCTTCCAGATAGACCTGCTCTGGCGATAGGAGATACTGGCCCGAGTCGGCCCGCGTTAGTGTGAAAAGATCTTCCACGATCTTAATCAAGCGTGAAGTTTCCTGGTGGAGAATCCCCAGCGATTCAAGATAGTCTTGCGCCGTTCGGCCTTGCTGCGACATGGCCACCTCGGCTTCGCCGCGCAGAATCGCCAAAGGTGTCCGAAGTTCGTGCGAAGCATCCGCGACGAAGCGCCGCTGACGCTCGAACGACTCGTCGAGCCGATTCAGAAGATCGTTGAACGTTGTAGCCAGTTGGCCAAGTTCATCGTTGGCATTGAGAACGGGGAGCCGATCGTGCAGATTGGTCGCACCAATGCGCCGCGCGTGCTCGCCCATCGCAACAACCGGCGCCAGACTCTTTCGCGCAAGAAAGTAGCCGCCGGTCCCCGCCAGCAGCAGACCCACGAGAATCATCCAGGTAAAAGTTAGCCGAATCGTTTCCAGCGTCTCGTTTTGGCCGTGTAACGAATGAACAATAATGAGCGAGTAGTTTCGGCCGTTTGCGTTGAATTGACGAGAGTAGGCGCGGAATCGTGAGTGTTCTCCGCGAATCGTCTCCAGATTGACTTCCTTGCTGTGGCTCGTTTTCGCGAAGCGGCGAAATTCGCTCGATGCGAATGCGCTGGTCAACGAACCATGAAATGACTCGCCCGGCGAGAGTGCCTCGTTCGAAGTAGCGGCAATCTCTCCGCCCGGACCCAGCACCACGAAAGCATCGCTATTCGAACGATGCTCGGCCATGGCCTGCCGCGCCGCGGACAGAACCGCCGAGGCTCGTGTGCCGGGTGTGTCCGAAAGCTCATCCTGAAATGTCACCAGAAACGAATCAGATAGTACTTGCAAATCTGCATCCGTCCGCTCCATCGACGTTTTGCGAACGAGCAAATAGGTAGTTGCAGATACTAGGATCAACACTACGGCAAGAACCGCGGAATACCATATGGTCAGCCGAACGCGAACGGAATCAAGCATGTTTCTTGCGGTCCGCAACATTCGCCTTGCCTGGTGTGCCACCCGACTGCGCACGACCGCCGCCGCCTCCGTCTTCGCCTGAATTTAAGATGTAGCCAGCGCCTCGGCGTGTTTGCAACAACCCTGAACTGCTGTCCGGATCAATTTTCCGGCGAAGCCGATTGACGTAAACTTCGATTAAGTTTGAAAACGGATCGAAACTCTCATCCCAAACGTGCTCGGCAATCTCCGCTCTGCTCACCACACGTCCCGCATTGCGGACCAGGTATTCCAGCAGTGCGTATTCCTTGTGCGTCAGAGAAATCGCTTGTCCCCCGCGCGATGCACTTTGTGCCGCTGTATCCAACAGCAGGTCTCCAACGCTGAGACGCGGCGGATGCAATTCCGTGGAACGACGCAGCAGCGCGCGAAGCCGCGCCAGCAGCTCGCGAAACTCAAAGGGTTTGGTCAGGTAATCGTCCGCTCCGCGGTCAAGTCCGCTGACCCGATCTTCAACAGCGTCTCGCGCGGTGAGCATCAGGATGGGCATGCGACGCCCAGCTTTGCGCAGCCGGCGGCAAACTTCGAACCCGTCCGGCGCCGGGATCATCACGTCCAAAATAATCAGGTCGTACTCATTGATGTCTACCTGATACAGGGCTTCTTCGCCGGTACCGGCGGTATCCACCGCGTAAGCCTGTTCGCGCAGGCCTTTGACAACGAACCTGCGTACTCCTGGATCGTCTTCGACGAGCAAGATCCTCATGGCTGCATGATACGTGAAAGCATAGTTCAGTGTGGAGTGTTAGCCGTTTGACCGTAGAGGGAGTATCGCGTGGGTTTCGTGGAAGTGATTTGTCAAACGCTAGAGCGCAAGCCGCGGCTGGGCGACCTTAAATCGTTTTGTCCTTCGAATAGCAGATTTTCTCGAGATTGCATTCGATGCATTTCGGCTTCCGGGCATAGCAAACGCGACGCCCGTGCCAGATAATTTGGTGCGAAAAAAGGATCCATTTTTCTTTTGGAATCACTTTCACCAAGTCTTGCTCGATTTTCTTGGGGTCCTGGTTGCGTGTCAAATCTAGCCGGTTCGAGATGCGAATCACGTGCGTATCCACAACGATTCCGCTGGCGATGCCAAACGCCGTGCCCAGCACCACGTTCGCCGTCTTTCGTGCCGCTCCAGGCAACGTCAGCATCTCTTCCATCGTGCGCGGTACTTGCCCGCCAAATTTCTCCAGGATCGTTTTGCTCGCTCCCATGATCGATTTCGTCTTATTCCGAAAAAAACCCGTTGGCCGGATCTCTTGCTCTAACTCCGTGGGATTCGCGTGCGCAAACGCCTCCGGCGACGGATATTTCATATACAGCGTCTCCGCCACCTGATTCACGCGCACATCCGTGCACTGTGCGGAAAGAATCGTCGAAATCAGCAACTGAAACGCATTTTCATGCTTTAGTTCACAGGTGGCTGTCGGATACGCTTGATCCAACTTAGCCAGGATCGCCGCGACACGTTTTGGGTCGGTTCCGCGCGCCGCTGCTGGTTTCTTTGCGATCGCCGCGCCCTTGGTGGCTCGCGCAGGCTTGGCCGCAGTTTTCTTCTTACTAACTTTTCTCTTCGTCGGCATGACGCGCAAGAATACCACACACAGTAGGACAGACATTCCTGTCTGTCTTCTTCTTCTAGCGCTAGTTCGTGTGCCTACGCTGCCGTCAGCGAGACCACCAGCTTCCGAAAGGCTTTCCCGCGATGGCTAATCTGGTTTTTTTCTTCCGGCAAAAGTTCTGCGAACGTTTTCTTCAGAGAAGGGAAGTAAAACAACGGATCATACCCGAACCCGCCGCTCCCGCGCGGCGATTCCAGAATCTCGCCGTCTACGCGAGCGGTCACAATAGCGATAGCCCGTCCGCGCTTCGCAAGAGCAATCGCACAGACGAAATGCGCCGCACGCCGCGCTCCCGCTTTGCCATGAAGCTCGGTAAGCAATTTCGCAATCCGCTCCCCGTTCGTCGCGTTCGTCCCAGCGTAGCGCGCCGAAAGTACTCCGGGCGCGCCTTCTAACGCCGGCACCGCCAACCCGGAATCGTCCGCAAATACAAGCCCTTCGCCGAGCCGGGAATAGTGCAGCGCCTTTCCCGCGGCGTTTTCCGCAAATGTCGGGGCATCCTCTTCAAATGAGGGCAGGGAATCAAATCCCGGCAACAATTCGATTTCAGCACGCGCGTCCAGCGTGTTAGCGACATCCGCCGCGTCGGCCCCAGCCAGCGCACGATACTCCGCAAGCTTTCCTGGATTTGATGACGCCAGAAACAACTTAACAGGCGCGGGCATTAACGCGCGCGCGCACTGAATTTAACCGGCAACACCGCGCGCTGTTCCTCCGTCAGCCGGCGAATCCCAGCCGCCGCCAACGCGAGAAGATCCTGCATTTCGCTGCCGCTAAAAGGCCGCCCCTCCGCCGTAGCCTGAATCTCGACAAAATGTCCGCTGCCCGTCATTACCACATTCATGTCCACTTCCGCGCGCGAATCTTCTTCGTACGCCAAATCCAGCAGCGCGACGTCATCGACGATTCCCACGCTCGTCGCCGCTACGCTGTCGATCAGCGGCGACCTCTTCAGCATCCCCGCCGCCACCAGCCGTTCGAACGCCAACGCCAGCGCCACGAACGCACCCGTTATCGAAGCTGTCCTCGTTCCGCCGTCCGCCTGAATCACATCGCAATCAATCCACACAGTACGCTCGCCGAGCGCTTCCTGGTCCGTCACGGCGCGCAGCGACCTCCCAATCAAGCGCTGAATCTCGAGCGTCCGGCCGGACTGTTTACCTCTCGTGGCTTCGCGCTGCGTGCGTTCCTCCGTAGCCCTTGGCAACATCCCGTACTCGCTCGTCACCCAGCCTTTGCCGCTGCCTTTCAAAAATCCCGGCACGCCATCGTCTACCGTCGCCGTGCAAATCACGCGCGTACCACCAACCTCGATCAAAACGCTTCCCTCAGCCGTCGAAATAAAGTCCGGCGTCATCTTCAACGGACGCATCTGGTCCGGCCCGCGGCCATCAACTCGCACTCTTCCTCCTGCTGTCATCATCTTCCTCGCAAATCTCTCACAGATTCCGTTCAGGCTGCGACGGTTTGCCTGACCTTTTGTCTGGCGTCGACGTTCCCGCGGCTATGGAAGAACCAGGTTTCGCCACTGGGGCCGCCGCCGGGGGAGGAGCGGCTCTGTCCGCCGCGGGCTTGCCCGCACTCGGCACGGGAGCTGCCGCCGTCGGTGCTGCCGGCGCCACCGGCGCGCCCTTCGTGTTCACCAGAAAAGTCCCCGTAAGATCCAAATGACCCGCGAGCGTTTCCACTTCCTGCCCGTGAATCAAAATCTTCAAACGCTGCACCCGCGGTACATTCGCTTCCAGCGTTCGCGTAATCGAATCCACGGCCAATTGCTCGCTCTGAATCCCCGAAGGCGTCGCCGTTGCCAGCGCTTCGGAAAAGTCCGCAATGGCCGTTCCGTTCGGAAGCAAATAAAACGCCAATAGTACCGCGTCCGGCGGCAGCGTACGCAGGTCGGAATTGACCGGTCCGGCCAGCAGCGTATTCAACACTTGCTTCGAACTCAGCACCGGATCGTTCGAAAGTGGCAACTCGACCGTCGAATCCACCAGCGTCCCATCGCCGTTTCCCGAAGCCCAAAACAACTTCGCTTTCACACGAGGCTCGCCCGGATTTACGGGAATCGTCTGCGTTAATTCTCTTCGCGCCTGTTCCGTAGTTTGTTGTTGCAGTTTCGCGGCAAGCTGCAACCGCCGCCGCAGAATCGGCAAATAAATGGCGCCCACAATCACCGCGAGCGCCAGTGCGGCCAGCAGCCAGTTACGCCAACGAGGCGTCAAGGTGTTCCTCCCGTTGTCGGCACCACGTACGACGGCCGAAATTCCGCAACGCCGGTGGCGATCGCGTCTGCCACGCCCGGCGCCATGCGATCGAGCTCAGCGCGATCTTCGACCACCACGCTCGAAATCTCTACCGCGATCGCCGGCGCCGCTGTCGTTCGCAGTTGCCTCACCGCCGCCGTCTGCGCCGTGTTCGGCGATCCTTTAAACCGCTGCGCCACCAACGCCTGCACCAAATCGCCCAATTTCCGGCTCAAGCCTTGAAAGGGCGTCTGTGCGCGGTCCCACGGAATCAGCCCGGCCGCCGCATCGGTCGTCACCGGCAAATCCGAGTTTATGTAGACTCGCGCTGTCCCCGGCAATCCTGTCGAAGCAATGTGGAGCGTCACGAAAACTGCCCCGCTTTGCGCGTTTGCGATCGCCGAGCGGTCGTCAAAGGAAGGATTCTCGTTTCCCTGGCGCGTCTGTATCACTTGAAATCCTTGCGCCTCCAGCGCCCTGCGCACCTGTGTCGCGAAGTCCAGCACGATTTCGCTTTCGCGCATGCCGCCCGTTCCTCGGGCGCCGGGATCCGTCCCGCCGTGGGCCGGATCAAGCACTACGATATTCAGGCCCGCGCGCGGCATTGTTTGCTGAGGCGTTTGCGATGGAGTCGGCTGCGGCGCTGCGGGAGGAGTTCCTGAAGGCGGTGTCTGCGCCGCCGTTTGCGAAGGCGCCTGCGAAGAAAAACTCATCGCCACAGTTCCAAGCGCGAGCGCGAAACAAATCGCGCCAACGCCAAAACCGTTCCGCCTCCAGCCGCTCTTGTTCCATCCAGCGATATTTCTCACGTCGAGCAGCATATCAAATCTGTCCGCCATTCCGTGCCGCTCGAATCCATCGCTCTACGAAAAAGGGACGGCCTACTTGGACCGTCCCTTCGCCGCGTGAGCTTCACGGCTCACCCGGTTCACTGCTGTCTTCACGAATCGGACCGCTCCACTGGACTAGCTTTGCGGCTGAGTCTGAGGTGGTTTTTGCTGCTGTTGTTCTTTGCGTGACGCACGCAATGCACGAACATTCGCTTCCATTTGCTGCCGCTGGTCGGGCGTGAGCAACTTCACCATCTGCTCGCGCGCTCCCTGGCGGAGTTCGTGAATTTTCGCTGCTTTTTGATCAGCAGTCAGGGATTCGTCTTTGTTGAGGGAATCCACTTGCGCTTTTGTCGATTCGTGGATCTTCTTCATCTGCGCTTTCTGGTCGTCGGTGAGGTTCAGTCCTTTCATCGCGCCACGCATGCGTGCTTCGTGCCGCGCTGGTGCGGCCTGGTTCTGATCCTGCGTCGGTGGCTGTGAACTACTCTGCGCGCTGATGATTCCCGGCGCAAAAGTCAGCGCCAAAAACCCGGCGGCAACGGCGATTTGCTTCGTGATGCTGTTCCTATTCATGGAGGGTCCTTTTCTGGGGCTGGTGCCTCGACTTCTTACCCTCATAGAACCCCCGGCGCCTCCAAATGTCGCATCCCGTCTGGTTGGTATTTCCGTGGACGTTAACTCGGTAGCGGGTTCTGTCGGCGATTTGTCGCCGATTCTGTAGGAGCACGCCTTTAGGGATGTTCTTTTTCCCCTCCGGTTTTCAAAGGCTGCAAACCGGCCTTCTGCAGCAACAAATTCGCACGTGCCACGTCCTGGCTCTGAATCGCTTCCCAGCGTGCAAGTGTGGCCGTCCCCGCGGATTGCCACTTAGCACTTGCTGCCATCGCATCCGCCGAAGGAGCTACATCCGCGCCGTCGACGATTCCCAACAGCGCGCCGAATGCTGCCGAAACCTGCCTCAAGGTGGGCGGTTGCTCTCCCGGGACGGCGAATCCGAAAAATCCAAATCCACCGCCGGCCGCGGATCCCGCGATCGCCTCAACCTTTTTCTGCAAGTCAGCCAGCGCCGCCGCAAGTTCCGCGTTTCCTGCCGATTCTTTGTTCCGAGCTGCAATCTGC
>Ga0070735_10004378_pt1 | contig 11940 bp, 11 predicted proteins | sample Coa_R1_FD_66443 | JGI IMG/M metagenome (GOLD analysis project Ga0070735, IMG submission 66443) | Surface soil microbial communities from Centralia Pennsylvania, which are recovering from an underground coalmine fire - Coalmine... | ecosystem: Environmental > Terrestrial > Soil > Unclassified ... | reverse complement strand
TCAGCATTTGCTGCTTTGGAATGAGAGGATTCGAAACACCTCTGACAGTCATCCGATGCCGCGTTGGGAGGCCGAAAAGGAATGGGCGGAGGCGCCCATTCCCTGGAACGAACTTGTCAGCCGCTGGAAGCAAAGCCGCGACTTGCTCGAAGAGAAGATTCGGAGTTTTCCCGTTGCGGATTTGGCGAAACAGGTTGCGGGGCGCAGCTATCCCCACGAAACGATGTTCCAGGGAATTGTGCAACACGCGATTTACCATTCCGGGCAGATCGCGATGGTCTTGAGTATGCTGCGGTCGCGATCCGTGTAGTGCCAGTCCGGCCCGTGCTGCTTACCGCGGCCGTCTGTGTGACGGCTTTCCGAAATAATAGACGACCGCCGCCGTTGTCCTGAGATTGCGTTGGCCCCGAACCGCAAGCGAAGAATCGTAAAAGGAAGTTCTTAAGTAGTCTGCTCCCGTGCGAATGGCCATGGAATCTGTCGCCCAGTACTCAGCTCCAGCGCCAACTGCCCAGGCATAGCCAGTCGTCCATCCCCCGAGCAGGATTGTGCCGTCATTCGTAAGAACCGGACCACTCACTTTGGCGCCCCCGACGAGCGCATGAACGTAAGTATCAACCTTACGGTGCACGGTGTGATGGAAAACGGGACCCGCGAGGTAAGTAAGGACCGCGCTGTGCCGCCCCGTACCCAGTACGTTGGAGGCTCGCGCATAACCGAAATCAGTCGTTATGCCGAGTCGAGAAAAATTGATCGTGAAGCTGGCATCCGTGCCGCGTAAGCCCAATCCCTTGGACTGGGTGCCCTGTTGACTTATGTAAGAGTAGCCCAGCCCTATTTCCATGGTCTTGCTTTTGGCCGTCGCGACGGGAGATTGGCTCCTTATGGGCTTTACGGGCTTTATGGGGGCGAGTGGAGCTTCAGCACTTGCGGCGGCGGGAGCGGAAGCTTCGCCACTTGCGCCCGCGATTGACGATTGTGCCGAAGCAGTTGCCGTGCACACCAGGGAAAAAAATAATGCGGGGAACACGATCCTCATGGGGAAAAGCACCGCCCTTCGGCTACGTGGGACGGGGGCACTGCGTTTGTCATAGGCCTGAGCCGGCAACTTTGCGACGCGACAAAAACATACGCGCGGAATCGCGCATCGTACGGCACAGGCGCTGAACGAACACAGAACAGATGCGTGAACGTGGCTGATGACCCAGCGATATCCCGGTGTCCGGGCCGATCGCAACGGCTGGTTGCGCAATCGCGGGTCACCGATGAGGAAATCCCGAGAGGAGCCAGCTGACCATCCACCGGCGCATCCTAAAGAGTCTCGAGGGTGCGCGCTGTTCACTTTTGCACAATCGGACTGTCAACTCACTGCGTTACTCACCACGAGTTGCTGAAGAAACACCACCGAAAAACGCAGAAGTGTTGACATAATGGAACCGGAAGCAAGATATGTCGGCGCTTTCGATCGCGGTTATCATACCCACGTACAACTACGCGCGCGGGATTCATCAAGCCATCGCGAGCGCATTGAACCAGACACTTCCACCAGCTGAGGTCATTGTGGTCGACGACGGTTCGACCGACGAAACCCGCAAAATAGTCGATACCTACGGTTCGCGGATTAGATACTTGTACCAACAGAACCGGGGAGCAAGCGCCGCGCGAAATGCGGGCGTTCGGAGTGCCAGCTGCGAATGGGTTGCCTTTTTGGATCACGACGACGAGTGGTACCCGACTAAGCTTGCATGCCAGGCTGCATCGGTGGTGGAAAGTGGAGCGGAGTTTTGCTACACGGGCTATGAACGTTTTGCCAACGGACGATTCGAAGAAACAATTGAGCCACGTGACCCCGACCAACTGTTTCCCGAGCTTCGGTTCCAGAACGTGCTGGGGCCCAGCTCGATGTTTTTGGTCCGCCGGTCAACGTTTGTTTCGCTTGGAGGATTCGACGAACGCCTCGGGGCGAGTTGCGAGGATTGGGAATTTGCAGTCCGTCTTGCGAGCGTTTCGCGGTGGGTTAAGGTCAATCAGACCCTAATGCGTTATAACTATCATTCATCCAATTCGAGCTTTAGGTATCGAAACCTGCTCCAAAAAGAACTGCTGATCGAGGACACGTTGCTCGCCGGGACCGTCGGTCTCAATCGAATGATGACGCGGCGAAAGGTCAAGGCCGCGATTTATGCCCGTGCGGCTTGGGGCGCCAGAACGAATGGGGATCGTGCCGCCACTTACGCGCTGCAATCGGTTTTTCAGTGGCCCCTGCCCAACTTTATGCCCAAGCGATTCAAGACTCTTTTAATCGAACTTTCCAATCGGTCCAGAGCAGTCTTCGTATAGCACGTCCGGCACAGTCCGCCCTGGACCAATCGGCATAGGGTCAGAACACCCGAGGCCGGTATGAGCATCTCGGTTATGAATTGCCGTGCTCAGCCCGTGTTGACTTCCGTTCCCTCGGCGGAGCTGTTCCAGGAGACGAACCGGAAGGCGAAGCCTAGCCCCGGGGAATGCGACTCATCGGGCACGAACATTCCGGGGGCTGCTGGGCTTCTGCAATGTCGCCGGTTTCAGCACAGAGTCATCTGACGAAAAAAAACTAGGCGTCTCTGACAGAGCGATACGCTTCCTGGCCAGCTTCAACGGCGCCGGCGACGGTGGCTTTGACGTCGTCCACGGTTTCTTGAGCGCGGCGCTTCCAGCGCTTTCCGGTGGATGCGGCGTCATCTATTCCTTTTTTCACGGTGCTGGAGATATAGTCGCGTGTTTCCTCTCCGGAGGATGGCGCGAAAAGCAGGGCAAGAACTGCGCCTACGCCGATCCCAACAGCAAATGTTGTGTATTTGTTCGACCAATTCGTGTGGCTCATGTAGTCCGTCCTTTATGGGATTTGTTCAAACGCTCTTCCTGGAGACCACGCTAAATGCAGGTGCGACTCTCGAAACCGTTTTCTGAGAAAAGGGGAGGAAGCCTGGATTAGAGGTCCTCCAGTTGGACTAGTAGGAACTGTGCGTTCCCTTCGTGGCGAGTTCGCGATCAGGGCTCTTCGTGTCAACAGAAGCCTCCCCGGTGGAAGAAACATTTTCTCCGCCCGTGGCCTTGAGGACTTCCTTGGCACGGGTGATTTGGCCGGACGTATCGCAATGCACGGAGAGAAGGATACCGCCCTTTTTCAGACGTCCTTCGTAGCGTTTGGCTTCGAATTCGGGGATGCCCATGCCAATCAGGGCGCCGGTGAAACCGCCGACCGCGCCGCCGACGCCGAGTCCGGCCAAGCCAGCCATGATCGGACCTGCAGCGAGGAATGGGCCAAGGCCAGGAATCGCCAACAGGCCGAGACCTGCCAGGACGCCGAGTGCGCCACCGATTGCGCCTCCGGTCGCCACACCCGCGGTCGCGCCCTCGGGTGCTTTCGAAGCCTTTTCCGTGCCCATTTCTTTGGGCACGCCGAGGCTCTCAGGCAGAAGCACGGAAACATCAGTAACGGGGAAGCCCGCCTTGACGAGTGCGTCCGTGGCATTTTCAACGGCAATGCGAGTCGAGTAAATTCCAAATACTCCTACTTTTTTAGAAGACATCTGTATTGCTCCTTTGAGTTGCCACCAGCTTGGTGCCGGGTCGGTGATAGAGGCGAGAACAGCTGAGAACCTCGTCGTTACGAAGAGCGCCGATGCCTCCTGGCGTGTGCGGGAGACCATGCGCAGAGATAAGGGTAGGCAAAAAGAAGCCTGGGGGATGTCACGTTTCGAACACACTTTGACCTTTCTAATCTCCGGGCCGTCCGATTTCGTACCGTCTTTCAATGACGTTCGCTCCGAGGCTTGTTATTGCGATCGCTCCACAGGACGCGGGTTTGCTGATTTGTTGTATGCAACCGTCGTACAATGCGGGGAACGTACGGCGTTTCACCCCAAACGCGCATCGAACAGGAGCGAAAACGTGTGCTCTGTGAAGCAGCTCAGGTGCGTGATTGTGTCAACTTTATTGGGAGATTGAGGTGAGCGAAATGAGAGAACGGATTTCCCGTGTGGCTGCACTGTTCATGGTTGTGCTCTTGTCGCCTGCGCCGGACTGGGCTACCTGCGGCGGTGGTGGCGGTGGCGGAACGGGCGGCATGAGGGGCGGCGCTCCGGGCGGAATGGGGAGCGAGGAGGTCTACCAGGTTCCCTGGAAGCTGATCAAGCCGGAGGAGGCACCGACAGCGGGCGGACTTGTCGTGTATTGGTTTCCGTCTTCGGCGCAAGAGTTTCAGAAATCCAGCTTGCGGAATTCGCGGTCCCTCTCTCTTTACGCCACACAGTGCGTGACGATGGGCGTGGCCGATGCCGGGACTTCGCTGGGTCAAAAGTTCCTGAGCGGGGACAAGCTTCCGGTGGTGGTGCTGGCCAAGTCGGATGGCACGGTCATCAACAAGCTGCAGAATGACAACGGATTCCTGAAAGTGGATCGCGTGGAAAAGTTGGTGGAATCCGAGATGAAGCAGCGCGAAGAGGCGGTTAAAAATGAAATGAAGGCGGCCAAGGAAAAAGCGAAGTCGGGGGACAAAGATGGCGCGATTCCTTTGTATAAGTCCGTGCTGGATGAAAAATGTTTGTTTCCGGGCAAGGCCAAAGACGCGGCGAAGGAATTGAAAAAGCTTGGCGTGGATGCGTCTGTGAAACTGTTTGACGCGCCGGTCATGGATCCCGACAAGAGCGCGAAAATCGAGGTGGTCATGAAGCGCGGGCTCGCGGCGGAGATGAACGACAAATACGAGGATGCCGAGCGTCTTTATAGCGAAGCGCGGCGGATGGATCCCGCCGATCCTGCGCCTCTGCGCTATCTCGGGGAACTCTATCGCCATCATCTCGGCGACTGGGATAAGGCGCGTGTGACGTTTCAGACGATTCTCCATATGCCTGCCGACCCGCTATCACGAGCGGTGGCGCTGCACGGCCTCGGCAAAATGACCATTCATGAAGGGGACTTTCTTGTAGGCTTGCACCTAATAGAAGATTCCGTGCGGGAATATCCGCTCGCTCTGGCGTACCGCAATTTGGCGGTCTACTGGAACTCCGAAGGGGACATCGCCAAGGCGGACTACTACACGCGGGAAGCGACGAAGCTCGATCCGGCCGATCCGTACAACCTTGTATTCGCCGCGGCGTTTCTGGCGGGCAATGGTCATGGGGATGAAGCGCTGAAAATCGCGCAGGAGAATGAAGGGATGCTGCCTGCTTCCTACAACCTTGCGGCGATTTACGCGCAGCTCGGCCAGAAGCAGAAAGCGCTGGACCTGCTGAAACGGCATTTCTTCCGATACGAGCGCTATGAAGCGGTGCGCTCGAAGGAAATGATGGAAGCGCGCGTGGACGCGGTCTTCGCGTCTCTGCGCGAAGACCCGCAGTTCATCGCGCTGACCAGCGCGGCCGATGGCAAACTGCCTGTCCCGCAAAACACCAAAATGCCTGCGGGCGTGCCATCGAAAATGCAGGGCCGCTAGGGACGAGGGCTTAGGAACGACGGCGGCGTTTGCGTTTGATCCATTTTTCGCGGATCGACGCAGTCCTACGGCGCTTAGAAATTTCTGGCTAGGAATTCTTTGAGACGGTCTAGGCGGAAAGCGGCGTCGCCAATTTCGATTTCGAGGAGCAACTTGGCAGTGGAGAGCTGATTGCCGAAGTCGAGGGCGGCGCTGGTTTCGGCGTGGCCGAGGAGTTGAAGGTTGCTTTCGATTTGTTTTTGCTGATCTTGAAGGGCTTTGAGGCGGTTGTCTTGCACGGTGATGGTATCGACGAGTTGCTGTTTGAGGACTTCGGCGTTGCGCGTGACGTCGCCTTCCTGCACTTTTTTCCAATCGGCATAGGCGGAGGCGGCCTGGTCGAGGTGTTTGTTGATAGCATGGCTGGCGAGGTTGTAGCTAACCGTGACTTCGCCGTAGGCTCCGGGGTTGCCGATCAGCGGATTGACCTGCTGGTGCGCGCCGACGGAGAGAGCGACATCCCAATCATTCTGGCGATTTAGTTTATAGATGGCGCTGCGTTCGTTTTCTTCGCGAGCTTGCTTTTCGGCGACTAGATCTTTCAGCGGCTTGTCGCTGAGTTGCGGAGCGTAGATGGCGACGATTTTAGATTGCGTGTCGGCGCGGTCGGCTTCGAGCTTGATTTTGGTGGTTTGCAGGGCGAAGGCCATGGGGCGGGTCATGTTTTGTGCGTCGACCATTTTTGTGGTGGAGGCGAGAAGTTGGTCGAGATTCTCGAAGGCTTGCTGGATGAGGGTGAGGCGGTGTTGCAGGGATTGTTTTTCAAGGCTAGGGATGGCGTATTGGATGGCTTGTTGGGCGGAAGCGGACGCGGTGTAGAGTTCGCAATCTTTGCGCGCGGCGTCCATGGTGAGAGAAGCTTTGCGGACGTTGGAAAGGCTGCCGGTGACACCCCAGACGACCTGCGTGGGAAGGCCGGTGTTGGGCTGCGTGAACCCGGCGACGGCGTCGGGGGTGCGGAGAAGGTCGCGCTGGGCAGCGGCTTGTTGGGTGACGTATTTGCAGTAGGCCAGCTGCTCTTCGTCGCCGGCGTAGGCGGCAGGGATGAGGAGGATGAACAGCGGGAAGGCTGCGAAGAGTTGCGCCAGGAGATTTTTTGGTTTGAGAGGGAAAGTGGGCATGTCGCGTCTCCTTAGAGCGTTCAAGAAAGAAATCGTTAGAAAAAGAGCGGCTTGCGATTGAGGAAAACGGTTTTGGATTTGGCGGACTCGGCGTGGTCGAGCTGCAATTGAATGAGGAAGCCGCGCATGTCGGTGCGGAAGATCGGATGGATGGCGTGTTCTTCGCCGGCGAAGATTTGTTTTACCGTGCCAACTTTTTTGCAGGCGACCATGTTGAGGTAGCAATCGTAGACGGGCGTGCCGGTGGAGACGCTGTTGCGATTGTCGTAAGGGACGAAGGCGAAGTAGACAGTGGTGTTGTCGCCCGAGGTCGTCAGGTAGTAGGGAGTTTGCTTGGCGGTGGCGAGGGCTTGCCTGAGGCGATCGATTTGCTGATTCTCTTCGTGAAGCTGTTTTTGGGCGACGCCGATGGCGATGTCGAGCTGGGCGATTTCAGAGGTGAGTTCGGCTTGTTTGTCGAGGGTGTCGAGGGATTTGGTGTCGGTGGTGGTTTTTTCGAGGATGCTGTCGGTGAGGAGGACTTCGCCGATTTTGCTGTCGGTGTAGGAGGTCTGCGCTTGGTTTAGGGCGGCGCGTTGTGTGGCGGCGTCGCCTTTTGTAATTAAGCCGGCGGCGAGATCTTTGTCGATAGTGGCTTCGACCTCCTTGACTTGCGCGATGACCGACTGAGTTTTCTGGATGTCGGATTGCTTTTGTTTGTCGAGTGCAAGGAGTTGCGGGCCGGTAGCCTGGTTATGTTTTCTTTCGCGGAGGATGGCGGCTTGCAGCTCGGGCCGGAGAGCGAGCAGGGCGGCTTTGTGTTTGTTCATTTCGGCGACGCCTTCCTCGAGGCGTTTTTTGTCGACGTTTAGTTCTTCGAGCGTTTGACGGCTGGTGACGAGTTTTTCGGTGAAGTCGAGGCTTTTGTCATCGACGGGGGAAAGAATTACCGGCGCGGCCCAGGAAGTGTTAATGGCGTAGAAGCCCATGACGAAGGCGTAGGCCAGAACTCCCAAGAGGACGACGTAGAGTGTAGCGATAGCGAAGATGCGGTAGATGGTGACGACCGACTTGTAGATGAGGGGCTGGAGCACGGAAGATTTGGGAGCGGCTTGAACGTTCTTAACGAGCGGCGTCGCCATTGACGGCCTCCTGTTCTTTGGTGCGCGTACCCCAATCCTTGGAGTCGAGAGTGCAAAGAGCAAGAGTGGTGATGAACAAGCTGCTGACCAGCGACCACGCTAGATAAGCGCCGAACGCGAGCGGATTGTTGACAGCCTCACGGGCGCTGTATTTTCGGATGACCCAGCCAAGAATGGCGGCGAGACCCAGGTAGAGAATGAGGGGTGCGGGGCCGGCCCACTCCATGGGATTGCCGGTGAGCATGGTGAGAGCGACCAACAAGCCGAGGAGCGCGCCGAGAGGGGTGAGTACCAGCGTTAGGACGGTGTTGGGGTGAAGTGTCCAAACATGCTGCGGGAGAGTGCGGAGCGTGTAGAAAAGATCGCGGACGATGCTGCGGCGCCAGCGGAGTTGCTGCTTGAAGAGATTGGGCAGCGTGGATGGGACGGTGGTCCAGCATAAAGCGTCGTTGTTGATGTAGGTGCCGTAGCCGCGCAGGAGAGTTTGATGGGTTAGGAAGCGGTCTTCGCCTTGGTTGACGGGGATGCCGAACCAGTGGCGGCTGCGAATCTTCGGCTCGATTTCGAGGAGGAGTTCGCGCCGGATGGCGAAGAGGCAGCCGCTGATGCAGCCGACGCTGCGCGTCCAGTTCTCAGGAACTTTGTAGACCTGAAACGCGGCGTAATAGATAAAAGTTTGGATGGCGGTGATGACGCTTTCGTTGGGGTTTCGGACGCCGACGCGGCCGCCGACCGAGCCGATTTTGGGCTCGGAGAAACATGCGGCGAGTTCGCGGATGGCGTCGGGGTGAAAGATGCAGTCGGAATCAATGGAGATGACCATATCGGCGGTGGACAGCTGGAGAGCGTTGCATACGGAGCGGGCTTTGCCGCTGTTGACGGTGTTGCGTCCCACGCGCACTCGGATGTTGTTGAAGTCGCGCTGGGCCTTGAGCATCCACTCGTAGCTGTCGTCGACGGAGCAGTCGTCCTGGGCGATGACTTCAAATTTTTCGTTTGGATAGTTGCTCTTGCTGATGCTTTCAATCGTTTCGTAGACGGTCTTGCCTTCGTTGAAACAAGGCATGAGCACGCTGACCGTGGGCTGGTAAGAGTAGTCTTTTTTGACGACGGCCTTTGGAACAGACCACTTGAGAATTAGCGCGAGTGTGTATTTGACGATTGAAATCAGGAGGCAGAGGACGAGAACGAGGCAGACTAGAATCGGAGCCATACGTGCCTCGGCTGCAGTGGGTTGAGACCTTCGCGAAGAAATCGCATCTGCGGCGCGTGTGCCGCCGAGTTGATGCGATGGAGAAGAGCGCGACTGGGCCGGTCTGCGAACATAGTTCTACCATACCGCTCAACTGCGTGAGTTTCTTTGGCGCCACGCAATGTCGTGCTTGTTGGTATATATGTGACGAACGAGATGCGGCGCAGGTTTCGGTTTGCGACGCGGTCAGTGTTTACTAATGCACATTTGGCAGCGATAGCTCGCCGGGACTCTGGCAAAGGCATGACATGAGGTGCCTTGCGCAAGAGAATCGGTAGTGGGCTGCGAACCGCACGGACATACTGCGTACTCTTCCAATGCGCGCGAGTAAGCTCCGCTTCGTCGTGCGAGCTCGTTTCGACCCTATGTGTTACAGCGTGTTGGTTGCGGTCGTCGGTGTTACTCGGAGCCGCCGCCGAAGAGGCGCAGCACGATGCCGGTGGACGCCCAATAATTGTTTTGATGAGCATTCGTGCCAAACGAAGTTCGATAGTAGTCGAAATCGACTAGGCGAATTTCCCAGCGGCGGGACGGGCGGAAATCGAGTCCGCCACCGACTTTGTACGAGATACAGTTTTGCGATGTGCTGTAGCCGCCGGTGCCGGAGACCGTGGTGTCGGCGCGCGAGCCGCCTACCAAGGCTTCCGCGAACGGAGTGACGCTCCAGCGATTTCGCGCGTGGTAGTAGTAGCGGGCGCCATAGTGATTGCCCCATAGAACGTTTTTGGTGCCGCTAACGGTCACGAAGCTGTAGCTGGAGTCCCCGACGATTTGCAACCAAGGCTTGAAGTTATATCCGAAAGAGCCGAGGGCGCCGTTGAAGTTTGTGGAGGTTCCGCCGCTCACGGTGCGCGCAAAAGCATAGCCGCCGAAGAGTTCGACCAGCGGGGCTCGGCGAATGCTGGGGAGAGGTTTCTCCCAAGTTTCACGAGTGTCCGCAGGCCGAATGGCCGCTGGAGCAGGCTTAGCGGGGGCGGGCTCGGGTTGTGCGGCCGGCTCAGGCTGTGCTGGTTGCGCGGCGGGCTCAGGTTGCGCAGGCGTTGCGGCTGGTTCAGGTTGCGCGACGGGCGCGGACGCTTCCGGCGGATTTGAAGTGGGAGCAGGAACCGCTGCTTCCGGTGCTGTCGTCGCGACTGGTTGGGCCGGCGCCGGAGCCGGTTGAGCCGGCGCAGGTTGCGGTTGTACGGCCGCAGGTTGCGCAGCGGCGGGCGGATCAGGTTGCGCAACGGGCGCAGGTGTTTCGCTGATGCTTGTCGCAGCCGCGGTCGAAGCCGAAGCGGGCGCGTCGGATGGCGATGAGACGGATGGCGACGAAACAGGGGAGGGCGATGAGACCGCGGCTGTTGTCGCTGGTGCTTGTTGGACTGGCGCGGGTTCAGGCTGTGCAGGCGCGGAGGGATTAGGTTTTAGATCGGAGTTGCGAGTGCTTGGAATCTTTGTTTTTTCTGCCGTCACTTGCAAAGAAGGCGTTTGTTGCAGGGAGGTTGCGCCGCGATCGACGGCGATGAGGTTGGAGTAGATGTAGCCGATTTGGCCGTCTCTGGTCTGAATGCGGGAGAAGTAGAAGCCATAGACCAAGATGGTGAAGCGCTCGCCGCACGCCAGAGAGGCCACGACTTCGTTAGACTTTCTGGGTTTTCCGAAGACTTGAGTTGGGTCTGAGTGATTGGAGCAGTCTACGAACCCCACCTCGTCCGCCCAAGCGGCAGAGGCCGCAAGAAAAGTTGCCCCCAGAAGAATAAGGAATCGATTACGCAACATTACCCCTCCTCGGCCCAAGAACAGCCCGAGCCCCAGAAGAAGGGTATCGAGGGGGAGAGGTTTGCGTCAGATGGACCAAAGGCCAGTCTGTTCCAAAACGGTACTGGCCTTGCGGGCGGAGGCTGGGGTTGCGACGGATCGCGACGAAGTCAGAAGTGGACTACGGCGCTGAGCGACACGCGCGTGCAATTGGCGGTGTTCCCGGAATTGCGGATGCCGACGTAGTCGAGCTGCGGACGCACGGACAGATGGGGGAGAAGTCCTACATCAATGCCGCCGCCCGCGCTGTAAGCAAAGTCGGTCGAGGAGCCGAAGCCGCTTACGGTTTGATGCGCAGCGCCGGCGAGGAACTGAGCGAAAGGAGTGATCTTGGTTGGGTTGTGCAGGATGACGCGCGGGCCGAAGAGAAAGGTGTAGGTGTTGACGGAAGCGCCTCCCGGCGAAGCGTGATAGCCCCCAAAATCGCCAACGATTCCCAGATACGGGATGGGATTGTAAGAAAGGGAGCCGCTGACGCCGTTCTGATTGAGGCCGCCGGAGCCGCCGAGGCGGAAATAAGAGTAACCGATCGATGCGTCGGCGGAGGACTGGGCGCGCGACGGGATGGCGACAAGGAAGAGCCCCAAGCTAAGGAAGAGCAAGCGTTTCATCGGATTTGTCCTTTCAGGTGTTTTTGAACGCGAGTAGCCCGGGCCGAATGGGATGGGTGGGTGGGTGGAAGCGAATCCCAAGCAGCCTGGCTTATTTTGATGCAGGCAGGGTGAAGGAGGTGCCTTGACAATGCGGAAGATTTCCAGGGCTGCAATATGGCGATTCCCGGGTTAGACGCGGAGAACCCCTTGTGCGCTCAGTCTGTTTTCCCGAGGAGCTGGCGGGCATAGGCAGGCGCTTTGCCGGCGTCTTCGTGTTTGAGATAGACGTAGACATCGATGCCTTGGTCGAGCCAGGAGTCGATGCGCTGCCTCCAGGCTTTTAATTGCTTCGGGGTGTAGTCTTCGAGGCGTAGACGCGCGTAGGTGAAAGGGGCGGTGATTACGTCGGGAGGCGTTTGCTTTTCGGTTTCAGAGAGGCAGAGGGCGGTTTGGTGTTGGCGAAGCGTGGCGTAGGTTTCGTCGGTGTACCAGGAGGGATGACGCACTTCGAAGGCGAAGCGGAATGCGGGAGGGC
>Ga0070735_10004377_pt1 | contig 11941 bp, 8 predicted proteins | sample Coa_R1_FD_66443 | JGI IMG/M metagenome (GOLD analysis project Ga0070735, IMG submission 66443) | Surface soil microbial communities from Centralia Pennsylvania, which are recovering from an underground coalmine fire - Coalmine... | ecosystem: Environmental > Terrestrial > Soil > Unclassified ... | reverse complement strand
CGGAATGCCGCGAGGTGCGGAGACGATCCTCGTCGTAGAGGACGAGCCCGTTCTGCGCAAAATGATCGTCGATTTTCTGGATTCGAGCGGTTACAAAGTCCTGAGCGCCGAATCGGCCAGCGAAGCTGTCGGCCACGTCCAGCTCTTTCCAGGCACAATCGATCTTGTTCTTACCGACATCGTCATGCCCGATATGAACGGAGCAGACCTGGCGCGTTTCCTCTGCTCCCTGCGACCTGAGCTTCGCGTTCTGTACATGTCCGGCTACTCCGATGGCGCGCTCGGCGACAAGTTCGTCCTGCCCAAGGACGTTGCATTTCTTCAGAAACCTTTTTCCAGGCTAAAGTTGGCCCACAAGTTACGAGAAATACTAGATTCGAATCTGGTAGCGGCGGCGGGTCGCGTTGCCGGCGATAAATCAGAAGATTGAAACGAGCGGACCCAGAATTAAGACGAAAACGTGCTGGAGGGGTGGAATGCCACGCATTTTGGTCGTCGAAGACGACGAAAGCATGCGCGGTCTGATTCGAGACCGCTTGAGTGATTCATTCGACGTGACTGACACGGGTGACGCCACCGAGGCGCTCGGCCTCGCGCTAGCCTCGAAACCTGATTGCATTCTTGTTGATCTGATGATGCCGCGCTTTTCGGGCCTCGAGCTGTGTCAAACGTTCGCTTCTGTCAGCAACACGCAAACGATCCCCATTTTCGTCATCACCGGCCAATCTGCCGACGAACACCGCGAATTTTGCCTCAACCTCGGCGCGAGAGATTTCTTCCAGAAGCCCCTCGATTTCGACAAGCTCAAATCCTCAATTCAGAGCGCGATCAACAGCCCGCAGAACGAACGCCGCCGCGATCACCGGATTCGCCTGAAAGTAATTCTCAAGCTGGTCGGCACTAGCGCCAGCGGCAAAAGATTCGACCTGCTCACCTCGACTGAAGACGTCAGCTCGAACGGCTTTCTCTGCAAATGCAGTGTCGATCTCGAACCCGGCGCAATCGTCGAAGTATTTCTTTTGAGCCGCAACTCGGAAGTGCTCGTCGGCCGCGCCTCTATGCGCCACACGCAGTGGCCCGGAACGGCTTGGCAAAATTGCGGCTTCGGCTTTGTCGAAAAGAACGCGAGTTGGGTCCTTTAGAAACACTCGCATTTTCCACAAAAGAACATTCGGACAAAAAGCAGGATGATACTTGCATGGCGTCGCTGCTCAACATCGACGGACTCCGGGTGGAGTTCGCGCTTCCTGGCGGCGCGCGAGTCTACGCGTTGCGCGGTGTAGATCTTCAGATCGAGCCCGGGGTTTGCTGTGGAATTCTTGGCGAATCGGGCAGCGGCAAATCGACGCTCGCGAAAGCGGTGATGCAGCTTTTACCCGAAAGCGCGAAGGTCACTTCAGGCGCGATCCGTTTCAACGGTCAAGACATAGCAAAGCTCACCCGCTCGCAACTCCAGAACTATCACGGCAAAGAGGTCGCCATCGTCCCGCAAGAGCCTGGCCTCGCCCTCAATCCCGTGATGAAGATCGGCCAGCAGATCGCCGAGGTTTTGCGCGCGCATAATTCGTGGCCGAAGCAGCGCTATCGCAGTGAAGCCGAATCCCTGCTCGACTCGGTGAATCTGACCGCGACCAACCGCCGCATCTACAACGCCTATCCGCATCAACTCAGTGGCGGTCAGCAACAGCGCGTCGTGATCGCTCAAGCCCTAAGCTGCAACCCGCAATTGATCATCGCGGACGAACCGACCGCTTCTCTCGACGCTGAAACCGAAGCCGAAATCCTCCGACTTCTCGCCGACCTGAAGTCCCAGCGTCGGATGGCGCTGATTCTCATTACCCACGATCCGCGCATCCTCTACGCGCTTGCCGATCGCGTCGCTGTTCTCTACGGCGGGCGCGTCGTCGAAGACGCTCCCGCCAGAGTATTTTTCGACAATCCGCAGCACCCTTATTCGCGGGCGCTGCTTGCGTGCGCGGCCGCCTCACTGCCCGTTACCGAGCGGGACAAGCCACGGAATTCGCACCTAGATTCACAGTGCGCCGACACGCGTTGGTTTCCGACGATCCCAGGCGATTCGCCCGATCCGGAACATACCGAGCCCGGCTGCGAATTTGCCCCCCGTTGCGACCGCCGCATGAGCAAGTGCGACTCGCAGCCACCCTCGCCGATCACCGTCTCTGATAATCGGCGGATCGAGTGCCATCTCTATGCAGACTAAACTGCAGCCTATTCCCGCGGCGAATCCGGTGATCCTTTCCGTCCGAAACCTCTCGCTCCACTATTTCCAAAAAACAGTCTTCGAAAGACGAATCCCCGTCACCGCGCTGACGAATGTCTCTCTAGACCTGCAGCGCGGAAAAACTCTGGCGCTCGTCGGTAGTTCCGGATGCGGCAAATCGAGCCTCGCCCGCTGCCTCGTCCTACTCGAAAGGCCCAGCTTCGGCGAAATCGTATATGCCGCCCAAAACCTCCTCGAACTAAAATCGAAAGAACTCAAGGAAGTCCGCCGCGACATTCATCTGATCTTCCAAGACTCCGCATCCGCGCTCAATCCCGGCATGACCATCGAAGAAGTCCTCCTTGAGCCGCTCGAAATCCACGAGCCCACGCTCGCCAAAAAAGATCGCTTCCTGCGCCTGGTGTCCGCGTGCGAACAAGCCGCTCTAAGCTCGAAATGGCTGACCCGCCGTCCCAGCGAACTCAGTGGCGGCCAGCGTCAACGCGTCGCGATCGCTCGCTCGCTCATCTCCCGCCCCAAAATTCTCATTCTCGACGAAGCTCTCAGTGCCCTCGACCTGTCCACGCAATCCCAAATCGCGAACCTTCTTCTCGATCTCCAGCGCGAGCACTCTCTGACCTATCTCTTCATCACCCACGACATGCGCCTCGCCCGCATGTTGGCCCACGATGTCGTCGTCATGAAAGGCGGCCGCATTCTCGACTCTTTCCCTTCGTCGCTATTAACTCCCGACATACACGCAAATCCCGCATCGATTGGCTCTATCTCGACCGCAAAGGATACTGAAACCATACGATTGCAAGAGATACCGTCTGTAAACGAGTAGTGCATGAAACAGCTCGCGTGGCGGTTGGGTCACAGGTTACTTCTGCTCGTAGGGGTGTCTCTATGCACGTTCGTTTTGCTCTCGGCCGCACCCGGTAGTTTTTTCGACGACCTCAAGCTCAATCCGCAAGTTTCTCCCGCAACTGTCACGAAGTTGCAGGCGCAGTACGGTGCCAACCGCCCCCTGCCCGAGCGCTATGCGCGTTGGGTCGAATCGATTTTCCGCGGCGATTGGGGATACTCGCTCTCCTACCATCGCCCCGTCGGCGGTTTGGTTTGGCAGCGCGCCCGCAACACGCTGCTGCTCACGACATTCGCCGTTCTTCTCGCATGGATGCTCGCGCTTCCGTGGGGCATCGCCGAAGCGCTCTACAAGGGCGGCTGGATTGATCGAACCGGCGAAATGATCCTCGCGCTGTTGCTTGCCACGCCTGACGTTCTCTTCGCTCTGCTGCTTCTCTTGCTCGCCGCGCGCACCGGCTGGTTTCCGACCGGTGGCATGAGTTCATCCGAAGTAGCCGACCTTTCCTTCGGTTCAAGAATCTGGGATTTGGCGCGCCATCTTTTTCTCCCCGTGGTCGCCCTCGCTCTTACCACTCTTCCCATCCTCGCGCTCCATGTTCGCTCGGCCATGATCGGTGTCCTCGACGCGCCATTTCTCTCCGCCGCCAAAGGCCACGGCATTCCAAAGTTTCGCCTGCTCTATCGCCACGCTCTCCCGGTCGCGCTCAATTCGCTCATCTCTCTCTTTGGTTTTTCCGTCGGCTCGCTTCTCAGCATCTCGTTGCTCGTTGAAGTCATTCTCAGCTGGCCGGGGCTCGGCCCTCTCGTCGTTGAAGCCGTCCTCGCGCGCGACATCTATGTCGTCGTAGCCGCCACGATGTTTTCTGCGGTCTGCTTGATCGCCGGCAATCTGCTCGCCGACTTTCTTCTCTACTGCACCGATCCCCGCATCCGTTCGGTGCAGTCATGAGCATTCGCATGAGCCCGCACGCCAAGCGAAACACCCTGCTCGTTCTGTTCATCGCGTTGCACATCGTCGTAATCTTCCCCGGCTTTTTTTCCACGCAGGGCTACGCCGAACAAAATCGCGATCTCCCGTTCTCCCCGCCGACTCGCCTTCACTTCGTTCGTCCCGACGGACACTTCTCCCTGCGCCCCTTCGTTTACGGCTGGAATGAAGCCGCGCTCGATACCGGCATCTACGAAGCAGACCGTTCGCAAATTTATCCGCTCCAATTTTTCGTTCACGGATCGCCGTACACGATCGTCAAAGGCATCAACGCCAGCACCCATCTCTTCGGCGTGGAGAGCCCGGGACGTCTCTATCTCTTCGGAACCGATGACTTCGGCCGCGACGAGTTCTCTCGCATGTTATATGGCGGCCGCATCTCCATCCTCGCCGGCTGGATCGGCGCCGCCATTGCCCTATTTACCGGCGGAATCGTCGGCCTGATCTCCGGTTACACCGGTCGCTGGGTCGATTCCGTCACGATGCGCATGGTCGAACTATTCATGGCGCTTCCGTGGCTCTATTTGCTCTTTGCAGTTCGCGCCATTCTTCCGTTGCGAATCGAAACGACCGACACCTTCATCTTGCTGATCGGCGTCGTCGGCATCATCGGTTGGGCTCGCCCGGCGCGTCTCGTGCGTTCCATGGTCCTCAGTGCTAAAGAACGAAACTTCGTGCTCGCCGCGCGCGCCATGGGCGCTTCGAACACGTATATCCTGCGAAAACACATTCTTCCCCAGGTTTACGCGCTCTTGCTCACGATGGCTGCGTATCTCGTTCCGCAGTTCATCCTCGCCGAAGTTACGCTCTCATTCCTCGGCCTCGGTATCGGTGAGCCTGTCCCCAGTTGGGGCACCCTTCTCGCTGAATTGCAGAAGTACAACGTCCTCGTCAACTACTGGTGGATGTACGCGCCCGGAATCGCGCTCGTCGCATTATTTTTGATCTATCACTGGGCGTCTTCGACGATTCAACAAAGAGTTGGGGTCCCTCTCACATGACCATCCGTCGTCGCAATTCGCAGTTCGATTTGTCCCGCGGTTTCGCGCTTGCTGCCACATTTTTGTTCTTTGTGTCGCTCGCCACGGCGCCATCATCGCGCGCTCAGGCTGCCCCATCACAAACCGAAATCGGCAAGCCCGGTGGACGCATCACCGTCGCGCTTCGCACCGATCCCAAAACTCTCAATCCCATCCTTGCGGTTGACACCACCTCGCGCGAAGTCATCGGCGCTATGCAAGCCGACCTCGTCCACATTAATCGCCAAACCCAGCGCACCGAACCCGCGCTCGCCTCCTCTTGGAAAGTCTCGCCCGACGGTCGCAAATACACGCTCGCTCTTCGCCGCGACGTCAAATTTTCCGATGGCGCACCCTTCACAGCCGACGACGTCATCTTCACTTTTCAGCTTTATCTCGACGAATCACTCAGCTCTCCTCAGCGCGATCTCCTCGTCATCGACAACAAACCCATCGCCGTAAAAAAAATCGACAACTACACCGTCGAGTTCGACCTCACAAAGCCCTACGGTCCCGGCGAGCGCATCTTCGACAGCCTTGCGATCCTCCCGAAACATCAGCTCGAAGCCGCCTATCGCGACAAAAAAATCGGCGAAATCTGGGGTGTGAACGCCAAACCCGAAGAAATCGCCGGCCTCGGCCCATTCCGTCTCAAAAGCTACGTCGCAGGCCAGCAGCTCCTGCTCGAACGCAATCCAAACTACTGGCGCAAAGACGCAAACGGCACAAACCTGCCTTACCTCAACGAATTGCTCTTCACCGTAGTCGCCAACGAAGACGCCCAAGTCATCAAATTCAAAAGCGGCGAAACGCAGATCCTCGAGCGCGTCGGCGCCGATAATTTCAATCTGCTGCAAAGAGAAAATTCGTCAAAGAGCCAATGTCTTTACGACGTTGGCCCAGGTCTCGAGTTCGTCTTTCTTCTCCTCAATATGAACTCGCTCGACACCGCGAAGCACGCCGACATCACAGCCAAGGAACAATGGTTCCGCGATCTCAAATTCCGCCGAGCCGTTTCTCTTGCCATGGATCGCAAAGGAATGGTTCGCTTGGTGTATGGCGGCCGCGCCACTCCCATCTGGGGCAACGTCAGCCCTGGCAACAAACTTTGGCTGGCTGCAAACATTCCGCATCCCGACCGCTCGATCGATCAAGCGAAAGGTCTGTTGAAATCCGACGGCTTTTCCTGGGACGCCAACGGCGCGCTGCTCGATCAACAGAAACATCCCGTTACGTTCACCGTCATCGTCAGCTCCTCCAATGCGCAGCGCACAAAAATCGCCACCATCGCTCAAGACGATCTGAAACAACTCGGCATCGACGTCAAAGTCGTCCCTCTCGAATTTCGCGCCCTCGTCGATCGCGTCATGAACACCCATGATTACGACGCCGTCCTGATGAACCTCGTCAATGGCGACGTCGATCCGACTCCCGAAATGGGCCTTTGGCGCTACAGCGGAGAAATGCACCTGTGGGATATAGGCGAAAAAACCGCTGCGACTCCGTGGGAAGCCGAACTCGACAAGCTCATGGAATCGCAAATGACCACGACCGAATACGCCACGCGCAAGAAACTCTACGATCGCGTGCAGGAAATCGCCGCGCAGAATCTACCTCTCGTTTTTCTACTGAGCCCCGACATTCTCGTCGGCGCTCAATCCACCGTCGGCAATTTCCGCCCTGGAATTCTCGATCCCTACGCGCTTTGGAACATCGACGAACAGTTCCTCCGCCCCGCGGGAGCAGCCTGCCACTAGCGACGGAAACAGACCATCACTGTGACCACCACTGCCACATCGACGCTGCTTACCTCCGAAGATCTCGCCAGGATCTCCGCTCTCACCACGCCCGACGACCGCCGCAAGTTCCTCGCCGACCACAAATCTCTCGTGTCCGCCGATGTTGTCGCCGAACTAAACGCCGCAACGACGAAAGAATTTCGCGTTAACACAGCCACCGCGCTCGTTCTGGCCGACACCGCAATTCAGATCGCCAACATCCTTTGCCGTCTCGAACTCCTCGCTCAGAGCAAGCGCATGAAAGCCCACGTCCTCTCCGAACGCGGTGAATACGTCACGGCGATCGCGCTCTACAACGAAGCCGAAACTCTCTTCCATCAGGCCAAGGATCCAGAGGGCGTCGGCCGCACCGTCACCGCCGCGATCCATCCCCACATCATGGTTGGCGACTACGACGGCGCTTTCGCGCTCGCCACCAAAGCTCAAGATATCTTTTCCGAAATGGGCGACAAGCGCCGCCTTGCTCGCCTCGAAAACAACATCGGCAACATTTTTCACCGCCAGGATCGCTTCGAGGAAGCGCTGAAGCACTACGAGTACGCGTACGAGCAGTTGCTGCCCTATGCCGATGCCGAAGAGCTAACGATCTCTCTCAACAACATGTCGATGTGCCTGATCAGCCTCAACGATTTCGCAAAAGCTCTCGCCAGCTACGAGCGCGCGAAATATTTGCTGCTCGATCACGACATCCCGCTCATCCATCTCACCACCGACTACAACATTGCCTATCTCTACTATCTGCGCGGAGACTACCGCCGCGCGATCGAGGGCTTAAAAAGCGCGCGCGTTGTCGGCGACAAGATCGGCGACAAATATCTCGTCGCTCTCTGCTACCTCGATCTTTCCGACATTTACGTCGAACTCAATCTCAGCTCCGAAGTTCACGACATCGCTCATCACGGCTACCAGCTCTTCCGCGAACTCGAAATCGGCTACGAAGCCGCGAAAACGCTCGTGAATCAGGCCATCGCGTTCGGCCAGGAAGGCAAAACCGCGAAAGCTCTCGAAACTTTCGGCGAGGCCAAGCGCCTTTTCCTCAAAGAAAAAAACGAAGTCTGGCAATGGCTGATCGATCTCTACCAGGCGATCGTCTTATTTTCGGCCGGCCGCTACTACGAAGCGCGGCATTTCGCTTCGGGCGCCGCGAATTATTTCAACAACACGCTCTTACGCAATAAAGCTGCGATCTGCCATTTCCTTCTCGCTCAAATCGCGATCCATACCGGAGATCTAACCACCGCGCGCGGCGAATGTCTCACTGGCCTCGACATCGTCAAAAAACTCGACAGCCCCATCCTGCAATACCAGGGCCGCTTCCTGCTCGGCCGCATCGATCAAGCAGCCGGCTCGCACGCATCCGCCTACCTTCAATATCAACAGGCGCGCCACAGCCTCGAAAATTTGCGCAGCAATCTCTATCGCGACGAGCTCAAGATTTCTTTCATGAAAAATAAGTCTGAGCTCTACGAAAGCATGGTCGAGCTCTCTCTGGATCCCGACTTCGACGAAGGCACCGACGAAGAAGCCTTCAAATATATCGAGCTCGCCAAGTCGCGCAATCTTTCCGAACTGATGTTTCAGCGTGGCCACAATGCACCCGCCCCAAAGCATGGCCAAAGCGAACTCGTCCACAAAATTCGCGAACTGCGCGAAGAACTGAACTGGTATCAGCACCGCATTGAACTCGAGCAAATGCGTTCCGCGCAGAATTCCGCCGAAACCGTGGCAACCTTGCGCGAGAAAGCCACCGAAAAAGAAAAAACGCTCCTCGCCATCCTCCAAGATCTTCCGCAGGGCTCGCCCGAAGCCTCAGCCATCGCTCCGGCGGAGTGCGCCACCATCGCATCGCTTCAGTCCGTTCTGCCCGGCGACACAACTCTCCTCGAATACTATTTCGCCGGCGATTACATCGTCGCCGCCGTCGTCACGCAGCAATCGTTCCACATCGCTCACGTCACGACTCTGTCTCGGGTTTCCGAATCGCTCCGCTTTTTCCGCTTCCAGCTCGGCCGCATCCATCTCCAGGCCCACCTCGGACACGGCGCCGCAAAAGAAATGTACGATTCCACCGTCGGCCACCTCGCCGAACTCCACAAAGAACTCATCGATCCAGTCTCCCAATACATTCACACGCGAAGCTTGGTCGTCGTTCCTCACGGGAATCTGCACTACCTGCCCTTCCACGCTCTTCACACCGGCGACGAATTTCTGATCGATCTCCACGACATCTCATACGCCCCCAGCGCCACAGTCTTCGCGCTTTGCCACCGTCCTCACGAAGCCACCGCCGCAGGCTCCGCAATCTTTGGTGTTCCGGATGAAAAAGCACCCTTGATCCAAGACGAGGTCAACGCCGTCCATCGCATGATCCCCGACTCCGAGCTTTACCTCGGCTCCGACGCCACTCACGAAAAACTGATCGAAAAGGGAATCGACAGCCGCGTCATCCACGTAGCCACACACGGCACCTTCCGCCCCGACAACCCCATGTTCTCCGGCATCACCCTCGGAGATGGCTACCTCCACCTCTACGAGCTTTACCAGATGCGTCTCAACGCCGAGCTGCTCGCCTTCAGTGGTTGTGCCACGGGCCTGAATGTCGTCTCCGCGGGCGACGAACTCCTCGGTTTAGTCCGCGGCGCGCTCTACGCCGGCGCCCGTTCCTTGCTCCTCACCCTCTGGGACGTCAACGATGCCAGCACCCAGAAATTCATGACCGAGTTTTACCGCCGCTTCCAAACCGGTGAAAACAAGGCGACTGCTGCCGCCGAAGCCGCCAAGGAGATTCGCAAGGAATACCCTCATCCTTATTACTGGGCACCTTTCACCATTGTGGGTAAGACTTAGACCTCAAGCTGTCCCCGCTCTAATCCGTCCAAGCTGACCCACCGGGCACATTAGACAGACATACGACTTCTCACCCTGTATTTTCTGCGCGACCAGGTACTCCTCCTACTGGTACCGAGGGTGCGCGTCGGGAACAGCGAGATTTCCCCCCAGAATCTCGGCGCGCGCTCTTTAGTCAAGCCCGAAGCGGCAAGTCCCGGCCGTAAAGGCTCATAAGCGGATTGATATCAGTACGTTGCAGGGTCTTACAGGTAGGTACTTTAGGTCCCGCTAAAGTGACAGCGAGTCATTTTCCAGGACATTTAACCCAAAGTACCAATTTGAAACACCCTGTGTACCATTGCTCGGCAGCCCCTGGAGGCCCGAAACTACCCTCGGATCGGGATAGTTCCGGAACTCTCAGAACCCCGAACAAGCCTGATATCAGGTTTGGAGCCCGAACATGAAGAAATCGCTTTTGATTGCGCTCTGTCTTTTCGTCGCGCCACTTTTTTGCCCCTCGCGAGCTGCCGCTCAGACTCAACTGACCGTGCAGTCCACGCTCGGCCCAGTCGGCATCAATGTCGTCTGCTTGCTCCGCGGCTGCCAGGTCACGCAAACCGTTGCCGGATCGCCCTACAACTATTACGTTGTGACCGCCCCGAGCTCGACCAACGCGAATTTTCTCGCCAGCATTCTGCAAACGGTCCCCGGCATTCTCAACGTCACCATCAACAATCTGACCGGCCCCAATGGCCTGCTCCTCGGCAATCGCCTGATCGTCCGCACCACCGACTCCAACGGCCTCAAGCGCCAATGCCTCCTGCTGAATTGTCAGGTGCTCGCCCCGGTTGATGGCATTCTCAACTCTCTCTTTGTCGTCATCGCGCCGAACCTGATCGATCCGAATCTCTTGCTCGCGATCGTCCGCGCTCTTCCGGGAGTGGTTGATGCCGAGCTCGATCAGGTTGTCACTGTCGTCTCTGGCGGCGCCACGGCCACCGATCCTCCTCCGGCGCTCGTCAACACCACCCCGGTTCAGTATTTCGGCAGCACCGTGTGGGCGGGTTACGTCAATCAGCCCGCGACGCAGATGATTTCTCTCGCGCGAACCCAACAGCAATTCAATCTCACGGGTAGCGGCATCATCGCGGACATCGATACGGGAGTCGATCCCAACCATCCGGTTCTCAAGCCGGTTCTCTTGCAGGGATACGACTTCACGCGCAACCAAGCCGGCGGCAATGAAATGCTCGACCTGCCGGCTGGCACGCCCGTCACCGAGACTCCCTGCGTGAATTGCACGCCGGGCCAGGTGAACCAGCGCTCGATCGCCATGGTCGATCAGCGTAGCATCGCCATGGTCGATAGCCCGGAGTTGGAAGCGTTCGGTCACGGCACGATGGTTGCCGGTATTCTCCACCTCGTCGCGCCCAAGGCCTCGCTGCTTCCTCTCAAGGCGTTCAAAGCCGACGGCACCGGCAATCTCTCCGACATTATTAGCGCCGTCTACTTCGCCGCTCAGAACAAAGCCAACGTTGTGAACATGAGCTTCGATCTACAGAGCCCCTCGACCGAGCTCTCCAAAGCGATCACCTCCGCCGAAGCCCAAGGCGTCATCTTCGTCGCCTCGTCCGGCAACGACGGCAAAATTGAAATGGTCTATCCCGCAGGCTTCGCCAACGTGATGGGCGTCGCCAGCATCAACGCGGAAAATCAGCGCTCCACCTTCTCCAACTACGGCAACCAGATCGTATGGATCTCCGCTCCTGGCGAAGCGATCGTCACCACGTACCCCTTCGGCGGCTACGCTGCGGGATGGGGAACGTCCTTTAGCTCACCGTTTGTCGCAGGCGCTGTCGATCTCTTCGACTTCGCGCCGAACTCTTCGACGCAGAACAACGCCAAGCTTTCGCTCTCTCACGCCGATCCACTGCTCGCCATCGGCATGGGCGTTGGCCGCCTTGATGTCTTCCAGGCGACAAGCTTCTCGCGCCTCCAGCACTAGACCCCGGCCATGACAACACTTTGCGAACTGCCCCCCGCAATAGAGCTCGAGTCCGGATCTCGGACCGAGCTCAAGCCCGAGAGCAAAACTCGGCATGAGAGCTCGGCTCTCCGCCGAGAGCAGCTGCGAAACGCGCAGCTCGAGAATCAGATTCGCGATCTTCACAGTAACTTTGTCTGCTGCCTCAATCAGCTTCTCGATCTGCGCGAT
>Ga0070735_10004376_pt1 | contig 11941 bp, 11 predicted proteins | sample Coa_R1_FD_66443 | JGI IMG/M metagenome (GOLD analysis project Ga0070735, IMG submission 66443) | Surface soil microbial communities from Centralia Pennsylvania, which are recovering from an underground coalmine fire - Coalmine... | ecosystem: Environmental > Terrestrial > Soil > Unclassified ... | reverse complement strand
AGGTTAGTCCCGGTCGAAATGCGGGCGAGAGCGCACGACCGTTGGCGGCCGCGCGCGACCGGTCCAAACCCGAGCACCCGCACGGAAGAACGCGCCCGAACGCGCGCACGCCGCCGGACCATCCGGCAGGGCCCCGCCCTTTTCCCAGGCTCAGGCGCGGGAGAACGGGCGGTGGTGAGCCTGGCCGAGACTTTCGAGCGCCGCGTCGAGGGCAGCCTGGGGGTCCAAGGCCTGGTTGACCGAGTTCGTGGCGGGAGCGAGGGGTTCGCCGGGCGCGGGCGGCTCCGGGGTAGCGTGAAGGTCGGGGGTCACCCCGAGCGTGGGAGCGACCTCGGGCATGGGCGCCCCCTCGGCAACGGGGGCCACCTCGGCGAGGGGCTCCGCCTCCGGCATGGGCGCCACCTCGACCACCGGGTCCGCTTCGATCACGAGCGGCTCCTCGCGCCCTCGGCCGAAGCGGCTGCGCAACCGCGCGAAGAAGCCCTTGGCGGGCGCGGGCTCAGCGGCCTCGAGCACCGGCGCAGGCCTCGAGTCGGAGGCCTCGAGCGCCGGCTCGGGAGTCGAGTCGGGGGCCTGTAGCCCGGGCTCGGGTGCGAGGTCCGGGGGCTCGGGTGCGAGGTCCGGGGGCTCGGGTGCGGCGTCTGAGGCCCCGGGGACGGGGTCTGGTCCCTCGAGTGCCGGCTCCTCCGCCACGCTCGCCGCCGGCTCGCTGGCCGGCGGCGGGACTTCGGTGGACGGGTTCGGCGTGGCCGTCAAGACCACGCGCGTGCCCCATCCTGAGGGCTCGAGCCTCACCGTGCCGCTTGCGTGCTCGCCCTCCCAGGCAACGGCGGTTTCGGGTTCGAGCCGGGTGATCCGGATCTCTCCGAAGCAATCGAGATGACGGGACAGCGAGGCGGCGTCGCTGCATTCGGTCCAGAGTTCAGGGGCGGATTTGACCAGCGTGCGGGTGGCTGTGACATCGGGCATGGAGTCGATTTCGCCCGGGTCCGGAGGACTCCTTCCAGCGCATCACATCGATCACGGACCGCCGCACGCGGGAGCGAGCGCGGCGGCACCAAAGGAACCAGGATGTTCTCGTACGAGATAATCCCGCACCCGCCGCTATCCTCTAATCGGACGATGAACGCCCCCGACACCCAGCCCGCCTGTCTGATGACCAATCTGGGCTGGCTGCTCGGGCACGCCAACCACGTGCTCGGCACGGAGATCGCGCGTGCGCTGGCACCTCTGGATCTGGGCGCCCGTGGATTCTGCGTCCTCTCGACGGCGCTGGAGCGCGAGGTGACCCAGAAGGAGCTCGGTCAGGAGATCGGGATCGACAAGACCACGCTCGTCGTGACCCTGGATGAGCTCGAGCGCAAGGGGCTGGCGCGCCGTGCCACCTCGAGCACCGACCGGCGCGCACGCGTGATCCAGGTCACCGAGGCCGGCGCCAGCAAGGTCGCTGAAGGCCAGGCGATCGTCGAGGCGGTTCAGCGGGACGTGCTGTCTGTCCTGCCGGCCACCGAGCGGGCGGCCTTCCTGTCCGCGCTAAGGCGGCTGAACAGCGATCGCCTCGCGGAGGCGACGGCCTGCGCCACGGCGCCGCGCCAGCGCGAGCCCCGCGCCGCATAGCCCGCCGCGTAACCCGCGCCGCCGTCAGTCAAGTAAGGCCCGCCGGACGCAAGTAAGGGGTCGGGGCGCGCAAGGCGCTCCGGATGCCTGATGTGTCCCCTTTCGTCTTAGTCGATCGTCTTCAGCGATGAGAACCGTCGACGGGTCGGGTCTACAGACCAGATGGCCACAGTCGCTGAGCAGCAGATGATCCCGAACGAGATGATCTGCTACGGTCCCATCTTGAAACAGACGAGAAGCCCGGAGGTGGAGTCGTGACACATTCGCAACCTGATAGCCGACGCTGGATCGCCCTCGTGGTGCTCTGCGCCGGGATGCTGATGATCGTCCTGGACCAGACGATCGTGAACGTCGCGCTGCCCTCGATCCAGCGCGATCTCGGGTTCTCGCAGTCGAGCCTGGCCTGGGTCATCAACGCGTACCTGATCGCCTTCGGGGGGCTCCTGCTGCTGGCCGGCCGTCTCGGCGACCTGGTCGGCCGTAAGCGCGTCTTCCTCACCGGCATCACCCTGTTCACGCTCGCCTCGATCCTGTGCGGCGCGAGCCAGGACCAGGCGGTCCTGGTGATCGCGCGATTCGTCCAGGGCGCCGGCGGCGCGCTCACCTCGTCGGTGATCCTCGGGATGATCGTGACGATGTTCCCCGAGCCGGGCGACCAGGCGAAGGCGATCGGGGTATTCAGCTTCGTGGCCTCGGCCGGTGCGTCGATCGGCCTGCTGGCCGGCGGCGTGATCACCCAGGCTCTGAGCTGGCACTGGATCTTCTTCGTCAACGTCCCGATCGGCCTGGCCACGGCCGCGCTCGCGCTGCGGCTCGTCACCAGCGACGAAGGGCTCGGGCTGGACAAGGGCGCCGACGTGCCCGGCGCGGTGCTCATCACCACCTCCCTGATGCTCGGCGTGTACACGATCGTCAAGGCCGCCGACTACGGCTGGGGCTCGCTGCACACCGTCGGCCTGGGCGCCGTGGCGGTCGCGCTGGCGGTCGGCTTCGTGGTCCGCGAGCGCCAGGCGGCGACTCCGCTGATCCCGCTCGGCATCTTCCGCTCGCGTGCGATCACCGGGGCCAACCTGGTGCAGGCGCTGATGGTCTCCGGCCTGTTCGGGATGTTCTTCCTGGGCGCCGTCTACATGCAGCGGGTGCTCGGCTATAAGCCGCTCGACGTCGGGCTGGCGTTCCTGCCCGTAGCCGTCGGCATCGGCGTGCTGTCGCTCGGCGTCACGCCGCGTCTGAACATGCGCTACGGCGCCAAGCAGACGCTGCTGCCGGGGCTGCTCCTGGTGACCGCCTCGCTCGTGCTCCTGGCGCGCGCACCCGTGCACGCCGGATATCTGAGCGACCTGGCGCTGCCGATGCTGCTGATGGGGCTTGGAGCGGGCCTCGTGTTCCCGTCGCTGATGACGACCGCCATGAGCGGCGTGCAGATGCACGAGGCGGGATTGGCATCAGGCCTGGTCAACACCTCGATGCAGGTGGGTGGCGCGCTCGGGCTCGCCGTCCTGGCGACGCTCTCCAGCACCCGCACGCACGACCTGGTGGCCCACGGGAGCTCGCCGGCGTCAGCTCTGACCAGTGGGTTCCACCTCTCCCTGGTGATCGGCTCCGGCCTGCTGCTCACGTCGATCGTGGTCGCCGGCGTGGTCCTCCAGGCGGCAAGGCCAAGCGTCCCCGAACCCGAGTTCGCCGCCGGCGACGAGCTCGCCTTCTCAGAAGCTGCATGACCTCGGATCTGCGCGAGGAAGGCGCGCGCCGCGACAGTCTCCTCCCCCGCGGCGCGCGCCACATGCAGGCGACGCCCGAAGCGTCGCCGCTCGAGATCGAGCTCTTCACGGACCCCGCCTGCCCGTTTGCGTTCTCGGCCGAGCCGATCCGCCAGCGCCTGCGCTGGCATTACGGCGCGGGACTGAAATGGACCGTCCGGATGATCGTCCTCACCCGCGAGCCCGGCGAGGCCGAGAAGCTCGCGGGCGGCGCGCCGGGACTCCAGCGCCGCTACGGGATGCCGATCGATCCCCGGCCGTACCCACGGCCGGCGTCCTCTGAGCCGGCCTGCCTCGCCTTCGTGGCCGCCCGCCGCCACGCCCCGCAGCGCGCGCAGGCGCTGCTGCGCAGGCTGCGTGTGCGGGTCATGCAGCGCGGTCTGCTCGACGACCCCGCGCTGATCGACGCGGCCGCGCGAGACGCCGGACTCGACCCCTCACGGCTGCGCGCCTGGTGTGCAGAGCCCGAGACGCTGGTGGCGCTCGAGGCCGACGCCGCCGCGGCGCGCAGCCCGAGTCCGGCGGCGCGTGCGCTCGGTCATAAGCTCGGCGGCCCTGCGCGCGAGCGGCGCTACACGGCGCCGAGCTACATCATCGGCGGCTTCGCGCTGCCGGGCCTCAACCCGGTCGAGACCTACGAGGCCGCGATCGCCAACCTTGCGCCCGACCTGCCGCGCCGGCCGCCGCCGGAGTCGGTCCTCGATGTGCTCGAGTGGAGCGATGAGCCCCTGGCCAGCGCGGAGCTGGCGCTGATCGTCGGGCTCGAGCCCGACCAGGTGCGCGCCGACCTGCGCGGGGTGGCTCGCTTCGAGCCCGCGGGCGCGGACGGGTACTGGAGCCTCTAGACGGCGAAGTGCAGGAAGGCGCGAGCCGCGGGGCCCTCCTCGCCCGCGCCACGCCAGACCAGGTCGAGGCGCGAGCGGAGCTCGGGCACGACCCGAACGACGTGCAGATCCTCTGGCGCCGAGGCGGGCACGATGGCCACGCCGAGGCCGCGACGGGCGAGCTCCAGCAGGACGAGCGGATCGCCGGCCTCGAGGGCGACACGGCCGCTCACGCCGGCGGCGGCGAGGCCCGACTCGAGCGCCGCCCGGCCACCGGTGCCGCGCGGCAGCGCGATCAGCCGCTCGCGGCTGAGCTCGACGACGCTGATCCGACGCCTACCGGCGAGCGGATGACTTGCGCTTACGGCAGCCACCAGCGGCTCCTCGACGACGGTCTTCGACTCCAGACCCGGTGCCGGCCGGCCCGCGAGGCCTGCCAGTGCGACGTCGAGCCGGCCGTCGCGCACCGCTGAGAGGAGCGTCGCGGACAGACCCTCCTCGAGGGTGATCTCCACGTCGGGATGGCGGTCGTGGAATGCGGCCAGCGAGTTGGACAGCCATCCGCCGACGGACGGCACGACGCCGATGGCCAGCCGGCCACGGATCACGCCGGTCAGCGCATCGACCGTCTCGCGTATCGCAGCGGCGGCAGCGAGCGACGCCCGCGCGAACGGGATCGCAGCCTCTCCGGCGGCGGTGAGCCTGACGGAGTCGGGCCCGCGGTGGAACAGTCGCTGGCCAAGCTCGGCCTCGAGCTTGCGGATCTGGGCGCTGACCCCGGGCTGGGCGACGTGCTCGCGTGCCGCCGCGCGCGTGAAGCTCGACTCCTCGGCCACAGCCACCAAGTACTCGAGCTGCCTGAGTTCCATAACGATCAATTCTACAAATGAGCAGCGATATCTATTTGAGTTATGACAGCTGATGCGGGATGCTGTTCGGCATGACACCGACAGAGACCATGCGCAGCTATTTCGAGAACTGGAACGCCCGCGACTTCGACGCCTTCCAGTCGCTCCTGGCCGAGGAGGTCAGCTTCCGCGGGCCGCTCGGCACCGCCGACGGCCCACGGGAGTGCCGGGCCGGAGTCGAGGGAATGAGCCGCGGTCTCGACGCCCGCGCCGAGATCGTGACCATGCTCGGCGACGGACACGAGGTCATCACCTGGTTCGAGCTGCACACGAACGCGGCGGCCCCCGTGGCAGTGGCGAACTACGCCCAGGTGAGGGATGGGAAGGTCGTCGCGATCCGGGCGGCCTTCGACCCCCGGCCGCTACTGGACTAGCACCACGGCGCCGTGGGCAGGCACGGTCACAGAGCCTGAAACCACGCGCGTCCGCAGGCCCCACCCGCGCGTGTCGGCGGCGGCGTCGAGTGCGCCGCCGCCCACAGGCTGAACAAGCCGAGCCGAATGAGTGAGGGCGAGCCCGGCCGGTGAGGACCCGGGGTTGACGGCGACGAGGCCGCGGACGAAGTGGCGGACGTAGAGAGAGGGTGAATTCCGGAGAGAGGCGACGGTCCGGGGTGGGGGACCGAGCGCCGGGCCGAGGTCGATCCCGTACTCGGGAAACCACTGCGGCATCTGGCCGATGTCCATGTTGATGAACGTGTGGGCGCCCTTGATGAGCAGATACGAACCGAGCACGAACATCCGCGCCCGCACATCTCCCGCGCCGAGGTAGGACTGAGCCAGCAGCACCTTTGCGCGACGCACCAGGCCGAGTGCCCGGTCCATCTCGAGCTCCCAGTCACCCACCGCGTACGGGCTCGACGGACCCCCTTCCGCGAAGCCCTCGATCATCACGCCGTCGGCGAGCGCGTAGTCGGTGCGGTCGCGGGTGGTGATCCAGGAGCCCGCGTTCGGGATGAACCACAGCCGCCCGCGCAGCCGGCGCTCCTCGTAGCGCATGAAGCGGTCGATCCGGGCCGTCCACGCCGCCTCGCCCACGAAGTACTGAAACGGCGGCGAGAAGCTTGACGCGCCCAGGTACTGGGGGACGCTGAGCGAGTCCGCGAACACGCCGTCATCGCCTAACAGCCGCGCTTCGTACAGCACGCGGCTCGCCCAGTAGGACCGCCACCCGCTGTCCGGGTTCATCAGATACCAGTCCCATTGGGTCTGCAGCACCCGGCTTGCGCCGGAGTGCCAGAACCACGACTGATGCCTGGTCACATACCCGTAGTCGCTCGCCCAGCGGGTCCCGATCCGGAACGGCACGGGCCCGTCGCCGATTCCCAGCCGGTAGTGGAGGACCAGGAACCCCGGACTCACAGCCCGCAGCGCCCGCGCCGTCGCCAGTGACACCTTCTGAGTTCCGGAGACGTGCCGGGCCACGAAGCGGATCTGCGCGGGCGTCATCGAGTCCGGCAGCTGGTCGTCCCAGACCGCGATCACGGCGCTCGTGTCCGGGATCGGACGACGGGCGCAGGCCGAACCGGCGGGCCCCATCAGCGCCGCGGCGAAGGCGACGAAGATGAACGCGAGACGTCTCAGATCGTCGGCTTGTACTCGCCGAACACGTCGCGCATCGCGGCGCAGACCTCGCCCAGCGAACAGCGGTCCTTCAGCGCCTGGCGGAGCGCGGGCAGCAAGTTCTCGGTTCCCCGGGCGCTCTCGCGAATCTCCTCCAGCCGGCGCTCGACCAGCGACTGGTCCCGGTCGGCCTTGAATGCCCGCAGCCGCGCGACCTGCTCGCGTTCGGATTCGGGGTCGACGCGCAGGATGTCGGGAACTTCGGGCGTGTCCTCGACGAACTTGTTCACGCCGACGACGATGTCCTGTCCGATCCGGTAGCGCTCGTGGTAGCCGAACGCCGACTCCTCGATCTCGTTCTTGATGAACTCGATCGCGTTCACCGAGCCGCCGAGCTCATCGACCTTGGCGATCAGCTCGCGCGCGCTGGTCTCGATCTCGTCGGTCAGAGCCTCCACGAAATAGGAGCCCGCGAACGGGTCGACGGTGTCGGCGGCCCCGGACTCGTGGCCGATGATCTGCTGGGTGCGCAGGGCGATCTTGGCTGCACGCTCAGTCGGGAGGGCGAGCGCCTCGTCGAAGCCGTTGGTGTGCAGCGACTGGGTCCCGCCGCAGACGGCCGCGAAGCCCTGAAGCGCGACGCGAACGATGTTGTTCTCGGGCTGCTGAGCGGTGAGGGTCACGCCGCCGGTCTGGGTGTGGAAGCGCAGCTTCCAGGAGCGCTCGTCCTGGGCTCCGAACCGCTCTCGCATGATCGAAGCCCACATCCTCCGGGCGGCGCGGAACTTGGCGACCTCCTGGAAGACGTTGTTATGCCCATTGAAGAAGAAGGCCAGGCGCGGGGCGAACTCGTCGACCGCGAGGCCAGCATCAATGGCCGCCTGAACGTAGGCCGTGCCGTTGGCGAGCGTGAAGGCCACTTCCTGAACGGCTGAGCACCCCTTCTCGCGGAAGTGGTAGCCGCTGATCGAGATCGTGTTCCACCTGGGGACGTTCTCGCGGCAGTAGGCGAACAGATCCGTGGTCAGCCGGATCGCGCCCTCGGGCGGGTAGATGAAGTTCCCGCGCGCGATGTACTCCTTCAGGATGTCGTTCTGGGTCGTCCCGCGGAGCTGCTGGGAGTCGACGCCCTGCTCCTCGCCCACGAGCTCGTAGAGCAGCAGCAGCACTGCCGCCGGCGCGTTGATGGTCATCGAGGTCGAGACCTGGTCGAGCGGGATGCCGTCGAAGGCCGTGCGCATGTCGTCGATCGTGTCGATGGCCACCCCGGTGCGCCCCACCTCCCCGAGGCAACGCGGATCGTCGGAGTCGAGCCCCAGCTGGGTGGGGAGGTCGAAGGCCATCGACAGCCCGGTCGAGCCGTGCTCGAGCAGATAGCGATAACGCTGGTTCGACTCCCTGGCGCTGGCGTAGCCGGCGTACTGGCGCATGGTCCACAGCTGCCGGCGGTACATGTCCGGGTGCACGCCGCGGGTGTATGGGTACTGGCCCGGCTCGCCCAGCCGCTCGGGAAGCTCCTCCGGAAGGTCGGCCTCGGTGTACAGAGGCTTGATCTCGATGCCCGAGTCGGTGAACCGGCGGGGATCGTCCGGGCCGACGATGGGGGCGATCGTGCGGTGCTCGTCGGTGGTTGCCATCGTCACCCGGACTTTACCCCCGTTCGGGGGGTGGACGGGGCGACTAGGAAGTCGCCCCGTTGATCTGCGGATGGCTGATCGCGAGACCGGAGACGCCCCATTTGGCCAGCACCGCGGCGTACTGCCCGTTGGCGATGATCGCCTTCAGCGCGGCGAGGACGGCGGGCGCGAGGCCCGACCCCTTGGGGATCGCGATCCCGTGGACCGCGTTGGCGTACGACTGGCCGACGAGCTTGAACTGACCGGACGACTGCTTGACCTGATAGGCCGCCACCGGCGTGTCGGCGAAGCCGAGCTCGGCGCGGCCGCTGGAGAGCGCGAGGTTGGCTCCGTTCTGATCGTTGAATTGGAGAACGGTGACCGCGGGCTTGCCTGCCTTGGTGCAGGCCGCGCTCTGTGTCTGGGCGTCTGCGACCTCGGTGGTGCCCTTCTCGACCGCCACCGTCTTGCCGCAGATGTCGGCGATGCTCGAGATGTCCGTGCCGCCCGAGGCCTTGGTGAAGAACGACTCGCCGGCTTGGAAGTAGTCGACGAAGTCGACGACCTTCTCGCGGTCCTTGGTGTCGTTGTGGGAGGAGATCGCCAGGTCGTATTTCCCGGCCGCCAGCCCGGGGATGATCGAGTCGAAGGTGGCGTTGACCATCTGGACCTTGATCCCCATCGCCCTGCCGAGCGCGGCCGCGAGGTCGGCGTCGAAGCCGACGATCGTGTGGCCGTCGGGGCCGACGAACTCGTCCGGTGCATATGTCGGGTCGGTGGCCGCGGTCAGCACGCCCTTCTGGCGCAGCGCGGCGGGCACGAGCTTGGCCACAGCGGGGTTGCCGGCGCCCACGGCGGCAGCGCTGCTCGCCGTGGTGGCGGCCGAGCCGCTGCTCGAGGCCGTTCCGCCGGCCCCTCCGCAGGCGGCCAGCACGAGGGTAAGGGCGATCGCCGCCAGTCCGGCCGCGAGCGCACGAGAGCGATCGATCATGATTGGGTCTCCTCCAGGATGGGTGAAATGTCGCGGGCCAACAGCTCCGCGTACGTCTCGCGACGGACGCGAACCGAGGCTTCGCCTGAGGCGCAGAAGACGACCGGCGGCCGGAGCGCGCCGTTGTAGTTGGAGAGCAGCGAGTAGCAGTAGCCCCCGGTGAGCGCGAGGGCGACGAGGTCGCCGGGCTGCTGCTCGGGCAACCGCGCGCCGGAAACGAGCACGTCCCCGGTCTCGCACTGGCGCCCGACGAGCTCGCAGCTCTGCTCTGGCCCGTCGGAAGTCAACGCGATCGGCGTGAACCGCGTTCCGTACATCGACGGCTCGAGGTTGTCCGCCATGCCGCCGTCGACGGCCACGAACGTCGTCGTGCCGCGCTTGACGGTCACGACCCGGTAGAGCGTGAGCGTGGAGCTTGCGACCAGCGATCGTCCGGGCTCCACCACGAGCTCGACCTCCCGGCCGAGGTGTCGATGCAGCAGTCCGACCAGATGCTCGGCGTACTGCTCGATCGAGGGCACCCGGTCGCCCGGCCCGTAGCGCACGCCGAGCCCGCCGCCGAAGTCGTAGACGTCGAAGCGCCCGAGCGTCGCGAGGCGCTCCACGGCGGGGGCGAATGCCTCGAGGTCCGTGAGCTGCGAGCCCAGGTGCATGTGCAATCCGCGGACGGCGACCGCGCTCGAGCGCCCGAGCGCGCGCAGCAGCGCCGGCGCAGCCTCGAGCGGCACCCCGAACTTGGAGCCCGCGTGGCCGGTGGCCAGGGCCGCGTGCGTGTGGGCCTGAACGCCGGGGTTGACACGCAGGAGCACGGGCTGGGCGAGCGCGCCCAGCCGCTCCAAGCGAGTGAGGTCATCGGGGCCGTCGATCACGATCAGCCCCACACCCGCCTCGAGCGCGGCCGCAAGCTCCTCTTCGGTCTTGGCGTTGCCGTGCACGACGATTGCAGCCGGGTCCATTCCCGCCGCCAGCGCGATCTCGAGCTCACCTCTACCGGCGATGTCGCAGCCGAGCCCCTGCTCCGCGAATACGCTGACGACCGCCGTGCAGGGGAAGGCCTTCGAAGCGAAGCAGACGCGGCTCGGGGCGTGCCAGGAGAGAAACGCCTCCTGGAAGTCGCGAGCGGTCTCGCGCAAATCGAGCTCGTCGACGACGAACGAGGGCGTGCCGAAGCGCTCTGCCACATCCTCCAGCCGACAGCCGCCAACGAGCACCCGGCCATCCAGGTCGAGCTCGGCACTGCGGGGGAGGAATGCGATCTTGGAGAGATCTATAGCCATCGAATCGCCAGTGTCCATCGGACGCGCGTTCCAGGCAAGGTGGAATGCCGCAGTCATTCGCGCGGTCTCGTTGTAGGATCCTCTAATGCCGCTGTCCGTCGCCGACATCGTCGAAGCGCCAGACCTGCGCCTGGAGGTGCTCGCCGCAGGCGAGCTCGCCCGGCCCGTTCGCTGGGTGCACGCGACCGATCAGCCGGACCCGACGCCTTACCTGCGCGGGGGCGAGGTCGTGCTGACCGACGGACTGTGGCTGGGTGGCACCACGCCCGTGGACTACGTGCGCCGCCTCGCCGACGCCCGGGTGGCCGCGATCGGCTTCGGCCTGATGCCCGAGGGCCCACCGGTCCCGCAGGCCCTGATCGACGCCTGCCGCCGCCGCCGGGTCACCCTGTTCGCCGTCCCGGTCGAGGTGCCGTTCCTCGCGATCTCCGAGCTGTTCGTGCAGAGCATGCTCGCCGAGCGCGAGGCCGCGCATGCGGAGGCGCTGCGCCAGACGCACCGCCGGTTCGCGGCGGAGCTGTTCGAGCTCGCCCGGGAGCCTGAGGCTCAGGGTCCTGCGATTGCCGAGCGGCTGCGAGGGCTCGGGCTCGACCCCGACGGCGGCCTGGTCGCGGTCGCGTGCGACATCCCCGACGGCGAGACCGGGCTCGAGGAGTTCGAGCGCGCACTCGCCGAGGCCGCCGTGCGGGCCGTCGCGGTCCCACGGGCCGGGCGGCTCGTGGCGATCGCCGAATGGGATCCGCGGGCGCCGACCGGGCCGCTCGCCGCGTCCCTGGAGGAAGCTCTCGCCGGCGATGCCGCCGTGGGGGTCGGGGCGGCGATCGAGCATTGCACGCTGCTCGACCTCACCGTCGCCGAGGCCCATCGCGCGTGCGGACTGGCGCGCACCCGCCAGGATGGACGGCGAAGCGCGACGGCTCGGGAGCTGGCCTCGCACGCCGGCCTTCTGGCTCAGCAGGACGGCGATGTGCTGGAGCGCTTCTGTCGCGAGCTCCTCGGGCCGATCGAGGAGCACGACGCCGCGCGCGGCTCGCAGCTGCTGACCACGCTCGAGGCGTTCGTGTTCTCAGGCGGCCGCTGGGCACAGACGGCCCTGGGCCTGCACGTGCACGTGAACACGCTCCGGCACCGGCTCGCTCGGATCGAGGAGCTCACGGGACGGCGGCTCGACGACCCCGACGACCGGGTCGACTTTCATCTGGCCCTCCGGGCCCGGCGGCGCTAGAGAACCTTCGACAGGAACGAGCGGGTGCGCTCGTGCTGGGGGTTCAGCAGGAGGTCCTGCGGCGGTCCCTGCTCCACCACGACGCCGGCATCCATGAACACGACCTTGTCCGCCACCTCGCGCGCGAAACCCATCTCGTGGGTGACCACGATCATCGTCAT
>Ga0070735_10004375_pt1 | contig 11952 bp, 5 predicted proteins | sample Coa_R1_FD_66443 | JGI IMG/M metagenome (GOLD analysis project Ga0070735, IMG submission 66443) | Surface soil microbial communities from Centralia Pennsylvania, which are recovering from an underground coalmine fire - Coalmine... | ecosystem: Environmental > Terrestrial > Soil > Unclassified ... | reverse complement strand
CGGGCCCTGCCGCCCATCCCGCAAACCCAGGGGCCGTTTACCACATTGCTGAATGTCGGCTCCGGCCAGCAAGCGCAGTTCGAGGACATACCGAACTTCCGCGGCGAGTCGTTCCGGGTTTACCTCACGCCGCTCGACCAGCCGGCCCAACTGCGACACGCCTCTCTGGGGCTGCAGCCCGGAGTCTTTCGAGGGCTGCTGGCGGTCTACCAGGACGAGCACACCTACCAGCAGATCCGCTCCGAATTCAATTTTGTCCTCCTGCTCGGCATACCGCTCGGCGTCCTCATCGCTCTCGTCGCCGGCTGGTGGATCGCGCGGGCCGCTCTCCGGCCGCTCGACCGCTTCTCGCGCACGGTCCGCGCCATCGGCGAATCACGCGACCTGCGTCGACGGCTCGACTTCGTCGGCCCGGCCGACGAGGTAGGCCGGCTCGCCGAGACCTTCGACGGCATGATGGACCGCCTGGAGCGGGTGTTCGAAACGCAGAAGCGTTTCATCCAGGACGCCTCTCACGAGCTGCGGACGCCTCTGACGGCGATCCGGGGAAACGCCGACCTGATGGTCATTGCGCCCCCCGACGAGCGGGAAATCTGCCTCACCGCGATCCGGCAGGAGGCGCAGCGGATGAGCCGGCTCGTCACCGACCTGCTCCTCCTCGCCGAAGCAGACGTTGCCGAGCACCCCCTACAGATGCGCGACGTCGATCTCGATGAGCTGGTTGCCGACGTCTACCGCTCGGGTCTCGTCCTGGCCGGTGATCGCGTCACGGTGTCGCTGGAGCGGGTCGAGCCGCTCTGCATCGAGGGCGACGCCGATCGACTAAAGCAGCTGCTCCTCAACCTCGTCGACAACGCCGTCAAGTTCACGCCAGAGGGAGGCGTGGTGGCCATTCGGCTCTATCGGGACGATGATGACGCCGTCATCCAGGTCGCGGACACCGGAGTCGGCATTCCTGCCGCGGACCAGGAGGCGATCTTCCAGCGCTTCTACCGGGTCGAGGCGTCGCGCGCCAAGCGCGGCAGCGGACTCGGGCTGGCGATTAGCGCCTGGATCGTTCAGGCTCACGGTGGAACGATCAGTGTGAATAGTCAGCCGGAGAAGGGCAGCACCTTCACCGTTCGCCTGCCGCTGGCCGGCACTCGCCTAACAGCCGAGGAACTGCACCCGCCTGCAACAGCCTGATCATCTGATCACCTGATCATTCGCGAGGTGATCACTCCTCCCTGATCAGTCGACTACTCATCTATCGATCGTCGAGTACTCGATCAGTCGTTGATCAGGCGAACAATGCGGCGCCAGCTTCCGCCCCACCACGTAATGAACAACGGCGGTGACCACCAAACCGTGTATCCAGACCCCGCCGTGGCTCAATCGCCATGTGGCCGGACCATGCCTGGGCCGACTCACTGTGCCTCCCAACTACTCCAGGTTCACCACACCGCGTCGTCCCACCACGCCGTGCGCAGGACGCCTTGTCTTCCCGCCACTCGGTACTCGCCATACTCTGAAGCCTCGGACGGCCCTGTCCGAATCGCCCCGCAGGGCGACGTGTCGGATGTTGCGCATACGGCGGACAAGCCGAATTCGACGCGGACGCTACTCTGCGCCATCGCCGTCCGCGGATGCGCCTTGCACACCACGCATACCCCGGGATGCCATCGCGTCACACACGGTTCGGTGACGGTGTGCGTGATGTCCGACATGTCGCCCTGCGGGGCGCCCCGGACACGGCGGTCCGGGGCTTCAGTGCGTGGCGGCATTGCCGTCCGGGGATTCGACGGCTGCGGGCTTGCCGGTGCGGTGCATGAATGCTTGGCATGAAGCCTCGGCCAAAGCTGCCGCGACACTTTGTCTCCCTACGGCGCCAGGGTCACGATACCCTGAAGCCTCGGTCCGCCGTGACCGAGACCGGGCCGCAGCCCGGCATGTCGGACATCACGCATACCACCGCCAACCCGCCTTTAACGCCGGCGTGCCCGATCCGCACGACGATTCCCGCGGTCCGGACAAGATGCGTTCATGACGAGTTTCCCGCGGCGCGCGTAGTATCCGACATGTCGCCCTGCGGGGCGACCCGGACACGGCGGTCCGGGGCTTCAGTGCGTGGCGGCATTGCCGTCCGGGGCTTCAGGAAGGGCGTACGCACGGGGAGGGCGGCGGCACGGGCGTTGAAGCCTCGGTTACAGCCTCCCGGGCGTTCACCTCGGGGACCGGGTAGCAAGCGCCCGGGACGGGGCAGGGTGAGCGGTGCCTGAACGGCGGGTAAATAGGAGCGCAACCGTGACGCACCATGGCGCTCGATTCTGAACGGCCACTGAACGCTTCCGCCATGGGGACCGATCCTCATGCTTGTAACATTAAGGCGAGATGAACGAATGCTTAACAATTCTTCAGATTCACATTGACACTCACCGGGTGGTCCTGTATAGTGCAGATGCGATTACAGCAGCGGGAATGCGCCCGCGCGAGACCTCTCAATGTGAAAGGGGGTGGTTGCGGAAGGTGAGGTTCCTGGGCCGGCGGTCATCCGGCGGTGGATGATCGCAGCCGTAGCGCCGGCCGCTACTCGTTTCAAGCGAGGGCGCGTCCGCGAGGCAAACCAACGGCTCTCCGTCCCGGCGACACCGTCATAACACTTCACTACTCTCAGAACTCTCAGGAGGTTCGAGTGCATTTACACAGAGGGGCGTTGCGGCACGTCATTGCCGCTATTGCCCTGGTGGGACTGGCACTGCCGGCCGCGAGTCTGGCCTCGACACCGAGCGCGCATGCCGCCTCGGCGCCGACCCACAGCATCGCAGTCGGCGGTGGCACGTGCGTTTCGCCGACGGACGCGAGCTGTTACGTCTCGTCCGATCCGGCAATAGCGTTCAACCTCATCGGAAATCCACATACCGTCACGTTTACCTGCGGCGCGGCGACTGCGCCTCCGGGTCTTACCTATCCCGGTGGCATCCTTCCCGGCTGCTACGACGTGACGGCTTCGGTGACGGACGAGACATCCGGGGCCGCGACCACATTCACCTCCGCCACCTGCGGAGGCGTCGTCGCGCCCATTAACGGCTCCTCGGTGAACTGCTCCTCGGTGGCATCACCGCTCAACCCCAATGGGGTCGCACCGCCGCCTGGGAACTCAAGCACCGCATCCGTCACCATCAACCCGGGTGCTCCGCACGCGTACCTGATCAGCTGGACGGGCTACACCGGCACGATCGCCGGCACCTGCCCTGCTGGCATGTCCATCAACGCGTCCGCAGTTACCCTCACGACCGCTACGGGCGGCGTTCCCGGCGCGCCGGTTACGGCACCGGCCGGAACCGTCTGCATGTTCACGGTCGAGTCGGAGAAGAAGTACGTCGAGATCAACAAGATCGTGATCTCGTCGCCGAGCGGTAGCCCTTGCGCCGCGGGTGCGGCAGCCGCCACGCTGATCTACTCAGAAGCGTTTAAGGCGTACTTCGGTCCCGGCTGTACGATCACCGCCGTCGCCTACGGCACCGTCGTGCTCAAGACCGGCGTCGACTGCACGTCCGAGCCCGGGTATCCAAGCCCGGTTCCGGCCCCAGCAGAGTACGGCGCGGGAGCCGAGTACACGTGTACCAACAACACGTTATCGGTGATCATGATTCCGTCGTCGATCCTGGCCGATGTCGGCACCATCCCGCTCACCTACTCGGTGTCCGGACTGGGCGGCTTCACGCTGTCCCCGCCTGGCGGGCTGTGCACGGCTTCGGGCTACCCGGCGTCGCTGACGACGTACCTCGGCAACACCGTCTACTTCTGCCCGACCGGTCCCGGCGGCGGTTCGATCCAGGCCTGCATCACCGGCCCGATCAACTCGCAGCCGTCGGTCTGCAGCAACACGCTGACCTTCACCTACATCCTTCCGCCGAGCCGCCGGGTCGTCCCGTACGTCCGCTGGGCCGGTGAGAAGCAGGTCCTGACCAAGTGCTTCGGTCTGCCCGGCATCCACGCCGGCGATCCGGTCGAGTTCACCCTGACCGGCGGCGGCGCGCAGGCGCAAGCCGCGCTGATCCCGGTCAACGTCGGCGGCAGCGTTCCGCCCGGCGGCGGCAACTCCGGACCCGGGTTCTCCGACCAGAGCAGCGTATGGACCATCACGGACAACAACGGCTGTGCCTCGGTCATCCTGTTCGCCGCGAGCGAAGGTGAGGTCGTCGTCGACGCCTCCCTCTACGAGGCGGGCTCGGTGTTCTCGCTCGGCACGCCGATCATCAACGAGCACGTGTTCGACGTCTTCTATCTCAAGTTCGATCACATCGACATCGAGAACATCAAGATGACGTCGTACGCGAATACGACGCTGACCACGCCGGTCAACAGCCTGGCGTTCAGCACGACGTTCCCGGACATGCCGACTGACTTCACCCGCGCCGCCGCCAGCTTCTCGCTGCCGAACGCGCCGGGCACGAACCCTCCGGGGGCTGCCGGCTACTCCGTGCCGCTGTGCCTGACCGACCTGGTTCGCGCGATGGTCCACGGCTACTTCGAGATCCCCGGTGACCCGAGCGGCCGTCCCGCCACCAGCGTGACGATCACCGGCGCTCCGTCGAACGCCGCCGGCAGCTACGTCCTGCCCGCCGGCCGATGGGTCCTGCCGGAGGACTGGCCAGTCCTGGCAACGTTCGCCGGCTACACGACCGGTGGAAGCCTCAACGGCCCGACCCCGAACAGCGTCTACGCCTGGGATCTGAACAGCGGCTGGGTCTTCAACACCGGCAACGAGCGCGCGCTGCTGTGCACCGGTCCGGTAACCGGCGTTGGCAACAACATCCCGGCGGCCGTCACCGCACCCGGCACGATCAACAACGCCTATGGCGACAGTCCCGCCAGCGGCGATGAGGGCACACCGCCCGCCGTCAGCTACGGCCCGTGCTTCAGCGCGGATCAGCCCGGTACCAACTACCAGACGGCCGAGACCGACGACTCCGCCAACTGCGAAGGTGGCGCGACGGTCGGCATCGGTCCGTTCGATCCGACGCAGTCCTGCACCGCGCCGTTCCCGCTCACCTTCACGCCTTCGGGCGGTGGTGACGTGTTTGGCGGCCCCGTCAGCGCGAACAGCACGTACCTGCCGAACGGCACGTTGAACGAGTGGGATACCCCGATGCCGGCAGCGGAGATCAGCTTCGGCGTCAACTCCGGCCCGGGTTACCTCGCTCAGGTCAACAAGACCGGCCTGTACGCGATCCCGACGGCCTGTAGCGCCGGCGCCGCGGGCTCCTTCTGCGATACGACCACCGGCACGTTCGGTGCGCCGATCTACCCAGATCCGTTCTACGCCACGGCCATCCCGCCGAGCCCGCTGATCCCGCCGGTCACCAACAACGGTGGCTACCTGTGGGATACGTTCGGACCGGTGTCCGGGCCTGTCTACGGGACCTTGACGTCGGCCGGCTTCGTCGCCGGTGAGTCCGACTTCACGGGCGGCATTCCTGCCAACACCTGCTACACCGCCAACTACGTTTACTCGGCGACCCCGACCCCGGGGTGCTACGTGGCGAATCCGGTTGGCTCGGTGAGCAACGTCGTGACGTCGGCGCAGTGCACGAGCCTCAACGGCGTGTGGACGCAGACCAACCCCGGTCCTCCGCCGGTCGGCACCTGCTACATCGCTCCCGCCCCGACAACCGCGACTATGGGCGCCGGCCTGAACACCACGGACTTCGGTTCGTGCTCCGGCCTGCTGACGCCGAGTAACAACTCGGTAACCCTGGTAAGCGCGGCCGGCTTCGTCCCGGGCATGACCGTCGAGGTCTACCAGTCCCAGACGTTTGCCAACGGCGCGGGCGCCTACGGCACGGTACTCGCCACGAATCTGCAGGTGACGGGCGTCTCCGGTAACACGGTGACATTCAACGCCGCAAGCATTCCGGCCGGTCTGTGCATTCCGGCGTACCAGGGCGTGTTCCTCAGCCAACAGCTGGCGATCACGGCCTCGGGTAACAACTTCACGAACCCGGCTCCCGGCACGTCGGTCACGCTGGTGAACCCGAGCGGCAACAGCGCTACCACCACGGTGGCCTACGTCGTCGGCGGCACGATCTACCTGAACAACGCCGCGGCGATTGCGATCGATCTCGCCGGCTGCACGCTGTCCAACCCGGTTGGTACGTGCGAGCCCGCGACGTTCCTGCCCGCCGGCTCGTTCATCTACGTGTCGGCCGGCGTTCCCGGCCCGACCTCGGCCGCCGACCTCTTCCCTGCCGGCGGACAGGGCCCATATCCGTTCTGGCAGTGGCTGCCCGAGTCGGTAGGCACCGGCCAGCCGCGCACCGCGACTGTCTACTCCGACAACCACGGAGAAGCGATCGTGGCGCTGCAGACGGGTGTGGCCTCTCAGGTCGCTCCGGTGGCGGGCGTCTGCCCGTCCGGCTACTACCCGGCCCCGACGGCCAGCGCGCCGCTCAACTGCATCCTGAACTACGCGACGCTCGGCACGAGCGCTGCGCCTGGTGGAACTGCCTTCAGTAACATCAGCGCGGCCAGCACGTTCAGCGCCTCGAGCCCAGGCTGCATCACGACCACCGCTGCCGGTGGGACGACGCCGACCACCCAGACCAACCCGGTCGTGGGTGCCACCGGCCCGACCCCGGGCCAGATCTGCATCAACTCGCTCGGCGGAATCGAGTTCGGCGCCAACGCCACGCTCGGTACGACCGTGGTTCAGGCCGTGGCGGACTACCCGTACACGCGTGGCCTGCATCCGCCGGTTGCCTCCGGCGCGCTGACCAAGATCTGGACCTCAGCGTTCAACAAGAGCCTGACGGTTAGCCCGATCCCGAGCGGCAGCACCGGCTGTACGCCCGGCTCGACAGGTTGTGGCCTGCCCGGCCCGAACGGCACCACGACCTACACCGTGACGATCACGGCTACCGACATCTGCGGCAACCCGGTCTACGGCGAGCCCGTCAATGTGTTCCTCCTCGGCAACGCCGGCGCGGCCGTCCTCGCCCCCACGGGCGCGAACGCCATCGTCACCGGTACCAACACGTCCACGGTCTTCCTGGATGCGACCGGTACCGCGGTGCTGAGCCTGGAGATCCTGAACACGGCGATCGGCACGCAAGGCCTCGTGGTGAAGGCCGTCTTCCCGCTCGAGCGTGTGGAGCGCTTCGTGACCGTCGTCCCCGGTACGATCACCGGCCAGACGACGACCGTCCTCTACACGCCTGGCTACAACCAGGTCGGCGGACCTCCCGGCAGCAACTTCAGCTCGGCTGAGGGCCTGTTCAGCTGGGATCCGGTCGGTCAGACCTACACGAATGCCACGGCGAGCGCGGCCAACATTTCGAGCGCGGCACCGAGCTGCACCGGATACTGGGCCTACTTCGCGGCGGCAACCGCCGTCAACCTGCCTGCTACCAGCACGTCAGGTCAGACTGCGGCTTGCTCGCTCGCAGCCGGCTGGAACCTCGTGGGTAACCCGTTCTCAACACCGGCGGCGCTACCCTCGGGCACAACGGCCTATCACTGGAACGGCTCGTCCTACGACACCGTCGGGTCGATCCCCGTCGGCGGCGCAGTCTGGATCTTCGAGGCTGCTGCGGCCACGGTGACCCTTACGGCGACGTAAGACTCACACCGTAAAGGTGAGGGAGGAGCGGTCCCCTCGGGGGCCGCTCCTTCTTTCTTGCCCTCACTGCGGTCGACCCGCCTCGCGGCGGGCGGCTACAATGACAGCGCGTTTGCAGGCGCTCAGTTCCGGCCTGCCGAAAGGACACAGCATGCAGCTTCGCTCCCTTCTGCTGGGCGGCGCGCTCGGTCTCGCGGCCCTCCCGTTGGCGGCGGGGCTACCATCCGAAGCTCGCACCGCTCTCGCCCGACAGGCCGTCGGGTCTTCGCCGTCGCGCGTTTCCAATCGTGGGGCGCTGCCGAGCGCCGCCGCTCGGCCGGCCAGCCATTTCGATCTCGGCGTCGCCTATCTGCGGCAGAAGAAGTACGCCGCGGCGGAGCGAGAGTTTCGCCGGGCGATCGCGGCGCACGACCACACCGCGCTGGCGTACGCCGACCTGGCCGGCGCCGCCTGGGAGTTGGGAGATTTTGTCACCGCCTTCCGCTCGTACAAGCAAGCGGCCTCGATGGAGCCCAGGAACGCGGCGTTCCAGTACGGGACAGCTTTTGAGGCGCTGTACGCGGGCGATTATCACGCCTCCATCACCTACGCGACCGCCTTCATCAAGCTGCAGCCGCGCGCCTACAAGGGCTACCATCTGCGCTTTCTGGCGGAGAGCCGCCTGTACGAGCCGAAAGCCGAGGTAGCCGACGCCGCGATCGAGGTCCGGCTCGAACCGAACAACCCCACCGCGCACAACGACTATGGGATCGGGCTGACGAACGACAAGCAGTATGCAAAGGCGCTTGTCGAGCTGACCCGCGCAATCAAGATGGACCCCAAGAACTTTCAGTTCTATGTGAACCGTGCTCAGACCGAGGAGCAGGACAAGCTGTTCCGGCCGGCGCTGCAGGACCTACAGACCGCGCGCGCGCTCACTCACGACCCGTCAATCCGCCGCCAGCTGGACGCCGCCATCAAGTTCCTGCAGAAGCAGATAAAGCACTGATTCCACCGTTACAACTCCACCCTCGGGTGCGTTTATTCAGGAGGAGACGCTCCGTGCTGAGACCGACCGTCTGTGCCGCTGCCTTGCTTACCATCGCCCTCGCCGGCTGCGGAGGCAACAGCGGCCCCGGCCCCGCCGCCAACGTGAACGGAAATCCGATCTCCATGACCGCATATCAGAGCGCGGTGTGGCAGGCGCGCGTCGAACAGGTCGATTCCATCGGTTACGACTATTGCGGGACGAAGGGCACGGAGTTCGAGTGCAAGGTACTGGAGCGCCAGGCGCTCCAGGGCCTGATCGACCGGGAGCTGGTGCGCGAATATGCCCAGTCCCATCACATCACGATATCGCAGACTGACGTCAACCGGAATTGGCTGCTCATCTTCGACGGCAAATTCAAGGGGAATCAGGCGGCACTGAACGGCGTGCTCAAACGGTTGCATGTGTCGGAGGCGCAGTACCGGCAGAGCCTCGCCGACGACCTACTTCAGCAGCGAGTCGAGTACGCCGTGACGGCGGGGCTGCCCACTTCGGTGCCGTCCAAGCGTATCGCGATCCTTCGTTATTCGACGCGAAAGGCGGCGCGGGCGGCCCGCGCACAACTGGCGCACGGCGCCTCATTTCTGGTTCTGGTGACCTATGCCGTCGCCGATCCAAGGAGCCCCTGCGTGAAGACGAAGTGCGGCGATCTCGGCTGGATCCCGGTCGAGTTCATCCCGTCCTGGACGCCGCAGCTACGCACCGCGGCCACGCATTCCGTCGTCGGTCCGCTCCGGGTGGCGGGCGGCGGGTACGTCCTTTACTACGTCGAAGCGTACGATCCACATGCCGCGCTGACGGCGCGGCAGCTCGTCACGCAGCGGCAACAGCGGTTCAGCGAGTGGCTCAAGCAACAGGAGCGCCGGGCTCGGGTGACCCGCAACGTCGCCGTCTAGCAGCCGGAAGCGCCGCCCGCGCCGCGGCGCGTGGCGAGCTCCGTCAGGTTGCACCGCAGTCAAGACGGCCGGCATATCGCCCGGCCACACGGCCATGAAACACGCTCAGGAGGAGGTTCACGCATGACATTGAGACGTGGGGAAGGACAGAGCTCGAACGGCCCGAGCAGGCAGGCGAGCAAACGATTGTGTCTCCTTGGATCAGCGGTGGCGCTCGTCGTCGCCGCCCTGGGAGCGCCCCGGCTTGGCGCGGCCCAGACGGCCCCCACCTGGCCGACCTTTCACGCGAATGGGCAGCGATCCGGCGCCAGCGCGGTAAGCGGACCGTCGAACGGCTTCGTCGCAGATCGCTTCCAGATTCCGGCGGGAGTCTTCAGCTCGCCCGCGGTCGACGCGAACGGCATTGCGTACATCGGGGACAACAACGGGAAGGTCTATGCGCTCGACTATCGACAATACGCCTTGCAGCCCAAATGGGTATTCGCCACCAGCGGCCCCGTCAAGTCTTCGCCGACGCTCTCCAATGACGGCTCGATGCTCTTTGTCGGCTCCGACGACGGGCACCTCTACGGCCTGAAGACGAGCGACGGGTCGAAAGTGTGGGCCACGTTGATCGGCGGCCCGATCGAAGGCTCGCCGCTGCTGAGCACCGACGGAAGCACGCTGTTCGTGGCGTCGGTCACCGGCGCGGTGGCAGCCGTGACGGCGTCGTCGGGCGCCGTCAAGTGGCTGCAACCGCTCGGCTGGGCGGTCGCGGGAAGCCTCGCCCTTAGTCCGGACGGAAGTACGCTCTATGTCGCATCCTCGTTCAACGACGAGATGGTGGGAATGCCGGTCTCCGGATCGGGGACGCCCACCCCGTTCTACCTGGATGCCGCTGCCGTGACCGGGCCCTCGGTCGATCCAAACGGCAATATCTACGTCGCGACGCGCTACGGCGAGCTTGAGTCGTTCACACCCGGCAACGGCTCCCCGCGCTGGACCCAACCATACAAAGTCATCAATGCGCTCCCCATCCTGTCGACCCCGGCGTACGCCGGCGGGCAGGCCATCTTCGGGGCAAGTGACGGTTTCGTCCACTCGATCGACCAGTCAGACGGCAACCAGAGCTGGCAGTATCAGGCCGGCGGCCCCATCGACTCGTCGCCGGCGGTCGCGACCGGAAACAACCAGATCTACATCGGATCGACCGACGGCAAGATCTATTGCCTCACCACCTCCGGTCAGCCGTGCGCCGCGAAAGGCGGCTTCAAGGGCTTCCCATACAGCACGAGCACATCCATCGACAGCTCGCCGGCGCTCGGTCCTGACGGGAGTCTCTGGGTAGCCTCTGAAAGCGGGTATGTCTATCGCTTCGTCGATGTGAGCCAGCCCGGCGGACCGCCGCCCACCTCGACCGGAACCGCGACGCCGCCGGTGACCAGCACCCCGACGCCCACCAGCACCCCAACGATCACGCCGACTCCGACCACCGTGCCACTCTCCTTCTCGCTGAAGGGAACGGTCGCACCCGGCGGCAAGCAAACGATCACGATCACCTCCGCGCCCAACACGACGGTCCACATTCGTGTCGATTACCCGAACGGCGATCACCAATCGCACGGAGCCACAACCAATGCCTCCGGCAGGGCAACGTACACCTATGTCCAGGGCCAGAGCAAGATCATGCATAACAAGTTCACGGCCAGGGTGACGGCGAAGGCCGGCGGCGGAAGCGCCCAGCGGACGGTGACCCACAGTTACCGGATCCTGTTCGGCGTCATCGACGTCTCGGCTGAGCCGCGCACCATCCGGGTCGGCCAGATCGTGGACATCTTCGTGCACACCAGCAACTACACGCGAGTCAGCCTGTTCCTCCTCGCGCCGTCCGGCCGGCTGATCCGCCTGACGGGACGCACCGGTCCAAAGGGCTTCGCGAGCTTCAAGTTCAAAGTACCGGCGGGCCTGACGACCGGGAGCAACAAGAAGGTCACCGCACTGGCCAAGCTCACCGCGCGGCCGAACATCTCGACCAAGACGACGTTCACGGCTCGCTAGCAGCCCACAACAGCCTGGCGGCAGACTCCCGATCGGGAGTCTGCCGCCACGTTCTTCCATCCGGGCTGCAACTTCCGTCGCCGACTGTACGGCACAGCTAGTGTTCTTGACGTTCAGTCTGCCCACATGTAGTATGGTGCGTGCGCTGCGCGTGCCGGCCGCGGTGCGGCCGGAGTGCCGTGGGCAGCGCAGACTGGTGGCGGCTCAACAGAAAGCACGCGGGCACGGAGGAGAAGTCAGATGCGGCGTCTGGTCATGGTATGTGTGGTACTGTTCGTACCGCTCCTGGCGGCCGGGCAGATCCTGCCGGTCGTTGCCACTGGTGCTCCGGCCGGGAAAGCGACTCCCGGTCACACCCGCCACACGGTGCGCTGCGTCAAGGGGAAGCAGAA
>Ga0070735_10004374_pt1 | contig 11954 bp, 5 predicted proteins | sample Coa_R1_FD_66443 | JGI IMG/M metagenome (GOLD analysis project Ga0070735, IMG submission 66443) | Surface soil microbial communities from Centralia Pennsylvania, which are recovering from an underground coalmine fire - Coalmine... | ecosystem: Environmental > Terrestrial > Soil > Unclassified ... | reverse complement strand
ACAAGTTCCACCTGGTGCGCACCTTTCGCACCGAGGTCGGGCTGCCCCCCTACGAGTACCTGACCTACCTCCGCGTCTCCCGTGCGAGGGAACTGCTCCGGCGTGGCGTGTTCGTCGCCGAGGCGGCGCAGGCGGTCGGCTTCTGCGACGAGAGCCAGCTGCACCGGCACTTCCGGCGCATCGTCGGAGTCCCGCCGGGGGTCTACGCGAGGAGCTTCGTCCCCTCCCGTCGAACGCGCCAACATCGCCCAAGACACACGGTGTCCGGCGATCGCATCCTCGGCACATGAACGAACGCGCTCGCGCCGAAGGCTACGCTCACGCTCCCGCCACCCTTCGTCTCGGCGACCTCGAGGTGCAGCGCATGGGCTACGGCGCCATGCGACTGCCCGGCAAGGACGTCTGGGGCGATCCCGACGACCCCGCGCGTGCCCGCAAGGTCCTCGTGCGCGCGGTGGAGCTCGGCATCAACTTCATCGACACCGCCTGGTACTACGGCCCGCTCGTCGCCAACCGGCTGATCGCCGAGGCGCTCCACCCCTACCCGCGCGACCTGGTGATCGCCACGAAGCTCGGCGGCAAGCGCCTGCCCGACAAGAGGTGGGCGCCCGCGCTCCGACCCGAGGAGCTGCGCCGGGGCGCCGAGGAAGACCTGCGTACGCTGCGCCTCGAGCGCCTCGACGTCGTTCACCTGCGGCACATGCCCGCGGCGGGCGTCCCCTTTCTCGAGTCGCTCGACGCGCTTCGCGCCATGCAGGCCGAAGGAAGGATCCGTCACCTCGCCTTGAGCAACGTCGGCGCCCGCGAGATCGAGCAGGCGCTCGCGCGCACCCCCATCGTCGCCGTTCAGAACATGTTCAACGTCGCGGGCGGCGGCGGCGCGGTCGCCCAGCTTGCGCACGCCGCGGTCGACGACCCCGACGGCGTGCTCGATCTCTGCACACGGAAGCACATCGCCTACCTGCCCTTCTTCCCGCTCGCCGTCGGCAGCGTCGGCCGGGACCACCCCGTGCTCGCTGCGATCGCCGAAGGGCATAGGGCCACGGTCGCGCAGGTCGCGCTCGCGTGGCTGCTCGCGCGCTCCCCCGTGATGCTTCCGATCCCAGGCACCGGCTCGGTCGAGCACCTCGAGGAGAACTGGGAAGCGCGGCGGATCGCCCTCTCGCCCGACGAGGTGGCCGCGATCGGCAAGCGGGGGTAGCGCGCCGTTGGCCTCAGTCGTGCAGCTGAGCGTTGCACGTGAACGCGCACGAGCACGCTCCGCGCACTCGACCCGGCTCGGCCTTTCCCCTCGGAGCCACGTGGCAGGGGCGCGGGACCAACTTCGCCCTCTTCTCCGAGAACGCGACGGCTGTCGAGCTCGTTCTCTGCGGCGCGGACGGACGCGAGGCGTCCATCCCGGTGAGGCACCGGACCGAGCTGGTGTGGCACGTCTTCGTCGAGGGCATCGGCCCCGGCCAAGCGTACGGATACCGCGTCGACGGGCCGTGGGATCCGAGGCGAGGCCTTCGGTTCAATCCCCACTGCGTGCTGCTCGATCCGTATGCCCGCGCGCTCTCGCGGACCGAAGACTGGCGTGCCGGGGGCTTCGCGTACGACCTGCAGCACGCGGACGAGGACCTCGCGCGCGCGGAGGTGGATCAGCGCGCAGCGCCGCTCGCCCTCGTCGTCGACAATGCCTTCGACTGGCAAGGCGACGCGCCTCCCGACGTGCCCACGCCTCGGTCGGTCCTCTACGAAGCGCACGTCAAAGGGATGACCATCCGGCATCCGGACGTCCCGCCCGAGCTGCGCGGCACGTACGCCGGCCTCGCGACCGAACCAATCATCGACCACCTGCACCAGCTGGGCGTCACTGCGATCGAGCTCCTGCCGATCCATGGTTTCGTCGACGACCCGTTCCTGCTCGGCCGGGGGCTCCGCAACTACTGGGGGTACAGCTCGATCGCATTCTTCGCGCCGGACGTGCGCTACCGCGCGGGGGGCGTGCAAGGCGCCGAAGTCACCCAGTTCAAGCGAATGGTGCGCGCCCTCCACGCCGCCGGGATCGAGGTCATCCTGGACGTCGTCTACAACCACACGGGCGAAGGCAGCCACCTCGGACCGACGCTGTCCCTCAAGGGCATCGACAACCCGACGTACTACCGCCTCGCCCCCGACGACCGCCGCTACTACTTGGACTACACGGGCACGGGCAATACGCTCAACGTGCGACACCCTCAAACGCTGCGACTCATCATGGACTCGCTGCGGTACTGGGTGCAGGAGATGCACGTCGACGGCTTCCGCTTCGATCTGGCGGCGACCCTCGCCCGCAGTTTGCACGAGGTCGATCGGCTCTCGAGCTTCTTCACCGTCATCTACCAGGACCCCCTGCTCAGCCGCGTCAAGCTCATCGCGGAGCCTTGGGACGTGGGCGAGGGCGGCTACCAGGTGGGCCAGTTTCCGATGGGCTGGTCCGAGTGGAACGGCCGCTACCGCGACACCGTGCGCGCGTTCTGGCGAGGCGATCCCGGGCGCGTCGCGGATCTCGGCTACCGCCTGACCGGCAGCGCCGATCTCTACCAGCACGGCGGCCGGCGGCCCTACGCGAGCGTGAACTTCGTCACGGCGCACGATGGCTTCACCCTGCGCGATCTGGTGACTTACGACCGCAAGCACAACGAGCGCAACGGCGAGGAGAGCCGGGACGGCAGCGACGACAATGCGTCCTGGAACTGCGGCGTCGAGGGCGAGACCGACGACGCGGCCGTGCGGGCGCTCCGCCGGCGCCAGACGCGCAACTTCCTCGCGACTCTCCTGCTCTCGCCCGGCATGCCGATGCTCTCGGGTGGCGACGAGGTGGGCCGCACGCAGCTCGGCAACAACAACGCGTACTGTCAGGACGACGAGACCTCGTGGACCGACTGGGCGCTCGACGGCGAGCGCCGCTCGCTCCTTGCGTTCGTACGACGCCTCGGCCAACTCCGCCGCGAGCACCCGCTCCTTCGGCGCGCCACGTTCTTCCGCGGGCGTGAGGTCCACGGAACGGGGGTGAGCGATCTCGCCTGGCTCCGCCACGACGGCCAGCCCATGACCGAGGAGGACTGGAGCAACCCGGGCACCTCGAGCCTCGCCATGTTCGCGGCCGGGTCGGGGCTCGAGCCGACCGACGACCAGGGGCGGCCGCAGTCGGACGAGGACCTCCTCTTGGTCCTGAACGCGAGCGCCCTCGACCTCGACTTCGTGCTGCCGGCGATGGCCGAGCGGGCCCGCGCGGTGCCGTGGGAGCTGCAGCTCGACACGGCCGACGAGCGAACCGGGGACGAGGTCGAGCCCGGGGACTCCACGCGCGTCGTCGCCCACTCGCTCAAGCTCTTCGCGCGGCGCCCGGTGGTGCGCGCAGGACTCGACGCCGTGCGGGGCGCTCCGGTGTCCACGTACCGGCTCCAGCTATCGCCCGACTTCGGCTTCGAGGCGGCCGCCGCGCTCCTTCCGTACCTCGACGACCTCGGCGTCGGCTGCGTCTATACGTCGCCGTACTTTCGCGCTCAGAAGGGCAGCCCCCACGGCTACGACGTCGTGGACCACGCGACCATCGACCCGCGTCTCGGGGGAGAGTCCGCGTATGCCGCGTTCACCGACGCCATACGCGCGCGCGGCATGAAACACTTGGTCGACTTCGTACCCAACCACGTGGGGGTCGGCTCCGCCGAGAACGCGTGGTGGGTCGACGTGCTCGAGAACGGTCCGAGCTCGCTCTACGCGGACTGGTTCGACATAGAGTGGGATGCGCCCGGCGCCGGCCGGTCCGCCGGCAAGGTGCTGCTGCCGATCCTCGGCCGTCAGTTCGGCGAAGAGGTCGACGACGGCCATATCGGCATCGCCCGCCTCGGCGGCGCGCTCGAAGTCCGCTACAACCGCACGAACCTGCCCGCTTCTCCGCGCAGCTACGCGGTCGTCCTCGAACGCGCAATCGAGTACGTCGACGGCGAGGCGTCCGACCCGGCGCGCCAGGAGCTCGAGAGCATCCTCGCTCAGGTGAAGCACCTGCCGAGCGCGACGTCGACCGACGACGCGCTCCGCGCCGAACGGGCCCGCGAAAAAGAGGTCGTCAAGCGCCGGATCGCGGCCCTGTGCGAGGCCGATCCGGCGGTCGCGCGCGCCCTCGACGGCGCGGCCGCTGCCATCGCGTCGAGCCCCCGGCGTCTCGAGAGCTTCCTCGCCGACCAGAACTACCGCCTCAGCTCGTGGCGCGTCGCGGCCGAGGAGATCAACTACCGGCGCTTCTTCGACGTCAACGACCTCGCGGCGGTGCGCATGGAGGAGCCCGACGTCTTCGCCGCTGCGCACGCGCGGCTCGTCTCGCTCGTCGCCGAGGGCCGAATCACCGGGGTGAGGCTCGACCACACCGACGGGCTCTACGATCCGGAAGCGTACTTCCAGCATCTGCAGCAGGCGATGCGCGACCCGACGCGCAAGCCGCTCTATCTCGTCGCCGAGAAGGTCCTCGAGCCGGGCGAGGGGCTGCCCCGTTCGTGGGCCGTCGCGGGCACCACGGGATACGATTTCCTCGGAGTGGTCGCGGGGCTGATCGTCGACCCGGAGGGCCAGACGGAGCTCGACCGCGTCTACGCCGACATCGCCGGCCCGCCGCGGTCGTGGCCCGAGGTCGCCCGCCGCGGGCGGCTCGGCGCGCTCGATCGCAGCTTCGCGAGCGAGGTCCACGTCCTGACGCACGCGCTCAAGCGCATCGCGGAGCGCGACCGGCACGCGCACGACTTCACCTTCGCGAGCCTGCGGCGAGTCGTCCAGGGGACCATCGCCGCGTTCCCCGTCTACCGAACGTACGTGCGCCCCGACGGCACGCGTGAGAAGCACGACGAGGAGCACATCCGGACCGCGATCGCCCTGGCCCGGTGGCGCGACGGCGCGACGGACCCGTCGACGTTTGCGTTCCTCGAGCGCGTGCTCCTATTCGTCGACCGAAGCGACGAGGCGGCGCAATTCGCGATGCGCTTCCAGCAGCTGACGGGGCCCATCGTTGCCAAGGGCGTCGAGGACACGGCCCTCTATCGGTACGTGCGCCTCGTGTGCCTGAACGACGTAGGGTGCGATCCGCAGCGCTTCGGGACGACCACCGACGCCTTCCACGCGCACAACGCCGCGATGCTCGCCGAGTGGCCGCTGTCGATGACGACGACCTCCACGCACGATACCAAGCGCTCCGAGGACGTCCGGGCGCGCATCGCGGTGCTCAGCGAGCGACCGGACGAGTGGGGGCATTTCGTGAGGGCGCTGCACGCGGGTGCGATGGACCGATTCGGGACGGCGAGCGAAGGGCGGCCCGTGCCCTCCCCCGACGATGCGTACCTCTTTTACCAGACGGTCGTGGGCGCCCTGCCGTTCGCGGGCGTCTCGGACGGCTTCGCGGCACGGGTCGTCGCCTACGCTCGCAAGGCGGCGCGCGAGGCCAAGGCACGCACGTCGTGGACCAACCCCGAAGTCCGCTACGAAGGGGCGCTCGAGGCGTTCGTCCGCGGCGTGCTCGATGACGACGGGATGCGCAAGAGCATCGAGGACTTCGTGCGACGCATCGCGCCGTACGGCGCCGCGAACAGCCTCGCGACGGTTGCCCTCAAGCTCGCGGCTCCCGGCGTGCCCGACACGTACCAGGGCTGCGAGACCTGGGATTTCTCCCTCGTCGATCCCGACAACCGGCGGACCGTCGATTTCGACGACCGGCGCCGGATGATCGCCGACCTGCGCCGACGCGGCCCGCCCACCCCGGAGCTCGCCCGCGACCTCTTGTCTCGGTTCGAAGACGGACTCGTCAAGATGCACGTCACGCGTACGGGACTGCGCCTTCGTCGCGAGACGCCGGCGCTCTTCCTCGAAGGCGGGTACGAGCCCCTCGAGGCGCCGCCCCACGTCGTGGCGTTTCGACGGACACTCGGCGAACGCCGTCTCGTCTGTGTGGTGCCGCGCTTCTCGGCTCGGCGGACCGGCGGCGCGACGCCGTGGGCCATCGGCGACTGCTGGGGCCGAGACACACTGCGCTTGGGCGGGGCGGGGCGGTTTCGCAACGCGTTCACGGGCGAGACGCTCGAGGGCTCGGAGGTGCCGATGGCCGCGATCCTCCGCGTCTTCCCGGTGGCGTGGCTCGAGGAGCAACGATGATCGAGGCCCCCGAGCTGGGCGCGATCCCGGACGACCTCGGAACCGTGTTTCGCGCGTGGGCGCCGCACGCCCGTCGCGTCGGCGTGCAGCTCGACGACCGCGCGGGCGCGTCTGCCACCCAGCCGCTCGACGCGACGAGCGGCGGATGGTTCGAAGGACGGCTCGCGAACGTCGCGCCGGGGACGCTCTATCGCCTCGTCGTGGATGGCCGCGCGCTGCCCGACCCGTACGCGCGCTTCCTGCCCCAGGGCGTTCACGGCCCCGCCGAAATCGTGCGGCGTTGCCACACGCGCCCGCTGCGGCCCGCGGTGCCGCTCCGTCGTCACGTCTTCTACGAGCTGCACGTCGGCGCCTTCACGCCCGAGGGGACGTACGCGGCGGCGCAGGAGCGCCTCGGCGATCTGGTCTCGCTCGGCATCACCGCCGTCGAGATCATGCCCGTATCCGCGTTTCCCGGCGCGCGCGGCTGGGGGTACGACGGCGTGGCCCACTTCGCGCCGTATGCGCCGTACGGGCGACCGGAGGCCCTGCGCAGCCTGATCGAGCGCGCTCACGCGCTCGGGCTCTCCATGATCCTCGACGTCGTCTATAACCACTTTGGACCCCGCGGAAACTACCTGGGCGCCTTCGCCCCGGAGTACTTTCACGCGAACCGCGATGGCCCGTGGGGCAGCGCGCCCGACTACCGTGTGGCTTCCATGCGGCGCTATGTCTTCGACAACGCCCGCATGTGGTTCCAGGAGTACGGCTTCGACGGGTTGCGCCTCGACGCGACGCACGCGCTGCTCGACGAATCGCCGATGCACGTCCTGCGCGCGCTGCGGGATGAGTTTCCCGATCGGCTCCTCATCGCCGAGGACGACCGCAACGATCCGACCCTCGTCACCGCGATGGGCCTCGACGCGATCTGGGCCGACGACTTCCATCACCAGCTTCGCGTGCTGCTCACGGGCGAGCAGGACGGGTACTACGGAGCGTACCGGGTCGCGATCGAAGACCTCGCCCGCACGATCGAGCGCGGCTGGCTCTACGAAGGACAGCGCTACGAGCCGTGGGGCCGGGCGCGCGGCGCTCCGGCCCGCGCGCTGGACCCGGCGTGCTTCGTCTACTGCGTCGAGAACCACGATCAGGTCGGCAACCGGGCGTTCGGCACGCGCCTCGACCGCGACGCCGGCGTGAAGGCGCTCCGCGCGGCGACCGAGGTGCTGCTGTTCCTTCCGATGACGCCCCTGCTCTTCATGGGGCAGGAGTGGGCGGCAGCGTCGCCCTTTCTCTTCTTCAGCGACCACGAGCCCGATCTGGGGCGGCTCGTCGCCATGGGTCGCCGAAGGGAGTTCGCGCGGTTTCGCGCCTTCGGGGATCCGGCCTTGCGCGAGACCATCCCCGACCCGCAGGACCGGGCGACCTTCGAGGCGTCGAAGCTGCGGTGGGACGAGCGCGAGCGCGAGCCGCACCGGAGCTTCCTTCGCGCCATCCGCGAGGCCCTCCGCCGCCGCCGCGACGACCCCGTCCTCTCGGCGCCGTGCGACCGGCGCGCGATCCGCGCGAGCGTCGAAGGGGGCCTCCTCTGTCTCGAGCGGACCGCCGGCCGCCGTCGGGCCCGACTGCTCGCCAACCTGTCGGCGCGCCCCGTTTCAGGCCTCGAACCGTTCGCGACCGTCCTTCTGGACGGGTAGGTCCGTGTCAGCCCGCGACGAGAGCGGGTGGAAATGGAGGGTGAGGGTCATGCCCTACGAACGCCGCCGAAAGCCGAATGGATACGGGAGCCCGAGATCGGTCCGACCCTCTTGCTGGTGATACCCTGACGCGTGTGCTGGTAGGTCGGTCGCGAGAGCTCGCGGGGCTCGAGCAACTCGTCGAGGACGCGGCCCGCGGAGGCGGTGGCCTGCGCGTCCTCGTGGGAGAACCGGGCATCGGCAAGACGCGCCTCGCGGACGAGATCGCGAGCCGCGCCGCATCGCGCGCGTTCACGGTGGCGTGGGGACGCGCGTGCGAGACGGGGGGCGCGCCCGCATATTGGCCGTGGATCGAGGTCCTCGGGCCGCTGGCGGAGCGCGAAGTCGATCTGGCCCCACGCGTCGCTGCGCTCCTCGATCGTGTCGCCGCCGCGCCGCACGGGGAGGGAACCCGCGCGGACCCGGCCCGCGAGCGCTTTGAGCTCTTCGAGGGGGTCAGCTCCTTCCTGAGGGGCGCCGCGCGGCGAGCGCCGCTGCTCCTGGTGTTCGATGACCTGCACGCGGCGGACGTCGCGACGCTCGAGCTCCTGTTCTACGTCGCGCGCGGCCTGCGGACCTCGCGCATCGCCATCGTGGGAACGTGGCGCGACGCCGAGTCTCGGCTCGCTCCCGTATCCGACGTCCTCGCGCGAATCACACGAGAAGGAACGACGTTCGCCCTCGGCCCCCTTTCCGGCGACGACGTCGCAGAGATCGTGCGTCAGGACGTGGGCTCGACCGACGTCCCCTTCACCGCCGCGGTGTTCGCACTCACCGAGGGGAATCCTCTCTTCTTGCGCGAGACTCTCCACGCCGTCGCGGCGGATCGGCGCTCCCCCCCGCTCGAGGCGCTCCGCACCCTGCGCGTCGCGGGCGGCGTCCTCGCCCTCGTGCGCAGTCGCATGGAGGGCGCGGACCAGGGACTTCGCGCGCTGCTCGAAACCGCGGCCGTCGTGGGACGGGTGGTCCCGCTCGCCCTCTTGACGCAGGTCTACGGCGGGCCGGTCGACGAGGTGGAGCGGAGCCTCGAGGAGGCGGCCAACCGCGGCCTCCTCGTACGCAGGCACGACGACCGTTGGATCTTCTCCCACGTGCTCGTGCGCGAGGCCTTCTACGAAGCGATCGACGGCGCCTCGCGCTCGAGGATTCATGCGGCGGTCGCGGCGGTGCTCCAGCGCCTCGTCGCGAGCGGCGAAGCACAACAGCTGCCCACCCTCGCGCACCATGCTCTGGCGGCGCTTCCGACGGGCAGCCCTGCCGACGCCATCCGGACCGCGCGCCTCGCGGCCGACCGGGCTCGCTCGCAGCTCGCTTACGAGGAGGCGATCGCGCTGCTCGAGCGCGCTTTTTCCACGTGCGATCGGTTCGCCGTCGACGAACACGAGCGAGCCGAGGTCGAGCTCGCGCTGGGCTGGGCGGCCACCGAGGCGGGTCGCCTGGAACAAGGCCGCGAGCTCTTCCGCCGGGCGGCTCAGATCGCGCGCCGGCTCGGGGACGCCCGCCTCCTCGCGCGAGCGGCGCTCGGACAAGGCGGTGAGTACGTCCTCGCGGAGATCCGCGACGAGCTCGTCGACGGCCTCCGCGAGGCCCTCGTCGCCCTCGGCGATCCGCCGCAAGCGGACGACAAACGCCTCCGCGCCCGCCTGCTCGCGCGGCTCGCTGCGGCGCTGACGCCGAGCGCGACGCCCGAGGAGCCGCTGGGTCTCGCCCGCGAGGCGCTCGACCTCGCGCGAGACGAAGTCGACGAAAGAACGCGCATCGACGTCGCCGTGGGCGTGGGAGCCGCGCTCACGGACTTCGCGCCCCCGGACCAGCGCATCCCGGTCAACGAGGCGCTCCTCCGAGACGCCCGGACCGCCGGCGACCGCGTGCTCCGGCTGCGCGCGCTCAACCGTCTGGCCTGCGACCACCTGGAGCGCGGCGACGTCGCGGCGGCAGACGCGGTCATCGCCGCGCGAGCCGCGCTCGCGGACTCGCTCGGGCATCCTCGGTACCGGTGGCAGACCCCGCTCCTCCGATCCATGCGCGCCATGCCCGACGGCCGCTTCGACGATTGCGAGGCCGAGATCGCCGAGGCGCGTCGGATAGCAGCCGAGACCGCGGATCCCAACGCGGCGCGTTGCATCGAGATCCATCGACTGTCGATGCTGTTCGTGGCCGGCCGGGGCGACCCGCTGCGTGAGCAGGAAGGCGCCGCTCTGCGCGTCCTCGAGCCGCTCCCGGACCGGGTATCGCTCCAGTCATGGGTGTCGGCGACGGTCGCCGCGAGGCTCGGCGACCCCGTGCGCGCAGCGCACGCGCTTCGCGCCATGGGGCCGTCGAGCGTCATGACCGCCCGCATGTCGCGCGCGACGATCGCCGAAGCCGCGCTCGCCGCTGGAATCGTCGAGATCTACGAGCGCCTCTATCGGACATTCCCGGCCGACGAGGGCGCCAACGCATCGTGGGGGCCGTTCGCATTCGTCTGTGGACCTCCCATTGCGCGCATTCTCGGCGCGGTCGCGTTCGCCCTGGGCAAGGTGGACGCGGCGGTGAAGCACTGCGAGCTGGCCCTCGCCACCGCGGACCGGATGGGTGCCGACGCACACCGCGCTTGGGTTCACCTCACGTGGGGGGAGGGGCTCGCACGGACGCCCGAGGGTCGCGAGCATCTCCAGACCGCGCACGACGTCGCGCAGCGATTGCGGATGCCCGACGTGGTCGCGCGCGCGGCGGCCGCGCTGGAGCTCGGCAAGGCTGGGGCCGCGAGGGGCGTCGCGCCGATCCCTGCGCGCTCGGCCCCGCCGACGTTCTCGCTGCGCCGGGAGTCCAAGGATTGGGCGATCGAGCACGGCGGTCGCACCTTTCACCTCAAGGACGTGCGCGGGCTCGGCATGCTCGCCGCGCTGGTCGAGAGCCCCGGGCGGGAGATTCATGCGGTCGATCTCGCGTCGGATCCATCCGCGGACGCGCCCGGCGGCATCGACCTCGGCGACTCCGGAGAGGTGATCGACGCGCGGGCTCGCGAGGAGTACCGGCGCCGGATCGAGGAGCTGCGCGAGGAGGTCGCGGAGGCCGAATGCTTCGCCGACACGGCCCGAGCCGCACGCCTTCGATACGAGCTCGACGCGCTGACCGATCAGATCGCCGGCGCCGTGGGCCTCGGCGGTCGCGCACGTCGATCCGGGTCGGCGGCGGAGCGCGCCCGAATCGTGGTCCAACGTCGCGTTCGAGAAGCGATCAAGAGGATCGCCGACGCGGACGCCGAGCTCGGGCGCCACCTCGACTGGACGGTCCGCACCGGGACGTTTTGCGCCTACGAGCCCGAAGGACGCCGTAGCGCGCACTGAGCGATAGCCCGCGGGGAATCGGAACGATGTTCCGGCGCTTCGTCACGCCTTCGTGATGAGGAGCCCAACATGATCATCCGAGTCCGCGCCCTCGTCGTCGCCGCCGCGTTCACCTTCGGTTGCGCTCATCAGCAAGCCAAGCGGGAGACGCACGTCGCGCTCGCGTCCGCCGGGTCGACCGCGCTCCCGGAACGGGAAGCCTCCCGGGGACACGCCGACATCGGGATGTGCCTCGTCGCCCCCGTCGACCCGCCCCCGTGCGCGGATCCGGCCCCCGTCCGGCACGGCCGAAAGTAGTCGAGAACGTTACGCAAACCGGCCCGTCGAGCGGGGACCGGAACATTGTTCCGGCTCCCCGTCACGCCTCTCTCACGCAACCACACACCAGGAGATTGCCATGTCCCTCGATGAGACAAAGCTCAACGCATTCGTCAACAAGGCCGTCGGAGACGTCGGCGCGACCCTCAGCTCGATCCTCGTCGTCATCGGCGACCGACTCGGCCTCTGGAAGGCCATGGCGAAGGACGGCGCCGTCACGGCTGCGGAGCTCGCGAAGCGCACCGAAACGGCGGAGCGTTACGTACGCGAGTGGCTCGACGCGCAGGCCTCTGCCGGATACGTCACGTACGATCCGGCGACGCGCCGCTACACCCTGCCGCCGGAGCAGGCCGCGGTCCTCGCGGACGAGACGAGCCCCGCGTTCTTCCCGGGTCTCTTCGAAGTGGCGGCGGCCTGCTGGGCCGCGACGGAC
>Ga0070735_10004373_pt1 | contig 11955 bp, 9 predicted proteins | sample Coa_R1_FD_66443 | JGI IMG/M metagenome (GOLD analysis project Ga0070735, IMG submission 66443) | Surface soil microbial communities from Centralia Pennsylvania, which are recovering from an underground coalmine fire - Coalmine... | ecosystem: Environmental > Terrestrial > Soil > Unclassified ... | reverse complement strand
GATCCGAGCCTGCATGAAAGGTTCTGGCTTTGCGACCGGTGCTCGAAAGAAATGACGCTCGTGTGGGCGGGGACGCAGGTAAAACTCGTTAGCAAGCCCGCGCCGATAAAGCCGAAGGACGCACTTCCGCAGCCGCCTGCGCCTGCCACGCATTGGCCGAGAGGACGACTACGAGGACGGGCCGCATCAGCCGGTCGCGGAGACGGATAAAGGGAGGAGGTTCTATGACAGTCACAGAATTGCAGACTCCATCAGCAGGACCGAAGAGCGATGTGATGTTTCGGCACATTCTGGTAGCCACCGATTTTTCGGAAGCGTCGGGGCGCGCGCTGGAGAATGCGCTGGGACTGGCGGCGGAATATGGCTCGCGCGTGACACTCGTCCACGTATTGCAGCCGGATCGTCAATACGCGACTCTCGAGTGTCCTCCTGAACTCGACCTTCAGCGCATTGCCGCCGAACAGCAGTTCAAGAAGATCGTCGACGAACGCCACTTGGGCGACAAGATCAGCACAACTCTGCTCAAGCACGGACCGGTGGCTTCCATGGTTGCGTCGCTGATCGAGCAAGAAGGGATCGACCTCCTGGTCATCGGCACGCGAGGCCGGGGCGGTCTGCAGAAGTTGGCGCTGGGATCGGTTGCGGAGGAACTGTTGCGCGTCGCGCCGTGCCCGGTGCTGACGATTGGTCCAAAGTCTGGCGTGCCGAAGATCGCGCACGGAGCAGCCTTCCAGAAGATTCTGTTTGCGACGGAATTTGGCAAAGCGTCCGCAAAGGCGCTACCGGTGGCGTTGACGCTGGCGAAGGCGGGGCAGTCGAAACTGATTTTGTTGCACATGTTCGCGCCCATGCCTACGACCGGGAACCTGTCGGCATACGCGCCCGCGGGAGCTGCGGCAGACGAGTTCGAACACTGGGACGGTGCATCGCGAAAGCAGATCCTTCAACACCTGAAGGAATGTCTGCCGGCAGAAACCGGTCTGCGGGAGGAGCCGGAGTTCGTGGTCGGAACTGATTTCTTGCCAGAGGGAATTCTGACTGCAGTCGACAAGTTCCACGTCGATCTGATTGTGATGGGTGCGAACAGAACGGGTTCGGCGCGCGCCGCGCACATTCCATGGGCGACCACGCATGAAGTTATACGGAACGCGCCGTGCCCGGTGTTGACCGTGGCAGGATAAGGAGGCCGCCTGACATCGTGAGGCGGGACAGCCGAGGCGGCCGTCTCCATCGGTTTCAGGACTGGACGATTTTTTCCAGGGCAGGGCGATTGCGAATCACGAGGGTCGACCCTTTCAACTGCAGCAACTGTTTTTTCTTGAATTCAGAAAACAGGCGGCTGACCGTTTCGCGGGTTGTCCCGATGATCTCGGCAATCTCTTCGTGAGTGAGCGTGAGCTTGAGTTGTGTCGTGCCGTCGCCCTGGGCGCCTTTGGTGGACCATGACAGGAGGAGCTTGGCAAATTTTTCAGACGGCGAGGTGCTGAGACCCAGCGTCCGGATCTCTTCATAGGCGGTGTAGTAGTTGCGGCTCAGCTGTTCGGCCACGCGTAGAGCCACTTCTCCATGGTCTTTGAGGAACTGTAGCAACGATTCGCGGGGAATGAAGTTGGCCTGCCCGGGTTCCATCATCTCGGCGGTGACCTCGTAGGGACGGCCGGAGACGACTGCGTTCAAGCCGAGGACGTCGCCCGAATCAGAAATCTTGGTGATGATGGTTTTCCCTTCACGAGATGAAGTGGAAAGCTTCGCCTTCCCGGCACAGAGAACGAATACGCCACGGGGTTGCTGGCCTTCGATGAAAAGCATGGCACCCTTGGGATAGACCGCCGTGGATTTGATCTCGTTGAGGCGCTGGCCGGCTTGAACGGAAAGATTGCAGAATAAGTGTTCTTCCCTCACAGAACATGTGAGGCAATTATCAAGAATATTAAGTCCGTAAGGGGCGCGCATGAAGCACCTCCCTTTGAATTAGAAGGGAGTGCCGCGTTTTCGGGTGTGACCAGCATCACAGCCGCTTGTGATCGAACGGGTATGGGGTTGACCTCCCGTCTATAGAAAACTAACCGTACTTGGAAGGGTGCGGACCTTCCCGGGGCCTTGTTTGTGAAAAAATGGATGCGTCCGCGTTTTGCCGGGAGAATCCTGTGAGTGACGGTTCGCGCCCTTCAGCCGTGCCGATGGCCGATGCTCGATCGGGTGCTGCCGCGCAACCGCGTGCCTCGCTCGAGGCACTGTTTCGTCCGCGCTCAGTCGCGGTGATCGGAGCCACCGATCGCCCAGGTACGGTCGGGCGCAGCGTCGTCTCGAATCTCCTGGAGAGCAAGTTTCCGATCAAAGTCTATGCTGTGAATCCCAGCCACAGCGAAGTTCTCGGGATCAAAACGCACAAGCACATAGGAGAGATTGAGGGCGGAGTCGATCTCGCACTGGTGGTGACTCCGGCGCAGACCGTGCCGCAGGTCATCGGCGAGTGTGTCGACGCGGGTGTGCGTTCCGCGGTTGTGATCTCGGCAGGATTCCGCGAGCAGGGGCGCGATGGCGCTCTTCTCGAAGAGGAGATTCTGAAGCATCTGCGCCGCGGGGCGTCAAATGGAAATCCGCACGGGACTCTGCGCTTGATCGGGCCGAACTGCATGGGCTTCATGAATCCGACGATTGGGCTGAACGCGACGTTCGCGAAGTCGATGCCACAAAAAGGCAGTGTCGCATTTCTGAGCCAGAGCGGCGCCTTGCAGACGGCGATCCTCGACTGGAGCGAGCGCGAGCATGTGGGCTTCAGCGCGATCGTCTCGACGGGCTCGATGCTCGATGTTGGGTGGGGCGACCTCATCAGTTACTTCGGCGACGATCCGCACACCAAGAGCATTTTGCTGTACATGGAATCGGTCGGCGATGCGCGATCGTTTCTTTCCGCGGCGCGGGAAATTGCGCTGACGAAGCCGATTATTGTCATTAAGGCTGGACGCTCGGAGGCGGCTTCGCGAGCGGCGGCGTCGCACACCGGAGCGCTGACCGGGAGCGACGACGTACTGGACGCGGCGTTCCGCCGTTGTGGTGTGCTGCGCGTGCAGAACATCGCGGACCTTTTCTATATGGCGGAGGTCTTGAGCAAGCAGCCGCGTCCGCGCGGGCCGCGCCTTACGATCGTGACCAACGCGGGTGGACCCGGAGTGCTGGCGACGGATTCGCTTATCGCCACCGGCGGCGAACTGACTGTGCTCTCGCCGGAATCGCTGCACGAACTCGACAGTTTTCTGCCGGCGCATTGGAGTCGCGGCAATCCGATAGACGTGCTGGCTGACTCGAGCGCAGACGTTTTCGTCAAAGCCGTAGGCGTCGCGTCGAAAGATCCGGGCAGCGACGGATTGCTGGCAATTATTGCGCCGCAGGGACTCGCAAATCCGACGCAGGCCGCGGAGCAGATGAAGACTCTCGCTCATTCCTCAGGCAAGCCGCTGCTGGCCAGCTGGATGGGCGGCGACGGCGTTGCGGCGGGGACCGCGATTCTCAACACGGCGGGCATTCCTACGTTCTCTTATCCCGACACAGCGGCGCGGGCTTTCACCTACATGTGGCGCTATACCTACAACCTGCGCGGACTATATGAAACTCCGTCGCTGGTCGAAGGAACGGAGCTCGCATCCGCAGCGCGCAGCCAAGTCAACGAGATCGTGCGGGGAGCGCGTCAGGGCGGCCGCACCCTGCTGAATGAATTCGAGTCGAAGCAACTTCTCGCGTGCTACGGAATTCCGGTCGTGGAAACTCGCGTGGCCGAGAACGAAGAGCGGGCGGTTGCGTGCGCTTCGCAGATCGGATACCCGGTGGTGCTGAAGCTGTTGTCGAACACCATCGCGCACAAGACGGATGTCGACGGCGTTCGGCTCAGGTTGCAGAACGAAGAGCAAGTACGAGGCGCGTATCGCGCGATTCAGTCTGCGGTCGCCGAGAAAGCGGGACCCAGACATTTTGGCGGAGTCACGGTGCAACCGATGGTCCGGCGCGATGGATACGAACTCATCCTGGGCAGCACCGTAGACGCGCAGTTTGGTCCCGTGATTCTGTTCGGATCAGGCGGAGTGATGGTGGAAGTCTACCGCGATCGCGCGCTCGGCCTGCCGCCGCTCAATACAACCTTGGCCCACCGGCTGATGGAGCAGACGAAAATCTTTGCGGCACTGCAAGGCGTTCGCGGGCGGAAGGCTGTAGATCTGAACGCACTCGAAGCTCTGCTGGTTCGCTTCAGCCAACTTGTGATGGAGCAGCCCTGGATTAAGGAAATCGACATCAATCCCTTGCTGGCAACACCGGAACAACTACTCGCACTCGACGCGCGCGTGGTCGTCCACGATTCCACGATGGCGGCGGAACAGCTTCCGCGTCCCACCATCCGGCCGTATCCGACACAGTATGTTTGGGAGTGGAAATTCAAGGACGGCACTCCGGTCACGATCCGGCCGATTCGTCCTGAAGACGAACCGCTCATTGCGCAGTTCCACACGACCCTCTCCGAGCGCAGTGTCTACCTTCGGTATTTCTGTTCGATGAGCCTGAGCAGTCGAGTCGAGCACGAACGGCTGGTCCGCATCTGCTTCGGAAGCTACGATCGCGGATTCGCGCTGGTCGCCGACCGTAAGAATCCGGAGACCGGACAGCACGAAGTCCTGGGAGTGGGACGTTTCACGGCGATCAATCGTTCAGAGGCCGAGGCGGCCGTGCTGGTATCTGATCGCTGGCAAGGACGCGGTCTGGGAACGGAACTACTTGCGGGAGTCGCGCGCGTGGCCCGCGAAGAAAAATTCCAAAGACTCTCTGGCGAAATCCTGCGCGACAATCTGGCGACGCAAGCGATCTTCAAGAAGACAGGATTCAAGCTCCGCGCGATGGACGATCCATCGTCGGTTTACGCCCAGCTGACTCTCTGACGGAGACGCAATGAACTGTCGTTAGACGATCGTTGTGGGCTTGACGATCTCGAGTTGAGGCTCAAACTTCAGCGTGGTTCCCAGCGCCCGCGAAACCAGACACAATTTCTCGGCCCGTTTCAGCAGATCGAGCGCACGCTCCCGTTCCTCGGCTGAGGCGATCTTGAGATTGGGACGAACGACGATCTGGGTAAAGGCGTATCCGGAATCAGCCTTGCGTACAGTACCGCTGGCTTCCACTTGCAGATCAGTGAAGTCGAATTGAGCCGTGCCTGCGATCGCGCGCAGTGTCGTGGTGTAGCAGCCGGCAACAGCGGCGAGCAGAAGTTCTTCCGGCGTCCACCGGCCTTCGAGGCCGCCGAATTCCGTGGGGGCCGTGAAGTGGATGGCGTTCGGGGCGGAATCCGATTTCGCGAGACCGGTACGGCCTGACGTCCACCATGCTGCGACTCGATATGCGTGCTCTTCACTCATGGCTCTCACATCTCCTTGGGAAAAACATTTTGGTTTCAGCGGGTCTGACAGGGTGAACCGGGACTTCCCTTCACGTCTGCGCTTCTGCAGGACCGGCATTAGGCTGCGCCTTCCTCTCGCGAGAGACCACGCTCCCGCTCGATCTTCTGGATCTGAGTGCGGAGCCAGCGAGCTAGAGCCTCTTCCATCTCAGCCTGGCTCCCGGTGCGATAGAGGTCTTCCACCGTCTGACCGTCATTCGTGAGTGGGATGAACCGGCACGGTATGCTCTCGCTCTGCTGGCCTTGCGGAACAAACTGCTCCAGCAGACAACTCTCGCAGGGATGAGGGCGTGCGGGATCGCAGAAATTTGGGCAGATCGGCGAATCCTCAAAGATCGCAGGAGCGCGCCAGGGCTGATGCGGCGAGCGGCCATAACCGCCGTCGAGCAAAAAGCTCAACTCAAACTTGAGAATCTCTAGAATGTCACGACCGTCTCGAGCCATAGAACACCTCGATTTAGCGGCTAGGATGCCAGAGGTAACCGGAAAACACCGTGCATGGCGTCACTACGATTCGTGATCGGTGTCACACGGGAATGTTCCGGGGTGCCGGTCTGCAGGCCGATTTGCTCCGATTTTGGACGATTCCCAAAACGGCGCGCGTGATATGGATCACTGATGTGCGTGCGTCGAATCACAGAGACATCTCCGCGGCAGATCGAAAGTGGAGACGTTGCAGGTACTTGTTTCTGCTGTGGTGGGGAAATCGTTGCGCTTGAGAAAGATTCCAGTCTACGGTTCGTAGGCGCAGCAAGGTTCCTCGGCAAACAGGTCGCCGGTCATGGCATAGGCGCGAGCGCGCGAGCCTCCGCACACGTTGCGGACAGGGCAGCGCCCGCACTTGCCTTTCAGGCGGGAACTGTCGCGGAGAGAGAGCAGTAATGGCGAGTCGCAGTACATCTCGGATAGCGACTGCCGGGTTATGTTACCCGCTGGGAGGGGAAGGAAGCGGCTCAGGTAAACGTCGCCGGCGTGATTGATAAAGACGAAGCCTCGCTCTGCATTGAAGCCCTTTTGTGCGCGGGCAACCACGTCGGCCTCGGTCATGCGGCCGCGCGATTCACGGATGCGTTGCTGCAAGAGATAGCGTTGATAGTGCGGGGCCTCGGTTGTCTTGATCTGGAAATGGACTCGCCGCGAAGCGGCGTAAAGTTTGTCGAACGCCTGTTCGTGTTCGTCCGCGGTGAGAAGATCGCCGGCGTGATCGCGGCTCTCGGGGACAAAGAAGATGACATTCCACAAAACCGCGTCGAGGCGCGTGAGTAATTCAATCATGGCGTCGACGTCGTGAACATTTCTTCGCCCAAGGATCGTATTGATCTGCACCGGAAGATTTACTTCGTGGCAGGCCTCGACGACCTGCAGGGTTCGGTGGTGAGATCCGCGGACACCCCAGTAGGCATCATCCAGAGCGGGAGTAGATCCGTGCAACCAGAAGGCGCAGCGCATCAGACCGCAAGCTTTGAGCTCTGCAATCACCTCAGCGTCGAGCAGCGAAGTTGGAAGCATCGTCAAGGAAGTGCGGACGGAACGACGCGCCGCAAACTCGATCACCGGAAACAGGTCAGGGCGAAGAAGCGGATCGCCGCCAGTCAACACCAGCAACGGCACGTGCATCGACGCGATTTCCTCGATGAGATGGAAGGCCTCAGCCGTGGAGAATATGGAGAATCTCGACTTCTTCCGCGAGCGACGCGGCGCTCGCGAACGCGTCGCCTTCCAATCGCAGGCCTGCGTCATCTCCCAGGTCACTTGCAGCGGGCGTGGCCGAGTGCCAGCGGCGGTGGAGACATGGCTGGATTCAGCCGCGATCGGGGAGGACACCCATTCCGCCCCGGAATCGAGGCCCCCGAAGGGCTGGACCAGCGGATTCGACACATTCGGCATGGGGAGATGCTAGCTTGGCGAGGCTCCCGGCGCAGTGCAGGTCGGTACGTAAGCCCGTGACAAGAGTCACAACTAGCCCGAGAGAATGCCTGTGATTGTCGTCACGGGGGAAAGTGATTTCTGCCCTAGGTCCATTTCGGACGGCATGTGATCCTACGCCTGCGAGTGATTTTCGGAATGCGGAACGGAATGACAATCCTGTGTTCCGATTTCTGGAAGGTGGCAAGTCAGACGACGGGCCATTCGCGCTCTGTGATATCGTTGCGGAAAATTTCCTTAGGAGGAAACAACGTGAAACATCTCACTCTTCGAATGGGCCTGGTCACACTTCTGGGCTGCGGGGCGATTGCGTTCTGCAGTTCGTCGGCCGTGGCTCAGGACGCGGCTGCGACCTTCAAAGCAAAATGCGCCATGTGTCACGGCGCCGATGGCAAGGGCGGCAAAATGGGAACACGCGACTTCGCATCGGCCGAAGTGAAGGCTGAAACCGATGCGCAGCTCACTGAGATCATCACCAAGGGCAAAGGCAAGATGCCCTCTTACGACGGGAAGCTGAAGGAAGCCGAGATCAAGGACTTGGTCGCCTACATTCGCAGTTTGGCCAAGTAAGAGAAAGGCGGCCCGAATGCCGCCGTACGGAGATCGTTCGATTCTGAAAGATTGGCGGGTGAGAGCATGTCCACGCGAACAATACGGGATATTTTTGCGTCTGGAGTTGCTCTCACCCTTCTTCTAACCAGTGGCTTCGTATACGCCGCCGCCAAAGATCCACCGAAACCTACTGCTGATGAATGCCTGGCGTGCCATAGCGATGCCTCGCTAACCCACGACGTGAACGGCAAGACCGTCAGCCTGCATGTCGACCCGCAGGCCTTCAAAGATTCGATGCACGGCAGTATGTTCACGTGTGTCGACTGCCACACCGACGTAAAGAGCGCGGCCCATGAAACCACGCCAAAGAAGATCACCTGCGCAACCTGCCACGCGGACGAACAGGCAGCCTACGATCGCAGCTTCCACGGCAAAGCTATTCAAGGAGGCAACACGCACGCCGCGACCTGCGTGGACTGCCATGGAAGCCCGCACGAACTGCTTCCGGCTAGCGATCCGAAGTCGCGCGTGCATCACACGAACATCCCCGCAACCTGCGGCGCATGCCACAGCCAGAAATTTGTAATGGAAGATGGCGGGCAAAGCGCGCAAATGGTCGCGTCGTACGAGCAAAGCGTGCATGGACACGCGGTTGCGAACGGTTCCGAGAAGGCCGCGGTCTGCACCGATTGCCACGGCACGCACGAGATTCTCGACGCGAAGGACGCCAAGTCCCCGATCTTCAAGTTCAACGTGCCGCTGACCTGCGGGAAATGCCACGACACGATCTCGAAGGACTTCCAGCAGAGCATTCACGGACAAGCCATTGCTCAGGGCAATTGGCAAGCGCCGGTCTGCACCGATTGTCACGGAATCCACTCGATCAAGTCGCACCTCGATCCCAGTTCTCCGGTTGCGGCGCAGAACCTGGCGCAGGCCACGTGCGCACGCTGCCACGAAGGCATGAGACTCTCGCAGGAGTTCGGCGTTGCCGGCCGGCGCGAGACCACATACTTGGCCAGCTACCACGGCCTGGCGGCGCGCGGAGGATCGCAGGTCGTGGCGAACTGCGCCAGCTGCCATGGGGTACACAACATTCTTCCGTCGAGCGACCCGCGATCGACGATCAATCATGCCAACCTGGCCCGTACATGCGGGCAGTGCCACCCGGGCGTGACTGAAAAGTTCACGGCCGCCAGAGTCCACGTCGATGCACCGCTCTCGGCCGACGTAGGAAGCAAGGCTGTGCGCTGGATTCGCCGCTTCTACCTGAGCATGATCTTCATGGTGATCGGGGGCATGCTGCTGCACAACCTGGTGATCTGGCGTGCGAAGGTCGTGGCGCGGCGCAAGATCCAACACACCTTCGTCATGCGCATGCCGCTGCGTTTCCGCTTGCAGCATGCCGCGCTGCTCACAAGCTTCATCGTGCTGGTGCTGACAGGCTTCGCATTGAAGTTTCCGGATTCCTGGTTTGCGTCGATGCTGTCACTCGGAGAGCACTTCCGCGGATTGCTGCACCGCATCGCCGCCGTCATTCTGATTGGGGTCAGCATTTATCACATCTTCGACGTCGCATTCAGCCGCGAGGGGCGCAAGCTGGTTCGCGACTTATTCCCCACACTGGACGATGCTCGGGGCGCGTGGCAGAATGTCTGCTACTACCTCGGCTTGACTTCTCGCAAACCGGAGTTCTCACGCTTCAACTACGCGGAAAAGGCTGAGTACTGGGCTTTGGTCTGGGGCATGATCGTCATGGCCGTGACCGGCCTGATGTTGTGGTTCAAGGTTCTTGTGGGCAATCACATGCCGCGCTGGTGGCTCGATGTTGCGACAGCCATTCACTTTTATGAAGCAGTGCTGGCAACGCTGGCGATCGTCGTATGGCACTTCTATCAGGTGTTCTTTGACCCCGATGTGTATCCGATGAACTGGGCGTGGTGGGACGGAAAAATGACGCTGCATCACTATCGCGATGAGCACGGACTCGACACTTCGGTGATTGCTGAAGCAGAAGCTGAACAAAGCGGAGTTGCCGTTGCGTCAGCAGCCGACGCCGAGCCGGAGCCAACCGAGGTCAAACATGGCAACTGAGCAAGTCCCCCCTGCCCAAGAGGAGCCCCGACACCGGCTACGCATGCTGTTGCGCAATCCGATCAGCCTGGCCGGTGTCGCCCTGACGATTGTCAGCATAGCCAATATTTTTCTTTTCGTCTTGATCGACCTCATCGCGACGCGCCCCAGCCCGTATATCGGGATCCTGGCGTACATGGTGTCCCCAGGCTTCCTGGTTCTGGGTCTGTTGATGATGTTGGTCGGCGTCTTGATCGAGCGCCGGAAGAAAGTTGTCTCGACCGAGTTCTATCCGCGCATCGACCTCAACGACCCCGCACAACGCGGCGCAGTCATTTCGTTTGTGACATTCTTGGTGGTGTTTGTCACGGTCAGTGCAGCGGGCAGCTACAAAGCGTACGAATACACGGACTCGGTGCAGTTCTGTGGCCAGCTGTGCCACACGGTGATGAACCCGGAGTTCACCGCTTACCAGCTTTCTCCGCACGCGCGCGTCGCCTGCGTCGATTGCCACGTCGGCTCCGGCGCAACGTGGTACGTGAAGTCGAAGCTCTCGGGAGCACGTCAGGTCTTCGCGGCGACGTTCAACACATTCCCCCGGCCGATTCCAACACCGGTGCATAACTTGCGCCCCGCACAAGATACATGTGAAACGTGCCATTGGCCCAAAAAGTTTTACGGCGGGCAGTTGAAGGTCTTCAACCACTACGGCAACGATGAGAAAAACACGCTGCGGCAAGTCCGTCTGCTGATCAAGACCGGCGGCGGTGATCCCGCGACTGGCGCGCCCGAAGGCATTCACTGGCACATGAACATCGGGAACAAGATCGACTACGTCGCCGCCGACGAAAAGCGTCAGATCATTCCCTACATTCACGTGGAAGACTTGCAGGGCCGCGTCACCGAATATTATGCGAAGGACTCGACCTTAACGAAAGACCAGATCGGCAAAGCCGCGCGCCATCACATGGACTGCGTCGACTGCCACAACCGTCCAACCCACGTTTATATTCCGCCCGATCAGGCAGTCGATCAATCGTTGTTGGCACGCCGCATCGACACTTCGTTGCCCTTCATCAAGCAGGAAGCAGTCACCGTGCTCACCGGCACGTACTCGACCACCGACCAGGCGACGCACAGCATTGCCAGCGGCATACAGGAGTTTTACGAAACCAAGTATCCGGATGTGGCGAAGTCCAAGCAGCTTGAGATCCGCAGCGCCGTCACCGAAGTGCAGGAGATCTTCAAGCGTACTACTTTCCCCGAGATGAGGCTGAACTGGCAGACTCATCCCAACAATCTTGGACACTTTTATTTCAGTGGCTGCTTCCGCTGCCACGACGGCCAGCACGTCAGCGCAGACGGCAAAGTGATCAGCCGCGATTGCAACCAGTGCCACACGCTGATGTCGGAGATAGAAGGCACCACCAGCGTCGCCGCAACGGCCTTGCCGGCATTCCAGCATCCAGTCGACATCGGGGATCTCACGCAGGTGAACTGCGCCGACTGCCACACCGGGGGAACCGGACCGTAGGTGGTTTAGGAATTCCTGATTTGAGCGAGTGAGTTACTCAAGCAGGCCGACGCGCCGTAGCAATTCCTGAAATCGCTGATCGGAACGCAGCGCGTCCCACTGCGGCTCAACATTGAGATAGCCCAAGCCGACAGACCTTTCTTCCAAAGCTTTCTGCAACCACGCGATCGCGTCGTCTTTCTCATCTAATCCAGCGTGGATGATCGCGATATCGTGTGGGGAAACATACTTCTGGCTCGACGATTCCGTTAGTCGATTAAGGATGGCGCGGGCTTCTTCACCGTTGCCCGCCAATGCGTACCCCAGTCCAAGCCTGGCCATCGCATACGCACTGTCACCGGACAGTCGGCAACCGGTTTGCAGAGCCGCGATCGCTTCCTCGAACCTCCCCGTGCGCTCATAAGCTTGCGCCAGCCACAGATGCGCAGAA
>Ga0070735_10004371_pt1 | contig 11962 bp, 12 predicted proteins | sample Coa_R1_FD_66443 | JGI IMG/M metagenome (GOLD analysis project Ga0070735, IMG submission 66443) | Surface soil microbial communities from Centralia Pennsylvania, which are recovering from an underground coalmine fire - Coalmine... | ecosystem: Environmental > Terrestrial > Soil > Unclassified ... | reverse complement strand
GCGTCGGCGAGAAGCTCGTCGGCATCAATGCGGTTCTAGGCCTGGCCGAGCTTGAGCTATACGTGTTCGACGCCTGGCGTCCGGCAGCGGTGCAAGCCTACTTTCACGATGTGTGGATGCCGGAAGAACTCAGGCGGCGTAATCCCGGATTGACCGGCACTGCTTTGACTGACGAAGTGGAACGCTACTGGGCGGCTCCGAGCGTGGATGAGTCCTCGCCCGCGCCGCACGCAACAGGCGCCGCGCTCGATCTCACAATCCGCTGGATTGGCAGCGATCAGCTCTGGATGGGATCGATCTTCGACGACGTGAGCGAGCTTGCCCATCGCGACTACTTCGAAAATTCGGGCGCGACAACGTTGTCATTATCCGGCGAGGAAGCGCTCGCCAACCGCAGACTTCTGCATTGGATCATGGCTGACGCCGGGTTCGCCGGACATCCCGACGAATGGTGGCACTTTTCCTGGGGCGATCAGCTTTGGTCTGCGCTAACCGATAGTGCGGCCGCGCACTACGGACTGGCGGAGGTGCCCTCGCAAGATGGTTGATCGGGTCAAGTTTGATATTGCCGGCTATGTCGAGAGAACAAAAGCGCAGCCTTGTTTCATTTGCGAACTTGTTCGAGGCAATCCGGATTTTGCCCACCACGTCGTCTACGAAGACGCAGAGGCAATCGTCTTTTTGAACAAATATCCGACATTGCGCGGATACACGCTGGTCTCTCCCAAATCGCACAAGGAAGATCTCGCCGACGATCTGACGCATGAGGAATACCTGCGCCTGCAATCGCTCGTGCAGCGCGTGGCGCGCGCATTGAAGCGAGTCGTTCCTACCGAACGGGTTTATGTTTTGTCTCTCGGTAGTCAGCAGGCGAACCGTCATTTGCATTGGCATGTCGCGCCGCTCCCTCCGCACCTGCCGCTCGAGCGCCAGCAGTTTCATGCCTTGATGCTGGAGCATGGGATGCTCGACATCCCCGAAGAGGAGATGCGCTCGCTCGCGGTATCGCTCGCCAATGCGCTGACCGAAATCAGCTGAGTACGCAGGTAATCACTATCTATTTGATATCATTAAATTAATCGTCGTTGTCCGTTTATTGACGGTACCGTCATTTTTTCTTTGTTCTGTCGTACATCCGAGGTATGGTGCGCGACACTGACAAATGTGCGCGGGAGTCTTGCGAATGGACAACATCACCAAGGATCGGGCCTACAACGCGGTCGATCCGTCCGATTTTCCGGCAATGCTCAACCCCGCTCGTTATGGCGAGCGCTCCACCGCATTCGACAAGATCATCAGTGCGACGCACGACCACTTCTGGGATCCGCTTGACAAGAAGTACATCGACTTCTCCGCGCCGTTCGACACAGCGAAGGAATATATCGTCGATCCGCGGCTGAACGGCGATCTCAAGACCGCGATCGGCGACAAGCTCGACGAGGGTCAGAAGATCAAGCTCGCCAATCTCGACACGCTATGGAGCATGTCGTCGATTCTACATGGCGAGCAGGGCGCGTTGTCGCTCTCGGCTTCTCTCTGCCACATTCTACGCGATCCGGGTGCGCAGGAATATGCTGCGAACCAAACCCGCGAAGAGGCGCGGCATGTGACCGGCTTCTCGAAATACGTCCACGCGCGTTGGGGCAAGCCCGCCCAGGTCGGACCGGCACTCGGCGATCTGCTCAACGAACTCGTCTCTTCGCCGCTCGTGTGGAAAAAACTCGTCGGCATGCAGATGTTGATCGAGGGACTCGCGATGGGCGCCTTCGCCTCGCTCTACAAGGAGGCGCGCGATCCGCTGCTGCGTCATCTTTGCCAACTCGTGATGACCGATGAAGCCTTCCATCACAAGTTCGGAAAAATCTGGGCCGATCGCACGATCCCCTACTTGGCGCAGTCCGAACACGACATGATCGAAGACTGGGCCGCGCAGGTCTTCCAAATCCTGCTCTACAATCTGGGTTCGCCCGATCAGAAGGCCTGGATCTACGAAGCCGTCGGTCTCGACCCCGTCTGGTGCCAGCAAGCCTTCATGGAAGCGATTACCGACGCGGCAATCCGCGAAGACATGCAGGATGCAACCAATATCTTCCGCGTCCTCATCAAGACGCTGCTCAAGGCCGGGATCATCACCGACCGTACTAGGGGCGTCTATGCGGCCTATATCGACATGGCCGAACTCCATGCCGAAGGCGATCGCATGGTCGGCGACGAGATCGCCGAAGAGGGCATCAAATATCTGATCAAGCTGAACGGCGGCAAGATGATCCTGCCCGGCTCGTTGCTCGCGGCCGAATAGAACGCTTACAGCAGAAGATCGAGAAGGGCGGCTTCGGCCGCCCTTTTGTTTCTCTCCGCTAATTTGTTGGTTCGGTTTGGCGGCGTCGCGTCAGCGCGGCTGCGCCGACAAGCCCAAGCCCGACTGCGACACACAACCAACCGAACGCGTCGCCGATACGGTCGTAGAGCGTATCTCCACCGGCTTCGGCGAGCGGCAAGGTGCCGATCAGTGTCATAAAGCCACCACCGGCCGGTCTCATCGCGACGATGCGTCCATAACGATCATTCAGTGTGAGCAGGCCGTCGCGCGCCGCACGCGCCATCGGGACACCGTTCTCGACGCTGCGCAGAATCGCATCGCGCGCATGACTCCATCGGTCGCCGCCGAAGTCCCAAGCCGGCACGGCGAGAAGTCTGGGCTTGGTCGCCACGGTGTCAGCGCGGATCATGGCTTGAAAGTCCATGTCCTTGCAGATTTCAAGACCGGTACCATTAGCCATCACGCGAGCCCCGTCGCCGATCGTGTAGCGCGCCTCCAGGCCGGGAACGAGGCGCCGTTTGGTGTAGATGGTCGGTCCGCTGCCGTCCGGCATGAAGGCCCACGAGACATTGTAGGAGCGTGCGCCATTGCGTGCATCGAAGCCGGCGACCAGCGTCACGCGCGCGGCGCGCGCGGCGTTGGCCAACTTCGCCTTGAGGTCGCTCTGCCACGCCAGCTCTGCGATCGCGAGCTTCTCCGGCAAGACGACGAGTTCGACACCCTTGCCGCTCAGCGAGCGGATCTGATCGGCATAGGCATCGACCGTCGCATACGTGTCGCTCGCGGAATCGGAGAATACGGCGCGCTGCATGGTGTCGGTGTCGATCAGTGCAACGCGCGTCGATCCGGAAGGCGGCTCGGACATACGCACGTAGCCATAAATGGCGTTCGCCGCGAACAGAGCGACTGCCAGAAAGGCGGGCACCGCGCTTCGGGCACGCAAGCTGAGAGCAAGGCCGGCCGACACCAATCCAAGCAGGAAGGTTATGCCCCACACACCGACAAGCGAGGCGCCCTGGATCAATATCGGCATGCCGACCTCGGCCGTCGCCGGCGTCGCGACCGAGCCGCCGCCGGTGTTGAAGGACACAAGAAAATCGAATGCGGTCCAAAGCGTTGCGAACGCGAAAACGCCTGCGATGGGCGTCAACCGGCGTGCAACAAATCTCGCGCCAAGCACGGAAAGCGCGAACAGAAAAGAGGGCACCGTCAGCGAGAGAACGAGCACCGAAAGCGGCAGCAAGCCGCCATAGGGCTGCAATATATTCGTGGCGCCCAACGCGTAGGCGGCCCACGCTGCAACAAGCACCTGCCAGAGTTTAGTATCGCCAAACGCGAGCCACAGGACGGGGATCGGCGCCAGCCACGCCAGCCACCAGATTTCTCCCATTCCGATCGAGAAGAAGAACGCGGCTGCGCTCAGCAGCGCGCAAATGACCACGACCATGGCTGGCTCCTTCGTTCAGCGGTTCGCAATTGCTGTTTCGATTTAGAAGGACAGGGACTTCGATTGTGTAATGCAGCACATTTCGCGATGCGAATGAACGTCCATCATCGCCCACTTGCACCCTCCGGTCCGTGGCGTAGGCTTGCGGACCCATTTTCCGAGTGCTGCATGAGCGAAGTCAAAATAGGTGAATTCGTCGCCGTTGTTCGCGACGGCGCGGTGGCGACGGTGACGATGGACCGCGGCGACGGCAGGAACGCTCTCTCCCGCCAGCTTATCCTCGAACTGACCGAAGCGGCGAAAGGTTTCGCCGACGATCTTGAAACCCAGGCCGTGATCCTGACGGGCGAGGGCGCTTTCACGGCCGGCGCGGATCTCAAGGACCCGGCGCTCGATCGCAGGCGTGCACCAGGCCTGCTCGAACGGCGCCATATGACACGGATCGGGCCTGATCTATGCGACGCCTGGGAACAGGTCGAGCAGGTCACGATCTGCGCCATCGAGAAATATTGCATCGGCGGCGGCGGCGCGCTGGCGGCGGCCTGCGATTTTCGCATCATGGCCAAGGGTTCGCACATGCGTCTCCCAGAGATTCCGCTCGGCATGAACATGAGCTGGCATGCAGTGCCGCGGCTCGTATCGCTGATCGGTCCCTCGCGCGCCAAGCAATTCGTCATCTTCGGCGAACGCGTGCAAGCAGACGAGGCTCTCGCCTGGGGCCTTGCCGATGAAGTCGTGCCCGATGGCGAAGCGCTCGCTGCGGCACGGCGTTGGGCCGACAAGATCGCCAAATTGCCGCCTAATGCGGTGCGCATGTCGAAGCAGAGTGTCAACGGCGCGGCGAACGCGCTGCATCACGCAACCACATTCATGGATCTCGACCAGTATGTGGCGGCGACGAGTTCGGAAGATTATCGCGAAGCCATCAAGGCGTTCCTCGAGAAGCGCGAACCGAAATTCACCGGGCGTTGACGCACCCGGCGGCAATGCGCGACGGTTCCTCCGGACAATCGGAGGAAGACATGACGGGTCGCGTGGCAGGAAAGATTGCTCTTATTACCGGCGGCGCGCAGGGTCTGGGCGAAGCGACCGCGCGCATGTTGGCCCGCGAAGGCGCTCGCGTCGCTATCAGCGACATCAATCTCGCCGGCGCCGAGAAAGTTGCAACCTCCATAAATGAAAAGCGCGAGGGTTCGGCTATCGCGCTCCGCCACGACGTCACCAAAGAGGCTGACTGGGTGCGCGTACTGGACGAGACCGACAAGGCGTTCGGAGGTCTCCATGTCCTCGTCAACAACGCCGGCATTGGTCTCACCAAAGATCTGGAACAAATCACATTGGAAGAATGGCGGCTGGTGCACGCCATCGACCTCGACGGCGTGTTCTTGGGCTGCAAGCACGCCATTGCGCTGATGGCGCGAACCACCAAGGCGAGCAAGCTCGGCGGCTCTATCGTCAACATCTCGTCGATCTCGGGTATCATCGCGGGTCACAATATGGCGGCATATAATTCGGCGAAGGCGGGCGTTAGACACCTGTCGAAGTCCGTCGCGCTTTACTGTGCGAAGAAGGGTCTCGACATCCGCAGCAATTCGATCCATCCGGTGTTTATCGCGACGCCAATTCTCGATGGACTGGTTCAGCGTTTCGGCAAGGAGCAAGCCTATGCCAAGCTGGCCCGCCAGGTGCCGATGGGAAAGATCGGCGAACCCGACGACATCGCCTATGCCGTGCTTTATTTGGCCTCGGACGAAGCGAAATTCGTCACTGGCGCCGAACTAAAAGTCGATGGCGGCATTTCGGCCATGTGATGTTTTCGCCGCCAAAAGGTTTCGCATGTATCGCTCGGCTTTCCTCGTGACAATCGCAGCCTTGGTCGCGTTCAGCAGCTACGCGGTCGCGGCTGTGGATCGGCCAGGACAGACATTTCATATTTCGGTCAACGACCTGCCCAAGCCTTATGCAACCCCTGGCGTTGCCAATCCTTCTCAGCGCGTGGCACGCCCCACAGGCACTCTTCCCGAGGTTCCGGCCGGTTTTTCGGTTTCGCTTTATGCGTCCGGCTTAAGCGATCCGCGCTGGATGGCGGTGGCGCCGAACGGCGACGTGTTCTTGGCAGAACCGCAAGTGGGCCGGATCACTCTGTTGCATGACAAGAATGGCAAGATCGAAGCGCATGACTACGCCGATGGCTTCGACACGCCGCACGGCCTCCTGTTCGCGAAAGGTGCACTCTTCGTGAGCGACCTCAAGGCTGTCTGGAAACTCCCGTACAGCGAGGGAGCAATGAAGGCCGGCAAGCGCGAACGCATCACGACGGCTGCTGATCTCAGCCCGGGCGGGCATGTGACGCGCGATCTCGCGATCGATTCCAAAGGCACGCTCTATATCGGCATCGGCAGCGAGACCAATGTCGGCGAAGACGCTCCGACGCGCGCCACCGTGCAGACCGTCCAACCCGACGGCTCGCTGAAGACGTTCGCATCGGGGCTGCGCAATCCCGTCGGCCTTCAATTCTATCCGGGTACGGACGATCTCTACGTGACGGTCAATGAGCGCGACGGCCTCGGCGACGAACTGGTGCCCGACTATCTCACCCATGTCGAACCCGGCGGCTTCTACGGCTGGCCCTACTCCTATCTCGGCCAGCATCCCGATCCGGATCTCGGCAGCAGGCGTCGAGATCTGCAAGCCAGGGCGATGATGCCCGATCTGTTGTTTCGCGCCCATTCCGCGCCGCTCGGTTTGGTATTCTATGAGGGTGCGCAGTTTCCCGCCGACTACAGGGGCGATGCATTTGTCGCACTGCATGGCTCGTGGAATTCCGCCGCTCCGACCGGCTACAAAGTCGTGCGAGTTCCGTTCAAGAACGGACGGCCAACCGGCAGCTACGAGAATTTCGTCACCGGATTTTGGAACGGCTCCAGTCGAGCTGGCACACCGGCCCGCGTATGGGGACGGCCAGCGGGGCTTGCCGTCGCCAAGGACGGAAGTTTGCTCATCGCCGACGACACCGGAAAAGTGGTCTGGCGCGTGAGCTACCAGGCAAAGTAACCGGCGAAGCGTGGTTCGGTCCGCCTTTGCCCTTCGTGGCTATGGCGCGACAGCCTCTGCCCGTCAGGCTCTGAAGCTTGCCAAGCCGAAGCCCATGGGGCGCAGGCTGGTGGAGCTGAGCGGGATCGAACCGCTGACCTCCTCATTGCGAACGAGGCGCTCTCCCAACTGAGCTACAGCCCCGAACCACGTACGTCGCACCGACTGCGGCGCGGCGGGTATGTAGGAAGCGCGCAGTTTCCGTGTCAAGCGCGCGCTTGGAAAGCGCGGGTCGAGCCGCTACAAGCTGGCGCTCAGTGACGCGACTCAAAAGGTGCCGTCCAGCGCAATGTCCTTCGTCTTCCTCAACCCGTTGATCTGGCTGATCGACACTATCCTTGGCCTCTACACCTTCGTGATCATCGCCGCGGTGGTGTCGAGCTGGCTTATCGCGTTCGGCGTCCTCAACACCGCCAATCATTTCGTGCGTCAGATCGTGCAGGTGCTTTACGCGCTCACCGAACCGTTGTTTCGCCAGGTGCGAAAGGTCATTCCGCCGATCGCCGGCCTCGATCTCTCGCCGATCGTGGTTCTGCTCGCGGTCCAATTTCTCAACTACATTCTCGACAATCTCCTTTACTACCTCATCTACCGCGTCTGACCGTGGCGGCGCCTGTTCGCAGGTCCGGTGACACGCTCACATTCCGTGTGAGGCTCACTCCCCGGGGCGGACGCGATGCTATCGAAGGCTGGTCGCTAGGCGCCGACGGCACGGAATATCTGAAGGCGCGTGTTTCGCGAGCACCCCAGAACGGCGAGGCCAACGCCGCCCTCATCGCCTTGCTCAGCAAGACTCTCGGTGTTGCCAGGTCCAGGATCCGCATTATTGGCGGCGAGGCGGCACGAATGAAGACCATTCAAATTTCGCCGGCGCCCGTATCGGTCGCGGCGCGGCTCGAAGCCATGGAGAATGTGCAATGAGCGCCACCATCATTGACGGAAAGGCCTTCGCCGCGAAATTGCGCGCGCGCGTCGCCGAAGCGACCGCCAAGCTGAAATCCGCCTATGGCATCGTACCGGGACTCGCAACAGTTCTTGTCGGCGACGATCCGGCGAGTGAAATCTATGTCCGCAACAAGGGCAAAGTGGCCGAAGCGATCGGCTACAAGTCCGTCCACACCACGCTCGCCAAGAACGCCGGCGAAGCCGAAGTACTCGCCTGCGTTCGGGCCCTGAACGACGATAGTTCCGTACACGGAATTTTGGTCCAGATGCCGCTGCCCAGCCAGGTGCGCGAGGCCGCGGTGCTGGACCTGCTCGATCCTGCCAAGGATGTCGACGCACTGACGCCGACCAACGCCGGTCTGTTGCTCAGCAACCGCGCCCAGCTCGTCTCGTGCACGCCATCAGGCGTGATGATGCTGCTCAAGGAACATGTCGGCGACATCACCGGCATGTCTGCTCTGGTCATCGGCCGCTCCCTCCTCTTCGGCAAGCCGGCGGCGCAGCTCCTTCTCGCTGCCAACGCCACGGTCACCATGGCGCATTCCAAGACACGCGATCTGCCGGCGCTGGCGCGACGCGCCGACATTCTCGTCGCCGCCATCGGCAAACCGAATTATGTACAGGGCGACTGGATCAAACCCGGCGCGGTCGTCCTCGACGTCGGCATCAATCGCATACCCGCCGGCGACGGCAAGACCAAAGTCGTCGGCGACGTCGATTTCGCCGCGGCGGAAAAAGTCGCGGGCTTCATCACACCTGTTCCTGGCGGCGTCGGCGCGATGACGATCGTCTGTTTGATGCGCAATACCCTGATCGCGGCGGCGAGCCAGTCGGGCGTCGCCGTACCGGCCATCTAAATCTCATCCTTCGACAAGCTCATCCTTCGGCAAGCTCATCCTTCGACAAGCTCAGGATGAGGACCGAGTCATCAACTTCATCCTGAGCTTGGCGAAGGATGGAAGGGAAATTACGTCAGCTTGTGCAATTCCGCAGCGAGCTTGTCGGGGCCGATGGATGTGTCGTCCCAGTAGCCGACGAATTTGCCATCCCGGCCCATCAGGTAGATCACGCTGGTGTGGTCCATGGCATAGTTGCCGCCCGGGAGCGGTTCCTTCTTGAGATAGACGCCATACAGGCCGGCGACTTTCTTGATCGTCGCTACATCCGCCGTCAGGCCGATGAAGCGCGGCCCGAATGACGCCACATAGGGCTTGAGCTTAGCCGAAGTGTCGCGCTCCGGATCGATTGTGATGAACAAGGGCACGATCTTCGCCGCTCTCGGTCCAAGCTTGTCCAGCGCGTCCGCCATCAGAGCGAGCGTCGTGGGGCAGACGTCCGGGCAGGAGGAATAGCCAAAATAGATCAGCATGTAGCGGCCGCGAAACTCGCCAGACGACCGTTTGGCGCCGTTCTGATCGATCAGCGTGAAGGGTCCGCCAACTTTGGCGGTCCCGGTCTCGACAGTGCGCCCGAGTGCCGGGACATTGTCGCTCAGATGCCAGATGAAATAGCCGCCGATCAGCGCGGCGACCAGGGCGGCTGGCAACAGGACGAAGGAGAGGTGGCGCATCAGGATTTCCACGAATTTGTCAGCCCCTCGCCGCGATAGATAGTAGTCTTTGCACCATGTGAATAGTCACGTTTTTGCCATTTGCGGCACTCGAAGATGACAACCCAACCCAACGCGGCTCCGGTTCGCACCTTTTCCAATACGCCGACATCCTCGACGCGCGGCCGCGTGCGGCTTCGTACATTGTCCAATCTGCGCTGGCTCGCCGTCGGCGGTCAGTCGGCAGCACTCTTTATCGTCTATTTCGGTTTCGGCTATCGCCTGCCGCTGGCGCTGTGCGCCGGCATTATTGCCGTCAGTGCCGTTCTCAATATTGTGCTGTCGCTGCGCTATCCGGCGAGCCACCGGCTCACCAACCGCGATGCCACGATCTATCTCGCCTTCGACGTGTTGCAGCTTGCCGCGCTCCTTTTTCTCACCGGCGGCATCGTCAATCCCTTCGCGCTGATGTTCCTGGCGCCCGTCGTGATCGCGGCCGCAACACTGAACCTCGGCAACACGGTGTTGCTCGGCAGCCTGGCCTTTATGCTGGTGTCGTTGATCTCGATCTGGCACGAGCCGTTGCCCTGGTCCGGCGGCTCGCCCTTCTCGCTTCCCATGCTCTATCAGGCCGGCATCTGGGCCTCGCTCGTCATCGGCATCGGCTTCACCTCGATCTATTCGTGGCGCATCGCGAGCGAGGGCGCGCGCATGTCGGCGGGCCTCGCCGCGACGCAGCTCGCTCTGTCGCGCGAACATCGCCTGGCCTCGCTGGGTGCGCTTGCCACCGCCGCGGCGCACGAACTCGGCACGCCGCTCGGCACCATCGCGGTCGTGGCGCGCGAGCTCGAACGTGCCTTGCCGCAAAGCTCGGCCGAGGCCGAGGATGCACGGCTCTTGCGCGAACAAGCCGAACGTTGCCGCGCCATCCTGATGCGGCTCGCCAATCCGGAAGAGGCGATGCTCGGCGCCACCGCCAGATTGCCGCTCGGCGCCTTCCTCGAAGATATCGTCGAACCCTATCGCGGCGAAGATCTCGAAATCTCGATCCTACTGCGGCCGGACCGGCCAGGCGACGCGGTACCGCAAGTCTGGCGCGCGCCCGAATTGCTGCACGGGCTTGGCAACATCATCGAGAACGCGGCCGATTTCGCGCGCAGCAAGGTGGTCGTCGAGGCGCGCTGGAACGCCAGCCAGCTACGCGTCAGCGTCGAAGACGACGGGCCGGGCTTCGCCCGCGAGATCTTCGAGCGCATCGGCGAGCCTTACATCACTTCGCGGCCGGGGCATTACGCGCTGGGCGAAACCGAGATCGGGCCAAGCGGCACGCTCGACAAGCACGAAGGCATGGGCCTCGGCTTCTTCATTGCGAAGACCCTGCTCGAGCAGACGGGCGGCGCGGTCAGCGTCGTCAATCCGCCGACCGGCGGGGCCTTGGTGAACATCCAATGGCCGCGCAACACGATCGACGGCGAAGGCCCGCCGGGCCGCGGCGAAGGCTAGTCCGGCAAGTCGCGCGGCTCGCCGGCGATCAGCCGGCCATGGCGGATCCAGGCGTCCTCGGCGCGGCTCCATTTTTTCGCCGCGAGCGCCTCGTAGCGGGCGAGATCGTCGGCGTTGAGAAACGCCTTCCAGCGCTCGTTGGTGCCCTTGTTGATGAAGCGCTCGGCGCCCTTGTCCCAGGCCATCCGTGCCATCGGCACGAGCGCGTCGCCGTCCTTGCGCATGCTCGCGAACGTCGCTGCTTCCACCAGCGCCGGCATCACCTCGCGCGGCACCTCGATATCGAGAAACTTGGCGATGCGGCGCATCTCGCCGCCAAGGTCGGCTTTCAGATCGTTGTAATGGACGAAGAGGACGTTCTCGCGCTTGCGTTCGCGCCAATAGGTGTTCTCGTACTCGAAGAAAGGCAGATCGATGCCATAGCCTTCAGTGACTTCGGCTTCGGCATCGGCGATCCAATTGAGATAGAAGGCTCTGGGATCGGCCGGCGTCTCGCGCCGTCGCGAATGAAGTTTAGGATCGGCTTTCGCCGCCTCGGCCATGCGCGCCAGCATCTCCGGGCGAAAACCCAGCATGTGATTGTGCATCGAGATACAGGCGTCGCGCCCGTCGCGCGCGACATGGATGTACTTGACGCCTTCGTAGATCGGTACGCTGTCGAACGGCAGATGCGTCTTGACGAAGCGGCGATGCGTCTGGGCTTCAAGCCTTGCGAGATCGGCCTCGACCGGGCCGAAGATCGTGGCATCGAGCCAGGGCGCCGTCATGACGACGGGCCGTGGCTCCGGCGTCTGGAAGATCAGGAGATCGACGATCCGCTGCGTCCAGGTCGTGCCGCACTTGGGAAACGTCGCGATCACGATATCGCCGTTACGCGGAACGAAATTGTTCCAGCGGGTGCTATCCATGACCGCGGTGTGATATTCGCGCGTCGGCGCGCGCAGCAGCTTCGCCATGTCGTCCCCAGTCCTCGAGCGCCGCCATGCTTACAGGACGGCCGCCAGGTTTGGTAGGTGGGGCGCGCCGGGCCACAATTTTTTTGCACTTTGCATCTTCGCGCAGACGCAATGCGAGCGGTCCTCCGAATCGCTCTTTTCAAAAGCCG
>Ga0070735_10004370_pt1 | contig 11962 bp, 8 predicted proteins | sample Coa_R1_FD_66443 | JGI IMG/M metagenome (GOLD analysis project Ga0070735, IMG submission 66443) | Surface soil microbial communities from Centralia Pennsylvania, which are recovering from an underground coalmine fire - Coalmine... | ecosystem: Environmental > Terrestrial > Soil > Unclassified ... | reverse complement strand
AGTCACCGAAACCAGCATAATGTTCATCACCCCGACGCCGCCAACAATCAAGCCCACGCTCGAAACAGCGAACATAAAGATGAACACCGCTCCCGTGATCTGGTTCCAGACGTCAGAGAGCGAGTCTTGCGTGAAGATGTTGAAATTGTCCGGCGCATCGGGCGCAACCTTGCGACGCCGGCGAAGCAGTTCACGCATCTCGTCGATCGCCTTGGGCATGTCGTCGTGAGTCGTCGCTTTGACAGTGATCCAGTACTGCTTCAACTCCGGATGCAGTTTGCGAAAAGCGGAAAGCGGGAAATAGACAATGTTGTCGTTCGGATTCTTGCCGTTATTAAACACATTCTTCTGCGGCTCGACCACGCCGATGACCGTGAACATCTGGCCTTCAATGTTAATTTGCTTTCCCAGTGCCTCACCCTGAGGGAACAATTCCGACGCCGTATCGGACCCGAGAAGAATTACCGGCGAGTGATGATCGTCATCGGTCTCATTGAACCAGCGGCCACCGGTGAGCGCGAGGTCATACACGTCTTTCAAGGAGCCGGAATCGCCTTCGAGAATTGTGTTCTTGGCCCGCCGATCACCGTATTTCACAACGTATGTGCCCTGACCGAACTCCATCTGAATGTACTGCAGAGTCGCCGTTACATCCTTCACGTGCGGCAGATCTTTCATTGCCATGGCATCGTCGAAGGTAAGCTCCCGCCGTTTGCGAATCTCCTCGGTCGGCCTGCCGAAACTGAGGGGTTGATGAAAGGCAAAAATGATGTTCGAACCAAGGCTGGTGATCGCTTGCTGGAACTGGTCATTCATACCTCGCACGATCGACGAGATACCGATGACAACCGCGACGCCAATAACAATACCTAGCACAGTCAGTGCCGAACGCAATTTGTTGTTGCGGATGGTCTCCAAGGCCATCCGGACGATCTCGCCGTAATCGCGTCTGCGCATCATGGAAATGCTCTACATCTCAAATCGCAATGCTGCGATCGGATCCAGCTTCGCTGCGCGCTTCGCCGGATAGACTCCAAAGAAAACTCCTACGCTGGTGGAAACCACCAGTCCCGATGCAACCGCCCAAAGCTTAATAGCTGATGGCATCCCAATCAGGGCAGTAATGCCCTTTGCGAACGTAACCCCAAAGATCACTCCCAATAATCCACCGAACAGTGCCATCGTGCCGGACTCAATCAGAAACTGCAGCAGAACATCCTGGCTGCGTGCACCCATCGCTTTGCGAATACCAATCTCGCGCGTGCGCTCGGTGACAGAAACCAGCATGATGTTCATGATGACAATCCCGCCGACTACCAGCGAAATGGCGGCGATGGCGATCATCGCAATGAAAAAGGTACTGCTCAGGCTCGACCAGATGCTGAGAAAGCCCTGGTTCGTTTCCGCAGCAAAGCTGTCGGGCTTGCCGGGCAAATCGTGGCGACGCGCGCGCACGATCGCGCGGCCCTCGTCCAGCGCCGCGTCCAACTGCGAGCCTACTCCACTCGCCTTGCCGAAAATGCGAACGCTGTTGTGCGTGCCGAACTGTTTTAAGTAAGTTGCAATCGGGATCGCCACATAATTGTCGCGGCTCTGTCCCAACGTTTTGCCCTGTTTTTTCCCGACTCCGACGACCGTATAAATCTGCCCCTCGACTCGAATTTCTTTGTTGAGCGGATCAGTTCCGGGGAAAAGATTATCAACCACGTCGGTCCCAATAACGGCGACATTGGAACGGTTGTCGTCATCGTTGTCGTTCAGCATCCGCCCCGCGGTAAGATCCAGATCGAGAATGGTCGCCATCGACGGCGTGAAGCCGCGAATCCAGCAGTCACTGATCGATTGCTCGCCGCGTTTCACGTGGCCGTCGTTCTTGATCGTCGAGGCTCCCACCTGAACGCAATGGCGACAGCCGTCGAGCACCGCCTCGTAGTCTTCCAGAGTGAGGTCTTTGCGTCGCTGGCCTTCCAGAAACTGATCGATATTGGTGATGACTGGCGAGGCCTTGCTGATAATGAAGACGTCAGCGCCAAGATTGAAGATTTTTTCGGCGACGTATCCGTTGATGCCGTTCACAAATGTGACTACGGCAATGACGGCAGCCACTCCGATCACCACGCCGAGCAGTGTCAGCACTGAGCGGAGCTTGTTCGCCCATAGCGACTGCAACGCGAGACGGAGAGCTTCGAGGGTGGTCATGAATTTAGTTGTCGGACGTTGTTCGTCCGCCAACCGCCTCTACCGAGTCTAACAAAGCGCCCGTTTCTGGCTTCTGAGACCTGCGACAGTCGCTGTGCCAAGCCCCCCGACCCATGGCAAAGACCAACGACGAGTCAGAAGTCGTATCCCTATATAATGATGCCGTAGGCAGCTGGACCGGACGGTCGCTCGTGGCGTCTTTCGGGACGATCGCGGGAGGAAAGTCCGAACTCCGCAGAGCAGTGTGCCGGATAACGTCCGGGAGGGTGGACTCAAGTTCACTCGACGGAAAGTGCCACAGAAAACAAACCGCCTCGCCGGCAACGGCGAGGCAAGGGTGAAAAGGTGCGGTAAGAGCGCACCGCTGTCGCAGTAATGCGGCGGGCATGGCAAACCCCACACGGAGCAAGACCAAATAGGGAGGGATTCCGGGTGAGCTGAAAGGCCCGCCTGGGTACGTGCCGGCTCGGCGCGTCACAACCTCCGGGTAGGTCGCTTGAGCCCGGCAGTAATGCCTGGCCCAGAGGAATGACCGTCCTGCCGCAAGGCAGACAGAATTCGGCTTACAGGTCCGGCTGCCACAAACTTATTCATCGTCAATTGTCTAGTACGGTCGAAAGTGCCTCCAAATCACCTGCCCGGAAGTTGACTATGAGTTCGAAACTACTGTTGGCGATCCTGACACCGGTTTACATTGCCATCATTGCCACGACATTCATACGCAGCGCACAAGCGCAGGTCGCCGTCTCGCCAAATGACCTCATCCTGCATGTCTTCGGCGGTGCCAATGACGGCTCAGGAACTGCTGGTGGAGTCGTAATTGATCACGCTGGAAATCTCTATGGCACCACGTCGCACGGCGGTACCGGAACGTTGTGCCTTGGCGGAAGCTGCGGCACGGTTTACAAGCTATCTCCTCCGGGCAAATCTGGTGGACAGTGGACTGAATCGATTCTGTACGATTTCATGGGAGTGCTGGTGAATCAGGATGGCGCGTTGCCGAACGGCGGAGTCATTCTGGGCGCCAACGGCAACCTTTTACGGCGTGACTGCCTATGGTGGAACTGGACAGTGTGCGCTGTTAGGCGGGGTGCAAGGTTGTGGAACAGTCTATGAACTGATGCCGCCATCGAAGTTGGGTGGCACGTGGACCAAGTCGACCATTTACAGCTTTCAGGGCGGATCGGACGGATATCTACCGACGGGAACGCTAACTTTTGACAAAAGCGGCAATCTGTATGGAGCGACCGAATATGGCGGGGGGCTCGGCAGTTGTAATCCCGATTTTTATCAGTATTGCGGGACAGTGTTTGAGCTGAGTCCGCCAAGAGTTAAGGGCGGTGTGTGGACCGAACAGGTGCTGTACAGCTTCAAGGGTGGGACTGGGGATGGTGCGAATCCCAACGGTGGTTTGATTTTTGACACCGCTGGCGCGCTGTACGGAACAACATACTTCGGAGGCGCCCAAGCTTGCGACGGATCTGCCGGAAACGGATGCGGAGTTATCTTTTGCCTGAAACCGTCGGAAACAAATCCCGAGCTTTGGTTAGAGGCTGTGCTCTACGAATTCAAGGCTGGTGACAACGACGGCGGTGGCCCCGCTGCGGGTCTCGTTACCGACAGCAAAGGCAATTTCTATGGAACGACAAGCGGAGGTGGATTTAGCGGGTCTGGAACAATCTTCGCTCTCGCGCCACCCCACAAAATCGGGCAACCTTGGACAGAAACAATACTGTGGACCTTCGGTGGATGGTCCGGTTCGCTGCCTATGACAAGCCTGGTCTTTGGAAGCAAAGGTGTGCTCTACGGCACTACCCAAGGTGCTGGGAATTATCTGTCTGTTACCGTGTTTCAGTTAGTTCCTGAGAATGGAAATAACCCAGCGTGGACATTTAGTGTTGTATGCGATTTTCCAGCAGGCAACCAGGTTTCGTGGCCGGACGGTCAGCTTGCCTCCGACACTGCCGGCAATCTCTACGGCACTTCGCAGATCTTTAATCACCACAACAGCGGTGCTGTGTTTAAGCTCCGATTGTGAAGTCTCGTTGCCCCTCAGGGCCCACGAATCTCGATACTCGTGCACCGCCTGCCATGGATTATTCGGATTGTTTTTTTTCGACAATCCTTCGCAGTTTTCTCCTCCCCGCATGAAGCAAGCGAACCGATCGAATCCCACAATCAGCATGCTCCCACAAAAGGATTTTCGCGAGATCAGTGCTTCTGAGGCTTTGTAGCTAGCGGAAAGACAATCGATGAGAGAGCGTGCTTCACTGATCCCAACGCCGAATCGTTCTGCAGCGGGTTACTCGGGCCGGCTGTTTTTTGCGGAGATATGGCCTGCATGGACCCATGCGGCGCGCGTGATGGCTGAGCCCACGACCGCCGAGATTGCCGCATAGCGTCGCAACCGCAGAGCCGGTTTAGGCCGAACGAAGAGGCTGGCAAGCCGTAAAGCCAAAGGGATTGGACCAGATAGAGCACCGCCAATCCTGATAATGAGCCCGCTCGATCCATTCCTGAGGGGTGCTGTAGCCTGATCATGACGCAATTCGACGCGCGCACCTACTGCCGTCTCGGTGAGTGCAGCACCGATTCCCAATAGCTGCAATCCTTGCTGACTCTGGCCTCGCAGTTCGAGAATGCCCACTGTGGCGCCCAACCCAGAAGCTGCGAAATGGGCCGGCAACAAGCTGATGTTCCGGTTCCACGCGGGAACCACAGTGGCTCCAATCAATACTCCGGTGTAGCTCGCGAATACTGGGCCGAATGCGAGGGAAGCAATGTGGCCGATATTCTCGAGGAATCTTCCTAGTCCGCGGCACCGATGATGCATTCGTATCCATCTGCCCGAGTTCGCTACAAATGTAGCGCCCGAGAATCCTAGCAGCGCCCAAACGCCGACCGACATGGGGCTTTGCGGCTTGAAGACCCGGAGCATGGCGAGGAAACGGGCAGGGCGCCCGAGATCAGAGATGAGGAGCGGAGGCGAAAGCACGGCCCCTAACATCGCGAGGCGACTCGCCTCCTCGATGAGTTCGTCCGGACCACCGGTGAAGCGCGCGATCGCGGAGATGACACCCGCAGTCCCGGCAACGCCTCCAACGAAAAAATAAAGAGGAACTTCCCACGTCCATGTAGGTTCTTTGAGAAAAGGCAGACAATAGTAGCCTTGTTCGCCCGAGGCAACCGGCAGGCTGAGGTTTGAAATTTCTCGTGACGCGAGTTGTAACTCCGCTTCTTTCCGAATCGTTGTAAGTCGCGTCTCTTTCTGCTCGGAGCGCCTTTGCGCGCCATCAAGACCCGGAGGGAACCTGTGTGCCTGGCTCATGCTCTCCTCTCTCGAGTGATCATGAAGGCCAGCAAGGTTCCGGCCAGCATTACGCCCGATGTGAAAGCGGACGAGATCCAGCCCTGGCGAAGATAGGCGGTGGGTGCGACCGGATGAGGAGGCAGGTTATAGCTTCGCGCATCCCCGCGAACAATAAACATGGCGTGTGTTCCACCTACGTTCGATTCGGTGGGATCGTAAATCGCTGCATCGTTCATTCCGCGATCATGCAACTCAGTGATCCGGTCTTGTGCTCTCTGTCGCAGATCATCGAGTTCACCGAACTGAATGGATTCTGTCGGGCAGACCTTCGCGCAAGCCGGCAGCAGGTCCGCCTTCTGCCGGTCATAGCAAAACGTGCACTTGAACGCGCGGCCGTCCTCTGGATCCTTGTCGACCACGCCGAATGGACATGTCACTACGCAGTAGCCGCAGCCATTGCAGATGTCCGGCTGCAGAAAGACGCTGCCAAACTCGGTTCGCACCATGGCCCCGGTCGGGCAGGCTTCAAGGCACCCAGCGTTCTCGCAGTGTTTGCAGACATCCGACGAGAAATTCCATGAGGAGCTTTCGGGAGCGTTGCCGCCAACCCCCGATTCCGGCATCCCTTCTATGAACTTGACGTGCCGCCAGGTACGCGCACCCAGCGCTAAGGTATTGTCGTAGGAGAGTCCGCTCCATCCCCCTGCATCGGGCGGGACCTCATTCCATTCCTTGCAGGCGACCTCGCATGCCTTGCAACCAATGCAGAGCGTCGAGTCAGTCAGAAACGCTGAAGTTTTCATCGTGCGCCCCAATTGACGCGCTCGAACTTGCTTTCACGAGATTCGACGCGCTCGCTGAGACTTGGTGACCCGGGCTGGTCTTGCTGCGCTGGTTCGATATTGCAGAGCAATGATTTCGTTTCCATGATCCGAACGTTAGGCTCCTGGCTTATGGCGAGAAGATCATTGACAACGTCGCCCTTTGAGCTGCCCGCATAACCCCAATGGTAGGGGAGACCGATCTGGTGCACCGTTTTGCCGTCAATGGTCAACGGTTGGAGGCGATGGGTCACCTGCACGCGAGCTGCGATTTGCCCACGTGCCGTTGAAATAATGGCCGTGCCGCCATGCTCAAGATCCCGTTCGGCGGCGAGAGCAGGCGAAATCTCTACGAATAACTCCGGCTGCAGCTCGCTCAGACGTGGCAAATTTCGGGACATTCCACCCGCCGTGTGATGCTCGGTAAGCCGGTAGGTCATTAATATGTATGGGAAGCGAGAGTCGGGCGAATGGGCATAAGAATTGTCAGGACGCTGTTTGCGATCGGCTGCAGGGTCGGACTGTTGGTCGTAAAGAACATTGCGGACGGGCGATTCAAGCGGCTCGTAGTGGGTGGGCAGAGGCCCATCTTTCAGGCCGCTCGGTACGTATAGCCAGCCAACGCCATCCTGATGAAGCGTGAACGGCAGCGCTCCCCCTAGCGCCGCAACGCCGGACCCGTGACGCAGATTGCTGGGCGTGTCGGGAGCAGTTTCCTTGTCGTAGTCGGGAACATCCGATCCAGTCCACTCCTTTTTCGTAGCATCCCACCAAACCAGTTTTTTTCGATCACTCCAGGGCTTCCCATCCGGGCGCGCGGAAGCGCGGTTGTACAGAATGCGACAGTCGTTCGGCCAGGAGAATCCCCAGCCGTGGCCGAGAAAGTCTTTCGGACTGCGTTCATCGGCGCGGTTACGATTCGCTTCCGGGAATACACCGCAATAGATCCAAGCGCCGCAGGCCGTGGATCCGTCATTCTTGAGGTCTTTGATGCGTTGGAGTTGCTTACGGTCCGGAACGCTGTATCCATTGATCTCACGCAAGACAGCTTCGACTTCGGGCTCTTCTTGCGCGCCGCTGGTTGGATAATCCCAGGTGAGAGCGCGAAGACCCGCGTTGCGGGGAGAAGAATCGCGTTGGGCTTTCTCGCGCAGCTTCCTTCCCAGATGGTAGATGAACCAGCTTTCACTGCGGGCCTCACCCGGAGGATCGACCGCTTTGCGACGAAACTGCAGCAACCGCTGCGTGTTTGTGAAGGTACCCGCTTTCTCTGCGGTGCCGGCGGCGGGAAACAGAAAAACTTCGGTCGCATTCGTCTCAGCGGGCATTTCGCCGGTTCGGGCTTCCGGTGAATCGCGCCAAAATGTCGCTGTTTCCGTTTCCACCATATCCCGAACTACCAGCCACTTTAATTTTGAGAGCGCACTTCGTTGCAACCTGCCATTGGGAGCGCCGACCGCAGGATTCTGTCCCATCACGAAGAGACCTTCGAGTTTGCCGTCTTGCATGTCGAGCCAATAGCCAAGTTGCGAATGGTCACCGGTGACTCGAGGTAGCCAATTAAATCCGAACTCGTTTTCGGGAGTGGCCGCTTCGCCGTAATAGGCTTTGAGAAGACTGACTAGATACTTATCGAAGCCCGACCATAAGCCAGTGCGAGTCTTGTGCCGCTTGATGTATGACGCTAGACCTTTGGAGTCTTGCTCGAAGGTAGGCATCGGCAAATAGCCGGGCAGAATGTCGTAGAGAGTAGGAATGTCGGTCGATCCTTGAATGGATGCGTGACCGCGCAAAGCCAAAATACCCCCTCCCGGCCGGCCGATGTTCCCCAGCAGCAACTGGAGGATTGCCGCCGACCGAATAATTTGTACTCCCTTGGAGTGCTGCGTCCAGCCGACGGCATAGCAGATGGCCGCTGTTTTCTCGGGGCCTGACGCTCCGACAAACGCTTCTGCGCAACGTAAGAAAACATCTTGCGAAACTCCGCAACTCCGTTCCACCACTGCCGGCGTATAGCGGGAAAAGTGCCTCTTCAAAACCTGGAACACACACCTTGGGTGCTCAAGTGTTGGATCGGTCTCGCCACAGGCAGGATCGCCAGCTTCGCCACCACGGTCCTTGCCATGTCCTCCGCTTGCGGGCGTATGCCCGTGTCCGCCGCCACTCTCGGCCTTATTTGAAGCCCCACCCTCGTAGAACCAGGACTCAGGATCGTAGGCTTTCTTTTCGGCATCCCATCCGGAAAAGAGTCCGTCCAGATCCTCGGTGTCGCGGAAGTCTTCGCGGAGAATTGCTGAGGCGTTGGTGTAAGCGGCGACGTATTCTCGAAATTCTTTTCCATTGTGCAGCACGTAGTGAATTAAACCGCCGAGGAAGGCAATGTCCGAACCGGCGCGTAGGGGCACCCAGATATCGGCCATGGCTGAGGTCCGCGTGAAGCGTGGGTCAACGTGGATAACCTTCGCGCCTTTTTCGCGCGCTTCCATGACCCACTGAAAGCCGACAGGATGGTTTTCCGCCATGGACGAGCCCATGATGAGAATTGCGTCGGCGTTGCTGAGATCCTGCTGGGCGGTTGTGGCGCCTCCGCGACCAAACGAGGTGCCCAGACCGGGCACGGTAGAACTGTGTCAAATTCGAGCCTGATTACTGACGCAAACCATGCCAAGGCCTGCGGTGAACAGCTTCTTGATCAGGTAATTCTCTTCGTTATCGAGTGTCGCTCCGCCGAGATGGGCCACCGCGGTCGTTTGCATCAGTGGCTGGCCGTCCCGAGTCTCCTGGAAGGTGCGATTGCGCGAGTCCCACAGGCGATCGGCGACCATGTTCATCGCGGTCTCCAGATCAATCTCAGACCACTCGTTTTTAAAAGGCCCGCGATACTTCACTTTTGTGAGTCTGGAAGAGTGTGTATGCAACTCGTGAGTGTCGGCACCCTTGGGACAAAGCCGCCCACGAGAGATGGGAGATTCCGGATCGCCCTCGATCGAAATCAGCTTCCCTTGTTTGTGGAAGATTAATTGGCCACATCCAACGCCGCAGTACGGGCAAATGGACCGAGTCACCTGCGCTGATTCGGTCTTCGGCGCAAGCTGTTTCGTTCGTGAACTCATGACTTCTCGGCCGGTTCCGCGGGACTTTCCCCGAATCTGTTGCAGTAGAGGCCACTTCTTCAACCACATAGGATCATGCCTTCCGCCGAGAACGAGACATTATCAAGTGTCTATAGTCCTGCATCAAGTGTCTATAGTCCTGCCGCTCCTTGTCTATTAGGGTTTCCACTTACGTCATAAAAACCATTTCCCTAATTCCCCAGTGGGTTGGCGCCCTGTAGATGAAATCGCCCGTTCAAGCGGCTCGATCTTTCACGCCTGCTGACGTCGCTGACTTGGCGCAATAGCGCAACAAAATATCTGGCGTGCTGGTTCGGGGCTGGCCAGAGAATCTGGCCAGCTCGTCCGCAGTTTGCCATTTTTCTGCTGGCTCTAGTGTTATGTCATGTCTGATTCTTCAGTTTGCTTGGGGAGAATCGAACCAGACCGAGGCTAATCGTCCCGTGATGTTGCTCCAACTATGCGCCGAGCAATGCAAGGAACAGCGACGTTCGTTCGCTGTCAGCCTTCTTACTCAGGCCGCAGAGAACGCAACTGTGCTTTGCGACTCCAGATCTCTCACTGTCGGCACGGCGACGCTCACAGTTGTGCCGCATTGATCTGAGCAGACTTCCAGAGTACCGCCGAGGTCGCGAACACGCTCCTGCATACCGGCAATACCGACTCCAAGATTGCCTTTCGTTTCACGGAACTTTTGCAAACGGTGTTCTTCGATTCCACGGCCGTTATCGTGCACCACGAGTTGAAGTTGGCTTTCGGTTACGGTGAACGTCACACTCGCGGTCGAGGCCCTCGAATGGCGATGAACGTTGGTTAAACTTTCCTGCAAAACCCTGAACAGCGCGAGCTCATAGTTCCGCGCCAATCGCTCTGCCGGTTCTGCAATCTCGAGCTTCACTTCTATGTTGCTCCGTTTCGCAAAACCTTCGACAAACCATCGGGCGGCAGAAGCAAAGCCAGCTTCATCGAGCAGTGGCGGATGCAGCAGGTAAGAGGTTGTCCGTATTTCTCGTAAAGCTTCGTCTGCAAGGGCATTTAAGTCGTCGACGATCCGCGAAAGGTCTGGTGTTCGACCTGCCACCTGCTCGCACGAGGCAATAGCAAACTTCAATGCAGTGAGCGTTTGCCCCGTCGTATCGTGCAGATCGCGCGCAATGCGGCGACGTTCCTCATCCTGCAATGTCATAAGGCGACGAGACAAGTACCGCAGTTGCTCTTCGGTTTGCCTTCGCACCTCAATTTCGAATTCCAATTTCGCTAGCGCTTGAGAAAGCGCTGCTGTGCGTTCCTCGACACGTTGCTCTAGCTGATCATGTGCGATGCGAAGTTCCCGTTGTGCGCATTCGCGCTCGTGTGCTTCCTCTACCAGAGCCGCGACGATATCGTTTAGACGAAGTTGTTTTCTTCGATTCGCATCACCTAGGCAAATCAGGACCGCGGAGACGAGGAAAAACCCAATGATGCCGTGAATCTCTGAGCGTCGAGATAGCGCAAAGGAGTTACGCGGATCCACGAACCAGTAAAGTACTCCCATGAAGCCAACGGCAGCGGTAAGGACCGCTGGAACGAACCCGCAAACCAGCGCCGAGAACGCTACGCCCATGTACACGGTGACGTAAAAACCAACGTGCCCCAGGACTGGATCGAGAAGAGCCCGCAATAAGATAGCTAAGGCACCAGTAGCCAGACCTATCGAGTAGCGTTCAACCAGCCTGATCTCGGGTAACGGGGAGAAGATTGTCACGTTGCGTGTAGGCAATGTGCCTCCTATTGGCGCAAGCTCGAGGCATCGCACAGACTGCATTATGTGATCTCAGTCTACTGAAAATGGCGCGTCAAAACACGCCATCGGCCTCGGCTGCGATGCATATCGAAGGTTTCGAGTGCAACAAACGCTATTTAGTGCAGATCACACTGCACTCAAGGCTGAATTGTGATGATTCGTTTTCTGGCAATCTTGCGCGACGTGATCGATCCAGCAACGTCCTTTGACCCTTCATTGTTATTGCAGTTTCGACGGTGCGCAGAAACTGCGCGGTTGGGTTATTGTCGATGCAAAGGACTCTCTTCTGCATAACTCCTCCGAGACTCCAACTCGCAAACTACGTTGTTTGTTCAATCTCAGAAGCTTGCTTGGAGAGATGTCTAACAGAGTAGAGGCCGCGAACCCTTACAAACTTGCACCAATCTCAGAGTTGCTGCTAGTGACGGTTGAGCCGATGAACCGAAAGGTGCTCGAATGATCGACTTGTAATCGATCTGCAGGGTTACTAATAGCATTGAGAGGCTTATGCCCTCATCATTCTGGATGGAGCTGAATGCCGTTCCGGGACCACGCGATGCCGTGAAAGGCCCACTCGTACACGGGAAAATGAGAACGACTAGGAGACCAAATAAGCAGACCGTGCACAAAAGGATGGCACTGCCCCGCAAACTTGTCCGATGACTCCGCTCTTGCATCGTAGTATCGAAGCCTTAATCATTCGAGATGCGAAACCCACAGGATTCGTTGCACGAGC
>Ga0070735_10004369_pt1 | contig 11963 bp, 9 predicted proteins | sample Coa_R1_FD_66443 | JGI IMG/M metagenome (GOLD analysis project Ga0070735, IMG submission 66443) | Surface soil microbial communities from Centralia Pennsylvania, which are recovering from an underground coalmine fire - Coalmine... | ecosystem: Environmental > Terrestrial > Soil > Unclassified ... | reverse complement strand
CAGGCGCGTTCCGGACCGACGATGGAGGCAAAACGTGGCGCCCCATCAATCAGGGATTGAGATCCCAGCATATTCCTGATCCGACCGCCGAAGTCGGTCACTGCGTTCATCGCATCGCGATGCACCCTTCCCGCCCCGGAGTGCTGTTCATGCAGAAGCATTGGGACGTGATGCGCAGCGATAACGCCGGCGACTCATGGCAGGAGGTCAGCGGGAACCTCCCTTCGGACTTCGGCTTTCCGATTGACGTCCACGCACATGAGCCTGAAACGATTTACGTCGTCCCGATCAAGAGCGATTCGGAGCACTATCCCCCGGACGGCAAACTCCGCGTCTACCGCAGTCGCACGGGCGGAAATGAATGGGAAGCGCTCACAAAAGGTTTGCCTCAGCGCGACTGCTACGTCAACGTGCTACGCGACGCCATGGCTGTGGATTCGCTCGACTCCTGTGGGGTGTATTTTGGTACCACCGGTGGCCAAGTGTATGCCTCAGCGAACGCAGGAGATACCTGGGCTCCTATTGTGCGTGATCTTCCCGCGGTCGTATCGGTTGAGGTTCAAACGTTGCCATGATTCGGGTTGAGCTTCCGGCACATTTGAGGACACTGGCCGGCGTCGACGGCGAAGTGACGCTCGAGATCGAAGGGCAGGCCACCCAGCGTTCTGTCCTGGATGCTCTGGAGGCTCGCTATCCCGTGCTCCGGGGCGCCATCCGCGACCACGTTACGCAAGTTCGGAGACCATTCCTCCGGTTCTTTGCATGCCAGGAGGATCTGTCCCACGAGTCACCGGATGCCCCGTTGCCGGCAGAGGTTTCGACCGGGAAGGAACCCTTCTTGATTATAGGCGCCATCGCCGGCGGCTAGAGGTGCACGAGGAGATACGATTATGGAACCCGTTGCAACGAACCGGCCCGATCGAAAGATGAATGTGGTGCTCTGGATCCTACAGGGTTTGCTCGCAGCCCTTTTTATGTATGCCGGGGTGATGAAGTTCGTCATGCCGATAGAAGAGATGACCAAGCAGATTGCGCTCCCCGGCTGGTTCCTGCATTTTATCGGTGCAGCCGAAATTTTGGGAGCGATTGGGCTGATTCTGCCCGGAATTCTTCGTATCCGCGTTGGATTGACGCCGCTTGCGGCCGCTGGATTGGCAATCATCACGGTCGGTGCGACGTGGATCACCTTGGCCGGCGGTCAGGGAGCCATCGCCCTAATGCCATTGGTAGTCGCGCTTCTCTCAGCATTTGTCGCTTACAGTCGTTGGCGGACGCTGCCGAGTCGCGTGTCGTCTCGTGTTCCGGGCGATTAACCTGAGAGCGGGTGCCCAGGTGCGCCCGAAATTGCGTAGACGACTAGAAAATCAACTTCAATCCCAACTGGATAGAGCGGTTTGATCCCGATCCGAGAACGGGGTTGGAAGCTGCAGCATCCGGTGTGGCGCAACCGCAGCCGAAGTTGCCGGCTGTACCGGTCGATGGATCGTTAAATCCAAACTGATAGGGTCCCCAGGGATTCGCAAAGCTGGGATGATTCAGACTGTTGAACACTTCAGCTCGGAATTGTGCGGTTAGCCGCTCTTTAAAGATAAAGTTTTTACTGGCTGACAAATCCCAATCGCGAAAGCCCGTATCACGAAAAACGTTGCGTCCGACGGTTCCAAAGGTTCCGAGCGCGGGAGGAGCAAGGACCGAGTTTCCCCGAAAAATGCAGCCTACGGCATTGAGTGCAGCTATCGCATTAGGGCCCAAAGCGGTTGCAGCCGCCAAGCAGGCGGGGGGCTGAGGAATTGTTGAGTTACATCCGGCAAGCGCTGCAGATCCGTTTCCTGACCAGCATGAGAACGGAGTCCGGCCGGCTGTGAAATCACTTGGGTTTCCCGCAAAGTTCCACCGTTGGCCATACGTCGGATTATTATTCACATCGCCTGTGCCGCTGAAGTCATTGGACATATCCATAGGGCTCCAAGGCGCGCCGGATTGTAGAGTTACTATGGAGTTGATCTGCCAACCTTTTAACAACTGAGCGAATCCTTCCTTGCCCGGGATGCTATAGGTAGTGGTGAGAGTGAAGCGATGGCGGATGTCAAAGTCCGTGCTGGCCCATTGAAGATTCGGATGCGTGCTGTCAGGTGGAATTAAAGCCTGATACGTACTTGAGACGTCATCGAGAGCGTGAGAATAGGTGTAGCCGGCCTGGAAGGAGATACCATGTGTTGGCCGCTGATTGAAAGTTACCTGCAAGCCGTTGTAGCTGGAAGAGTCGAGATTTGAGATCTGGTTTATATATCCGAGATACGGAAAGGCTGTGTTGAATGGTCTCGCGGCCTGTTCTGCGCCCGCATCCACGTTGCCCGGATCGCCCAAGGCGATGGTTGCAGGGGTATAGCCGGAACCCGCAGGCGGCTGGTTGATGTCTCGGATACCGATGAGCTTAGAACCTTGAGTGCCGACGTAGGCAATCTCCAAAGACATTTTGTCGGTGAAGGAATGCTCAAGGCCGAGCGTCCAGGTTGTGACGTATGGGTTGCGGAGATTGCGATCTATCGCTGCGATGTTACAAGGAGCAGGGTCCGTGCCTTGGCCATCGCCGCACTGAACGGAAGTAGTGGGAAACAGCGGCACACTCGTACTGTTGTTTCCCCAGTTTTGAGCCAGTGCCGAGCCAGGCCCTCCAGGGACATTCACTGCGGTGACCGCAATCGTCCCACTGCCGGGTGTCGATGCCCCATTCTGAACGATAGTGGCCCCGGTGGGTATGGTGAACAATCCGTTGCCATTGCCGGGCGCTACGAAAACCGCATAGGGAAGTTGCTCGTACACCATGCCAACTCCCGCACGCACGACATTTTTCGCATTGCCTCGAATGTCCCACGCCAGACCAAAACGTGGCGCGAAATTATTATGGTCGCCATTGTACGCAGAATCGATTCCGTGGCCAACTTGCACCATGCCGCGTTGCGGATCGAAATTCGCAAGCAGGTTGTTGGCTTCTTTGATGACGCCAAATAATTCGTAGCGAACTCCCAGGTTCAGCGTCAGTTTTTGGGTGACTCGCCAATCATCCTGAAAAAACGCGGCGTACTGTTGATTGTTCAAATGCCGCTCAGGGTTCCCAGTCAAAATCTTGGAACCGTTGCCCGAAGGAGTTCCCGTAAGGAAGTCCGACAAATTATTGAATTTGATAAAGCCCTTTGAATTGGATGAAATGTTGCCCGTAAAGTCGACTCGGACGAATTCGCCTCCAAATTTGAAAGCATGCTTCCCACGCAGAATTGAAACATGATCCAGGGCCTGAAAGACGCCGTCAGGTCCCAAAATCCTGGGCCACATGGCTCCCAGGCGGAACTGAGCCAGTTGAAAAGATGCAATCTGAATGATGGGAAAGCCATAAAACAGGGGATTGTTTATGCCGGTGTTGATGCCATAATTCTGTGGGTTCACGCTGTGATCGGCGCTGAGGAAACTCTGATAGAAGTGAGAATATCCTGCCCTGAGTTCATTGATATGCGAGGAATTCGGGATCCAGGTCCATCCTCCTTGGCCAACGACCGAGCGCACGTGGAGAAGCGTATTCCAGATCGGTAGTATTTCGTTGGGGGCGTCGTTAAAGTTCCCATTATCCTGGCCAAAGAAAAACATCCCATTCAATGTGTTCCGGTCACTGAGGTGATAGTCAATCTTCCCCAGCCAATTGTCAGTTCGGTTGTTACTTATAATTCCCGGTACGATGGTGGCGGTGGGGCCGTTGTTCGTTGGAAAAAGCGATTCACTCGAACCCGGAGTGGTATTCGTAGGATTGGGAAGGCAGCTGCCTGCGGGAAGGCCCGCGATTTTTGCGCTGAGCGCTGCGACGTTTGCCCGGCCGACATCATTGCATGCGTCCACCAGGCTAAGCTGACAATTGCCAGCGATAAGATTGCTGCAAAGTCCTGCGCCTGCTCCGCCAGCGGACGGAATCGACGCTGTAACCGGCACGCCAGCTTGAAACGTGCTGCCGACCAAATAGCGCTGTTCCTCGAAGGCCCCAAACCAGAAAAGCTTGTCCTTTTTAATGGGGCCGCCGGCAGTGGCACCGAATTGTTCAACGTTTACCGGCGCTTTTGGATTTGGATCGGTGTTGAAGTAATTGCGCGCATCGAAAGAGTCGCTGCGGCCGAATGCGTACGCGGTGCCGTGAATACTGTTAGTGCCAGATTTTAGCCCGACGTTTACGACAGCACCCGGCTTCCAACCATATTCGGCTTTGGGATTCTCTTGCGTGTTGAATTCCTGGATGGCGTCAATGGGTAGAATGGTTGTGACGTCTCCGGCAAGCGTGGCTTCATTTACCGTGCTGAGGCCGGTATACGGCTCGTTGTCACTCAAATTATCGATGAGGTACATATTGTCTTCCGGACGAATGCCATTCGTGCTTTGAGTATTCAGTCCGCCGCCCGGAAAAACCGTGACAGCCGGCCGAAGTGAGAGCAGGTTCTGATAGTTCCGGCCATTCAGGGGCAGGTCATTGATCGTTTCATTGCTCAGGGTTCCGCCGAGCGTCGCATTCGTGGTTTCGACGATTGGCATTTCGCCGGTGACAACAATCTTCTCGACTTGCTCACCAGGCTGCAGAGCAAGATCGACACGAAGCTCCTTGCCCACTTCCAGGAGAATTCCGGCGTGCTCGGAAGTCTTAAAACCTTTAGCTTCCGCCCGGACCGTGTAAGTTCCGGGAAGCAGGCTGGGTGCGTCATAGGCTCCGGCAGCGTCAGCAATTAGAATTCGAGGAATGCCTCGTTGCACGTCGAGGATGGTGACCGTTGCGCCTGCGATAGCGCCGCCGGATTGGTCCGTGACCACACCCGATATGCGGCCTGCATTGCCTTGCGAAAACGCAGTGCTAGACAACAGCAGCAGCGCGATAACGGTACTCAGCATGCCAATCGTTCTCGCCGCGTTTGTCCAGATCAATCCCTTGAAATGTTGGTGGTTCATGCGCGCCCCTCAGCTAGTTTTAAAAAGGACTTAAAGAAGCTTTTCCTGCGCCGCAGCATATACGTTAGCGGCGAATTCCATCAATCGAATACCGATTTTGGTCCAGATGTACAAGTAAGTGGTAATACAGAAACGCGTAAATCAACTGAAGTCCTGAGACCAGCCAGTCCTGCGCGAGATTTGTCCCGATTACCAGAGCCAGAATTACCAGTCCTCCGGCGATCAGCGAAAAGCGTGTCGCGAGGCCAATCATTAGCAGCAAACCAAGAATCAGCTCGACCCAGGGTTGCACGGTGGCGAAGACGGACAGCATGCTGACCGGAACGTAGGAAGCTTTCTCAAAATAGTGGGTCAAATACGCGAGAAACGCAGCGTGGCCCATCACAACCCGGCTCACGCCGTGGAGCATGATGTTCGCGCCAAACGAAATGCGCAAGATGGTGTAGGCAATCACGGCGTCAGAAGTTCGTGAAGTTGCTGGCACACTAACGGAAACACTCATGGAGCACTCCTATCAACATTTAGTTTTGACCGAATTATCTGCCGTGCGTCGAGCCACCCAATATTCGGACGCAGTCTACTCTTTAGTTGGATTGCATACAACCAGGCTGGCGGGTGAGGCACGTCCGAATGACCTGCGCTCTATTCACAGCAAATTGGTAACGAGGTTCTCCACGGTGACGATGAAAGTATCGTAGTGAGTTCGTAGCAATCACGCCTTCAAGTTTCGTTTTGCCGAGGAATGCATCGCAACGGACATGTTAATGACAGACCCAAGAAAATAATGGGTCAACAATCAGGTCCTGAATGTCTATTACTTGTTGTATTTCATCGCCATTTTGTCGCTGTTCTTCACAGTCACGAGCGCGACAACATTTTCGCCGCTTTCAGTGAGGACCAGTTTGCCGTCGGTGGTGTGCATCATGTTGCGGACGACGCCTCCACCGGCGGGAATCACCCAGGTTTGGAACTTTTCTGTCTTGGGATCGAAGCGCACGAGGGTATTGGGACGCATGCCCGCTTCGCTGTACCAGACTATGCCGTCCATAATCGTGATTCCGTACGGCCGGGACTTAGGTCCGCCGGGAGAAGGCCACTCGGCCGTCATTTTGCCGGTTTTGGTGTCGAAGCGGCCTAGATAGCCGCGTCCATAATCGCTGTAGTAGAGGACGTCATCGTTTGTGATGGCTACGCGACGCGGGCGCGCGTTTTCGTCGGGCAAAAGATATTCATGAATGGCCATCGTCTCGGGATCGATGCTGGCAATTTTGTTGGCGCCAAACTCAACGAAGTACGGAACGCCTTTCGTGGTCACCACCATGCCGTAGGGATTCGACTTGGGTGTGGGCGAAGTCACAACCTTCGACTCACCTGTTTCCGTGTTTAGTCGGCCCACCATGTTGGCCCCTTGCACGGAGAACCAAAGCGTTCCCTTCTGATCAAAAATCGGTGTGTGCGGATCGCGCGCTTCGGGGTCGAGGGGATACTCAGTAAATTTGCCGGTCTTTGTGTCGAGCTTGCCGATGTAGGCCTTGAAGTTTGCCGTGAACCAGATGTTGCCCTGCTTATCCATCACTAGGCCATGCGGACCCGAGCCGGGAGTGGTTGGGTGATATTCCTTAATCTCGCCCGTCTTTGGATCAATGTGGCCAAGTAGGTTGCCCATGTGACCCGTGTACCAGATCGTGCCGTCAGGCGCGGCAAGCGGATCGTGCGGCCGCGAGCCCGGTGTGGGGACTTTCCATTCTTTGAACGAAACCTCTACATTTCCAGGAACGGTCACCGCGGGAGGCGCGGGCTTTTCAGGAAAATTTTTGACCAGATAGTTGAGCACGGTATCGACTTTGTCTTTTGGCACGTTCGCGCCAACGTTCAGCATCATGGCAACAGTGGTTTTCCATTCCTCAGGCGAGTGGCCCGAGTTGGTGATATTGCCGAGGCTGTGACATGCGGCACACGCCGTCTGAACGATTTCCTTGCCTTCGCCTTCGGGCAATTGGATGGTGCCACGGCCCTGCATTGATTCCTGGCTCCGTGCGGGAAGCGCCAAAAAAAGAATTGCTGCTCCGAGGCACATCATAACTGACTTTGTCGGCATAGTTCCTCCGTCGAAAAACGCGTTCTCAAATTAGAAGTCAATAAGTTCCGTCAGGTTTCGTCGATGTTTCTCAGTCCATTCTTAGCATGAAGTGTCATCACCGGGCAATTTTTCGTGCGATCACCAAGTACACGGCGCGCATATGACGGAAATTGGTGAACTGTAAGCGAGTGGCAGTGCGGACATGCTGGGAAAGCAACGGGATTAGCAAGTGCTTTTCCAGTATAAAACAGGGGCGGTTGGGTTAGTTTCACCTGGGATTGGGTGAGACCCGCCCCTGCCAGTTAGCAGGCGAGTTATACCACAAGGGGTAGTAAAACAGATAACAATAATATGACAGTTTAATTGCTAATCCTGTGTAAACAGACTTAGCAACAGACTGGACGGATCCCTAGTTGATCGCGAAGCACTAAAACAGGCCCGCGCCTCCCGTGCTCACGAGGTTATCCTGGCTGCAGCCTCTGCTGGGATGTGCTGAGTTCCACGACTGGTTGTTCGCGCCGCTGCGGTCAAAATGGCCGAGTTGCGCGGTGCCCGTCGTTTCGCTGGTCCAGTTGCCACACGTGTGGTCGGCGGAATCCTTGTAAGCCGTGCCATCTGGTTGTGAACCCGTCAGCATATCGTGTTGGTTCGGTGTGTCGCCTCGACCGGGAATGGTGCCACCTTTCTCAGTGAGACCAGAAATTTTTCCGAGATTGTTGCCCAGGCGGGCGAGTTCCAGAGTATCTCCATGTAAATCCGCGACGTTGTTGGCGATTTTTTCGCCCTTGGAGTTATACCAAGGTCCGCTTCCGATGCGGTCACGCGCGTTGACGGCGTTCGGGCCTTGCGTGCTGAGGTAGGCGTGAAAAGTCTTCGTGCTTCCCGCCGCTGTTGCGAGCGTCTGGCAAATCTTATCAGCGCCGGCCAGTCCGCCGAGATTGGCTCCGCGACCCGAACCAGCACTGGTGATGAAAAAGCTCATAGGTGGCAGGGGAGTCTGCGGTGCAGGTTGCTGCGCGAGAGCCATAAACGCTCCCGCGATCGCTAGCGTCGTGGCGGCAACGAGTTGAAATTTCTTCATTCGCGTCTCCTTAGAAACTAGTTTAGATCGGGATCTCCGCCGTATTTTCAATGTGTTGGCGTGTGCGTACGGTAACACAGTCAATGGGCGGGCTCCAAGGAACGCGCGTCTTCTCACCAGAGGCACGGCAACGCTGTGCCCTACAGGCTATGCACCGATTTGATGTGAGGGGATCACTAACTAATGGGTTTGCCGGCGGCAGGTTCTCTGATTTTCTTTTTGAAGGCGTCCTCTTCGTCCGGTATGCAGAAGAGTTCTTCCATGACGGCTTTTTCGTTTCGAAGCAGAGTATAAATCTTGGTGTCGCTCCGCCAGGGCCACTTATAGGCCTTCGGATCATCGACGGTGTATTGCAATGTCAACGAATACGGATTCGGACGCCGGTAACGTTCGATAACGTGTGCTTCCTCGCTATGAGGATGACCGAAAGAATCGAGCCAGCTCTTGTCGTTTAATCCGATTGTATCGACGATAAATGTATCGCCCTCCCACCTGCCGATGGAATCGCCCATCCATGTGGGTTCCAGATCCTTGGGATGGCTACGCCCGTCGATCCAGATCTGGCGCCACACGCGCTCGTGTTCAAAAAACATGAAGACGCGGTCGGGAGTCTGCACGATCTCAAACGGTTGAGGCCAGATGAGAATTCGCGGAACGCCGGACGGATTGCAGCGCAATATTGGATCATTACTATCGGCAGTGGCTTTCGGTCCGTAGCTCGGCATCGCCTTGTCGTACCTTGCCTCGGCCCAGGGAGTCATCGTCGGCGGCGTTGCGCTCGGACTGCCGTAAAGACCTTGATCTGGAATTCCCTTGGTGAAGAACTCATAGATGCCTGACAAATTGTGACCGCTATCGGAAGTGGAAACCGGGGCCGCTTCCTGATCCTTCGACTGTTTTGATTTCGTAACCCCGGCTTGGGCGAAACTTATGACAGGGAGAGTGAGAATTGCGGCAAGCGCGACCGCGGGCAATAGAAAACGCAAATTCAGGCATCTGTTCATTGTGGCTGTTCCTCGGTTCCCAGCATTTCGAGTGAAATTATCACGCAACGCCGACCGTCACAAGCATGTCCACGTAGCAGTGAGTTTTACGTGTAACTCACGCGATGCCCGCTAACTTCCGCGCCCGCTTTCGGTTCGAGCGTGAAGCAATCGATTACGGCCAGCAAAGTCAGGATCGAAACCAGTACGAACGCAACATGGAAATCAGCGACGCTCGGGGTGCCGCTCCTATTTCGATTCAGCATCGCCGCAAATCGCAGCGCAATGGCGCCGGCCGCGACGCCTGTTCCCATGCTGAGCTGCGTCACCATGCTGGAGAAGCTTGTCGCCGAGCTCAACTGCGATTTAGGAATGTCGGCGAAAGCAATGGTGCTGAGGCTCGTGAACTGCATGGAACGACACAAGCCATTCACGAACAACACCGCAAGAATTACAATTCGCGGCGTGTGCGGCGTCAGCAGCGCACACCCAAGCATCAGCAGCGCCGTCAGAATTCCATTGACGATCAGCACGGAGCGAAATCCAAAGCGCCTTAACACCGGTGTGGTGACGGTTTTCATTCCTAAATTTCCCGCAAAAAGACCCAACATCAGAATGCCGGATTGAAATGCATTGAGTCCAAAGCCGACCTGAAACATAAGAGGAAGTAGAAACGGAGACACGCTGATGGCGATGCGAAACAGCGAACCTCCTCCGATGGTGATCGCAAATGTTTTCATCTTTAGCGAAATCAAGTCGATGATGGGAGCAGGCGCCCGCCGAAAATGGAGAATGGCCATAATGCCCAGAACGCTTCCGACCGCCAGAAAGAGAGATGCGTCCCTCCACGGAGTATTTTGTCGTCCAACTAATTCCAGGCCATACATAAAAGTCACGCATCCCGTTCCACACAGAATGAAACCGAGCCAATCGAAAGGCTTCACTTGCTCTTCACGGGAATTCGGAATCCAAAATACGGCCAGAGCAGCAGCCAGCAGGCCGAGCGGCACGTTCAGAAAGAAAATCCAGTGCCAGGAAGCATATGTTGTGATGAATCCGCCGACAGGAGGGCCCACCACGGGAGCCACAAGTCCCGGCCAGGTAATGTAAGTGATGGAGTGGATCAAATTATGTTTTTCTGTCGTGCGCAGCACGACGAGGCGTCCGACAGGAACCATCATCGCGCCTCCAATGCCTTGGATGATGCGAGCTGCGGTAAATTGCCAAAGGCCGCCGCTCAATCCGCACAAGATCGAGGACAAGGTAAAGACCGCGATTGCCGATACGAACACCGTGCGTGCGCCGAAGCGGTCCGCGAACCAGCCGCTAATCGGAATGAAGACCGCCAGCATTAGCAAGTAAGCAGTCATGCCGATGTTCAGGTCGACGGGATTTACGTGGAACGACCGGCCAATCTGCGGCAAAGCCGTGGCGATGATCGTGCCATCCAAATTTTCCATGAAAAACGCGCCGGCAACCAGGATGGCGATGGCTGTCGATTTGGCTGAAGAAATTGCCCGTTCATTCATAATTTTAAAATAGCGTTCCAACGAAACGTGGAAATTGAATCTAACATTTAGTCTGGCAGGCTCCAAGTAGAGCCCGCACCCGTCGTGCGGGCGAGCTCCCAGTGAAGCCCGCACCCGTCACTCTGGCGGGCTCCAAGCGAATGGGCTGAATTCGTTCCGCACCCAGATGTCTAGGAGAGCGCGGCACACTAGGAATCAATGCCGAACTTTTACTATCCGAGCTCACTAAACTTTTTGAGGGAACCTGCGCCGGAGCGGAGATACTTGAGACATGGGTGTAAAACAACGCTGCTGTGCCGCATCGGGGCCACAAATCACGAGGGCAGCAAGTGAACTGCGAAGGCCCACCAATAGCCACGTGCTATCGGCCAAGTCCCAAGGCAGGATTAGCCTTCGCCGCCGACTTCGATTTCTCCCGTGCCGTCGCAGATCTGGCATTCGCCGCTACCACCGCACATGCTACAGGAGGATTCATCTCCGAATGCGGCGCGCATCTCGCCGCCTGCGGTTTTTCCTCTGCCGTGGCAGGCTGAACAATTTCCGTCGCCAGGGGAGTCACAATTATGGCAAGTCAGGGTGGTCATGCTGCACCTCCCAAGAGATTGCGGTGATTCTGATCTTAGGAATCGTCTTTGTCAAAGTTTCTTTGATGCAAGAAAAATTGGCGATCTGATCCATTCCTGCCAAGGCTCGTGTTACGGGCTGCCCTACAATCAAAAACTGAAACGAGAAAAACGAACATGAAGAAGATGTGCGGTTGTTTGTCATGACGTTGGTTGCAGTGGGCCAATATTTGCGTTCACTAATCTGATGATTGCAGAGAGGGCCCGAAATGGGTCACGGCGTCCTTTGTTCTTGTACTGACTCCCGTTTCGAGAACGCCAAATCTTTGTACAAACCGCGGGATGCTACGCCATTTAGTGGCGTTTGCAGATGTGTGCGGAGTCCCTCCCGCGAGCGAGATGAAAAGTGAGCGTGGATTGTTCGTCTAAGTTGATGATTCTAGGCGAAGCCTCGCCCTCCCAATGCCTTCGCCGATTGTTTGCCAATTGGCGCTAGCCGTGCTCCTCTGATATGCAAGGTTTCGTGCTCTTAGCCATCGCCAGGGAGATTCTTTCTTGTCCTTTGCTAATTTTTTGAGGAAACCCCCAATTTCCGGAGGACATATGAAAGAGAAACAACATGGTTTTTCGCTTATCGAACTTTTGATCGTCGTGGCCATCATCCTGATCATCGCGGCAATCGCAATTCCTAACTTGCTGCGTTCCAAGATGGCCGCCAACGAAGCGTCGGCTGTCGCAACGATGCGCACG
>Ga0070735_10004368_pt1 | contig 11966 bp, 3 predicted proteins | sample Coa_R1_FD_66443 | JGI IMG/M metagenome (GOLD analysis project Ga0070735, IMG submission 66443) | Surface soil microbial communities from Centralia Pennsylvania, which are recovering from an underground coalmine fire - Coalmine... | ecosystem: Environmental > Terrestrial > Soil > Unclassified ... | reverse complement strand
ACGCAGACCGTGACGGTGACGGCGACCAGCGTGGCGGATGCCACCAAGTTCGCCACGGCAACGGTTACTCTCAGCCCTCCCGCACCACCCTCGATCACGCAGCAACCGCAAAGTGCGTCGGTCACCTCGGGGCAGACGGCGACTTTCAGCGTGACGGCTACGGGCCTGGGGCTGACCTATCAATGGCAGTCGATGCCGTCCGGCGCGAGCAGCTTCGGCAACATCACGGGCGCGACATCGGCATCCTATACCACGCCTACCGTGGCTCTGATCGACAACGGTACGCAGTTCCGGGTCGTGGTAACCAACGCGCAAGGACCGGTGACCAGTATTGCGGCAACCCTGACAGTGCTGGTTCCTGGCACGAACTTCGTGACCTCGAAGACTCTCGGAACGCTTCGGAATGATTTCACGGGGTGGGTGGGAATGAAGGTCACCGTGGGGTCATCGGCGCTGACGGTGAGTTCAGTGGGACGGCTGATTGTGGCAGGCAATAACGCCACCCATGTAGTGAAGGTCGTGGACGCCGCCACCGGGAATGACATACCGGGAGCCTCCGCATCCATCAATGCTTCCACGGGAACCGCAGGAGCCTTCCTCTATGGCGGATTCGCAAGTCCGGTGATATTGAATGCCAACGCCAGCTACTACATCTTGAGCCAGGAAACGCAAGGCGGAGATCAGTGGTACGACAACAACACCACCCTCCAGACGACTAGCGCCGGCGTGCTAAACGGACCTGTGTACGGAACACCCTATACGACACTAGGCGGGATGGCTGGGCACGCCTATGTGGGGGTCGATTTCGTATACAGCGTTCCGGTTTCTGTCACCGCAGCCCCCACAACGGCAATTCTTTTCGGCGGGCAAACGCAGCAGTTCACCGCGACGGTTACCGGAAACGCCAACACATCAGTCACGTGGAGCATCAGTCCCAACAATGTGGGTTCGATTTCGCCCGCGGGCCTGTACACCGCTCCGGCCTCCATTGCTTCGACGCAGACCGTGACGGTGACGGCCACCAGCGTAGCGGACGCGACCAAGTTCGCGACGGCAACTGTAACACTCAATCCGCCGGCTCCGCCCGTTATTACCCAACAGCCACAGGCCGCGACCGCCGCTGTCGGGCAGACGGCTAGTTTCAGCGTGACGGCTTCCGGGTTGGGGCTAACGTATCAATGGCAATCCATGCCATCGGGCGGCAGCTTCAACAATATCGGGGGCGCGACCTCAGCCTCCTACACCACACCATCCCTTGTTTTGACCGACAACGGAACGCAGTTCCGCTGCGTAGTGACCAACGTGCAAGGACCGGTCACCAGCAACCCCGCGACGCTTACGGTCGTAGCGGGCGGCACTAACTTCGTGACCTCGAAGACTTTGGGAACGCTCCGCAGCGACTACAGCGGCTGGGTGGGGATGCAGATCACGGTGGGCGGATCGCCGATGATTATCGGGTCCCTGGGACGGATCGCCGCTCCGGGCAATACCAGCGCGCACCTGGTCAAAATTGTGGACGCCGCCACCGGCAACGATGTGGCCGGCGGTTTGGTCTCAGTTGGCACCTCAGGCGCCACCGCGGGAACATTTGTTTATGGCACGCTCTCGTCGCCGATAACGTTGAACGCCAATGCCAGCTACTACATCTTGAGTCAGGAAACGCAGGGCGGAGATCAATGGTATAACCTCGATACCTCGGTGCAGACCACCGCCGATGCGACCTTGGTCGCGGCGGTTTACGGCAGTGCGTCTCCGTTTACGCCTCTGGCAGGAACGGCGGGTCGGATGTACGTGCCGCTCGACTTCAAGTACAACCTCTCCGTTTCAGTGAGTGTGGCGCCCACAACGGTAAGTCTATTCCAATCCCAAACGCAGCAGTTTACTCCGACGGTTACCGGCAACGGCAACACTTCCGTCTTGTGGAGCATCAGTCCCAATAATGTAGGCTCGATTTCGTCCGCTGGCCTGTACACCGCGCCAGCCACGATTCTCACGACGCAGACGGTGACGGTGACTGCGACCAGCGTGGCGGATGCCACCAAGTTTGCGACGGCAACGGTGACTCTCAACCCGCCCGCACCGCCCTCGATCACGCAGCAGCCGCAAAACGTGTCGGTCGCCGCCGGGCAGACGGCAAGCTTCAGCGTGACGGCTACGGGCGTAGGGCTCACCTATCAATGGCAGTCGATGCCGTCCGGGGCAGGAAGCTTTAGCAACATTGGAGGGGCTACGTCCAGTTCCTATACGACTCCGGCCGCCACGGCTGCCGACAACGGCACTCAGTTCCAAGTTCTGGTGACCAACGCACAAGGAACGACCCCTTCGAATCCGGCCACCATGACCGTGCTCACGGGAGCCGCGAACTTCGTGGTTTCAACAACGCTCGGACCGCTGCGGAATGACTTTAGCGGTTGGATAGGAATGGCGATTACGATTGGTCAATCGCCGATCACGGTCACCTCTTTGGGACGGTTTGTAGCGCCCGGCAACAGCGGGACACATATCGTGAAGCTCATTAACTACGCCAACGGAGACGATGTGCCGGGAGGATCGGTAACCATCAACACGGCGGGCGCCACTCCGGGGACTTTCGTTTATGCCGCCTTGACCACGCCCTTGACGCTTAGGGCTACCGGAATCTATTACATACTGAGCCAAGAGATCGCCGGTGGAGACCAATGGCACGATAGCACGACCGCCGTGCAGACCACCTCAGTCGCTGCCCTCAATGCGGCTGTCTGGGGCACCCATGTACCGTATATTTCGGTCCCATCGTCCGCGGGCGAGATGTACGTACCGCTCGATTTCCAATACACCATCGGTGGCCCCTAGGCCGAGCCTAGCTCAGCCGAATAAGGCTATTATTTTCAATAAGGAAGCCTCGGCATAGCTTGGTACTAGTAGTACGATTCACTTAGCTCTTAAGTACCAAATTTTGTTGAAATGTCCCTAGTCCGTGATATGATATTGACTCGATGGAGTCAGGAGGAACAGTGAACATCAGAAGAACTGCTTTACTTTTTTCGCTGCTTGGAGCGGGGGCGATACTCCCACTGCAAGGAGCTGCTTGTATTCCCGATACCGCTGCGGATTACGTGGCTTTGGGTTCAACCGGCTGTACAATAAACGGGACTTGGACGTTTTCCAATTTCAGTTTCAGCTCAACCAATAGCGGGGGGACGGCTCCGAATAACACGCAGGAGGTCATTGCCCCACTTAGCGGTAGTGGCGTCGGATTCAGCTTCACCCCTACAATTCCGTGGATTGCCACCACTGGTATCGCCGACGTTGAACTTCAGTACAAAGTGACATTCACCGGCAACATTACCAGCATCTCCCAGACGCTCACTGGGACCATTTCCAACCCGGCCGGTTTCGACAACATCACTGACGATTACTGCACGGCTGGAACGCTGCCGGCGGGTAGTTGTGCTGGGGTCCAGGTGCTGAACTCCAATTTATTCGCAAGCGGCACTGTCACTAACTCAGCGTCGTTTGCAGCCACCAATGTCGTTTCGGTCCTGAAGGATGTCTCCGCCAACGCGACCGGCTTTCCTGGAAGCACGGACACCGTGACATCATTCAACAACTGCTTCAACGGGACCTGTACCGCTGCTGTTCCGGAGCCGGGAAGCTCGGGGCTGGCTGGACTTGGCCTGGGCCTCGGGTTGATCGCGCTTGGCTCGATTAAACTTCGGCGCTCGGCCTGAACCGCAGGCAGATATAACGCTCGAATACTTCTGATGAACTAGCGCCGGCCCTCGGGTCGGCGCTAGTTATTGTTTGTGCACCTCTGAGGGTAGTGTTTTGTCCTTTCCCGCCTGCTGGGCGTCGCCACGGATGGCGCCATCACGATGGTCCGCTTCTTGTCCCGTACGAAACTCATTGTGCTGGCTCTCCTTTTGGCGCTGGTCTTGAGCTATGGGTTTCGAACCCATCTGCTCTCCGGCATTGGCAGTTTCCTTGTTGTCAGCGATCCGCTCCAACCTGCCGACCTCATTTTCCTGTTGAATGGCGATCCGACCGTTCGCCCCAATCAGGCGGCTCGACTCCTGAGGGAGGGCTGGGCCCCGAAAATCGTCATTGCCAGGGCAGAGGACAGCCCCGGCGTGCTGTCCGGAGCGTATCCGAATGTCACCGATTCCAACATCGTCGTCTTGCGGCAACTCGGCGTCTCCGACGGCCAGATCGTGCAATTGCGGCCGCCAGGCGGGGTGCAGAGCACCTTCGATGAAGCCAACGCGCTTCTGAAGTATAGCCGCGAACAAGGCGTTCGCAACGCGATCATTGTCACGTCCGAACTGCACTCCAGGCGCAGCCGATTCATTTTCCGGCGGGTCGCCCGGGGCTCTCCGCTAAAAATACTGCTGGCTCCGGTTTCCGACCGGAAGTATGGACCGAACAACTGGTGGCAAATCGAGGACGGTGTGATTGGTTGTCAGAATGAATACATTAAGCTTCTGTACTATCACTACAAATACTGAGGTTCAAATCTGAGACGCCACCGGCATCCCCTCGTCCTGGGCATCGCACTTCTCGTTGGCGTAAATGTTCCGCGAGCGGCCGCGCAACTGATCGAGACCGTAGCTGGCAACGGAACGGCTGCTTACAGCGGAGATGGCACTGCCGCCGCCCAAGCCGTCCTAAATAATCCGTTCGGCGTAGCTGTCGATGGTCAGGGAAACGTCTACATCGCCGACGACAGCAATCAGCGGATCCGCGTAGTGAACACCGGGACCAGCACGATTACCGTCGCCAATGTAAACATCCTGCCCGGGAATATCGCAACCGTAGCTGGTAATGGCACTGCCGGATTCAGTGGAGACGGAGGTCCGGCGACCAGCGCCCAACTGAACAACCCCTCCGGTGTTGCCGTTGATAGCGTAGGGAACATCTACATCGCGGATCTCTATAACCTTTGTGTTCGCAAGGTGAACACCAGCGGAGTGATCACCACTGTAGCGGGCAACGGAACCCAGAATTTCAACGGAGACGGCCTAGCCACAAATGCAGCTCTCTATCCGTACGCGCTGGTGGTGGATCTTGCTGGAACCCTGTATATCGCCGACACGGCCAACCAACGCATTCGGGTGGTAAATACCGCCGCCGCCGCGATTACCGTGGCTGGCATCGTGGTCCAACCGGGGTATATCGCAACTGTCGCGGGCAACGGCCAAGTAGGGAGTTCCGGCAATGGCGTCCTCGCCGGAAGCGCCCAACTCGACTATCCATACGCGCTGGCCGTCGATCGTCACGGCAACATTTATATCTCCGACACGTATAACCGGTCCATCCGCGTCGTGAATACGGGAACGAGCGCGATCACCGTGGCGACCGTCACCATCCAGCCGGCCAATATCGCCACCGTCGCGGGAAACGGCCTATATGGCCACACCGGAGACGGCGGCCCGGCCACGCAAGCCCGTTTCGCTGACCCGGATGGAGTAGCTGTTGACAGCGCCGGGAACATCTATGTCTCGGATCTGGAAAACGAACGCATCCGGTTCGTGAACAACCTCAATGGCATAGCTACCACAATTGGCGGCGTCGGGCTGTACGGATACAACGGCGACAGCATTCCTTTCTCTACCGCGTTACTGTCCTATCCGCGAGCACTCGCGGTCGACAACGCCGGCAACCTCTATATCGCCGATCAACCGAACCAGCGCATTCGCGAGATGGTGGTGAACACGGGATCTTTTACCAGCCGAACCAGCACGGCCTTTACGGTGGGCGCTCTGGCAACGTTCGCGGTGACAACCAACGATGCACCAACGCCCTCGCTGACCGTGACCGGAACGCTTCCGAACGGTGTAGCCTTTATCGACCAGGGAAATGGCAGCGGCATGTTGCGTGGGACGCCGGCGGCGGGCACGGCCGGAACCTACCACCTCACTTTCACCGCGAGTAACGGTGTATTTCCGAACGCAGTACAAAACTTTGTTCTCACGGTTTATCAGCCTGGAACGGTTCCCCTTGCCAGTTCCGCCACCTTTCTCTCGAAGGACACCACCACCGAAGGCAGCTGGCAGAATATCTATGGGGCAGACGGATTTTCCGTGGCCAATATCGCAAACCAGAGCATCCCGGCCTATGCATCGTTGACCGTTCAGAATCAGGATAGTTATACGTGGGTTACCGGCACAGCCGATACCAGAGCCCTGCAGATACCAAATAGCGCCGGGAGGATTGCGTCCACGTGGTTTAACGCCGTGAGCTTCACCCTGGACGTAAATATGGGTGCGAGCTCGCATCCGTTCACGATATATGCCTTGGATTGGGATAGCCAAGGGAGGTCCGAAACGATTCAGATTCTGGACATGAATACCGGAGCTCCTCTGGACGCGCAAACGATTTCGAACTTTACCACCGGAGTCTATTTGAGCTGGAACATTAGCGGGCACGTCCAGGTGGTCGCTACTGTAACCGGCGGCCTGAACGCTGTTATCAGCGGCGTGTTCTTCGGAGGCGCGGGCGGAGGATCGGGCGGTACAGGGGGTCCGGGCGCTTTCCTGACCAGCTACACACAAGGCGAGATACGCAACAATTTCGGTGGCTGGATCGGAATGAAATTCACGGTCGGGCCGGCTTCCCTCAGCGTCGCTTCCCTGGGCCGCATCTGCGTGGCCGGCAACAACCAGATTCACACGGTTGAAATCGTGAGTGCGAGCACTGGAACGGCGCTGCCGGGTGGAATCCTTCCACTGGACATGTCCGGATGTACGGCGGACCAGTTCGTGTTCGGCTCCCTATCCAGTCCGGTTACGCTGGAGGGGAACGCCAGCTACTACCTGGTCAGCCAGGAGTTCTTTGAGGCTGACCATTGGTACGACGCGCGTCCGGTGACGTCAACCACCGACGGGCTGGTGAACAGCTCGATCTATTCCCCGGATGGCGTGACTTGGATTCCTACAAATACGACCAATACGTCCTACGGGCCGTCCAATTTCGTCTATTCGGTGATACCGCCAGTGCCCATCTTGGTGACCGTGCAGACGAACCCCTCGGGTCCGTCCTTTACCGTGGATGGGACGATCTATACCACTCCCCAGACGTTTACCTGGACAGCTGGGACGCTCCATACGATCGCCGCGACAAATCCGCAGAGTGCGGGAACGGGCGTTCAATATGCCTGGAGCAGTTGGAGCGACGGTGGAGCAGTGTCTCACACCGTGACCCCCGCGAGCGCCGCTTCCTACACGGTGAGCTTTTCGACCCAATACCTGCTGAGTACCACTGGCTCTCCCCTGGGCGGAGGGAGCATCGCCGCCAATCCATTTTCCGCCACGGGCTACTACAATGTTGGCACGCAGGTGCAATTGACCTCCGCGCCGAATCCCGCGTGCACATTTGCAAGCTGGAGCGGCGCGCTCAGCGGCAGCCTGAACTCTCAGGTAGTCACGCTGTCGGGCCCGCTCGCCGTGACGGCTAATTTCCAGTGCACTGGCCCGCCCGCCAGTCCTTTTGTTACCGGATATGCCCTGAACGGACCATCTCTTCGCAACAACTTCAGCGGCTGGGCGGGGATGAAAGTGACCGTGGGCGCGAATCCGCTCAGCGTCTTCCTGATCGGCCGCCTTTGTTCGACCGGTAATTCCGGGCTCCACAGCGTCAAGTTCGTGAACGCCGTCACTGGAGTGGACGTGCCGGGCGGATCGGCCTCGCCGAACATGTCGGGGTGTGTTCCAGGACAGTTCGTTTACGGCTCGCCAGCCAACGCATTCACTTTGCAGGCGAACACGTCTTATTACCTAGCCAGCCAGGAGTTCAACGCCGGAGACCGATGGTACGATTTGGGCGCCATCTCGTCCACCAGCGATGCCGTAGTGAATAGTTCAGTGTATTCATTCGATGGCGTGAACTGGGCCACATTGGGTGCGGCGAACACCTCGTACGTACCGCCGAATTTTCTGTACTCGGCGGTGTTATCCGCCCCGATTGCGGTGACCGTTCAAGCCAACCCCCCGGGCCCGTCCTTCGTGGTGGACGGAACGTCCTACACCACGGCGCAGGTGTTCAACTGGGCTGCTGGTTCGTCCCACACGATTGCCGCCACCAGTCCGCAAAGCGCAGGCCCCGGCGCTCAGTATGTCTGGAGCAATTGGAGCGATAGCGGGGGAATGTCTCATACAGTATCGCCGGCCAGCGCAACCTCCTTTACCGCCAACTTCGCGACGCAGTACCTGCTGAGCACAGCAGTCAATCCGGCCAGGGGTGGGGTTATCAGCGCGAATCCGCCGTCATCGACGGGCTATTACGTCAGCGGCGCCCAGGTGCAACTGACAGCCGCGCCGAATCCGTCCTGTGTGTTCGTGAACTGGAGCGGAGGCCTGACCGGGACTGCGAACCCGCAGCCCGTAACGATATCGAGTCCGCTCGCGGTGACCGCCAACTTTCAGTGTAGCGGTCCGGCTGCAACTAATTTTCTCACCGGATTCGGGCTAAACGGGCCACGTCTTCGTAACAACTTCAGTGGCTGGGTGGGGATGAAAGTAACTGTGGGCGGCAGTCCGCTCCTGGTCTATACGACCGGCCGCATTTGCGTCGCGGGCAATTCCGGTATGCACGCCGTAAAATTCGTGGCTGCTAGCTCCGGAACCGATGTGCCCGGCGGAACGGTATCGGTAAACATGTCCGGATGCACCGCGGGCCAGTTCCAATATGCGTCGTTGCCCAGCGCGGTCACCCTGCAGCCCAACACGCAATACTATCTCGCCAGCCAGGAGGCCAGCGGAGGCGATCAATGGTACGATTTCGGCGCGATTTCGTCGACCGCGGACGCGGCGGTGAACAGCTCAATCTATTTCGACGGCACGAATTGGATTCCGGTGGGCGCGGCCAATAGTTCCTATGTGCCGATCGATTTCCAGTATTCGCTGGCACCCGCCGACCCAACCTTGGTGACCGGTTACAATCTCAACAACCGGCCGCTGCGCAACGATTTCAGCGGGTGGGTCGGCATGAAGTTCACCGTGGGGGCCAACGGGATGACCGTCAGCTCGCTCGGACGGATTTTCGTGGCGGGGAATAACGGAGTGCATACGGTCAAACTGGTGCATGCGTCCGATGGTTCCGACGTCGCGGGCGCTTCGGTTTCTGTGTCTCTGGCGGGAGGTACAGTGGGGCAGTTCTCCTATGTGCCGCTCGGCGTCGCCGTCAGTTTGCCAGCCGGTGCATCGTATTACCTGGTCAGCCAGGAATCGGCGTCGGGCGACCAGTGGTATGACTGGGGCACGGTTTCCACGACAACCTCCGCGGCGGTCAACGGCGCCGTATATTCTTCGGATGGCACGAATTGGATCACAATAGGTGGCGCAAACTCGTCCTACGTGCCGCCGAATCTAAAGTAGGCCGACTTCCAGGTTTTGGATCACACCATCACTTCAGATTCGGTGGCACATACGACATATTTGCGCCTCCGATCGTGATCCATGCACCGTTGAAGAAGTAAACTGCGCTATTCACTGTGGCCGCGGCGGAAGTGGATATCGTGCCGAAGTCGTACCACTGGTCGCCCGACGCCGATTCCTGGCTGACCAGATAATACGACGCATTGGGCTGTAATGTAACTGGGTTGGCCAGAGGCGTGTATGTGAATAGCCCGGCTGTGCCTCCTGCCAGAGACACAGAAACCGAAGCGCCCGCGACGTCGGAACCATCGGACGCATGCACCAGTTTGACCGTATGCACTCCGCTATTCCCCGCCACGAAAATCCGTCCGAGCGAGCTGACGGTCATCCCGTTGGCCCCCACGGTGAGCTTCATGCCGACCCATCCGCTAAAATCGTTGCGCAGCGGCCGGTTGCTCAGATTGTAGCCAGTTACAAACGGCGGGTTGGGATCGGGCGCTGCCACCGAGTATAGGAAATTTGCAGGTCCGTAAGAGCTGTTGGCCGGAGCCACCGGAATCCAGTTAGCTCCATCGAAATAGATTGAGCTATTCACGGCGGCATCCGAGGTGGACGAGATCGCGCCGAAATCGTACCATTGATCGCCTCCCTGCACTTCTTGGCTGACCAGATAGTATGACGTGTTGGCCGGCAGCCCTACGGGGTTCGGGAGCGCGGCATATTGGAACTGGCCAGCCAAATCCCCGCTAAGCGACACGGACACAGTACCGCCAGGAACGTCCGCTCCGTCCGCGGCGCGCACAAGCTTGACCACATGGGTGCGGCTGTTGCCCGCAATGGAGATCCGGCCCAAACTGGTCACGCTCACCGCCGTGCTGCCGACGGTGAACCGGGCGCCCACCCAGCCAGAAAAATCGTTTCGCAGCCGGGGATTGCTCAGCGCGTATCCAGTAATAAAACTGGTCCCTGTCGGGCTGACGCACTGGATGTTTGCCGTGATTTGGCGCGGCGCCATCATCGTCACCGACTGGGGGTTGACGGCGCCCCCCAGGTCGCCGCTCCAGCCAGTGAAGACGCAGCCGGCGCTGGGCGTGACTGTCACCTGCACAGCCGCTCCGCTGGCGTAGTAGCCGGACGTCGACGGCGGACTCAACGCGATACTACCCGCCCCGGCAGGCGAAACAGTCGCGCTCAGTAAGTACTGCGGGGAGAAATTCGCGGTGAAGGCGCCGGTCGCCGTCGGCGCGATCACGTGGGATAGGGCGCCGCCATCGCTCCATCCGCTCCAAGCATACTGCGTGGCGGATCCCGCGCTCTGTGGAGTTGTTACGGCGAGTGTATGCGACGATCCGGCCGGCCAGTTGAATGTTTTGGCCGCCGTGTAGGTGGTGCCATCCAAGCTAAAAGAGAGATTGGGAGGATTCGTTTGTACGGTAACCGCTATGGGCGCGGCCGTGATAACCGAGTATAAGAAATTCGGTGGAACGTACGAGCTATTTGCGGAGCCGATGGGATTCCAGTTCACGCCGTCGTAGGAATAGACCGAGCTGTTGACTGCGGCGTCGCCCGCCGCCGTGATGGCGCCGAAGTCGCGCCACTGATCTCCCCCCGATGACTCCTGCGTCGCCAGATAGTAGGACGCATTGGCCTGTAACGCGATAGGACTGCTCAGATTGCCATACGCGAACTGTCCTGCCGTGCATCCGGACATGTCAACTTGCGCCGACGCGCCCACGACGTCCGCTCCACTGCCAGCGTCCACGAGCTTTACTGTATGGGTCCCGGAGTTTCCAGCAAGGCAGACGCGGCCCAGCGCGCTGACGCTGAGGGAGTTGTTGCCGACGGTCAACTTCAATCCGACCCAACCAGTAAAGTTGTTGCGGAGAGTCCCCATGCCGCTGGATAGCACAAATGGCGCGCTAGACACCACGGTCAGTGTGGCCGCGCTGCTGGTTACACCTCCCGCCCCGTTGCTGACGACACACCGAAATTGCGTGCCGCTATCGGTGAGAGCCAGTGCGGATGTGGTGTAGGAAGCAAACACCGCGCCGGGGATCGGGCTGAAACCTGCCGCGCCAGTCGGCATGGATTGCCATTGATAACTCAAGCCTGGACCCGACGCGGTCACGGAGAACGTCGCGGTCTGACCCACGCTGGATGTCGTGCTCTGCGGCGACTGCACGATCGTCGGTGCCGCGGGCGCGTTTAGGAATACCGTTGCGCCCGCCGACTTCGTGGGATCGGCGACAGTGGTCGCTGTCACGACGATAGACTGATTGGCGGCGACGGCGGCAGGCGCGGTGTATAGCCCAGCCGGTGAGATCGATCCCACGGTCGGCGCCAGACTCCAATTCACTGCCGTGTTGTTGCTGCCCGTTACGGTGGCATTGAATTGCTGAGTCTGCCCGTTGCTGAGAACGGCCGTTGCCGGGCCCACGCTAACCGCGACAGGGACCAGCGTCACGGTTGCTGTCCCGGATTGCGCGCTGTTCGCCACGCTGGTGGCCGTAACGTTCACGCTCTGTGTTGTGGCCACGAAGGAGGGAGCGGTATAGAGCCCGCCGGCTGTAATGGTCCCCTGGCTGGGAAGGACATCCCAACTAACTTGGCCATTGC
>Ga0070735_10004367_pt1 | contig 11968 bp, 9 predicted proteins | sample Coa_R1_FD_66443 | JGI IMG/M metagenome (GOLD analysis project Ga0070735, IMG submission 66443) | Surface soil microbial communities from Centralia Pennsylvania, which are recovering from an underground coalmine fire - Coalmine... | ecosystem: Environmental > Terrestrial > Soil > Unclassified ... | reverse complement strand
GGCTTGGGGGTGGCGGGGAGCTTGGGTCAGGCGTCGCGGCGGGTGATGGTTAGGGCGGCGGCTAGGAGGGTTAGGGCGGGCCAGGCTAGGAGGACCAGCAGGGATAGGGCGGGCGCGAAGAGGTCGGTGGCCGGGTGCAGGGCGGTGAGCTGGCGGGCGGCGTCGAGCAGGGTGAAGCGGCCGACGCGGGCGCCCCACGGGGCGGGGAGCAGGCCGAGGATGGCGGGCAGGAAGATCAGGCCGACGAGGGCAGCGATGCCGCCGGCCGTGTGCCGGACGATCGCGCCCAGGCCCAGGCCCATGGTGGCCACCACGGCCAGGAGCAAGCCGCCGGCCAGCACCGCGCCCGGGACGCCGGGGCGGGACAGCGAGACGCCCAGGTGCTTGCCGGACAGCACGGCCTGGACCAGGGCGAACGAGGCGAAGGCGACCACCTCGCCGGCGAGGAGGGTCAGCGCGCCGATGACGGCGGCCTTGGCGGCCAGCACCGCGCGGCGCCGCGGCGCGGCCGCGAACGTGGTGCGGATCAGGCCGGTGCCGTACTCGGTGCTGAAGGCCAGCACGCCGAGCACGCCGACGGCCAGGATCGCGTACTCCTGGCTGATCAGGCCGGGCAGCAGCGGGTCGGGCTTGGCGCCCTGGCCGGGCGCGTTGGCCAGGGTGACCGCGACCAGCGAGGACAGGGCGATCGGGGTGGCCACCGCGACCAGCAGGGTCCAGTACGTGGAGCGGACCGAGCGGAGCTTGATCCATTCGCTGGCGATCAGGTCGCGGGCGCGGACGGTGACGGGAACGGGCGTGGTCATGGGGTGGCTCCTGCGCGGAAGTCGGCGGCTTCGCCGGTGAGGTCCAGGTACGCGTCCTCCAGCGAGGCAGTACGCGGGATCAGGGCGTGCAGCGCGATCCCGGCCCCGGCGGCCAGGTCCCCGATGGCCGGGGCGTCCAGGCCGGTGACGGCGAGTCCGTCGTCCTCCGCTTTGGTGGTGGCGCCGCGGGCTTGGATGAGGGCGGCCAGTTCGGCGGCCCGCGGGGAGCGGACCAGGACGTCGCGGCGGGCACTGGACTCGGTGAGCTGGGCGGTGGTGGTGTCGGCGATCAGGCGGCCGCGGCCGATGACGATCAGCCGGTCGGCGGTCTGCGCCATCTCGCTCATCAGGTGGCTGGAGACCAGGACCGTCCGGCCGTCGGCGGCCAGGGCCTTGAGGAACTGGCGGATCCAGGCGATGCCCTCGGTGTCCAGGCCGTTGACCGGCTCGTCGAACATCAGGATCTGGGGATCGCCGAGCAGGGCCACGGCGATGCCGAGGCGCTGCTTCATGCCGAGGGAGAACCCCTTGAGCCTGCGGCTCGCGACCGACTCCAGACCGGTCAGCTGGAGCATCTCGGCCACCCGGCGGCGGCCGATGCCGTTGCTGCGCGCGATCGAGGCCAGGTGCGCCTCGGCGGTCCGCCCGGGGTGCAGGGCGGACGCGTCGAGCAGCGCGCCAACCTGGTGCAGGGGACGGGTGAGCTGCTGGTAGTTCTGGCCGTTGATGCGGGCGGTTCCGCTGGTGGGGGCGTCCAGGCCGAGGATGACGCGCATCGTGGTGCTCTTGCCCGCGCCGTTCGGGCCGAGGAAGCCGGTCACGTGGCCCGGACGCACGGTGAAACTGAGCCCGTCCACGGCGGTGACCGCGCCGAACCGTTTGACCAGCTGATCGACCTCGATCATCGGGTCTCCTTGGAGTTGGTCCACGCCTGGAGCAGGCGGGTTTCGATGGAGTTGACCGGGATCAGCCGGGTGGTCAGCACCACGTGAGTCCGGTGATCGCGGATGCGGGTGGTAACGGCCGCGGTGGCGTTGACGTCGGCCCCCGCGTGGGTGGCTATGTCCCGGCCCGGGCCGATGATCCAGCCCAGGCCTGCCGGGCCGACGCCGGTTTGCGGGCCGGTTTGCGGGCCGGTTTGCGGGCGCAGCGCCTCGTGCGCGAGGGCCTCGGGCAGCAGGGTCGGCCACCCGAGGCCCAGGCGCACGAGATCGGCCCCCGTCGACCACAGCCCGGCCACCGCCTGGAGGGTGGAGACCTGGGCCGGGATCGCCTCGAACCTGCCCTGCAGGGTCAGGTTGTAGCCGGTGACCGCCCGCGGGCCGATGTCGGTGACGCGGGCGGGGAAGTCGGAGTCGGTGAGGTTCAGCGGCGCCAAGACGGCCTGCGTAGCGGCCTGCGCGTAGGGCATCCCGGTGACGTCGGCGAGCAGCTGGCCGAGGACGGCGATGCCGCCGTTGCTGGGGTCGAAGGTCCCGCGGGGCCCGCTGGCGCGGATGACCGGTCCGAGGAACCCGGGGAGTTCGGGGACCTGGTCGGCGTGGTTCTGGAGGGGGCTGTCCACTCCGGCGGTGTGGCTGAGCAGTTCCCGGACGGTGATCGTGCCGTCGGCCATCGCGATGCTGGTGAGGTAGTCGTTGGCCGGGCGGTCCAGGTCTACCGTGTGCGCGGCGGCCAGGCGCAGGACGGCGGTGGCGGTGACCAGGGCGGTGACGCCGGGGGCGGGGAAGCGGTGACCGGGGTCGAGGGGTTCGGCGCGTTCCAGGTCGGCCCAGCCTCGGGTGAGGATCCACGGCTCTTGGTGGTTGTCTTTGTCGGCTCCGGCTAGGAGGAGGGCGGTGAGGCCGAGTTCGGCGAAGGCCTGCTCGGCTATTTCCTGCACGCCCGCCGGGACCTGGCCGTGGGTGCGGACCGGGGGGTTGGCGACCCGGGGATCGTGCACCCGGCTGCCGACCGGGATGCCGCGCAGGGCGGTCAGGCGGTACGGCGGCTGCGGGTCGGCCACCGCGAGGTAGTGCATGCCGTTCAGCTGGACGTAGGCCTGGACCGAGGTCTGGCCGAGGACCACCAGATCGCCGCGCAGGTCGGCGGCCATGCTGCCGATCGTCGTGATCAGGGCGGGCGGCGGGACCACGGCCAGGAAGCGCTCGTCGAAGTGCTGCTGTAGCTCTGCTGTGCCCGGCGGGGTCCAGGTTTGCTGGTCGGCGTCCTGGAAGCGGTCGATGATCCAGCGGAGTTGGTCCAGGGCGGGGCTGTCGTCGTTGATTGTGTTGACGCGTTCCTTGAGGGCGGCCCAGGTGGGCACGCCGTACTCGCGGGCGATGGCGACCTGGGCGTCGTGCAGGGCGGGGAATTCGCCCGCGGCGAGGCGGCGCTTGGCCTCAAGCTTGAGGTGGCGGAGGTTCGGCCGGCTGGGCAGTTCGCGCGGGTGTGGCGCGCCGGGCATGGCAGTCCTTCCCTCACGCCCGGGGTCCGCTTGCATCGGGCGGGAAAGACTCGCCGTCGATCGCAGTCGTGCACCCGGTGAGCTTGCAGCTCTGCCCGCGGACCCAGCGGCGGCCGGTACCACCGCTTCCCGATGGTACTCCTGCTCGTCCGGTCTTTGTCTTGCCGGTGTCTAGCGGTGTCTTGCCGGGGCGGCGCGGGCTGGCGTGCTACCTTCCGCGCATTGGATATCACTATGCGTGCCATAGACTGGTGACGGAGGTTACTCCAGAGGTTTTTGGAGGGTTATGGGCGTTTCACGGGAATCCAGAACCGGCCCGGCACTGGTTCCGAACCGGGCGCGCCCTGCCGGGTCAGGGGTCGCGGTGCTGGACTTCGCCGTGGCGCAGATCCTGGGGGACGACACCGCGCTTGGCGCGCTGCCGGCGGTGCTGGAGCGGGTGGTGGCGGCGTTCGGGCTGCGGGCCGCGCTGGCTCTGCAGCCGGGCGCGGGGCAGCCGTCCGCGGTCCTGGCGGCGCATCCGGCGGATGCCGCCGATCCGGCCTTGCTTAGCGCGCTGTCGATGGCTCAGCGCGGCGCGCCGGTCGAGCTCTCCAGCGGACCCGGCGGTTCCAGCGCGCTGCTGGCGTACTCGACGCCGACCGACGGGCAGTGCCTGTGCGCGCTGGCCCTGATCGGGGACGCGGCGAGCTGGGACGAGGAGGTCCGCTCGACCGCGCACGCGGTGGCGGCCATCGTGGCGACCCAGATCCGGCACGCCAACGACCTGGCCCGGCTGGCCGAGCGGCAGACGCTGACCCGGGCGCTGATCGCCGGCGCGCCCATCGCGATCCTGGCCTTCGACACCGACGGCCGGGTCCTGGAGTTCAACCCGGCGGCCGAGACGCTGTCCGGGTTCCGGCGGGACGATGTGCTAGGCCGGTCGCTGGCCGAATTCCTGGTCCCGGAGCGGCACCGGCAGCGGTTTCTGGAGCACATCCGGACGTTCGTCCAGACCGGCGACCCCGGGGAATTCACCGGCCAGATGCGTATCGACGCGCTGCGTGCCGACGGGACAGAACGCACGGTGGAGCTGACCCCGGTGCAGATCACCGTGGGCGGGGCGACCATTTTCACCGGGTTCATGCGCGATCTGACCGAGATCGAGCGGTCGCACGCGGCACTGGCCGATCAGACCGAGCGGCTCAACTACCTGATCGCCGCGGCCATCCCCGGCGTGCTCATCACCGACGAGCGGGGCCGGATCACGCACGTCAGCCGGAGCTTCGGCGCCATGTTCGGCCTCGACGACCCGCCCGTCCTGGTGGGCACGTCCGGGCTGGCGATACTGGGGCGGATCAGTCGCCTGTTCGCCGACCCGGCGGGATTCGCCCGGCGGGTTTCTTCCGTCGTGCGCGCCCGGCTGCCGATGTCCGGGGAGCAGATCCAGGGCGCGGACGGGCGGACCATCGAATGCGACTACTGGCCGGTCCTGGTCGACGGGCGCTTCCGCGGTGACCTGTGGCTGACCTGGGACATGTCCGACCGCAAGGAACTCGAGCAGCAGCGGATGGCGGCGCTGGAAGCCGAGCTCGCCGCCCGGCAGCTGGCCGAGCAGGCCCAGCGGCAGCTGGCCGCGCAGAACGATCGGCTGCGGCGCATCGACGAGGCCAGGAACCAGTTCCTGGCCATCGTCTCGCACGAGCTGCGGACCCCGCTGACCTCGATCGTCTCGTTCATCGAGCTGATCAGAGCGGAAGCGGGCGAGCTGACCCCGGAGGGCCTCAGCTTCCTGGACATCATCGAGCGGAATGCCGACCGGCTGCACCGGCTGATCGGCGACCTGCTCATGCTGGACCGGCTCGAGGCGGGGGCCCTGCCGCTGGACCTGGCGGTTGTCTCGGTGGCCGACCTGGTGACCGAGGCGGTCGGGACCGCGACGCCGGGCGCGGCCAGGCAGGGCGTCACGCTCGAGGTCTCGGCGCAGGCGGGGCCGCCGGTGCAGGGCGACTCGCGGCGGCTGATCCAGGTCCTGGACAACCTGATCGGCAACGCGGTCAAGTTCTCGCACCGGGCCGGGGTGGTGCGCGTCAGTGCCTCGTGCTCGCAGGGCGTCTGGCGGGTCGATGTGGCGGACTCGGGCATCGGGATCCCGCCCGAGGAGGCCGACCAGCTGTTCAGCCGGTTCGTCCGCGGCTCGAACGCGCGGACGGCCGGGCTGCCCGGCTCCGGCCTGGGCCTGTCCATCGTCAAGGTCCTGACCGAGATGCACGGCGGGCACGTCGAGGTGAGCAGCGCCCTGGGCGTCGGCAGTACGTTCAGCGTCTTCTGGCCGGCGGTGGCGTCGTGAGTCATAGCGGCCCGGGGGCCTCCGGCGCGTCCGGCGCGTCCGGCGCGTCCGGGAAGGGGCGGGTGCTGGTCATCGAGGACGACCGGGACATCGCGCTCGGCATCCGCACCGTGCTGACCAGGAGCGGGTTCGACGTGGCCAACTCCCCCGACGGGAAGCAGGGCCTGCGGGTCTTCCATACCGCGCGGCCGGACCTGGTGGTGCTGGACATCGGGCTACCGACGCTCGACGGGTGGCAGGTGCTCGAGCGCATCCGCGATCTGAGCGACGTACCGGTCCTGATCCTGACCGCGCACGGCAACGAGGCGGACAAGGTGCGCGGGCTGCACGGCGGGGCCGACGACTATCTGACCAAGCCGTTCGGGAACCGAGAGCTGGCCGCCCGGGTCGAGGCGCTGCTGCGGCGGCCGCGGGCCAGCCTGCCGCCGCCCGAGATCTACGACGACGGCTGCCTGCTGATCCGGCTCGACGCGCGCGAGGTCAGCGTGAACGGGACGCCGATCGCGCTGACCCCGATCGAGTACCGGCTGCTGGCCGCGCTGGTCCGGCATCCCGGGCGGACGCTGACCCCCGGCCAGCTGCTCGACCTGGCATGGAACGACCCGCTCGGCATCGGCCCGGAACGGGTCAAGTTCGGCATTATGCGGCTGCGGCGCAAGCTCGGCCAGCACGGCGGGCCGGGCGCGGCGATCGAGGCGGTCCGGGGGTTCGGCTACCGGTACGTGGTGCCGGGAGCGGCCCGGGCGCCGCGGCCCCGGGAGGGCGACCCGGGCTGACCCGTTCGGGTTCGCAACCGTCCTGCACCGGGGCAGCAACGACGGTTGCTACCTGGACCGGGCACAGTGGGGTTCATGAGCGTCAGGGGGCGGATCCTCCTCGTCGAGGACGATCCGGAGGCAGCCCTGTTCGCCGTTACCGTCCTTTCCAAGCGAGGACACTTCGAGGTCACGCACACCGCCGACCCCGCGGTCGCGCTTGAGCTGGTCGCGGCCGGGTGCTGGGATCTGGTCGTCACCGACATGGAGATGCCGGGCATGACCGGCCTGGAACTGCTCGACGCGCTGCGGCGGATCTCGCCCGCCCTGCCGGTCGCCGTGATCACCGCGCACGTGCACCTGCGGACGGCCGCGCTGCTGCGGCGGGCCGATGAGTTCCTGACCAAGCCGGTCCGGGTCGACCAGCTGCTGGCCATGGCGGCCACGCTGACCGGCCGGGCTACCGGCCAGTAGGGCGTGCCGGGCCGGGCCGCGATACCCTGCCAAGGATGCCCGGGCTCGGTCCGGGGCTGGCCTGGCTGACACGGCTGATGGTGGGTGCGCGATGACGATCGTCGAGGGGTCGGGAGTAGTCGTCACCGGCGGCGGCGCCGGGATCGGCCGCGCGCTGGCCCGCAGGCTGGCCGCGGGCGGCGGCCGGGTGGTGGTCAACGACCTGGATGCCGCGGCGGCGGCCGCGGCGGCCGGGGAGATCGGCGGGTATGCGGTGCCCGGGGACGTCGCCACGCGGGAGGGCGTCCATGAGCTCATCGCGGCGGCGCGCGGGCACCTGGGCGAGATTGACATCTTCTGCTCCAACGCCGGGATCGCGACCGGGACCGGCCCGGACGCACCGGAGGAGACCTGGCAGCGGTCCTGGGAGCTCAACGTGATGGCCCACGTCCGCGCGTCGCGGGAACTCCTGCCCGGATGGCTGGGCCGCGGCCGGGGCTGTTTCGTCGTGACCGCCTCGGCGGCCGGGCTGCTGACCATGCTCGGGGCCGCGCCGTACTCGGTGACCAAACACGGCGCCGAGGCCTACGCGGAATGGCTGGCCGCGACGTACGGCCACCGCGGCCTGGCGGTGCACTGCATCTGCCCGCAGGGGGTTCGGACCAGCATGCTGGCCGCCTCCGGCCGGGCCGGGGACGTGGTCCTGCGCGAGGCGGCGATCGAGCCCGAGGAGGTCGGCGAGGCGCTGTGGGAGGGCCTGGCCGACGGCCGGTTCCTGATCCTGCCGCACCCGCAGGTGCACGACTACTACGGGCTGCGGGCCGGTGACCCGGACAAGTGGCTGCGCGGCATGAACCGGCTGCAGCAGCGGATCGAGGAGGCGGGACTGGCCGAAGAGGGCGGGCTATGAGCGAGCCGGAGGGCTTTAAAGGCGCCACGGAGGCGAGCGGGAGGAAACAGTGAAGGCGTGGCTGGTGCACGAGCTGGGTGAGCCGCGGGAGGTGCTGACGCTGGCCGAGGTGCCGGATCCGGTGCCCGGACCGGGGCAGGTACTGGTCCGGGTGCGCGCCGCGGCGGCCAATTTCCCCGACGTGCTCATGTGCCGCGGCGGCTACCAGGTCCGCCCGCCGCTGCCGTTCACTCCCGGCATTGAACTGTGCGGCGAGGTCATCGCCGCGGGCCCGGACGTAGCCGGGCTGGCCGTCGGGGACCGGGTGCTCGGCGGGTCCTCGCTGCCGTCGGGTGCCTATGCCGAGCTCGCGGTCATGAACGCCAGCAACGTCTTCCCCGCCCCGGAGGGCCTGGACGACGCCGAGGCCGCGGCCTTCTTCATCACCTACCAGACCGGGTGGTTCGGGCTGCACCGGCGGGCCCGGCTGGCCGCCGGGGAGACGCTCCTGGTGCACGCCGCCGCGGGCGGGGTGGGCAGCGGCGCGGTCCAGCTCGGCAAGGCGGCCGGAGCGCGGGTCATCGGCGTGGTCGGCGGGGCGCGCAAGGCCGAGGTGGCCCGCGCGCTCGGCGCGGACGTGGTGGTGGACCGGCTCAGCCAGGACTTCGTCGAGGTGGTCAAGGAGGTCACCGAGGGGCGCGGCGCCGACGTGATCTACGACCCGGTGGGCGGCGAGACATACGCCCGGTCGACCAAGTGCATCGCCTTCGAGGGGCGGATCCTGATCATCGGCTTCGCCGGCGGGGACATCCAGTCCGCGGCGCTGAACCACGTGCTGATCAAGAACTACTCGGTGGTGGGGCTGCACTGGGGCATGTACCAGACCAAGAACCCGCGGTCCATCCTGGACTGCCACGCCGAGCTGACCCGGCTGGTGGCCGACGGCCAGATCCGGCCGCTGATCGGCGAGCGGCTCGGCCTGACCGACGTCGCCGACGGGATCCAGCGGCTGGCCGACGGCAGCACCGTCGGCCGCCTGGTGTTCGTGCCCTGACGGGCTTGCTCACTTGTTACGAGGCGCTCTGGGCCCAGTTGCTCGGGTAGGTGTAGGTGGTCGTGGTGCCGTTCCGGGTTTCGGTCATCTGGGTGAACTTCCCGTTGACCGGGCTGGAGAGGGTAACCGTGGTGGGGACGTTGTTCGGAGAGGCGGCGGCGCAGGACGGCACGCAGCTGTCGATGTCCGACGTGCCGGTGCCGGTCGCGCTGGTGGCGGTCCACGAACCCCAGGACAAGCCGGTCACCACGTTCGTCCCGTCGCCGCTGTAGGCGATCTCGGTGGGGCGCATCCCGGAGTAGCTGCCGACGGTCAAGACGGGCAGGGTGGCCGGCGAGCTCGACGCGGATGCAGAGGCGGAGGCGGAGGCGGTCTGGCTTGGGCTGCTGGTCGGTCCGGTCGAGCTGCCCGTTCCATTTGAGCTGCTCGTTCCGGTGGCCGAGCTGCCCGTGACGACAGCGGTGGCGGGCGCGGTCGGGTTGTTGCTGGTGCGGCCGGACGCGCTGTTGCTACTGGTCGAGGGGTGCCCGGACAGGGCATAGGCGAGGACCGCGCCGCCGGCGCCGAGCAGCACCGCGATCGCCAGGACCAGGGTGAGCAGGACGGGACGGCGCATACCACCCCGTCGCGGCGCGCCAGGTGACTGTGTGCTCGGCAGCGGTGCACCCCACGACGGGGCAGGCTGGGATTGGACGGGCTGTGAGGGGGCGGGCTGGGAGGGGGCCGGCCGGGATTGGGCCGACCGCGGCAGCGATTCCGGGCGTGGCGGCGGTTCCGGCCGTGACGGTGGCGGGCCGGGCGGCAGGGGCCCCGCGGGGTGCCAGGTCTGGGCCAGCACCGTCTGGGTGAGGTTGTCGGATCCGGCCGAGGGCATTGCGGCGGTCCTGGTCAGCTGGGTCAGCAACTCGGGCGCGGTCGGCCGGACGTGCGGGTCCTTGTCCAGGCCGGCGGCGACCTGAACGTGCAGCGAGGGCGGGACCGCGGTGATGTCCGGCGACTCGTGCATGATCCGGTACAGGATGACTTCGGAGGTTCCGGTACCGAACGGCGACTGACCGCTGGCCGCGTAGGCGATGGTCACGGCCCAGCTGAAGATGTCGGCCGCCGTGCCCGCGCGGCCCATGATCTGCTCGGGCGCCATATAACCGGCCGAGCCGACCGTCATGCCCGCCCGGGTGACGGCGGTGGCCTCCAGCACCTGAGCGATGCCGAAGTCGATGACCTTCGGGCCGCCCGCGGTGAGCAGGACGTTCGAGGGCTTGAGGTCGCGGTGCACGATCCCGGCCGCGTGGATCGCGGTCAGCGCCTCGGCCAGCCCGGTGGCCAGGCCGTACAGCATCTGCGGGTCCATCGGCCCGCGGGAGTCGATGTACTCGGCCAGCGACGGTCCCTCGGCGTATTCGGTGACCAGGAACGGCTGGGCCGAGGTGGTGTCCGCATCGATGACCCGCACGGTGCACACGCCCCGGACCCGGGTGAGCGCCGTCACCTCACGGCTGAACCGCTTCCGGAACTCGACGTCGTCGGCCATCTCGGGGCGCAGCACCTTCAGCGCCACCGGGCGGCCGTCCTGGCCGGAGGCCAGGTACACGACGCCCATCCCGCCGGCGCCGAGCCGGGCCAGCAGCCGGTACGAACCGACCCGCGCCGGGTCGGTGTCCCGCAGGGGCATGCGAGCCAAGCCAGTTCCCCTTCCGCCAGGCGTCAATCGTCGCGCATCGGGACCGCTCGGCGCGACCCGCTCGGCGGGGTTTCAGCTCCGGCCGCGGATGGTGATCCAGGCCAGGGCTACGGCGACAAGATAGCCGCCGGCCGCGACGGCCAGCGGGACGTGCAGGCTCAGCGCGTGGCCGGAGGCGCCGGAGCTGCTGGAACCACGGCCGCCAGAGCCGCTAGAGCCGCCGGAGCCGAGCAGCGAGCCGAGCAGGGCCACGCCGAGGGCTCCGCCGGACTGACGCGCGGCGTTCAGGATGCCGCTGGCCACGCCCGCGTGCTCGGGCCCGGCGGCGCCCACCACGGCGGCGGTCATGGCCGGCATGGCCAGCGAGACCAGGCCGAGCAGGACCGAACCGGCGATGACCGCCACCAGGCTGCTCGTGGCGCCCGCGGTGGCCAGCACCGCCGCGCCCGCGGCACCCAGCGTGAGCCCGGCCAGCATCGGCGGGCGCGGCCCGAAGCGTCCGGTCAGCCGGCCGCTGGCCAGCGAGCCGATCCCGACGACCACGCTCATCGGCAGCAGGAGCAGGCCGGTGGCCAGGACCGACTCATGACGCGACTGCTGCAGGAACAGCGACAAGCACAGCAGCGACCCGTACAGGACCAGGTTGAAGATCACCCCGACGGCAGTGGCGCCGCTGAGGATCCGGGACCGGAACAGGCCGAGCGGCAGCATGGGAGACGCCCGGCGCCGCTCGGCCCGGACGAAGAACCACCCGGCGACCAGGCCCACAGCAAACAGGGCGGCGGGCACGGGAGACAGCCAGCCCCGCTGACCCGCGGTGATGAAGCCCCCGGTCAGACCGGCCAGCGAGACCACCCCGAACGACAGTCCGGGCAGGTCCGGCCGGCGCTGCGGGTTGAGCGGCGACTCGGTGACGTGCCGCCGGAGCAGGAACACAGTAAGCACGCAGATGGGCACGTTGACCAGGAAGATCGACCGCCAGCCGGCCGCCGCCACCAGCGCGCCGCCGAAGACCGGGCCGAGCGCCACGCCCAGGGACCCCATGCCTCCCCACACGCCGAGCGCGCCCGCGCGCTGCCGCGGGTCGGGAAACTGATGCACCAGCAGGGCCAGCGAGCAGGGCAGCAGAGCCGACGCGCCCAGGCCCTGGATCGCCCGCGCCGCGATCAGGACGCCCAGCGTGGGCGCCACGGCACAGGCCGCCGAGCCGGCCGCGAACGCGGTCAGCCCGAGCACGAACACCTTCCTGGCTCCGAGCCGGTCCGCGGTCGACCCCGCGGTGAGCATGATCGAAGCCAGGGCCAAGGTGTAGGCGTCGATGACCCACTGCAATCCGGCCAGCGAGCCGCCGATCTCCCGCTGGATGGCCGGCAGCGCGACGTTCACGATCGTGACGTCGAGCTGGATGACGAAAAAGCCCAGGCACACCGACAGCAGCGCGATCGCGCTGTTTCTGGTGGTGTTCCCGGGCTGGACGGGTTCCCGGCGGATGGCCGCCGGCTCGGTCGTGCTGCGTGGCTGACTGCCCCGCGTCACGGTGATGCCCCCTTCCGGG